>Ga0209194_1000005_pt1 | contig 317754 bp, 269 predicted proteins | sample COGITO_mtgs_1004_FD_184787 | JGI IMG/M metagenome (GOLD analysis project Ga0209194, IMG submission 184787) | Pelagic marine microbial communities from North Sea - COGITO_mtgs_100413 (SPAdes) (version 2) | ecosystem: Environmental > Aquatic > Marine > Epipelagic ... | reverse complement strand
AAAGTAACTGAAGATGGTAAAACGGCTACTAAGAAATTAGTAATTAGATAAAACAGTATAAAGTTTTTGTACTAGAAAAGCTCCAAATTAATTTTTGGAGCTTTTTTATTTTCACTATCTTTCGTCAAGAAAAAGAAAAAAATAGTGCTATGAACCTTACATTTAAATTAAACGACATTCTATTTTTAGATATAGAAACAGTCCCTGAATTTGAAAATTGGAAAGATATTTCAAAAGAAACTCAAGAACTTTTTGATCAAAAGACTAAATATCAACGCAAAGAAGAATTTACTGCAGCAGCATTTTATGACCGTGCAGGAATTTGGGCAGAATTCGGAAAAATAATCTGTATTTCGGTGGGTTACTTTGCTGATAAGGAAGCTGAAAGACAATTAAGACTTACTTCTTTTTTTGGGGATGATGAGCATAAGATTCTAACAGATTTTAAAGGATTATTAGATACGCATTTCACAAAAAAGAGTCATGTTTTATGTGCACATAATGGTAAGGAATTCGATTTTCCCTTTATAGCTAGAAGAATGATTGTGCATCAGATAGAACTGCCTAATAAGCTAAATCTATTTGGTAAAAAACCTTGGGAAGTTCCTCATATAGATACACTAGAGTTGTGGAAGTTTGGAGACTACAAACATTATACATCCTTAAAACTATTAACGTCAATTCTAGGAGTTCCATCACCAAAAGATGATATAGATGGCAGTGAAGTTGCAAACGTTTATTATAAGGAAAAAAACATACAACGCATTGTAAGCTATTGCGAAAAAGATACCATTGCCGTAGCACAAATTTTATTGCGTTTTAACAATCAAGAATTGTTAAAAGACAAAGATATTATAAGTGTAAATTAATCTTCTAGTTTCATAGAGAGCTCTAACCAACGTTCCTCTTTTTGTTCTAAGCTAGCAATTGTTTTTTGTAGTTCTTCAGATTTTTTAGCAATATCATCAGCTTCAATTTCTACATTTAAAAACTGAGCTTCAATGGTTGCTTTTCTTTTTTGAAGTTTTTCAATATCTCCTTCTAACGAACCAAATTCTCTTTTTTCATTAAAACTTAAAGCGTTTTTCGGATTCTTTTTCTCGGTTTTTTCTGTCGTTTTTACTTTCTTGGTTTCTTTTGGAGCAGAAACATCATAGGCTCTAAAATCAGAATAATTTCCCGGAAAATTTTCTACAACTCCATCACCTCTAAAAACAAAAAGAGCATCTACAATTTTATCCATAAAATAGCGATCATGCGATACTACCAATAAGTTTCCTGGGTAATCTAATAAGAAGTTTTCAAGGACGTTTAGCGTAACAACATCCAAATCATTCGTAGGTTCATCTAAAATTAGAAAATTAGGATTCTGAATTAAAACAGCGCATAAATACAATCTTTTTTGCTCACCTCCAGAAAGTTTTTCAACAAAATCATACTGTTTCTTTTTGTCAAATAAAAAGCGTTCTAATAATTGTGAAGCAGAAATTTTTCGTCCTTTAGAAAGTGGAATAAATTCTCCAAATTCTTTTACAACATCAATAACCTTTTGCCCTTCTTTTATATGAATTCCCGCTTGCGTGTAATAGCCAAATTTTACAGTTTCACCCAAAATAACTTTTCCCGAATCTAAAGGAGCCTTTTCTGTAATAATATTTAAAAATGAAGATTTTCCAGTTCCGTTTTTACCAATTATTCCAACACGCTCACCACGCTTAAAAACATAATCGAAACCATCTAAAATTTTCTTATCTCCATAAGACTTAGACACTTTATGAAGTTCAAGAATTTTACTTCCTAAACGCTCCATGTTTATCTCTAATTGAACTTGATGATCTTTTCTTCTTTGATGTGCTTTCTCTTTAATTTGATAGAAATCATCTGTTCTAGACTTCGATTTTGTAGTTCGGGCTTTTGGTTGCTTTCGCATCCATTCTAGTTCTTTTTTAAATAAACTTTTAGCTTTTCCTAAATTGGTAGCTTCTAAAGCTAAACGTTCTTCTTTATTTTGTAAATAGTAAGAGTAATTTCCTTTGTATTTGTAGATTTTACCTTCATCTAATTCTAAAATTTCATTACACACACGCTCTAGAAAGTAACGATCGTGCGTCACCATAAATAAGGTTATTTTTTCTTTTGCAAAGAAAGCTTCTAACCATTCTATCATTTCTAAATCTAAATGATTTGTTGGCTCATCTAAAATTAGTAAATCTGGTTTATTAATTAAAACAATAGCTAAAGACAGCCTTTTTCTTTGCCCTCCAGAAAGAGCGCCAACTTTCAAGGTTAAATCGTCTAATTTTAATTTTGATAAAATTTGTCTGTATTGTGTTTCGAAATCCCAAGCATTGTGCTGGTCCATTAAATCAAATGCCGCCTGGTAAGCGTCACTATCATCAAGGTTTTTTAAAGCTTTTTCATATTGATTAACAATAGAAAGGATTTTATTATCAGTGGCAAAAATAGTTTCCTCAATAGTTAAATCAGGGTTAATGTCATCTTTTTGAGCTAAATACGCAATAGAAATTCCTTTTCTACTGACTACTTGTCCAGAATCAGGAACATCTAAACCTGCAATAATATTTAGGATGGATGTTTTACCACTTCCATTTTTAGCTACAAAAGCAACTTTTTGATCTTTACTAATTCCGAAAGAGATGTCTTCAAATAAAACACGTTCTCCATAAGATTTTGAGATATTTTCTACTGATAAATAATTCACAGAAATAAATTTAATTTATGCAAAGAAACAAAAAACCCAAGCGTTAACTTGGGTTTTTAATGTCATTTATAAAAATGATTATGTTGGGGAATACTTAAAAACATTTTTTATCAAAGATAAACGATAAGTATGTGTCTGTCAATCCTCATTTATGATGAAATTTTTACATCCCTATTTACAAGGAGGTTTCTCCCTATTTACAAGGAGGAATTGAAGCATATTTTACATTTTTTTTGCAACTTTTTTCAGTTAAAACTATTTTTAGAATCTCTTAATTAATGGTATCTTGCATTCGAAATATTTAGAAAAAAACATGAAAATAATAGTGCCAATGGCCGGGATTGGATCTCGTTTAAGACCCCATACTCTTACAGTTCCAAAGCCATTAACAGTGATAGCAGGTAAGCCAATTGTGCAACGTTTGGTAGAAGATATAGCTTCTGTAATAGATGAAAAAATTGATGAAATAGCATTTATTATTGGCCCTGTAGCAAAAGGATTTCCAACAAATACAGAAGAGAATTTATTAAAAATTGCAGAAGAATTGGGCGCAAAAGGTACTGTATATGTGCAAGAAGAAGCATTAGGAACCGCACATGCAATTTATTGTGCAAAGGAATCTTTGAGTGGTCCTTGTGTTGTTGCTTATGCAGACACTTTATTTAAAGCAGACTTTACTCTCGATGTCGATGTAGATGGCGCAATTTGGGTTAAACAAGTTGAAAACCCTAGCGCATTTGGTGTTGTAAAATTGCAAGATGGGTTTATTACAGATTTTATTGAAAAACCAAAAGAGTTTGTTTCTGATTTGGCTATTATTGGTATTTATTATTTTAAAAGTGGGGAAAAAATTTTAAATGAAATTCAATATTTAATTGATAATGATTTAAAAGAAAATGGTGAATACCAAATAACAAATGTTTTAGAGTCTTTAAAACAACAAGGAGCAAAGTTTATACCAGGTAAAGTAAATGATTGGATGGATTGTGGTAAAAAAGACCCAACTGTAGACACTAATAAACAAACACTTGGCTTTGAGTATGCTGCTGGTAACAATTTAGTCTCTTCGGATGTTGTTTTAGAGAATTCAGAAATTATTCAACCTTGTTATGTTGGCGCGAATGTTGTATTAAAAAACACGAAAATAGGACCTTATGTTTCTATTGGTGAGCATAGTGTGGTAGAAAATTCTATTATAGAAAACTCTTTAATTCAAACGAATGTGCAAATTTCAAATGCAAATTTAGACAATGCTATGATTGGAAACCATGCGAAATATAATGGGAATTACACTTCTGTGAGTATCGGAGATTATACAGAATTACTATAAATGTACGTTATCAGAAAGAACAAAGAAAAAAGAGAAAAGAAGCAATTTGATTATGTTAAGTTGGTTCTTTTCTCTTTTTTCTTTGTTCTTTTCTCAAATAATATTTTTGCACAAGACAGTATTCCAGCAAAAGAAGATTTAACAGAAGAGGCAGAATTAAAATTTCAAGAATTTTTCTTTAAAGCTTTATCAGAAAAATCAATAGGAAACTATCAAAAAGCAATTGAAAATTTAGAGAGCTGTAATCAAATTTTAACAAACGATGTTTCAGTTTATTTTGAATTTTCTAAGAACTACCTATTACTTAACAATACTTTATTAGCTAAAGAATATATCGAAAGGTCATTGGCAAAAGACATCCATAATCTTTGGATGTTAAAGCATTTTGTGAAAATTTATCAGAAAGAAAGAAACTATAAAGAGGCTATTAAGATTCAGCAGCAGATAGTAGCGATCCATCCAAAAGAAAGAGAGTTATTAGCAAGATTATTGATGTATGACCGTCAATACAAAGAAGCAAGTGCTTTATTGAATGTTTTAGAAAAAGAAAACACATTAACATCCAATTTAAAAAAATTAAAATCTAGTTTAGAAAAGAGAAAAGAAATTTCAGAAAAGAAGATAAATCCATCTGATTTAAGTTCTTTAATCCATCAATTTAAAACCAATAAATCGTATCAAATTTTAGAACAAATCCTGAAAGATTCAACGAATAACGATACTGCTTTATTAAAGTTTTGTGAAGAAGGTATTGCACTTTTTCCTGCACAACCGTTTGTGTATTTAGTAAAAGGAAAAATCTTAAATGATCAAAAAAACTTTCAAAATGCTTTAACTACATTAAAAAATGGTATTGATTTTGTGATTGTTGATGAAATGGAGGTTGATTTTTACACTGAAATAGCCAAAGCATTTAAAGGTCTAGGAAATAGTAAACAAGAAAAAAAGTTCAAGCAAAAAGCTAAAAATTTGAAGAATTAGAAAATGAAGGTCATAAAATACATTCTCCTTTTTACCCTTGTTTTAACTTCCTGTAAAACAAAAAAAAATATGATTGATGCCAATGCAATTGCCAAAGAAATTTCGGCAAGAAAAGTAGCAAAAAAACATATCGCAGCAAATTTTGATAAAGAAACTGTTGATGCAAAATTAAAAGTAAATTTTAACAACGGAAAAACTAAGCAAAGTTTATCTGTAAATATGAAAATTATAAAAGACGAAGTTATTTTACTAAAGGGAACTAAATTTATAACCGTTTTTAAAGCTAAAATTACACCAACTTCAGTAAGCTATTATTCTTCATTGTTTAAAAATTATTTTGAAGGTGATTTTTCTATGATTAAAAAATTATTAGGGGTAGAAATTAATTTCGAACAATTACAAAATTTGTTTTTAGGGCAATCTTTATTAAATTTAAAGGAAGAAAAACAAAATGTAGAAATTGTGAAGAATAGGTATATTTTATCACCAGAAAAACAAGTAGAATTGTTTGATATTTTTTTTACAATAAACCCTTCACATTTTAAATTGGAACAACAATCGATTGTAAAAGCTGTTAAGAATTTACGATTAGATATAAAATACCCTTCTTATAATTTAGTTGATGATGTTGTTTTTCCTGCAGAAATAAAGGTGAAAGCAAAGAATGCAAAATCTTTTACAAATATAGATTTGTATTATAAGTCTGTTGTTTTTGATACGGACGTAAGAATGTCTTTTAATATTCCTTATGGATACAAACGGTTACTATTTTAATGAATAATAAAAAGCTTCATATTCTTTTTTTATCAGGTTTTCTGATGAGTTTCTCTGTTTTTAGTCAAACTAAAAAGGAGTTAGAAAGTCAGCGCAAAAAATTTAAATCAGAAATTATAAAGTTGAATAAATTACTTTTTGATGAAAAGAAAAAAGAGAAAAATGCTTTAGAGGATTTAAGAGATATTAAACAAAAAATTGACGTTAGAAATAAGCTAATTTCTACTATAAATTTAGAAGCTAAGTTTTTATCCAAAGAGATAAAAACCAATGAAATTAAATTAGAAAAGCTTCATAAAAATCTTGCTGATTTAAAAGCTGATTATGGTGAGATGATTTACAAATCTTACAAGAGTAAATCACAACAAAGTAGAGCTATGTTTTTGTTGTCTTCACAAAATTTTTATCAAGCTTATAAACGTTTGGAGTATATAAAACAATATGCCTCTTTCAGAAAAAAGCAAGGAGAAGATATTGTTATTCAAACTGATTTTATTGAAAATATTAAAGATTCTTTAGTCTATCAAAAGCGAGTAAAAGACACGTTAATTTTATCAGAAAAGAATGAAAAACAACAAATTGAAACGGATAAAAAGAAGCAAGAAAATTTAATTACCAAAATAAAAAGAAAAGAAAAAACCTACAAAAGGGATTTACAAAAGCAAATTAAAGCAGAAAAAAGAGTTGCTAATAAAATAGATAAAATTATAAGAGACGAAATTGCAAGAGCTAACAAATTAGCTAGAGCAAAGTTGAAATCGAAATCAGTAGCAAGAAAGAAAAATGAATTTATTCTAAGTCCAGAAGCAAAAGCATTAGCTGCAAAATTTGAATTGAATAAAGGATTGTTGCCTTGGCCCGTTAAAGAAGGTTTAGTTGTTAGAAAGTTTGGTAAACAAGCGCATCCTACATTTCCGGGAATAACAATAAATGGAACAGGATTGCATATTGTTACCAGTAATGGAAGTAATGCCGAAGCGATTTATAATGGTGAGGTTTTGAATATTCTACTAGGTTCTGGAGGTACAAAAAACGTGTTAATTAGACATGGAAATTATATTACTTCATATAATAACCTTGAAAATTCCTTTGTTAAAAAAGGCGATAAAATTTTAACAGGGCAAAAAATCGGTAAAATATTTACAGATAAAATTTCTAAAAAAACCAAACTTATTTTTGTGTTATTTAAAAATACTACACGTTTAAACCCGGCTTCTTGGATATTGAAGAGGTAATTATCCTTTCATTACTTTTTTAATAATATTTTTCCCTGTCATTGCAGATGTTGTAATTACACCAGAAAATAAAGCCGCTGCGACTCCTGCAGTGACAACATCTTGCCCAGTTAAATAAAAGTTTTTAATAGGTGTTCTTGGCTTTAAGAATTTTTGTCTAAAACGTTTTGGTGTGTGGTCTAAACCATAAATTTCACCTTCGTCATAATTGATAAAATGCTTTGTTGTTAAAGGTGTAGAGAGTTCATAATGTTCAATTTTGTCTTTTGCCTGTGGTATGTGTTTAAACAAAACTTCTAATAATCGCTTTGAGATTTTTTCTTTTAATGCTTCATATTCTTCGCCACGTTTCATCCATTTGGTGCCATCCCAATTTTTAAAACCGTCATAAGGCAATAATGTAATAATATCTATGGTACTTTTTCCTGGGTATCTGTTAGTCCAATCAGGGTCTTTTGCTGAAGGAAATGAAATATAAACTACTGGAAAATCAGCATTTAAATTATGCACATAATTATCTATAGCTGTATCATGATCTATGTTGTCAGGATAGATCCAATAATTCGTTTTTGGCAGCTTTAGTTCTTCAGGAGAGCCTTTTAAGCCAATATATAAACAAGCATGAGAAACCGATCTTTTTACGGTTTGTAATTGTTGTTTTAGTTGATGTTTCTCTGCAATATCTGACGGGATTAATTTGTTATAGGTAGTCATAATTCCTGCTCCAGAAATAATATTTTTTGCTGTAAAGGTTTTTCCATCTTTCATTTGTACACCAACGGCTTTGTTGTTTTTAATGATGATTTTATCAACTTCTGCGCTAATTAAAATAGTTCCACCAGCTTTTTCTATAACTTTATCAATTGTTTTTGCAATTTCAGACGAGCCTCCAATAGGAAAACTTCCACCAGCAAAATAATGTTTGGCTACAGCTGCATGCATAACAAAACTGCTTTGTTTTGGAGGTAAACCATAATCTCCATACTGACCAGAGAGTACTTTTATAAGTTCTTCATTTTTAGTGATAGAACTTAAAACTTCATAAGTGGTCTTATCAGAGAAATTATAAAAAGGTTTGCGCATTTTACCACCAATAAGTGAGCTCATAATTGGAGGCAAAGCTTTGTCCATATAAAATTTCTGACTTGTTTTTATTGCTTTAAAAACCAAGTTCACATAAGCATCTATAGCCTGTTTTTCATCAGGAAAATAAGTAAGCATTTTATTTTTAAAGTTCTGCACACCTTTAACAAAATCATATTCTTTATCTCCAATTATAATTTTATCATATACAGCCCCCATATCTGCCCATTGTATTTGGGCATCAGAAATGTAATCGAACAATTTTTTAATCACTGAAGTTTTTCTTTGAACCTCCCCTATATAATGGATGCCAACATCCCATTCAAAACCTTTGCGTTTAAAAATATGCGTAAATCCTCCAGCAATATAATGGCGTTCTAAAACCAAAACTTTTTGCCCTTCTTTTGCAAGAATAGCTCCCGCAGAGAAACTTCCCATTCCGGAGCCTATAATTATGGAATCGTAATTTTCTGCTAAAGTTGGGTTTTTCTTGTAAGATTGGATCATAAGATTAGATTTTTTATAATAGCATACACGCTAATATACAATCTAATTTTAATGATATTCTTTATTCAGAATCGTATTTAATATTTTTCTGGAGGATAATAGAATTAGGCATTGTAATTAATTCATTTTCTTGTGTTTTTAAAGTGATAAAAAATGCCCCAATATCTCTAATTTCACCAGTAATATTGTTGTCTTTTTCAAGCACTGTAATAGTGTCACCTATCTTAACAGGATAATTTATATATAAAATTATACCTGCTGTAATATTAGATAAGAGAGACCATTGTGCAAAGAAAGCAATTCCTAAAATAGTTAAAAATGAAGAAATATAAATAAGTAATTGTTTTTCATCAACCCCCCAAATAAATGAAATAATTACAATTAAAGAAATATAAAGAAGTATTGTAATTATTTTATTGGTTACTAATATTCTTGCTTTTTGGAAACTGAATTTAACTTGAATTTTTTTCAACGATCTAGCAATAAAAAGACGAGTAAAAAAAATAAATATAATTACCGCTATCGACCACAATATTTTATAATCTGTAAACTCCATATTTTTTATTTGAATAAAGCTTTAATCTCTGTGGCATCATCTGGTTTCATCTTTCCTGCTAAAATTAAGCTTAATTGTTTGCGTCTAAGAGCCCCTTCAAAACGTTCTTTTTCTAAAGTTGTTTCTGGTATAATTTGTGGAATCTTTACCGGTTTTCCAGTTTCATCAACAGCTACAAAAGTATAAATACCTTCATTAACTTTTGTTCTTTGGCCGGATTGTCTGTCTTCAATCCAAACATCAACATAAATCTCCATGGATGATTTAAAAGCTCTAGAAACTTTAGCTTCTACAGTAACTACACTCCCGACAGGAACAGATTTGTTAAAAGCAACATGATTTACGGAAGCAGTTACCACAATTCTTCTAGAATGACGTCTGGCAGCAATGCTGCAAGCTCTATCCATTCTTGCTAATAATTCTCCTCCAAAAAGATTGTCTAAATAATTAGTTTCTCCTGGTAAAACCAGATCTGTAAGTATCGTTAAAGATTCTTGAGATGTCTTTGCTTCCATTTTAAAAATTTCTACAAATATAAGTATAGACTCTAAATAAATATTACTTTTTTATCAGTAACCAAGCATCTTCCGAAACTGTTGCTTGTATTTTATATAGGTTATTAATAGCTTCATTTTTATCTAAAAAACTATCAAAAGCTACTTCTATTAATCCCCATTTATTTGCACCAAGAATACTTGCTTTGTAACCTTGTTTCTTTAGTTGATTTACTTTTTTTTCTGCATTTTCAGGAAACTGAAAAGCACCAGCTACAACGTGATAAGGTTTTGAAACTACCTCTTCTTTCAAAACATTTAACGCTATTGTTGGCAGAGGATTAGTAATTACAAAAGTAGCGGATTGAATTTTTTTCTCAATAGCTTTTTCTTGATTTGCTATTATTGACTCTTGTTTATTTTGTTGATATGCATTGTTGCCAGCAAAGCTGAGTGTTAACATTATCGCAGCAGTAGCAGCATATTTTATAAAAGTAGGAATTCCTTTTTTGTTTTCTTTTTTTAAGATTGGAATTAAAGGTTTTACTTTTGCTATGTTTCTTTTTATTGATTCAGATGCTACTGAAGTTAACCCAAAAGATTCGGTTAAATAATTAACGGTAGTATTGGGTTCAAAAATTATCTGATCATTTTCATTTAATGTTAAAACGCCAACTGCCCCTATTTGTATAGGTTTTGTGTTGATTTCGTTTTTCCATTCAGTAACGGACAAAGCAATTATTCTAGAAGCTTTTTCAAATGTGATGTTTTCTGATGAAGCTATGTAGTTTGTCAACAAACCATCATTCACTTTTAAGTGACTATTAAACGTAATTTGTTTTGCTGGTGGATAAAAGGTATTTGAAGTTTCATTCACTTTTGCGCCAATTTTGTTGGTCACAAAACCACCAAAATCAGGAATAATTACACAATTATACCTGTAAAGTAAATCGCTAATGTAGTTGGCTAAATTCATATAAACAAATATAAAAAAATAGATGTTTTGAAAAGGGATTTCATATAAATTTTATCAACAATTATTTTTTATATTGGTACTCAAATTGTTATCTATTGGAAGAAGAAAATTTATTAGCTGTTTTGCGCTTGCAGAAAAGTAAAGCTATTGGCGATATTTTAGCTAAAAAACTTATTGTTACTGTGGGAGATGTTGCTCAGATTTTTAAAGAAAAATCAGCTACTCTTCAAAAAATCAACGGCATTGGGAGTCATGCAATCAAACATTTGTTTGATACCGAGAATATACTTAAGGCGAAACAAGAATTGGCCTATATCAAAAAAAATAAAATTCAATATTCTTATTTTTTAGAGGATGATTACCCTTACAATCTTCATAATTGTATTGATAGTCCAATTTTATTATTCAAAGATGGAAATATAAACTTGAAAAATGATAAGATAATTTCTATTGTCGGTACAAGGAATATGAGTTCTTATGGAAGAGATTTTTGTAACAAATTAATAGAAGATTTAGCGGAATATAATCCTATAATCATAAGTGGTTTTGCCTACGGAGTGGATATTTGTGCGCACAAAGCGGCTGTAAAAAACAAGCTACAAACAATTGCAGTTTTAGCCCACGGTTTTGAGCAAATTTATCCAAAAGTTCATAAAAAACATATTAATGAAGTAAATGAAAATGGGGGGTTTTTAACAGAGTTTTGGAGTGAGGAAGCTCCATTAAGAGAAAATTTTTTAAAGAGAAATAGAATTGTTGCGGGTATTTCAAAAGCTACTATTATTGTAGAGTCTGCTGCAAAAGGAGGCTCTTTGGTTACTGCAGATATTGCCAATTCTTATGACAAAGATGTGTTTGCAGTTCCTGGTAGAACAACAGATATTTATAGTAAAGGCTGTAATAATTTAATTAAAAATAACCAGGCAAATTTGTTAACGTCGGCTAAAGATATTGTAAAAATGTTAAATTGGGATTTGAATGAAAAATCAAAAATAATTCAGAAACAATTATTTGTTGAGTTAAATGAAAACGAGCAAAAAATCTATGATTTATTGCACGAAAAAGGGCAACAATTATTGGATGTAATTTCTTTAGAATGTAATATTCCTATGTATCAATTGTCAGCAATTTTATTACAAATGGAATTAAAAGGGATTACAAAACCTTTACCAGGAAAGATGTTTGAACTTATTTAATAATCCTTATTTTTGAGGTGACTCAATCCTAGAAAATGTCTTTAGAAGAAAAATTAATATCAAAAAAAAAACCTACTTTTCCAATAAGTAAATCCTTAGAAAATTTTTTAGTGAAGCACAATAGGAGTACGGTAATTCCTATTTTTTACAACGATTTACTTCGTTTTCAAGGTTCTGTATCTGTCTATGATAAAAATGATGAAGATACTCTTTGGGTAAGGACATTTTACAATGAATTTGAAAGGAAAGAAATAGATTTAAGTCTTAAAAAGATTTATACACTATTGCATTCTGATGGTAATGAAAATACAATCCCTTTTCTTAACGTAGATGCTATAGATTTTTGCACATTTGGTAATTCTAAGCCTTTTCGCATTAAAGTAAGAAACATTTTAAATGATAACTTTACTTATTTTTATGTAAAAAAAGCAGATGCTTCCCGAGTATATGGTTTAGAGTTAGAACATTTGTTATCTCCTTATAATATAAACTATTTAGTTTATAAAGATACCCTAATTGAAGAGCATATTTCTGGTATTCCAGGAGATGACTTTATTCATAATATATTGCCAAAGTGTACAAAATCGGAAAAGGCTCAAATTGCTAAGGAGTTTGTTAAATTTAAAGAACGATGTTTCATCCGATTGTTGGGAGATATGCGTTCTTATAATTATGTAATTACGCCTATCCATGATTTTGATCAGATTATTTATAAAATTAGAGCTATAGATTTTGACCAGCAATCTTTTGAAGGAAATTTAAAAGTTTACAACTTACAGTTTTTAAAAGAAAACTTTAAGATGGTAGAAATGGTAGGAAGAAAATTGGAAAATAGCTCAATAAACCAATATAAAGCGGAAGAGCGTTCTTACATCGCGAAGAGAATGATTAGTTCTCCGGATAGAACAGCACAATTAATTAATTGTATGAAAAATGACACTATTTCTTTTCCTGAAAATGTAGAATTATTGAAGAAGCATTTAATAGAATATGTACACGATGTAAAGTTTAAGGATAATAAAAATATGGGAGAGATTTTAGAAACAATTTTAGAATTTGTAAAGCGTAATTACTTAGATATAAGCGCTAAATAGGTGTCTTAATATTTTTATTTTCTAATCCTTATACTTTCAAGAACAACTGTTAATAAAATTAGACCCCCTCCAATAAAAGTATTAATACTTGGTATCTCATTTACGAAAACGAAGGCAATTATTATTCCAAAAATTGGTTGAACACTGCTTATAATACTTGCTGTAGAAACAGAAAAATGATTCAAAGAATTTACCATCATCGTATGACCAATTGCAGTCGTTAATAAAGCAATTAGAACTAAAAATGGTAGTTGACTTTCAAAATTAGAAAAATCACTTAGAAACAACACAGGAGCTAGTAAGACAGAAACAATAACCATTTGGTGCAGCATTAATGCACTTCCATTGTAATTTTTAATATGTTTTTTTAAAGTAAGGTTTCTCAAAGCGTAGCAGAAGGCAGAAAGAATTCCGAATAAAATTCCTTTTAACTGATCGTTGTTTAAAGAAAAATCTGGAACTAGTATGTAAACTCCAATTAATACTAAAATTGCGAAAAAAATATGAATCGGATTTAATTTCTGTTTTGAAAAAAAAGGTTCTAAAAAAGCAGTAATTACAGGGAAAGTGTACAAAGAAAGCATACCTAAGGCTACGTTAGAAAGTTTTAAAGCTATAAAATAAGTGACCCAATGAGCACCCATAAAAAAACCGCTTATGGTAAAAGAGAAAAAATCCTTTCTCGATTTTATTTTTAAATTCACCTTTTTAAATCGACAAAATAGATACATAAATACAGAAGCAAAACTGGCTCTGCATAAAATAATTACTTCACTAGGTAGCGCAATATATTTTCCTAAAACACCAGAAGTACTTATAAAAAGGGTTGCTAACAGTAATAGAGATAAGTTTTTATTATGCGAGTTTTCCATTAGATTCTGGTTAATATTTGTAAAGCTGTTTTTACAGAATCTATTTTAATAAAGGTAATTAATAAACGTAATCCGTTTTTAGTTTCTTTCTCTTTCATTACACAATTTTTAGAATTCTGTTGAACATATTTTAGCATTTTTGAAAATGCTGCTGTTTGATAAAATTCACTTTGCTGATTAGAAACAAAATACCCAATCATTCTTTTTTGTTTTAAAATGATTTTCTCTAAACCTAATTCTTTTGCTAACCATTTTATTCTAACAGAATCTAAAAGATCCAAGACTTCATTTGGCACTTCTCCAAATCTATCTACAATTTCTGTTTCAAAAACTTGTAATTCTTCTGCTGTTTTTAAGCTGCCTAATTTGTTATATAAACTCAATCTTTCCGTAATTGAATTTACGTAGTCATCAGGAAATAAAATTTCAAAATCTGTATCAATTTGCACCTCTTTTACAAACTCTTTAGGTTTAGAGTTGTCTGCTGGATACAATTCTTTAAATTCATTTTCTTTTAGTTCCTCAATAGCTTCCTGTAATATTTTTTGATAGGTGTCAAAGCCAATATCATTGATGAAGCCACTTTGTTCGCCGCCTAATAAATCTCCAGCACCCCTAATTTCTAAATCTTTCATTGCAATATTAATTCCGCTTCCTAAATCAGAAAATAAAACCAGCGCTTCTATTCTTTTTCTGGCATCATCGGTCATCATGTGATAAGGAGGCGTTATAAAATAACAGAATGCTTTTTTGTTAGAACGCCCAACTCGACCTCGCATTTGATGCAAATCGGACAAGCCAAAATTATTAGCATTATTTATAAAAATTGTGTTTGCATTTGGCACGTCTAAACCACTTTCTACAATAGTTGTAGATACTAGGACATCAAATTCATTATTCATGAAACCGAGCATTAAAGCTTCCAGTTTTTTACCTTCCATTTGTCCGTGGCCAATACTAATTTTTGCAGATGGCACTAATCTTTGCAACAAACCAGCAACTTCTTTAATGTTTTCAATTCTGTTATGAATGAAAAAAACTTGTCCTCCTCTAGAAATTTCATAAGAAATAGCATCTCTAATGGTTTCCTCAGAAAAACGAATAACACTACTTTCTATAGGATGTCTGTTTGGTGGAGGAGTTTTTATAACTGATAAATCTCTTGCCGCCATTAAACTAAATTGCAGGGTTCTTGGAATAGGGGTCGCAGTTAGCGTTAAAGTGTCAACATTTTCCTTGAGCGTTTTTAATTTATCTTTTACAGCAACACCAAACTTCTGTTCTTCATCAATAATTAATAACCCTAAATCTTTAAATTTTAAACGTTGATTGGTTAATTGATGCGTTCCAATAATAATATCAACTTCACCTTTATTTACGCCCTCAATTGCAGCCGTTTTTTGTTTAGCAGTTCTAAACCTATTTAAGTAATCTATTTTAATGGGAAAATCTTTTAAACGTTCTGTAAATGTCTTATAATGTTGAAAAGCTAAGATAGTTGTTGGCACTAAAATAGCCACTTGTTTACCATTGTCAACTGCTTTAAAAGCAGCTCTTACGGCAACTTCAGTTTTCCCAAAACCAACATCACCACAAACCAATCTATCCATCGGTTGTTCTTTTTCCATATCATTTTTTACATCTTGAGTGGCTGTAAATTGATCTGGCGTATCTTCATACATAAAACTTCCTTCTAATTCATGTTGAATATGCGTATCTGGTCCAAATGCAAAACCTTTTTGCAATTTTCTTTTTGCATACAACTGAATTAAATTAAAGGCAATATGTTTAACTCTCGCTTTGGTTTTTTGTTTTATTTTTTTCCAAGCACCGGAACCTAATTTATATATTTTTGGTGCTTTTCCGTCTTTTCCATTGAATTTAGAAATCTTATGAAGTGAATGAATACTTACATATAAAATATCTCTTTCTCCATAGACTAATTTAATAGCTTCTTGCTTTTTTCCTTGGACATCGATTTTTTGTAAACCACCAAATTTTCCAATTCCGTGATCCATATGGGTTACATAATCTCCAATTTCAAGTTTATTTAATTCTTGAAGTGTGATAGCCTGCTTTTTTGCATACCCATTTTTTAATCTAAATTTATGATAACGTTCAAATATTTCATGATCTGTATAGCAAAGTAATTTGTTGTTTATATCTACAAAACCCTGATATAGAGGAAAAACTACTGTTTCATAATGAACTTCTTGTTCCGCATCATCAAAAATATCATGGAACCGTTTAGCTTGTTGTTCATTTGCACAAAAGATATAGTTGGTAAAGCCCGCTAAATGATGTTCATTTAAATCATCAATTAGTAAATTGAATTGTTTGTTAAAGGAAGGCTGTGGTTTTACATTAAAAACAATTTCTAATTGGTCTTTAGCTGTTGATCTCCCAAAATTTACTAAAGTAAAATCTTGTAATTGGTTTTTAATAAAATTACCATCACAAAATAATTCTGATGGTTTTGCATGTTTAATTTCTTTGGATACATCTTTGAAAGCTTCTTCTGATTTTTGAAAGAATTTATCCAAATTACCTACTAATAAGTCAATATTTTTGATGAAAACGACCGTTTTAGACGAAATATACTTTAAGAAACTTTCTCTATTTTCTTCAAAAGTTTTGTTTTCTACATTTGGCATGATAGAAACTTTCTTCATTTTTTCCTTCGAAAGTTGAGTTTCTACATCAAAAGTTCTGATACTGTCAATTTCATCTCCGAAAAATTCAATTCTATAAGGCTCATCATTAGAGAATGAGAAGACATCAATGATTCCGCCTCTTACAGAAAAATCGCCAGGCTCAGTAACAAAGTCAACTCGTTTAAATTTATATTCAAATAAAACTTCATTTACAAAATCGAGCGATAAGCTTTCACCAACCGCAACTTTTAAAGTATTTTTTTCTAATTCTTTTTTAGTAACTACTTTCTCAAATAAGGCAGCAGGATACGTTACAATTACAGCGGGTTTTTTACGAGAATTAATCCTGTTTAAAACCTCAGAACGCAATAAAACATTTGCATTGTCGGTTTCTTCAATTTGATAAGGTCTTCTATAGGATCCAGGGTAAAAAAGCACATTTTTATCACCTAAAAGTTGTTCTAAATCGTTTAAATAATAAGCTGCTTCTTCTTTGTCATTAAAGATTAAAAGATAAGGTTTGTCTGTTTTTTTAAAGCTTTCTGAGATAACAAAAGACAATGATGAGCCCACCAAATTCGTAATTTGAAAATGGTTTTGGTCTTGTTGAAGTGCTATAATTATCTGCGAAACATTCGTAGAATTTTGATATTTATTTACAATGTTTTGGGTACTCAACGTAAAATATTTTATGCAAATATATTAATTTGAAATAGGCTTATTGAAAATGTTTTTCAAACTTTTTATTTTTTCATGGACTAGGTGTATGTAAAAGTAATGGTTTGATAATTTTTTCAAGTAGGAAGAGTGTGATGGTTTTTTAGTAGCTTTTTCCGGGGCAAAAGCTGCTAAAGATTTGTTGTAGTTTAGCAGATAATGTATAAATTTTCAGAAAAAGGATTAGAGGTTATTAAGACCCGTTTTAAGTTTATGGCGGATGTTTTATGCAATTTTAAACTTGGGGATTTTTTTAAAAGAAAAAGTATATATTAACGAAATGGGTCCTAATTTTTACTTACTTTTATATGTAGTAAGATATCGTTCTTTTATGAAAAATTTAATTATAATATTTATGCTGTTTTTGTCTTGTTCATTAAGTTCTCAAAATGACCAAAACAAATGGACAGTTGGTGTTAGTTTGTCTACAGTAATGTTTGGGGATGAGGCTTCTAAAAAGGTTAAAGAAAATTTTAATATGCAATTCCCAAGTATCGAAATTAGTCGAAAATTAGGACAAAACCTATCAGTGGACTTTATATACACTGTTGAATTTTTGCAAGCTAGGAAAGGGGTAAACGCATTTAAATATTCCTCTTTTGATACTTATTTAAGGTACGAATTGCCAGAACTTTTTTTAAATATAGTTCCTTTTGGAGGTATTGGATTTGGTTACATTAAAGGGGCTACTACCACACCAAACCCTCAGGGATCCTTAAGTTTAAATATAATGGGTGGTGCTACTATTTGGGTTTCTGAAAGAGTAGGTCTTACGGGAAGAATAATGTATAAAAATGTGTCTTCTAGCTCTGAATCAATGGCTTCTCATTTTCAGGCAATTGGGGGTATTGTCTATAACTTTAATATTAATTCGGCTGCAGGAGGAGAGGGGCGCAAGCGAATTTGGGACGAGAAACATTAATTCTCATTCAAGGTTAAAAACTTCATTAGAATTGTTTGCATATTTTTACTACCGATATAATTATCTATTTGTAAATCGATTTCAATATTGGAATTCAAAATAGTTGTTGTTGGATAACTAATTTTTCCATTTATGGATGCTAATTCTTTTGTTAATTCGTTTATCCCTGTTTTATTTCCTGAAGGTTTATAAATGAATGTTTTTTTAAAAAAAACAATATCTTCTTTTTGTTCTGCATTTAGTTTTACGAAATAGAATTGATTATTTAAAAGATGTATTATTTTATCATTTGTAAAAGTAGTTTTCTTCATTGCAAAACAAATTTTACACCAATCAGTATAAACAAAAGCTACAATTGGTTTTGGATTTTGTTGATGCAGTTTTTCTATTTCAGGAAAAGTATACACTTTTAACGTTGTTTTTTTTGTCTGTGCATTCGTTGTAAAATATCCACACAACAAAATATAAAGAAATATTTTATTCATTTAAAAAAGTGTAAATCGTATACCTGCAAATGCTCTAATACCTTGATTCGAAGCATAAACATAACTTGGGTCAAAAGCTAATTCAGGATTTTTTACTGTGTCAATCCCAATGTCAAAAGGGTTGTTTGCATTGTTAATACTATTTGCAGGTGGTGTAAAGTTTAATAGGTTTTTTATCCCTCCATAAACTTCCCAACTATTGCTAAATTTTTTTGTTAACTGAATGTTTTGAATGCTAAACCATGGAGAAAATTCAGCCCTATTGTCGTTTACTCCAAGCAAGGGTAAACGCATTGGGCCATATAAATTACCAGTGTAATCTAAAGTAAAGTTAGTATCAAACTTATAAGAAATAGACCAAACACCACTAAATGTTTCAGTTAATAATTGCCTTGTTTTAATGTTGTTTTCTGTAACAGAAACATCCATAAAAGTAGCACCTATATTCATGGTAAAACCATTTGTAAACAAAATGTCGGAAGTAAAAGAAATTCCTTTAGATATTGAGTATCCATTTAAGTTGGCATAAATAATTTTGTTAGGATCAGATTCATAATCAGGTAAAATTCTATTATTAAAATATGTATAAAATATGCTTGTATCAAAGGTGATAAATATATTTTCTGTATTTATTTTTTTTACATAGTTGATGTTTGTATTCCAAGAAGTTTCAGGTTTTAATTGTCCCCTAAATTCTACTTCCCTAGCTCCTGTTAAAGCGGCATGATCTTCTGTGAAAACATTTGCGACTCTAAATCCATTTCCAATACTTACTCTAAAAATATCTGATTTATCTTTTGAATTCCACTTGTAATTTATCCTTGGCGAGAAAATATTTCCATGTATACTATTATAATCCCATCTTGCGCCTAATAATAATTTATTTTGTTTGTTAAGGTTAATTTCGTCCTGCAGAAAAATACCAGGTAAATGAGTTTTTGAGGGTTTATTTTTAATCCCATTTTCATCAATTGTGGCAAATGTATTATCATCATAAAAGGTATATCTGTATGCAATACCTAATAAAAAGTTATGATTTTCTTTAATTCTTTTATTGTAGACAAATTGTCCAAAGCCAATCAGTTGTGCTGCCTCATATTTATCTGTGCCATAAAAAGAATCTTGATAATGGCCATTTGCACTAAATTGAAAATTAATATTTTCAGTGGTTGGTAATTGGTATGTTCCAAAAGTTTCCCATCTATTTGTGTAGATGCTTTCACCATATTTAATGTTGGTTCCTCTGTATTTTTTTTCCCAATCCATTTCACCTCCCCATCTATCTTCATAGACGTATCTTCCAGCGATTGTAAATACTTTGTTATTCTTTCTTTCGATATTTATTTTATTAAAAAATGAAATTCGATGCTGTAAAGTTAAATCTGTAAACCCATCTTCATTATTATCTATTCTATTTTGATAATTGAAATAATTTACTCCTAATAGACTTTCAATTTTTTCTGATAATTTATAACGTAAACCAACATCAGTATTTATTTCTCCCCAAGAACTTGTAAAAGTATCAGTAGTTAATTTAGGGGAATTTGAGGGTCTTTTTGTGATGATGTTTATAATACCTCCAACAGCTTCAGAACCATATAATGTAGATGCTGATCCTTTAACAACTTCAACACGTTCTATTAATGCTTGTGGTATTCCTGTTAAACCATAAACTGTAGAAAGCCCGCTAACAATCGGCATTCCATCAATTAAAACGAATGTATAAGGTCCTTCTAAACCATTAATATGGATATCTCCCGTATTACAAACATTGCAATTTAATTGTGGCCTAACACCATTTACATTTTGCATAGATTCAAAAATAGAAGGCGTTGGGTTTTTCTTAAAAAAAGATGTACTATATACTTCAACAGGTACAGGGCTGTTCGATTTTGTTACAGGACGTAAAGTTCCTGAGATAACAATTTCATCTAAAGAATTATTTTCGGATAAAGAAAAATTTTTAGTCAGTTTTTGATTGCTATTAAAGGATATTTTTATTGTTTTTGTTTGATATCCAATACTGCTTACAATAAGCGTATAGTTCCCTTTCGGGATGTTGCGTAATTCATAAAACCCATTTTCATTAGACGTTGTGCCAATTTTTGTCTTCTTCAAATAAATATTTGCATAAGGTAAAACTCCACTTCCTGACTTAATCTTTCCTGAAATAGTATTTGTTTGTCCGTAAGAACTGGTAATTCCTAAAAACAAAATAAGTTTGATAAATATGTTCACTTTTTCATTTTAAATTTACGCAAATATAAATATATTTTTAGACTTGTCTAAAAATATATTTATATTAAAATAAAAAGTATATCTTTGTTTTACAATTATTAAATAAAATGTTTACACTTTCTGAAGAAAATTATTTAAAAGCAATTTATCATTTAGAAATAGATGCCGATAAAGGAATTAGTACAAATTCTATTGCTAAAAAATTAGAAACAAAAGCTTCTTCAGTAACAGATATGGTTAAGAAACTATCTGAAAAGGAGGTGGTAGTTTATAAAAAATATCAAGGGGTAAAATTAACTAATTATGGAAAAAAGACCGCAGCAAATATTGTAAGAAAACACCGGTTATGGGAGGTTTTTTTGGTTGAAAAATTAAATTTTTCTTGGGACGAAGTACATGATGTAGCAGAACAATTAGAACATATAAAATCTCCAAAATTAATCAATCAGTTAGATTCTTTTTTAGGATTTCCAAGCAATGATCCTCATGGAGATCCAATTCCGGATAAAGAAGGAAATTTAAAAATTATTGAAAAAAGCTTATTATCTACCTTTTATAAAAATGAAAGCGGTGTTTGTGTAGGTGTAGACGATTCGTCATCAGAATTTTTACGTTATTTAGATAAAAAGGGAATCACTTTAGGAAAACAAATTACAGTATTAGAAAAAGAAGATTTTGATGATTCTTTATCCATTGAAATGGACAATAAGAAATTTTCAATTTCAAATAAAATTGCGAACAATTTATATATGAAAAAATAATGAGTACATTCGATCAACTAGTAGTATTTGGAAAAGAACACCCAATATTGGCAGCATTATATGCTTCTCTTTTTACCTGGGGTTTAACAGCTCTGGGAGCATCTTTAGTCTTCTTTTTTAAAAAATTAAACAGAGCAGTTTTAGACGGTATGCTAGGTTTTACGGGAGGCGTAATGGTGGCCGCAAGTTTTTGGAGTTTACTAGCTCCAGCAATAGATAACAGTCCTGGAGAGGGTTTTTTAAAAGTTTTACCGGCAGCCATTGGGTTTGGATTAGGAGCTTTGTCTCTTTTTGGAATGGATAAAATTTTACCACATTTACATATCAATTTTAAAGAAAATGAGGCAGAAGGAGTAAAAACTGAATGGCATAAAACAACGTTATTAGTTTTGGCGATAACATTGCATAATATTCCAGAAGGTTTGGCAGTTGGTGTTTTGTTTGGGGCAGCATCGACACTTGTGGGGGTAGAACAAACAGAAATGATTGTTGCAGCTATTTCTTTAGCAATCGGAATTGGAATTCAGAATTTTCCCGAAGGTTTTGCCGTTGCAATGCCTTTAAGAAGGCAAGGTGTTAGTCGATTAAAAAGTTTTTGGTACGGACAGTTATCTGCAGTTGTAGAACCAGTTGCAGCAGTTTTAGGTGCTTTAGCAGTATCTTTTTTTACACCAATTTTACCTTATGCTTTGGCGTTTGCAGCAGGGGCAATGATTTTTGTGGTAGTAGAAGAGGTGATTCCGGAAACCCAAAGAGATAAATACACAGATATTGCTACTCTTGGTTTTATTGGTGGATTTATAGTAATGATGTCTTTAGACGTTGGTTTAGGTTAAAATTTAATAAAAAATATTTTTAGAAAGCCAAACAATAACTGTTTGGCTTTTTGTATTTTGCAGTAAAAATAGTTCTGTGCAACAACCATCAATCTTTCAAGTTTACAATGCTTCTGCAGGAAGTGGAAAAACATTTACACTTGTAAAAGAATACTTGAAAGTTTTATTAAACTCTGAAGATATTTTTTCTTTTCAGAAAATTTTAGCAGTTACATTTACCAATAAGGCTGCTGGAGAAATGAAAGAGCGGGTGTTGTCTAGTTTAGAAGATTTTGCTGCGGGAAAAGAAAACGATTTATTCAACATTATAATAAAAGAAATAGATGCTGATAAACCAATAATTCAGCAGAGAAGTAAGAAAATATTGGAAGCAATTTTGCAAAATTATGCTGCTTTTTCGATAACTACGATTGATAGTTTTACACATAAAATTATTAAAAGTTTTGCCTATGATTTAGGTTTACCTCAAAATTTTGAGGTTGAAATGGATGCAGTTTCTTTGCTAAATCAAGCAGTGGATGTCTTAATTTCTAAAATAGGATCCGATAAAAAGCTAACAAAACTTTTGATTGATTATTCTTTAGATAAAACAGACGATGATAAATCTTGGGATATTTCTAGAGATTTAAACGAGTTTGCAAAAGTGCTTTTAAATGAAGATGATATTAAACACTTTAGAGCGCTTGCTAACAAAAAATTAGAGGATTTTACAAATCTAAAAACCAAACTATATAGCCATCAAAAGGAATTAAAAGAAGCTATAAAAAATGTTGGTGAAGCGTTTTTAGATTTAATTGAAAATCATGGTATAGCGCACAAGGATTTTATGCGGGCGACAATTCCGAAATTCTTTTTAGATTTGAGCGCGAAGTCAGTAAATATTGATTTTCTAAAACGAAGTGAAACTATTGAAAAAGCGATTGAAAATCATCAATATTATTCGAAAACAACAACAACTGCTGTCGCTTCACTAATTGAAAATATTGTTCCAGAAATAATCAATTTGTATGCACAGTCGAAAGATTTGTACAGTCAGTTTTTGATGAATAAATTGGCCTTAAAAAACATCATTCCCTTAGCAGTTTTAAATAATATCAACATAGAATTAGAGCAAATAAAAGAAGAGAATAATATAAGATTAAATGCAGAGTTTAATCAACTTATTTCAGATAATATTAAAGAGCAACCTGCACCTTTTATTTATGAAAGAATTGGACAGCGTTTTCAGCATTATTTTATTGATGAAATGCAAGATACGTCTGAGTTGCAATGGCAAAATTTGATTCCTTTAATAGACAATGCACTAGCGCAAGAAAATAGTAATCTGTTATTGGTAGGAGATGGAAAACAAGCCATATATAGATGGAGAGGTGGCAAAGCAGAACAGTTTATTGAGTTGGGTTCTCCTTTAAAAAACCCTTTTCATGTTAAAAAAGAAATCCAGAGTTTAGAAACCAATTTCAGAAGTTATTCAGAAGTCATTAATTTTAATAATTCATTTTTTCAGCACACCGCAAATTTTATTCAAAATGACTCATATAAGAATCTTTTTATAGAAGGAAATAAGCAATTTGAAAATTCTAAAAAAGGTGGATTTGTTTCATTAACATTTCTCGAAAAAGAGGAAGATAAAGACTTAGAAAAATTAAAATATCCAAAGAAAGTTTTAGAAAAAATTAATAAATTAAAAGATAGTTTTTCTTTAAATGAAATTTGTGTTTTAACTCGGACAAAAAAAGATGGAGTTGCGGTTGCAAATTATTTGTCTGAAAATGGAGTCGATATTATTTCTTCAGAAACGCTGTTAATACAGAACAGTCCTAAAGTATGCTTTATTATTGATGTTTTAAAGGTCTTGCAAAATGCTAATGATGAAGAAACACGTTTTGAAGTCTTGTATTTTTTGCATCAACATTTGCAAATTAAGAATCCAAAACATATTTTTTTTAAAGAGTTCTCAAAAGTTGATAATCAAACTATTTTTGAATCTTTAAAATTGTATGGAATTTCTTTTGAAATTTCTACTTTTTATCAGCTGCCATTTTACGAAAAGATCGAAGAAATTATTAGAGGCTTTAATTTGATTCATACTTCTGACGCGTATTTACAGTTTTTTTTAGATGTTGTTATAGAGCAGCAAAGAAAATCTACAGATGTTGCTGATTTTCTCGAGTTTTGGGAACTCAAAAAAGATAAATTAAGTATTGTTGCTCCGGGAAGCTCAAATGCAGTTCAAATTATGACCATCCATAAGTCTAAGGGATTAGAATTTCCTGTGGTTATTTTTCCTTGTGATGTAAATATTTACAAACAAATAAATCCGAAAGTTTGGTTAAATGAATTACCAGAAAATTACGATAATTTCGAGGAATTATTAATTCCTTATAATAAAGAATTAAGTTATGTAAATGATACGGGCTTGGAAATTTACAATCAGCAAAGAGAGGAATTGGAATTAGATAATTTTAATTTGCTTTATGTTTCTTTAACAAGAGCAGTTGAGCAATTGTACGTAATTACGGAAATGAAAATTTCAGCAAAAGGAGAAGAAAATACAAACTTTTATTCTGGTGTTTTTATCAACTACTTAATCCAAAATAAGCTTTGGAAAGAGGGTGTTTTAGAATATTATTTTGGTGATGAAATTAGAGTAAGTAAAAATGAACTACAAAGTTCGGTTGCTGAAATTCATCAGAAATTTATTTCTACTCCTTGGCAAGAGCATAATGTTGTTCTATTAGCGGGTGCTTCAAAATTATGGGATACAAATCAAGGAAAAGCGATCAATTTTGGAAACTTATTTCATGAAATCTTGTCAAAAATTATCACGGAAAAAGATGTTAGTAAAATTATAGCGGCATATCATCAAGAAGGAATCATAGATAAAAATCAATTATTAATAATCAATAGCACAATTATTTCTGTTGTAAACCACCCTAAACTGGCGTCGTATTTTTCGGAAGAAGTCACGGTATATAATGAGAGGGAAATTGTAGATACAGATAATCAAATTATTATACCAGATAGATTGGTTTTTTTGGGTGAGAATGAAGTTGTAATTATAGATTACAAAACAGGAAACCCATCAGCAGAAAATCACCAACAATTGTTAAAATACGAGCGAGTTTTAAAAACGATGCATTTTAAAGTAGATAAAAAACTACTCATATATATTAATGATAAAATTGATGTTGTTGAAGTATAATCAAAAACAATAAACTTTGTAACTTTGTCCTCATTAAATTAATAAAAAATGTACGGTAAAATTAAGGATACTTTAAAAAAAGAGATTCAGGAAATAAAAGATGCTGGTTTATATAAGTCTGAAAGAGTTATAACATCTTCACAAGATGCAGTTGTGAAAATTTCTACAGGAGAAGAAGTCATTAACTTCTGTGGAAATAATTATTTAGGATTGTCAAACCATCCAGCAGTTATTCAAGCTGCAAAGGACACCATGGATACCCATGGTTTTGGAATGTCTTCTGTTCGTTTTATTTGCGGAACCCAAGATATTCATAAACGTCTAGAAGAAAAGATAGCGGAGTTTTATTCAACAGAAGATACTATTTTATATGCAGCTTGTTTTGATGCAAATGGTGGTGTTTTTGAACCACTGTTAACAAAAGAAGATGCTATTATTTCTGATAGTTTAAACCATGCTTCAATTATAGACGGAGTTCGTTTATGTAAAGCTGGCCGTTATCGATATAATAACAACGACATGTCTTCTCTAGAAGAGCAGTTAATAGAAGCGAATAAACAAAGTCATAGATTTAAAATCATTGTTACTGATGGTGTTTTTTCTATGGATGGGATCGTCGCTAAACTCGATGAAATTTGTGATTTGGCAGATAAATACGATGCTTTGGTGATGGTTGATGAATGCCATGCTACAGGTTTTATTGGTAAAACAGGTAGAGGTACTGTTGAGTTGAAAAATGTAATGGATAGAGTTGATATTGTTACAGGAACTTTAGGGAAAGCTCTAGGTGGTGCCATGGGTGGTTATACTACGGGTAAAAAAGAAATTATAGAAATTTTACGTCAACGTTCAAGGCCATATTTATTTTCAAATTCATTAGCGCCAGCTATTGTTGGGGCTTCAATAAAAGTATTTGAATTAATTTCTAAAGATACATCGCTACGAGATAAATTAGAATGGAATACAAATTATTTTAGAACTAAAATGGAAAATGCTGGTTTTGATTTGGTTGGCGCAGATGCTGCAATTGTACCTGTGATGCTATATGATGCCAAACTGTCTCAAACCATGGCTAATAAATTATTAGAAGAGGGTATTTACGTTGTGGGCTTCTTTTTTCCTGTAGTTCCCCATGAAAAAGCACGAATTAGGGTTCAGTTATCAGCAGCCCATGAAAAAGAGCATTTAGACAGAGCTATTAGCGCTTTTATAAAAGTAGGAAAAGAACTAAAAGTTATTTAAAATTGATAAAAACTTACAGTTTTAGGAATATTTTGTACTTTTGTCTTTGTTAATTCAGCAGAAGACTTTACTTTTGCCTATTATAATAACGAACTTTTAATTTAAAAATTTGATAATGAAACGATTAAAAATAGCTGTGATAGCTTTGTTTGCGTTAATTGCTACTAGCAATGTAAACGCTCAGGATGAAAATAATCCTTGGGTAGTAGGGTTTGGAATGAATATTGTAGATTTTTATGGTGGTGATGATTTTGGTGACCATGTTAAGGATCTTTTTGGTAGTAGTGATTGGAATTATGTTTCTTCAATTTCTAGAGTTTCTGTAGAGAAATATTTAGAAAAAGGGTTTACTTTACAAATCGCAGGGACTTTAAATAGAATTACTTTTGACCAAGTTAGAGATGATTCAGATTTTTTCTATTATTCAATTGGAGCAGCTGTAAAATATGATTTAAACAATTTAGTAGGTGAAACTTCTCAATGGTTTGATCCTTATGTTTATTTAGGTGGAGATTACGTTTCAGCTAATTCTACGCAAGAAGGAATGATTAATTTGGGTGTTGGTTTTAACACTTGGTTTAGTGATAACTTAGGGTTAAATTTCCAAACAGGTACTAAAAAAGGTTTTTCAGATAACGTAAAAACTCATTATCAAACTTCTTTAGGTTTAGTTGTTAAATTTGGAGGAAAAGATACAGATGGAGATGGCGTATATGATAAAAAAGATGCTTGTCCAGAGGTTGCAGGTTTAATAGAATTCAATGGTTGCCCTGATGCTGATGGCGATGGAATCAAAGATTCTGATGATGCTTGTCCAAATGTTGCAGGTTTAGCAGCAATGAATGGTTGTCCTGATGCTGATGGTGATGGAGTTGCTGATAAAGACGATATGTGTCCTAATGCTAAAGGAACAAAAGCGAACAAAGGTTGCCCAGATTCTGATGGTGATGGTTTAGTTGATAAAGATGACAAATGTGCTACTATTGCAGGTCCTTCGGCAAACGGTGGATGTCCTTGGCCAGATACAGATGGTGATGGTGTTTTAGATAAAGATGATAATTGTAAGACTGAAGTAGGTCCTGCTTCCAATAATGGATGCCCAGAACCAGTGATTACTGAAGCTGCAAAAATGGGAGTAGATACATTTGCAAAAGCTATTTTATTTAACACGGGTAGAGCTAGTTTCAAATCTGGAGTTTCTAAACAAATAGATGGAATGTTAGCTATTATGAATGAATTTCCAAAAGCAGAGTTTGACATTAAAGGATATACTGACTCTACAGGTAGTGCTTCAAATAATTTAAAATTATCTGAGAAAAGAGCTAATGCAGTTAGAAATTATTTGATTTCAAAAGGTATTGCTGCTTCAAGATTAATTGCAAAAGGTTATGGCGAAGACGCTCCAATAGACTCTAATAAAACTAGAGCTGGTAGATCAAACAATAGAAGAGTTGAGGTTAAAGTATCTAATTAATCCCTGAACTTAAAAAAAAGTTAAAAGCCTCATCAATTTGATGAGGCTTTTTTTAGTTAAAAACTTTTTTAAATTCAAACAAAAAAAAGTACCTTTGCCCCTTTAAATTGAGAGGGTATATCCCATATAAAAAAATAATAATTTAATTAGATACAAAATGTCTACAACAACAGGTAAAGTTTCTCAAATAATTGGGCCAGTTATTGATGTTGAGTTCAATACTGAAAACAACGAACTTCCTAGAATTTATGATTCATTAGAAATTAAAAAAACTGATGGTTCTATTCTAGTATTAGAAGTACAACAACATATTGGAGAAGATACCGTTAGAACCATCTCTATGGATGCTACTGATGGATTAAGTAGAGGAGTAGAAGTTATAGCTACAGGTAATCCAATACAAATGCCAATTGGTAATGATATATATGGTCGTTTATTCAATGTTACTGGAGATGCAATTGATGGATTAGGAAATCTAAAGAAAGAAGGAGAAGACGGATTACCTATTCATAGGTCTGCACCTAGATTCGAGGATTTATCTGTATCTACAGAGGTTTTGTTTACAGGAATTAAAGTAATTGACTTAATTGAGCCTTATGCAAAAGGGGGTAAAATTGGTTTATTTGGAGGAGCTGGAGTTGGTAAAACTGTATTGATTCAAGAATTAATCAACAATATTGCAAAAGGACATGGTGGATTATCAGTTTTTGCAGGTGTTGGAGAAAGAACTCGTGAAGGGAATGATTTACTTCGTGAAATGTTAGAATCTGGAATTATTAAATATGGTGATGACTTTATGCATTCTATGGAAGAAGGCGGATGGGATTTATCTAAAGTTGATAAGCCAGGAATGAGAGAATCTAAAGCGACTTTTGTTTTTGGACAAATGAATGAGCCACCAGGAGCGCGTGCAAGAGTAGCTTTGTCAGGTTTAACAATTGCTGAATATTTTAGAGATGGAGCTGGAGATGCTCAAGGAAAAGATGTACTTTTCTTTGTTGATAATATTTTTAGATTTACACAAGCTGGTTCTGAGGTTTCTGCTTTATTAGGTCGTATGCCTTCTGCAGTTGGATATCAACCAACATTGGCTACAGAAATGGGTGCAATGCAAGAACGTATTACCTCAACTAAAAAAGGTTCTATTACATCTGTACAAGCAGTTTATGTTCCTGCAGATGATTTAACAGATCCTGCGCCAGCAACTACATTTGCTCACTTAGATGCAACTACAGTATTGTCGCGTAAAATTGCAGAATTAGGGATATATCCAGCTGTAGATCCTTTAGATTCAACTTCAAGAATCTTATCTGCTGAAATTTTAGGTGCAGAACATTATAATACAGCCACAGCTGTAAAAGAAATTTTACAACGTTATAAGGAATTGCAGGATATTATCGCAATTTTAGGTATGGAAGAATTATCTGAAGAAGATAAATTAGTTGTGCATAGAGCAAGACGTGTTCAACGTTTCTTGTCTCAGCCTTTTCATGTTGCTGAACAATTTACGGGTATACCAGGAGTTTTAGTAGATATTAAAGACACTATTAAAGGATTTAATATGATTATGGATGGTGAGTTAGATAAATATCCAGAAGCAGCATTTAACTTAAGAGGGTCAATTCAGGATGCAATCGATGCTGGAGAAAAAATGTTAGCTGAAGCATAAACTAAGTTTTGAGTTTTGAGTTTAAGGTTATTATTCATTAACCAAAAGCTAAAGGCTGAAAATTAAAAACGATATAAACATGTTTTTAGAAATAGTAACACCAGAGGCAATCTTATTTTCATCAGAAGTTGATTCATTTTCGGTTCCTGGCATTAATGGAGAGTTCCAAATGTTGAATAATCATGCACCAGTAGTTTCTATTTTAAGAGAAGGCACTGTTAAGGTTCATGTTCATTCGCAAGAACTTTCAGAGACTGATATAAGAAGTGGTCATTTGGAGACTGATACAGAAGATGATAAAATTCTATTATTATCAATAACTTCAGGAACTTTAGAATTAAATGATAACAAAGCTATTATTTTAGCTGACTAAGATTAGTCTTAATAATATTTAAAAAATCTCAAAACAGCCTGCTGTTTTGAGATTTTTTATTTCAAATTTTTCTTCAAACTTCTGATAATATCTTTTGCTAACAATCTCGGCGTATTTACAGAAGACACTTTTAAAACTTATTAAGGTGTGATTTTGTTTTCCTTGGATATTAGTTATTATGCTATTTTGAAAATTTGAAAAACTAGAACTTTAGGTTATCTGGAATTTTATTCATAAAAAAATGTTTTAAATATATGACTAACTGCTTTTATTGAAGATTAAATTAAGAAAATAATATCTTTTCTATATTTAATGTAGGAGTGTTATGATTAAATATGTGATTAAAATTAAAATTTACACTCTATAAAAATGTCGTAAATTTGCAATATGGAAGAAACAAACAGACAAAGAAAGATTGCAGGAGTTCTGCAAAAGGATTTGGTAGATGTATTGCAAAAAGCAGCGCAAGACGGAATGAAAGGGGTTATTATTTCTGTTTCTAAAGTTCATGTAACTTCAGATTTAGGTGTTGCGAAAGTATATTTAAGTGTTTTTCCGTCAGTAAATAGAGATGAGTTAATTAAAGGTGTACAGTCTAACACAGTGTTAATTCGTCACGAAATGGCTAAAAGGACGAAAAATCAATTACGTAGAATGCCAGAGTTACTCTTTTTTGGTGATGATACTTTAGATTATATAGAAGAAATTGATAAGTCTTTAAAGGGGGAAGATGAGAACCCTATTAAAAACCCTGAAGTATTACCAAGACGCGTAAAAAGATAAATTTAACCAACTTATTTGAATTTTTCTCTATACATAGCCAAAAGATATTTGTTTTCAAAGACAGGTAATAATACTATTAATATTATTACAATTATTGCTTCATTTGGTGTTATAGTCGGCTCTTTGGCATTGTTTATTATCCTTTCTGGGTTTTCAGGTCTTCGTACTTTTAGTTATAGTTTATTAGATGTCTCCGACCCCGATATTAAAGTATCTTCGGTAAAAGGAAAATCGTTCATAATTACAGACCATATTCAACAAATTTTAGATAGTAATGGTGCTATAAAATCAAGTTCTAAAGTAATCGAAGAACGTGTTTTTTTAGAAGTTAAGGATAAAAGTGAGATTGCTTACATTAAAGGAGTGGAGCATAACTACACGAAGATTACGCAAATAGACGCTGCACTAGTGCAAGGTAATTGGTTAGATACTACTTTTGTAAATACGGCCGTTATTGGACGGTCAATTGCATATAAATTATCTTTAGGAATGGGAAGTTTTGAAGCACCTTTGCAAATTATGGTTCCAAAACCAGGTATCGGTTTCATTAATCCGAACAACGCATTTTATAAAACTAATGTTCAAATTGTTGGTTTATATTCGGGAACAGAAGAATTTGAAAGTAAATTTGTCTTTGTTACGTTAGCTCAAGCAAAAAAATTATTAAGGTTTAATGACAATCAAGTAACCGCTTTTGAGATGAAATTGAAAGAAGATGTAAACGCCCATACTTTTGCTGAAGAGATGCAAAAAGAACTTGGAAATGATTTTAAAGTGCAAACAAAGGAGCAATTAAATGAGGTCTTTTATAAGGTTATAAATACGGAAAACATTGTGTCTTACCTCATTTTTACATTAATTGTTATTATTGCATTGTTTAATGTAATTGGTGCAATTATTATGATGATTATTGATAAAAAAGATAATTTAAAAACCTTATTTAGTCTCGGGGCAACAGTAAAAGAAATAAAAACAATATTTGAATTTCAAGGATTTTTACTCACCTTTTTTGGGATGCTGATAGGTTTATCGATTGGTGTCATTTTAGTCTTTTTTCAAAAACAATTTGGGTTGTTTATGATTACGGAAAATTTGGCGTATCCGGTAGAATTTAGATATTCTAATTTAATTATTGTGATCGTTACAATCACTATTCTAGGCTTTATTGCTTCAAAAATTGCAATTAGCCGAATTTCTGAAGAGTTTATAGAAAAGTAAAGTTTATGAAAAATTGCCTATTCGTTGCTCTTTTTATACTCTTCTCTTGTTCTTCTTCAAAGGATAATAAAGCGAATAAATTATATCCTAATAATAATAATAAAAATCCTATTGAGAACATAAGAGCTTTAATTACGGAGAAAGAAAATCATTATATATATGAAACTAAAGATTTTTCATTAACACTGCCTTACAATTGGAGAAGTTATTTGGAGCCAACTGGTAGAGAACAAGTTTGGCATTCTCCATTTAAAAAAAATAAAGTTGAATCTGACATAAATTTATTTTTATACATTAAAAGGTCAAATAAAAAGGTTAGAAAAATAGCAGAGAGATTTAGAATCAGATTGAAGAATAACTTTAGATCAGACTATAAAGAATTGTCTACAATATTAAAATCAGAAGGTAAAGATTCAATAGGCCACTATTATAAAATAGTATTTTTTCACACTATTAATAAAGTTAGGTTTAAGAAAATAGTTTTTTTTTATAATTTAGAGGGAGGCAAGTATTTATTTTTAAGTAAAGCTTATCCAATAGATTCCCAAATTTTACAGCAAAGAGAAATAGATACAATTCTTAGTTCCCTAGTGATAAAGTGAATTATAGGAAATCAGGAATTAATTTATTACCAAATTTAGCCTCAACTTCGTCAAAAGCAGCAAAAACATCTTTTGCATCATCGGAAGTTACCATTTTCATTCTATACTCCTTGAAATGTGGAATTCCTTTAAAGTAATTGGTATAATGTCTTCTTGTCTCAAAAACACCTAAAATAGGTCCTTTCCAATCAATTGCCATTTGTAAATGCCTTCTTGCCATTCCTGTTCTTTGAGCAATTGTAGGTTTTCCTAAATATTCACCAGTTTTAAAATAGTGTTTTACCTCATTAAAAAACCATGGATAACCGATAGCAGCTCTTCCAATCATTGCGCCATCTAAACCAAACTTATCTCTCATTTCCATCGCTTTTTCTGGTGAAGTAATATCTCCATTTCCAAAAACAGGAATGTGCATTCTTTGATTGTTCTTTACTGCAGCAATGGGTTTCCAATCAGCATCTCCTTTATACATTTGCGCCCGTGTTCTTCCATGAATAGAGATCGCCGCGCAACCTACATCTTGCAAACGTTCTGCAACTTCAACAATTCTAATGGAATCATGATCCCAACCCAAGCGTGTTTTTACGGTTACAGGCAAGTTTGTGTGTTTAACCATGGCTTTCGTTAGAGAAACCATTAAATCAATATCTTTTAAAATTCCAGCTCCAGCGCCTTTAGAAACTACTTTTTTCACAGGACAACCAAAATTGATATCAATAATATCTGGATTTGATTTTTCTACAATCTCCACTGTTTTAAGCATTGATTCTAAATTAGCACCAAAAATCTGAATTCCTACCGGTCGTTCTTTTTCATAAATATCTAGTTTCATAACACTTTTTGCAGCATCTCTAATCAATCCTTCAGAAGAAATAAATTCAGTATAAACAACATCTGCACCGTTCTCTTTGCACAAAGCTCTAAATGGTGGATCAGAGACATCCTCCATTGGTGCAAGTAATAAAGGAAAGTCTGGTAATTCTATATTGCCAATTTTAATCATATTGTAAATTTCTATATTCTACTTAAAATTGAATCTTTTTTTCAACTTCTTCATCACCTCTTTTTACTACTACTTTGGTAGAATTTCCTTTTTCAAAAACAGATAAAGCTCTCATATAGCTCATCATATCCAAAACAATACTATCGCCTAACTGAATAACAATATCGCCTTTTTGTAAACCTGCTTTTTGTGCTGGCTTTTCTTCAGAAATACCATCAATTCTCATTCCTATTCCGTCAAACATGTAATCTGGAATTACACCTAAACCAACTTTAAATCTTGGTGTTTCTTCACTCTCGTTTTTTGTTTTTCTAAAAGTTAGTTTCCCATTGTCATCTAAATCTGAAATAATATTAAAGATATAATCACTTATGGTTTTCATTCCTTCATAATTCAGTTTTTCTGAATCATCACCGGGTTTATGATAGTCTTCATGCTGACCAGTAAAAAAATGCAATACAGGGATATCAGCTAAATAAAAACTTGTATGATCACTTGGTCCAACACCAGATTCTTGCTGTATTAATTTAAATCGATTGTTATGGGCTTTTAAAGTTTGTTTAAATATTGGTGAAGTCCCTGTGCCGTAAACTGCTAAAGCTGAATCCTTCTTTAAACGACCCACCATATCCATATTTATCATATAAGAAACTTTTTGAGTATCTACTGTTGGGTTTTTTACAAAATAATTAGAACCTAATAAACCCATTTCTTCTCCAGAAAAAGCCATAAAAAGGTAATTGTTTTTTGTATTTTTTGCTTTCAGCTTTGCTGCTAAATTTAATAAAATAGCCACTCCAGAGGCATTATCATCTGCACCATTATGGATTTCTTTAATAGAATCTCTGTATAAAGAACCTTCACCGCCAAAACCTAAATGATCAAAATGAGCCCCAATAATTACCATATTTTCTGCCTTATTGTCAATAAAACCAAGCACGTTATTTCCTGTAATAGTTCCGTCACCATTCACGTCAAATTTTATTGCTTCGTGCGGATTTGTCTTTGGCTTAAAAGTAAAAGGCTGCAGAAAGCCCTTTGTTCCTTTCGGAGTTAATTCAAGTTCTTGAAACCTTTTTTCTATATAACTGGCAGCTTCCTTTTCACCTTTTGTTCCAGTTTGTCTTCCTTCTAATTTATCAGAAGCTAAAAAGGTAACATCTTCTTTAATTCTAGTTTCTTGATTAATTGGTTGTTTACAAGAAATTAAAAAACATAAAAAGATTAAAAATAGGATGTTTCTCATGACGATAAATATTATTTTTGCAAAGTTAATTAATAATTGAGAAAATGAGAGTTGTTTATCTATTTGTATTTGCTATTATATTGATGTCTTGTAAAAATAATAAAAAAGACACAGAAACAAAATCAACAGAAAAAACTGTAGTAAACGACTCATTAATTTACCCAGAAGAAATTCATTTTAAAAGTTTAAGACAAGTAACTTTTGGTGGTGATAATGCAGAAGCCTATTGGAGTTTTGATGATAAGCAAATTGTTTTTCAGTCTAACAATACCAATTGGAATGTTAGTTGCGATCAAATGTTTTTAATGGATGCAGATGCTTCTTTTAGAGATAAGATGCCGCCAATGATTTCTACAGGAAAAGGAAGAACAACTTGTGCATATTTTTTGCCAGATAATAAACATATTATTTATGCTTCAACGCATTTAGTTGATGATCAATGTCCTGATGTTCCTTTGCGTAAAAACGGAAAATATATTTGGCCTGTATATGATAGTTTCGACATATTTGTAGCGGACTTACAAGGTAATATTGTTAAGCAATTAACCAATGAAAAAGGCTATGATGCAGAACCAACGGTTTCGCCAAAAGGGGATAAAATTGTATTTACATCAACTAGAAGTGGTGATTTAGAGTTATATACAATGAATATTGATGGTTCCGATGTGAAGCAAATTACAAATGAATTAGGTTATGATGGCGGTGCATTTTTTTCGCCAGATGGAACAAAAATAATCTTTCGCTCTTCTAGGCCAAAAACAAAAGCAGCGATAAAAGCTTATAAAGACTTGTTGGCAGAAGGTATGGTAGAACCTACAGAAATGGAACTTTATATTTGTAATGCAGACGGTTCTGAATTACGTCAATTAACCGACTTAGGAAATGCCAATTGGAGTCCGTTTTTTCATCCTTCAGGAAAAAAGATTTTATTTTCTTCAAACTTTGAAGCAGAAAGAGGGTTCCCTTTTAATTTATATTTAATAGATTTAGATGGAAAAAATTTAGAAAGAGTAACCCATGGAGAAACATTTGACGCTTTTCCTGTATTTTCCAATGATGGTAAAAAACTAGCTTTTTCTTCCAATAGAAATAATGGAGGTGGTAGAGATACCAACTTATTTATTGCAGAATGGCAAGACTAAAAGGATTGAAATTCTGAAATAAATAAAAAGAGATACCAACTTATTTATTGCAGAATGGCAAGACTAAAAGGATTGAAATTCTGAAATAAATAAAAAGAGATACCAACTTGTTTATTACAGAATGACTGGACTAGCGATATGGTTTTTTAGTTTTCATTTTCTCCTTGAGTGATTTTTGGTGAGATGAGAATACCTTTAAAATCTATGATTGCAGCATAAATAATTCAATTTTATTAATTATCTTAAGGCATTGTTAATTAAAGAATAAACTATGGGAGCAAAAGAGAGTATTTTAAGAAAAATTAGAATTTTAATTACAAATCAATTTGATACACCAGAAGAAGCTTTTAGTTTTTTTGATTCAGATAAAGATGGTAGATTAAAAGTTTCTGAAATAAAAAGGTTGTTAAAAGATGCTGAAGTAAATGGCTTTTTAAGAGGTATAGTTGCCAGCGAGTTATTAAAAGGATATGATAATTCTGGTGATGATACTATTAATTGGGAAGAGTTTAAAATAGCTATTTCAGAGCTAGAAAGAGATTTATAATTTTAAATACGTTAAGATTAAAGTACAATGAATTTCATTGTACTTTTTTTATTTGACAAGGTTTGTAAATAACATATCTTTGACAGTTGAAAGTAGTTAGAAAACAAAGTATGAAGAACATTAGGAACTTTTGCATTATCGCGCATATAGATCATGGTAAAAGTACATTAGCAGATAGATTGTTAGAATATACTGGTTCTGTATCAGATCGTGAAAAGAAAGATCAGCTATTAGATAATATGGATTTGGAACGTGAACGTGGGATTACCATAAAATCACATGCTATTCAAATGGATTTTGAACATAAAGGAGAAAAATTCATTTTAAATTTAATAGATACGCCAGGTCACGTCGATTTCTCTTACGAAGTTTCTCGTTCCATAGCAGCTTGTGAAGGTGCTTTACTTATAGTAGATGCTGCACAAAGCATACAGGCGCAAACAATTTCTAACTTATATTTAGCTTTAGAGAATGATTTAGAAATTATCCCTATTTTAAATAAAGTAGATTTACCTTCTGCGAATCCAGAAGAGGTAACTGATGATATTGTAGATTTATTAGGCTGTGATGCAGAAGAAGTAATTCACGCAAGCGGTAAAACAGGTTTTGGAGTAGATAATATTTTAGAGGCTATCATTGATAGAATACCAGCACCTCAAGGAGATCCGGATGGACCATTACAAGCCTTAATTTTCGATTCAGTTTACAATTCTTATAGAGGTATTGAAACGTATTTTAGAGTTTTAAACGGTGAAATAAAGAAAGGACAAGAGATAAAGTTTTTGGCAACGGGCAAAAATTATTTTGCTGATGAAGTTGGAACTTTAAAACTGGAACAGGTTGTAAAAAAATCTGTTAAAACTGGAGATGTAGGCTATTTAATTACGGGTATCAAAACGGCAAAAGAAGTAAAAGTGGGAGACACAATTACAGATGCAGCAAACCCGACAACCGAGACAATTGATGGTTTTGAAGATGTAAAACCAATGGTTTTTGCAGGTATTTATCCTGTAGACACCGAAGATTATGAAGAGTTGCGTTATTCTATGGAAAAATTGCAATTAAATGATGCCTCTTTAGTATTTCAACCAGAAAGTTCTGCAGCCTTAGGTTTTGGTTTTAGATGTGGATTCTTAGGAATGTTACACATGGAAATTATTCAAGAACGTTTAGAGCGTGAGTTTAACATGACAGTAATTACAACTGTGCCAAACGTTTCTTATCATGCGTACACAAAGAAAAATCCAGATGAGTTAATATTGCTTAATAACCCTACAGATCTGCCAGATCCATCAAGATTAGATAGGGTGGAAGAACCTTTTATTAAAGCATCAATTATTACAAAGTCAGATTTTGTTGGTCAAGTAATGAGTTTGTGTATAGAAAAACGTGGTCAAATTACAAATCAAACTTATTTAACAACCCAAAGAGTAGAATTAATTTTTGAAATGCCATTAGCAGAAATTGTTTTTGACTTTTACGATCGTTTAAAAACGGTTTCTAAAGGATATGCATCTTTTGATTATCATCCAATAGGTATGAAAGAATCTAAATTGGTAAGAGTAGATATTCTATTAAACGGTTCGCCTGTAGATGCACTTTCTGCTTTATTACATGCAGATAATGCTTATACAATTGGTAAAAAGATAGTTGAGAAATTAAAGCAATTAATACCAAGACAACAGTTCGATATTCCTATTCAGGCCGCAATTGGAGCAAAAATTATTGCAAGAGAAACTACAAAAGCCTTGCGTAAAGATGTTACTGCAAAGTGTTACGGTGGAGATATTTCTCGTAAGCGTAAATTATTAGAAAAACAGAAAAAAGGTAAGAAAAGAATGCGTCAAGTTGGTAATGTAGAAATTCCGCAAGAAGCATTTATGGCTGTTTTAAAGTTGAATGATTAATAAACAAAATGCTCTCATTTTTATCGAGAGCATTTGAATAACCATTAATGTCATTACAAAAGAGTTAAAAATATCTTAAATATTAATCTCTCCCTCCTAAAATTTGCATTGCCCAATATAATAACATTGCTAAAGACCCAAGGGCAGCAACTAAATAAGTTCTGGCAGCCCATTTTAAAGCATCGGTTGCACCTGCTAATTCCTGTTGAGAAACCATGTTTTTGTTTTGTAACCAAGCTAAAGCTCTATTACTGGCATCATATTCTACAGGAAGTGTTATGAAACTAAACAATGTTGCAAAGCCCATAAAAATTAAACCTAAAATGGCAATATAAAACCCAATTCCTGTTGCACCAGAAGCGGCACCTAAAATGATTCCTCCGATTACTAACCATTGCGAAAATTTAGAGGTAATACTTACGATTGGTACTAATTGAGAACGCATTGTTAAATAACTGTATGCTTTTGCGTGTTGCACTGCATGGCCGCATTCATGAGCAGCAACTGCTGCTGCTGCTGCGTTTCTTTGGTTGTAAACAGACTCACTTAAATTAACTGTTTTATCTTTTGGGTTGTAATGATCTGTTAATCTACCAGGAGTAGAAATTACTTTTACATCATAAATTCCATTGTCAGAAAGCATTTTTTCTGCAATTTCTGCTCCACTCATTCCATTTCTTAACTGAACTTTGGAATATTTTTTAAATTTACTTTTCAATTTATTACTAACCAACCAGCTTACTAAAGAAATAGCACCAATTAAAATATAGAATCCCATCATAATTTATATTGTTTTAAATTTTTATATCATTTTTGTTTGATAAATTTACAACATAAAGTATTCCAATGTATTGTTTGGGGTATAAAAATGACAAAATGACAAACAAACCTAATATATTACTTGTATACACTGGCGGTACTATCGGCATGATCAAAGACTATCAAACAAACGCTTTAAAGGCTTTTGATTTTAGTCAGATTGTAGAAAATATTCCTGAATTGGAGCAATTAAGCTGTAATATAAAAACCATTTCTTTTGATGAACCCATAGATTCATCAAACATGAATACAAGGTTTTATATAGATATTGTTGAGATTATTGAAGAGAATTATAAAAATTTTGATGGTTTTGTAATATTAACAGGTTCAGATACTATGTCATATACGTCTTCTGCCATTAGTTTTATGATTGAAAATTTACAAAAACCAATCATATTCACAGGTTCTCAATTGCCAATTGGTGATTTACGAACAGATGCGAAAGAAAACTTAATTACTTCAATAGAAATAGCTTGTGCTAGAAAAAAAGACAAGCCAATAATTTCTGAAGTATGCTTGTATTTTGAGTATAAGTTATATAGAGCAAACAGAACTACAAAGATTAATGCAGAACAGTTTGAAGCCTTTGCCTCTATGAATTATCCTCCTCTAGCAGAAAGTGGAGTTCATCTTAGTTTTAGTGAACATTATATTTACAAACCTTTAAAAGACAAAAAGGAATTAATAATAAGAAAAAAACTAATAACAGATGTTTTAATATTGAAACTTTTTCCGGGAATAACAGAGAAAGTTGTAAAAAGTATGTTGAGCATAGATGGTCTAAAAGGTGTGGTCTTAGAAACTTATGGATCAGGGAATGCGCCCGATGAAACTTGGTTTGTTACCTTGCTGAAAGAGGCAATATTTAAAGATATTAGAATTATTAATGTTACACAATGTAATGGAGGACATGTAAATCAAGGTCATTATGAAACGAGTGTAGCTTTAAAACAAATAGGTGTTGTCAATGGAAAAGATATAACAACTGAATCGGCGATTGCAAAATTAATGTACTTATTAAGTGAAGATTTATCCGAGGAAGAATTTAAGTCTTACTTTGAAAAATCATTAAGAGGAGAAATTTCTTAGATCTTAAAAAGAAAGAAAAAAGTAAAGACTTGCAAAAGGAAACTGCCAAAATATTATAAATAGGAGAAAAAAAATTTTTTTATGCATAACTTTTTTTGTTACTTGGCGGTCTCTTAAATAAGATAGCAAAGATTCTTTGAAAAAAAAAAGAAAGTATCTTTATTTGAGTTGAAAATTTATATCTTTAACCCGTTAACTATTAAAATTAATTATAACAAAGATGAAAAAAGTAGTAAATGTCTTATCTGTAACAGGATTTATGTTTTTTGGAGCTATTCAATCAACTTTCGCTCAAGAAGCAGCAACAGAAGCGCAAACTTTTCACCAAGTTTTAAAGCAAAACTTTATCGATGGTGGTCCAGGATTTATGGGAATTGTATTAGTAGCATTAATTTTAGGATTAGCTATTTCCATTGAAAGAATTATTTATTTAAACATGGCAACGACTAATACTAAAAAGTTGTTAGCAAATGTAGATGATGCTTTAAGCTCTGGTGGAGTAGAAGCTGCTAAAGAAGTTTGTAGAAATACAAAAGGACCAGTTGCTTCAATTTTTTATCAAGGTCTTGATAGAGTAGATGAAGGCGTAGAAGAAGCTGAAAAAGCAGTTGTTTCTTACGGTGGTGTTCAAATGGGTCAATTAGAGAAAAACGTTTCATGGATTTCTTTATTTATTGCATTAGCACCAATGCTTGGTTTTATGGGTACTGTAATTGGTATGATTGGAGCCTTTAATGACATTGCTGTCGCAAATGATATTTCTCCAGCAGTAGTTGCAGGAGGTATTAAAATAGCTTTATTAACAACTGTATTTGGTCTTATTGTGGCTATTATTCTTCAGATTTTTTATAACTATATCGTTGCAAAAATCGATAGTATTGTAAATAATATGGAAGACGCGTCTATCTCTTTGGTAGATTTATTAGTAAAGTATAAAAAATAATACTCAATATGAAAAGTAATAAAATTTTAAATTTTGTAATTGCTGCAATAGCTATTATTGGTGGTATTCTTTTCATAAGAATTTTTATGGAAGACGCTGAGGAAATTGTAGATAATGTAGATAATTTGCAAAACACAGTAGTCAGTCCATTAATCTCTTATTCGTATTGGTTATTTATTGCGGCTGTTGTAATTACAATTGGACTTTCTTTATGGAGTTTGATTAGAAACCCAGAAAATTTAAAGAAAACTCTAGGAGGATTAGCGGTATTAGGCGTTTTACTAGCCGTTGCTTACTTCCTGTCTGATAGTAATGCAGTATATAATGCTGCCGGAAATATTGAGCCAGGAGGAGAAGAAGGTTCTTCTATTAACCATTGGGTTGGCACAGGAATATGGTATAGTATTATCTTAGGAGGTATAGCGGGCATATTTTTTGTTTGGGATTTGTTAAAAGGATTAGTTAAATCATAAACTATGGCAAGAAGAGAAAATCCAGAAATTAATGCAGGTTCTATGGCAGATATAGCCTTTCTGTTATTAATTTTCTTCTTAGTAACAACTACTATGAATGTAGATTCAGGTGTGTCTAAGAAGCTGTCAGAAAAGCCACCAGCAGATTACGTTCCGCCTGTAATTAAAGAGAAGAATATTTTTGAGGTTAATATTAACAGAAATAATGAACTTCTTGTTGAAGGAGAGCGTATGGATGTGAAAGATATCAAAGAAGCTGCTATAAAATTTATAGATAACGGAGGTGGTCTAGGAAAACCTGGTGAAGATGGTTCTCCTGGTGAACCTTGTGACTATTGTGAAGGAGATAGAAGTGACTCTTCCTCAGATCATCCAAATAAAGCAATTATATCTGTCCAAAGTGATAGGGGTACTGAATATGGTACTTATATTAAAGTACAGAATGAGCTTTTAAGAGCCTATACAGTTCTTAGAAATAGATTGTGTACAAAGCGTTATAAGATGTCGTTTGATGAACTAGAAGAAACTTACAAGGACAATAAAAGTAACGAAGATTTAAAGAAAAAAGTTGAAGATATTAAGAAATCATATCCTCAAATTATTTCTGATGCGGAACCAACATCGTAATTAATTTTAAAATTTAACACATGTCTAAATTTAGAAAGAAGAAAAAGGGAATGCCAGCTGTAAATACAGCAGCCTTGCCAGATATCGTTTTTATGTTGTTATTCTTCTTCATGGTAACTACTACTATGAGAGAGACAGACTTAAGAATTGAAAATCCTAGATTACCGAGTGCATCTGAAGTTAAAAAATTAGAGCATAAGAGTTTAGTTTGTACTATTTATGTTGGTAAATCAAAAGATGCTAGTAAGCATGGGGTTGGTTATAATAAAATTCAGTTAAATGACAAGATTGCTTCGGCTGATCAGGTTCCTGCTTTTATTATTAATGCAAGATCGAAAGTTTCTGAAGCGGAGGTTCCTTTTATGACAACTTCTATCAAAGCAGACAAAGAATCTAATGTAGGTACAATTACGGATATTAGATTGAAATTAAGAGATGTAAATGCACTTAAAATTAGTTATTCAGCTTCGAAGGGTGCGGAGAATTAATCATATAATGTCATAAAAAAAAGGGTAATTCATTTCGAATTACCCTTTTTTTATGAAAAAAATTTAATTTTTTCATTTTGAAATATTGTATATTTATCTTTCGCTCAATTAGTATGAATAGATTAGTTTACTTAATATTTTGTGTGCTTAGCGCTTCTCAGATATTTGCGCAAAAAGACTCTTTGCAATTAGGAGATAACTATGCTGAAGACCAGATTTACGCCTCTATATCGTATGCTCAATTCTTTAAACAGCCCGTAGGAGTCTCTAAAAGTGGTTTCTCTTATAGCATCTCCACTGGTTTTATGAAGGATGTTATTTTGAATCAAAAAGGAAGCTTTTCTTTTGCAGTAGGTGTTGGGTATGGCTTTGATTTTTTTAATCACAACATCGAAGTTCGAGAAATTAATGATGAAACTATTTTTGCTACTGCCGTTGGTACTAGTTCTAACACATTCAAATCTCACAATTTAGAGTTCCCATTTGAGTTGAGATGGCGCACATCAAACGCAATAAAGTATGATTTTTGGCGAATTTATGCAGGTGTTAAGTTTTTATATAACATGTCTCATAAGTTCGGTTTTATTGAAGACAATAAAAGTTTTAGTTATAAAAATTTGAGTGCATTCAGTAAACTTCAGTATGGATTAACCCTTTCTGCGGGTTATGATGTATTCAATATTAATATATTTTATGGGTTAACACCTATTTTTGATAGCGCAGAACCGGCCATGGATACGAGTGTTTTAAAGTTTGGTTTGATATTTTATATCTTATAAGAAATAATTCAAACTAAAACTTGAGAAAACACCGATAAAAAAACCAATATAGATTTCTCTGGTAGTATGCTTCTTTAAATTCAATCTTGCGCTTGCTAATAGACCTGAAAGTAGTATTGTAACGATGATGGTAATCGTAAAGGATTGCGCATAATATCTACTTAAAACCATAAAAAAACCAACGCAGATACCAAATGAAAGTAAATGTACACTTGCTTTTATTTTGAAATTATAAAGTATATAAATTAAAAATAATCCTAAAGAAGTTGTATAAAAAAGAAACCCTAAATCTCTTAAGTTAGGAATGGTGATTAATGAATTTCCTAAGAAATAAAAAACTATCGTCATTAAAGCGATTGGTAACTTCCGTTCTTTTATACTCTCTGTTTGGAAGTTCTTTATAAATCTAATTTTTTTTAAAATGATTAAACCTAATAAAGGGATTAAATAACTAGCTACAAAGACTAAGCTCAATACTGTTACTTTATGACTATGTGAAAGGTTGTTCTTAATCAATAAAAAATATAATATTACCACGATAGTGGGTATTACAATTGGATGCAAAAGAGTGGATATGAGTTTATAAAATCGCACTATATTTCTTTACGTAGTCGAGCCACAGGCAGCTCTAATTGCTCACGATATTTAGCAATAGTTCTTCTTGCAATTGGATATCCTTTTTCTTTTAAAATTACAGATAATTTCTCATCTGTTAAAGGTTTTCTTTTATCTTCTTCGTGTATAACAGTTTCTAATATTTTTTTAATTTCTTTTGTTGAAACATCTTCCCCTTGATCATTTTTCATTGATTCAGAAAAGAACTCTTTAATTAATTTTGTTCCATAAGGAGTAGATACAAATTTACTGTTAGCGACTCTAGACACCGTTGACACATCCATGTTAATTTTATCAGCAATATCTTTTAAAATCATAGGTTTTAATTTGCGTTCATCACCAGTTAAAAAATAATCATGTTGATACTGCATAATCGTATTCATAGTGATTAATAAGGTCTGCTGACGCTGTTTGATGGCATCTATAAACCACTTTGCAGAATCTAGTTTTTGTTTGATAAAAAAGACAGCATCTTTTTGAGATTTACTTTTGACAGTAGATTCTTGATACCCTTTTAGCATGTTATTATATTCTCTAGAGATATGCAGTTCTGGAGCGTTTCTTGAGTTTAATGTTAAATCTAATTCACCTTCTAAAATTTTAATAGAAAAATCAGGAACAATTTGCTCTGCTATTTTGTTATTACCTGCATAAGAACTTCCAGGTTTTGGGTTTAATTTTGAAATTTCAGTATTTACCTCTTTCAGGATTTCTTCTGAAATATTGAATTTTTCTTGGAGCTTTTGATAGTGCTTTTTTACAAAGTGATCAAAAGCATCTTCTAAAATGCCGATTGATAAACTTCTAATTTTATTTTTTTCTTTCGCTTTTAATTGAATTATCAAACACTCTTTGAGATCCCTAGCTCCAACGCCAACAGGATCTAAACTGTGAACTACTTTGGTTAATATTGTAATTACTTTTTCTTCAGTTGTAAATACATTTGCCGTAAAAGCTAAGTCATCCACTAGGTCAATAATTTCTCTTCTAATATAACCACTATCATCAATGCTACCTACAAGAAATTCTGCAATTACACGTTCTTCTTCATCTAACCTAAAGGTATTTAATTGATTTTTTAAAGATTGATGAAAAGTTGTTCCTGCTGCATAAGGAACGTTTTTTTCTTCATCATCTGCTGAATAATTGTTAGCTTGTGTTTTGTAACTAGGTATGTCATCATCACTTAAATACTCATCAATGTTTATGTCGTCGGCTTCAATTTTTTCATTTCCAGCGTCCTCATATTCATTAGATAGATCATCATCTATAGCATCTGATTCTTCTTTACCAGTATCTAAAGCTGGGTTTTCTTCAATTTCTTGTTTTAAACGTTCTTCAAAAGCTTGCGTAGGCAACTGAATTAGCTTCATCAACTGAATTTGTTGAGGAGATAATTTTTGTAATAGTTTGTATTGTAAGCTCTGCTTTAGCATTTAAAAATCTGCATTTTGAGGTGTCCTTGGAAAAGGAATTACATCCCTAATATTACTCATTCCTGTAACAAATTGAACCAAACGCTCAAAACCTAAACCAAAACCAGAATGCACAGCAGATCCGAATTTACGTAAATCTAAATACCACCAAAGTTCATCCTCTTCAATATTAAGAGCTTTCATTTTTTCAATTAAAACATCGTAACGTTCTTCTCTTTGACTTCCGCCTACAATTTCTCCAATTCCGGGAAACAAAACATCCATAGCTCTAACCGTTTTTCCATCATCATTTAAGCGCATATAAAAGGCTTTGATATCTGCTGGATAATCAAATAAAATTACAGGACATTTAAAGTGTTTTTCAACTAAAAAACGCTCGTGTTCTGATTGTAGATCTGCGCCCCACTCATTAATTGGAAACTGAAATTTTTTCTTTTTATTGGGTTTACAATTTCTTAAAATATCGATAGCTTCCGTGTAAGAAACACGTTTAAAATTATTGTCTGCTACAAAACGTAATTTTTCTAATAGATTTAATTCACTTCTTTCAGCTTGAGGTTTACTTTTTTCTTCTTGTGTTAAACGCTGGTCTAAAAAAGCCAAATCATCTTTACAGTTTTCTAAAATATCATTAATTACATATTTAATGAAATCTTCAGCCAAATCCATATTCCCATCTAAATCCATGAAAGCAACTTCTGGCTCAATCATCCAAAATTCTGCTAAATGACGAGTTGTATTCGAGTTTTCTGCCCTAAATGTTGGACCAAAGGTATAAGCTTTCCCTAAAGACATTGCAAAAGTTTCTGCTTCTAACTGTCCGGAAACTGTTAAATTGGTTTCCTTGCCAAAAAAGTCTTTTGAATAATCAATTTTGCCATCTTCAGTTAATGGTGCTTTGTTGTCTTCAAAAGTAGTAACCCTAAACATTTCTCCTGCACCTTCAGCATCAGAACCAGTTACTATTGGTGTGTTTACGTAGTTAAAACCATTTTCTTGAAAATATTTATGGACAGCAAAAGATAATTTAGATCGCACACGCATTACGGCACTAAATGTGTTTGTTCTAACTCTTAAATGAGCATTTTCTCTTAAAAATTCGAAGCTATGTTTTTTAGGTTGTATTGGATATTCGTCAGGATTAGAGTCTCCAAGTATTTTAATTTCAGAAACTTGAACTTCAAAAGTTTGGCCTCTTCCTTGACTTTCAACTAAAGTTCCTTTTACACATATTGCCGCGCCAGTTGTTATTCTTTTTAAAGTTTCTTCTGAGGTGTTTTCAAAGTCGATAACACATTGTATGTTTTTTATTGTAGAACCATCATTTAGAGCAATAAAACGGTTGCTTCTAAAGGTTCTTACCCAACCTTTTAACTCTACTTCTTGTAAAACTAAATCCGAGTTTAAAATTTCGGCAACGTTTTTCTCTTTCATCTCTGTCTATTGTTTGATTTGATTCTAAATATTTGTACTCAAATGTAAAGATACTTTTTTAAGGTAAAATGAGCAATGAAGAAATGCCAATAAAATTATAACTTTATAAATTGTCTATTTGCACGGAAGTAAAATAGCAAGAACATTGCTTTTAAATGGATATTTCAGGGACTAGGGGTTTGTTTTATTGGGAAAAGAATCAACAGGAAGTGCAGTCTAGATATATGTTTAGCTGGTGGCCAATTTAGGGCTATTCAGTTAAGATTTTTGGGATCTTTACTTATTAGAAGATAATCAAATTCTGAAGTGTTTTTGTACCCAATAAAAACAATTTGCTATATATTTATAGGTAAGAACTCAAGGATTCAATTCTAAAGTTGGAAAAAAATATTTTTATAAAATATGGTTGTCATGAGCAAAACTTATAAGGTGTGGTAAGCTCTTTACATTAAATCTCTTGTATAGCGGAATAATTCTTTTTTCGATAGCGGATTGACTAACCTTTAATTTATTGGCAATTTCTTTAAAGGCGTATCCTTTAGCTGCTAATTCTAAAGCTTCCTTTTCTTTTCTTGAAATTCCCAATTCATTGAATAATTGCTCATTAAGAGACTCTTCGAATAACGATGTTATTGGACCAAAGGCTGCATATTGCATGATGTTACCCAATTTTCTAGAGTGAATTCTTTCTGAAATTCCAATTATTTCTAAAATAGTGCCATTTTTAGATTTATGAATGCCCGCTCTAGAAAATAATGGTATAATTTCTCCGTTTTTATGAATTTTTTCAAGTTCAATTGTAAAACTATATTTGTCTAAATCTACTTTAATATTTTTTATATATTGTAATGCCTTGTCTGTAAATTCGTTAGAAAAATTAGAATGTCTTTCAGAAGTTAGACGGATAAGTTTTAAAAGCGTAATTTCTTCATCTTTATAACCTAACATTTTATCCCAACCATGAGCATATAACATTCTATTTTTTACAAAAGAGTATACATAAATGGCTTGTCCAGTAAATTGTGGTACTTTTTCTTTACATTTTTGGTATTCAGAGTCATTGGAATCAAATGGTATATCTGAAACTATTTCTCTAGTATATTTTCCAAAATCATTTTTCATGTTACAATATAGAAAAAAAACTGTGTAAAAACACAGTTGATTAGTAACTATTAGTGCGCTACATTTGTAAAAAATTATATTGAACAAGGAAAATTACAAAAATTGCTTTGAAAAAGAATTTTTAAAATTGTTGCTCTTAGATTAAGATAAAATATTCTTAGAATCTAAATAGCAAAAAACCTTTACTATCTGCAATAGTAAAGGTTTTTTTATTTCTCAATTTTATCTTCTTTTGGAGGAATGATTTTCAATGAAGGCTCTTTAAATACTTTTTTGTTAGCAATTTTCTTTTCGAAAGTTAACAGCAAAGAAGGTAATAACAGTAAGTTAGATACCATCGCTAATAATAGAGTTATAGAAACTAAGCCTCCTAAAGCGATTGTGCCTCCAAAACTTGAAAGTGTAAACACTAAAAAACCAAAAAACAAAACAATAGAGGTATAAAACATACTCACTCCAGTTTCGCGCAAAGCGGCATAAACTGAAGGTTTTATTCGCCATTTATTCGCAATTAATTCTTGCCTATATTTTGCTAAAAAATGTATAGTATCATCCACTGATATGCCAAAAGCAATACTAAAAACTAAAATTGTTGATGGTTTAATTGGGATGTCAAAAAAGCCCATTAATCCTGCTGTTATTAATAGAGGAAGAATATTTGGTAGCAAAGAAATCAAAATCATTTGTGGTGATCTAAACATCCAGGCCATGAAAATTGCAATTAAAATAATGGCCAAGGATAGGGAGAAAACTAAATTTTTGATCAAATAATTAGTTCCTTTTATAAAAACTAATGCTTTTCCTGTAATAGAAACTGAGTATTTATCGGAAGGAAATTCTTTGTTGATGACCGCTTTTAGCCGCTCTTGAATAACATCCATTTTATCAGTACCAATATCTTTCATAAAGGTTGTTATTCTTGCGTAACGCCCTGTAGAATCAACAAAATTCTTTAACATTCCTGCATCACTATTTGAGTTTTTAGTGTAAGAGAAAATATAATTTTGTTCTTGACTCGTAGGTAATTGATAATATTTAGGATTTCCATTATAATAAGCCTGTTTTGTGTATTTTATCAAATTTACAACAGAAATAGGTTTAGATAATTCAGGAAAAGTTTCTATAGTCTCATTAATTTTATCCATCTTTTTTAAGGTGGATAATTTCATAACTCCTTTATCTTTTTTCGTGTCAATTAAAATTTCTAAAGGCATAATTCCACCAAACTCTTTTTCAAAGAATTTAATATCTTTATAAAAATCCATGCTTTTTGGCATGTCTTCAATTAAGCTTCCGGAAACTTTAATTTTATAAACTCCAATAATTCCCAGTATTATAATCGCTACGGTTGCGATATAGATAGTAATTCGTTGCTCCTTTACGGCTCTTTCCATCCAATTAACAACATTTTCAATCCATCTTCTTTCAAGATGATTTAAATGCTTCTTTTTTGGAAGCGGCATAAAACTATAGATAATTGGAATAATCAATAAAGCCAAAATAAAGATGCTAATGATATTTACAGAAGCTAAAATTCCGAATTCACGTAATAAATCACTTTTTACAAAAACAAAAGTTGCAAAACCAGATGCCGTTGTAATATTGGTCATTAAAGTGGCGTTACCAATTTTAGAAATTACACGTTGCAAAGCCTTCGCTTGTTGTCCATGTTTTTTAATTTCTTGCTGATATTTGTTGATAAGAAAAACAGCATTTGGCACTCCAATAACTATGATTAAAGGGGGTATTAATGCCGATAAAACTGTGATTTCATATCGAAATAAACCGATAAAACCGAGCGCCCAAATTACACCAATTGATACTACTAAAAGTGTAATAAAAGTAGCTCTAAAAGATCTAAAAAAGAAGAAGAAAATGATAGCCGTAATTCCTAATGCACCTCCAACGAATAGGACAATTTCATTTTGTATATTTTGAGCGTTTATTGTTCTTATGTATGGCATTCCAGAAATACGAACATCTAAATTGTTCTCTTTTTCAAACTTTTCAATAGTCGGAATTAGTGTTTCAAAAATAAAATCTCGACGTTTCGGAGTGTTTACAATTTCTTTATTAATATAAATAGCAGTTTGTAGAGTTCCTGTTTTTTTATTAAAAAGTAAATTATCATAAAAAGGTAGCTTCTCAAAAAGCTGCTTTTTAATCTCTAAAACTTCTTTTTTTGTAATTGGATCTTTCTCATACAAAGATTCTAAAATAAATTTTCTTTTTTTTCTATCTGCTTTCAGTTTTTGAACATCAGCAATAGAAAGTGTAAAATCTATTTCTTTTAAATCTTTAAATTTTGTTACTAAGTTGTTCCAAGCATTAAATTTTTGTGGTGTAAAAACTGTAGAATCTTGAACACCAAGAATTACTAGGTTTCCTTCTTCTCCAAAAATCTCTAAAAACTTATTGTATTCTAAATTAGCTTTATGATTTTTTGGTAATAAGTTTGCCTCTGTATATGAAAATTTCATATACTTCATCTGTGTTGCTAATAAACCAGTAATGATCGCAATGACCAATAATACCAAGTAGCGGTTTCTTAAAATTATACCCGCAACTTTTGTCCAGAAATTCATTTTTTTATTTTTGCAAAGTTAATTAAATTGCAGTAAGTTTTGAAAGTAAAAAAGAGTGTTTTAAGACACTCCTTTTTTTTAATTTCTATTCATTTATACAGTCATTATTTCCTTCTCTTTTAAAGAAAGGATGCCTTCAATATTTTTTACAAAAGCGTCTGTCATTTTCTGAACATCATCTTCTGCAATTTTTTTCATATCATCAGAAATATCTGTTTTTTTGATATCGTTATTTGCATTTTTACGTGCATTTCTAACACCCACTTTAGCGTGTTCTGCCTCAGCTTTAGATTGCTTAGCTAAACCAATTCTACGTTCTTCTGTAAGAGGTGGTACATTAATCATAATTATATCACCATTATTCATAGGGTTTAAACCAAGATTTGCTATTTGAATTGCTTTTTCAATTGCTTGTAACATGCTTTTTTCCCAAGGCTGAATACTTAATGTTCTTGGATCTGGCGTGTTTACATTGGCAACTTGTGCAAGAGGGGTTTGAGATCCATAGTAATCAACCATTACTGTTCCTAACATTGCAGGTGTCGCTTTTCCTGCTCTAATTGAGCGTAATTCCTTTTCTAAATGCTCAATTGCATTACTCATTGCTTCTTTAGCAGTATCTAGAATAAATTCAATTTCTTCGTTCATCTTTTTAAAATTTAAAGATTTTGATTCTTAATTGTTAACTATGGTACCAATTTTTTCTCCAGAAACTAATTTCATTAAGTTTCCGTTTTTGTTCATGTCAAAGATGATTATTGGTAATTTATTTTCTTCACTTAAAGTAAAGGCAGTCATATCCATAACTTTTAAACCTTTGGAAATAACATCTTTAAAAGTTATCGTTTCAAATTTAATTGCATTCTTATCCTTTTCAGGATCTACATTATAAACGCCATCTACTCTAGTTCCTTTTAAAATGGCATCAGCATTAATTTCAATAGCTCTTAAAACTGCAGCTGTATCCGTGGTAAAATAAGGGTTTCCTGTGCCAGCACCAAATATTACTACACGTCCTTTTTCTAAATGTCTAATTGCTTTTCTTTTAATATAAGGCTCTGCAACTTCTTTTATTTCTAAAGCCGTTTGCAAACGCGTTTTAACATCTTCATCTTCAAGAGCACTCTGCAGTGCTAAACCATTTATGCATGTTGCTAGCATACCCATGTGATCTCCTTGAACACGATCCATACCATTACTTGCACCAGCAACCCCTCTAAAAATATTTCCACCACCAATCACAATAGCTACTTCAATTCCTTTTGCTACAACTTCTTTAATTTCTTTTGCATATTCTGAAAGACGTTTAGGATCTATACCATATTGTCTATCCCCCATTAACGCTTCACCACTTAATTTTAAAAGAATTCTTTTATATTGCATTTAGTATTTTTTTGATAATTCCCCTTATAATTCGGGATTAATGTTATGCAAAATTACATAAATTTTTTATTTTTTTTAAATACGTCTTGCAGTTTTGTTTTATTTTTTTAAATAAAACGAATTTGCTGAAATTGAAGTATTTAAACTTTTGTAAGGTTAATTAAATTGATTAATTTTGCAGTCGATTTTTTAAGAACTAGACATAATAAGAAATGAATATTACAAAAGAAAACATAGATGCATTAAATGCAGTTGTAAAAGTTGATATAGTTGCTGGAGATTACCAAGAAAAAGTGACAGAGTTATTAACAGATTATCGTAAAAAAGCGGATATTCCAGGTTTCAGAAAAGGGCATGTACCCATGGGGATGATAAAAAAGCAATATGGAAAATCGATAATGATAGATGAAGTTAACAAGCTTTTACAAGAATCTTTAAATAAATTTTTAGCAGAAGAGAAATTAGATATTTTAGGAAACCCTATTCCAAGAATAAAAGAAAATTTTGATTGGGATGCAGAGACTTTTTCTTTTGAATTTGAATTAGGTTTGGTTCCGGAATTTGAAATCGATTTAAGCCAAAAAAATAAAATAAAGCAGTATAATATAGTTGCCACTGATTCTTTAATTGACGAGGAAGTTAAGAACATTCAAACCCGTTACGGAAAAATGAGTTCGTTAGACGAGGCTACTGAGCATTCTAATGTTACAGGAACTTTTATAAATGAGGAAAAAGAAATCAATAAAAAATCTACTTTTTTAGTTAACGATTTAAAAGGAAAGAAAAACGAAAAGAAAGTTATTGGTGCAAAGGTGGGAGATGTTATTGCATTAGAGACTAAAAAATTGTTTGAAGATGATCATAAATTAGAGCAGATTTTAGGTGTTGCCCATGATGTAATTCATGATTTAGATATTACGGTTACTTTTACAGTTGAGGACATTACAAAAACCGAACCAGCAGATTTAGATAAGGAGTTATTTGATAAATTATTTGCTGACGGAAGTGTAACTACTGTAACGGAATTAAGAGAGAAAATAAAGGAAGATGCAGAAAAGCAATTTCAACAACAAGGAGATCAACAGTTATTAAATGCAATTACAGAGTATTTAGTAGAGAACACAAAGTTTGATTTACCTTCGGAATTCTTGCAAAAATGGTTAGCAACAGCTGGCGAAAAACCATTAACAGCCGATGAGGCGGAAGCAGAATATAAAAAATCTGAAAAAGGATTGCGTTATCAATTAATCGAAGGGAAGATTATGAAAGATAATGATATTAAATTAGAGTACGCAGAATTAGTAGAGTATGCAAAAGGATTTATTCGCACACAAATGGCTCAATTCGGGAATATGAATCCAGAAGAAAAAGAATTAGAGGATATTGCAGGCAGAATCTTACAAAATCAAGAAGAGGCACAGAAATTGCAATCTCAATTAATTAGTCAAAAACTATTAGGGTTTTTCAAAGAGAAGATTAGCTTTAAAACGAAAGAAGTTTCCTATGAAGACTTTATTAAAGAAGTTTACAAATAGTGAAATTAAATTCTGATCTTGTACTCAGAATCTAACGATAATAGAAACCTGAATTGAAAAATTTAGGTTTTTTTAGCTAGTTACATTAACAAAAAACTAACAAATACTTTCTTATCTTTACAGTATAAATATTTAAAAGAATCACAAAATGGATTACGGAAAAGAGTTCGAAAAATATGCGACCAAACATCATGGAATAAATAGCACACATTTTGGTAAAATTACAAGTAGTTTAACACCATATATTATGGAAGAACGTCAGATGAACATCACTCAAATGGATGTTTTTTCACGTTTAATGATGGATAGAATTATCTTTTTAGGAACAGGAATTAATGATCAAGTAGCTAATGTTATCCAAGCTCAGTTATTGTTTTTAGAAAGTGTAGATGCGAATAAAGATATTTCAATTTATATTAATTCCCCTGGTGGAGGAGTATATGCAGGTTTAGGGATTTATGACACCATGCAATTTATAAAGCCAGATGTAGCAACAATTTGTACAGGTATGGCAGCTTCTATGGGTGCTGTTTTAATGTGCGCAGGAGCCGCAGGGAAACGTTCTGCATTGCCGCACTCTAGAGTTATGATTCATCAACCTTTAGGAGGTGCACAAGGGCAGGCTTCTGATATTGAAATTACCACAAGAGAAATTTTGAAATTGAAAGATGAATTGTATGCAATTATTGCAAAACATTCAGGACAAACTATAGAGAAAGTTCACGACGATTCTGATAGAGATTATTGGATGAAAGCGGAAGAAGCAAAAGCTTACGGGATGATTGATGAAGTTTTAGTAAGAAAATAAAACAGTTTTGTCATTTTGAATAGCATGAAGCCCTCTCTTTTTAAAAGTGAGATCAATTCATGAATTCGTCGTGACTAAACAGAGAGAAGGATATAATGTCAAAAGAAGAAAGTTTAGAATGTTCATTTTGTGGACGAAAAAAAGTAGAAACAGACCTGCTTATTGCGGGTATGGATGCTCATATTTGCGATAAATGTATTGAGCAAGCTCATGGAATTGTAGAAGAAGAGGTTTCGGATTCAAAAACTAGCAGTTTGTCTAAAGATTTAATTCTAAAAAAGCCTCAAGAAATTAAAAAGTTTTTAGATCAATACATTATTGGTCAAGTAGAGACTAAACGTGCAATGGCCGTTGCAGTGTATAATCACTACAAGCGTTTGTTGCAAGTAGAAGATGAGGATGAAGTAGAAATTGAAAAATCGAATATCATTTTAGTTGGTGAAACCGGAACAGGAAAAACACTAGTCGCAAAAACAATTGCAAAAATGTTAAATGTGCCCTTTTCTATTGTAGATGCTACCGTATTAACGCAAGCTGGTTATGTAGGAGAAGACGTAGAAAGTATTTTAAGTAGATTGCTGCAAGCTGCAGATTATGATGTAGAAAAGGCAGAAAGAGGTATCGTTTTTATTGATGAAATTGATAAAATTGCGAGAAAAGGAGATAACCCTTCGATAACTAGAGATGTTTCTGGTGAGGGGGTTCAGCAAGCCTTATTGAAATTATTAGAAGGAACAGTTGTAAATGTTGCACCAAAAGGAGGAAGAAAACATCCAGAGCAAAAATTTATTGAAGTAAATACTCAAGATATTTTATTTATTGCAGGAGGTGCTTTTTCAGGGATAGATAGAATTATAAGTAAGCGATTAAACATGCAAGCTGTTGGTTTTAGCGCTTCTTTAGACGAGGATAAAGTTGATCATGAAAATTTATTACAATATATTATTCCTTCAGATTTAAAAGCTTTCGGCTTAATTCCTGAGATTATTGGACGTTTACCGGTATTAAGTTATATGAATCCTTTAGATGCAGAAACGTTGCGGGCAATTTTAACAGAACCTAAAAATTCGATTATTAAACAATACGCAAAATTATTTGTAATGGATGATGTTGAGTTTACAATTACAGAAGGTGCTTTAGGTTATATTGTTGGAAAAGCGGTAGAATATAAATTAGGAGCAAGAGGTTTACGCTCTTTATGTGAAGCGATATTTACAGATGCAATGTTCGATTTACCAAGTTCTGATGAAAAAGAATTTAAAGTAACTAAAAATTATGCTGAGGCTAAATTATCAAATTCGACTTTAAAGAAATTAAGAGCAGCATCTTAATTTTAAAAATTAAATAAAATAAGCCTCACTAAATTCAATTAGTGAGGTTTTTTATTTTAGAAAGATTACTTTTATGAAAATATCTTATTCTTATATTTGTTTACCTTTTATCATACCAAATAAATGATTTCTAGAAGTACTATAGACCGCGTTTTTGAATCTGCAAGAGTTGAGGAGGTTATTGGTGAATTTGTTCAGCTAAAAAAAGCAGGAAGTAACTTTAAAGGATTAAGTCCTTTTACAGATGAAAAATCACCGTCATTTATGGTGTCTCCCGTAAAGCAAATCTGGAAAGATTTTTCTACTGGTAAAGGAGGAAATGCAGTTTCTTTTTTGATGGAACATGAGCATTATTCATATCCAGAAGCTTTAAAATGGTTAGCTAAAAAGTACAATATAGAAATTGAAGAAACTGAGCAAACCGATGAGCAGAAAGAGCAAATGAATGAACGCGAAAGTATGTTTTTGGTGTCTAATTTTGCTAAAGATTATTTTCATGATTTAATGCTTAATTCAAATAAAGGTAAAGCAATAGGATTATCATATTTTAAAGAACGTGGTTTTAGAGACGAAACCATTAAAAAGTTTGAATTAGGCTATTGTATTGATGAGTGGGATAATTTTACAAAATCGGCTTTAGTAAAAGGTTATGATATAAAATACCTAGCCTCAACAGGCTTGACCATTGTAAAAGAAAATAAACAATTTGATCGATTTAAAGGACGTGTACTATTTCCTATTCACTCGATGTCTGGGCGAATCTTAGGTTTTGGTGGGCGTATTTTAACAGCGGATAAAAAAGCAGCCAAATATTTAAATTCACCTGAAAGCGACATTTATCATAAAAGCAAAATCCTTTATGGAATTTATCAAGCTAAAAAAGAAATCGCGAAACAAGACAATTGTTTTTTGGTTGAAGGATATACGGATGTAATTTCTTTTCATCAATCAGGAATTGAAAATGTAGTAGCTTCATCTGGTACGGCATTAACTTCAGATCAAATTAGGTTAATAAACAGATTAACAAAAAATATTACTGTTCTTTTTGATGGAGATGCAGCGGGAATTAGAGCCTCTATTCGTGGAATAGATTTAATTCTAGAACAAGGAATGAATGTAAAAGTTGTTCAATTTCCTGACGGAGAAGATCCAGATAGTTTTGCGAAATCACATTCAGATAGTGATTTAAAGGAATATTTAGAAAATTCTGCACAAGATTTTATCAACTTTAAAGTCTCACTTTTGCTAAAGGATTCAGATAATGATCCCATAAAAAAAGCAAGTGTAATTAGAGATATAGTAACTAGTATTTCTAAAATTCCTGACGGAATTCAAAGGGAAGTTTATGTGCAAGAATGTTCAAGAATTATGGATATTTCTGAACGAGTTTTATTTAGTGAATTGGCGCAATTATTAAAAAAAGAATCTTTTCAAAAAACTAAAACGAGTTCAAATTCTAACAATGTAGATCCAAATCAACCACCTCCAGAATATTTTATGGATCAAGAGCAAGCTCAAATGGGATTGGTGAAAGGTGGGCAAGTTTCTTCTCAAAAAATTGATCAACTATCAATACTTGAGAATGAAATTATAAGAATTTTACTTTTGTATGGCAATGAGGAGGTGGAATTCATTGAGGAAGTTATTCATACGAATGAAGATGGTAAAGAGAAAATTGATACAAGAAAATACCAAAACTTAGTTTCTGCAGAAATATACGTTCATTTGCATGATGACGAAATTGAGTTTTCGAATTCAACTTTCCAAGAAATTTATGCAGAAATGATTCATCAATTAAATCAATTTGAAAAACTTGAAATGGATGGTTTAATCAACCATGAAAATCCAGATATAAGAACTATCGTTACTGCTATTTTAATGGATGAAGAAAATCCAAATATGAAATTGAGTGATTGGGAGGGGCAAAACATCAATGTTACGAGTGCTTTAGAAGTTTTAAATAAAGCAGTTAATGATGCTGTTTTTAATTTACGTAGAATTTTAATTGGCCAAAAAATTGAAGAATTGATGAAAGAAGCTATGGAAAGTCAATCTAAAAATATAGATTTAGAAATGATAAAAAGCTACACGCAATTAAAAATGAGACTTTTTGAAAAATTAAATAGAGTTATATAATATTATATTCTTCGACTTTTATTGAAAGATATTGCAACCTAGTATTTTCTTAAACTAATAATTGAAATGCATCTAAAAATTTATTTTATTGTTTTCTATTTTATATGAGGGTAAAAGATGCTTTTGTTGCTTAGAAAGAATTCGAACTTATGAAAAGAATTTTTCAAATTATACAGAGAACTTGATTTCCATTTAAACTTCCGTTTAACATATTTAAAAGTTCAAAAAAATAAAGCTATAATTCGAATAAAAAGTATGGTGATTTCTGCTCGTTTACGATAACTTTTTATTTTTTTATAAATTATTATCCGAGGAAAAATACAAGTATATATTTGCCAATCATATAGTTAAATATTTTTTTATTCAAGAAAGATGTAAAAAACTGTTTTAAGTTGTTATCTTGTTATCGCTAGGAATTAAAATTTATAGTGATGAAAAGAATATTACAGATCTTAAAAATCATTCAATTACTTATTTTTTTACCATTTGAAATTTCAAAAGGTTCTAAAAGAAGAGCTTATATGAGAATTAAAAAAAGGATGATTTCTGCGAACTTATTAGAATAATTAGTAAAATATAATATTTAAATAAAATGCCTTAATAATTAAGAAATTAATGACTGCGGTCAACTTACTTTAAATTAGTTGGTATTTCACAAACAGGTATTGGCATCATTTTGTGTTGGTTAATTGTATTTAGTCTTGTGTATATTTTAAAGACTTCTTTTTCTCTTCCAGAGAAATCTTCAAAAATTTTACCTTTATCTTGCATATTCATAGCCCATTCTAATTCATCGTAAGAAGCACCTATTTGGTCTTCATCTGTTCTACTATCGCCAAACAAACCGTCTGTTGGCTGTGCTTTTTGTATGGAATTTGGCACACCTAAATACGCAGCTAATTCATAAACTTCAGATTTCATCAAATCTGCAATCGGACTTAAATCTACGCCTCCATCACCATATTTAGTGTAAAAACCAACACCAAAATCTTCTACTTTATTTCCTGTTCCGGCAACCAATAACCCTTGTAAACCTGCAAAATAATACAAAGTAGTCATTCTTAAACGGGCTCTAGTATTTGCTAGAGATAAATTTAATTTTGTAGAACCCTCTATGCTAGGAACTGTTTTTTTAAAATCTTCAAAAGTAGAGGTTAGACTCACTCTTACTTCAGAAACATTCTCAAAGCGTTTTTTTAATTGTAGTATATGTTCTTCTGCTCTAGAAACTTGACTTTCTGCTTGGTGAATGGGCATCTCTACACATAAAGTTGGTAAACCTGTTTTTGCACATAAAGTGGATGTTAACGCAGAATCTATTCCTCCAGAAACACCAACAACAAAGCCATTTGTTTTTGCATTTGTTGCATATTCTTTTAACCAATTAATAATGTATTCTGCTACTTTTTCAGTGTTCATTAATAAACTATTTTAGTACTTTTAACGTTCTTTAAATTAAGATACTAAGATACAAATTTTATGAGATTTTTATTTGCATTTTTAATGGTTTTGTGCTTGTTTTTTTCATGTTCTGATAAAAATGATATTAGAATTGATGTTTCTAAAATAAATATTGATTTTTTAATAAAAAGATATGAGGTTGATTTCTATGAGTCTACAAAAGAAACACTTCCAAAAGTTAAAGAAAAATATCCTTATTTATTTCCAAAAGAATTTACCGATAGTCTAGCGATTATTAAAGTTAATGATAAGCAAGAGCAAGAATTATTTGCTGAAACTCAGAATATTTACGAGAACTTTTCATTTGTAGAAAAACAAATTTCATCGCTTTTTAAACACATAAAATATTACAATCCAACCTTTAATCCACCTAATGTTATTACGATGATAACAAACATAGATTATGAGAATAGAGTTATTTATTCGGATAGTTTATTGTTAATTTCTTTGGATGTTTACCTTGGGAAAAATCATCCATTTTATGGAGATTATCCAAAATATATTAAGGAAAATAATTCAAAAGATCATATTGTTGTAGATGCAGCAAAAGCTATTATAGACCAACAAGTTTATCCGTCTATTAATAGGGACTTTATTAGTAAAATGATTCAGGAAGGGAAAAGAATGTACTTATTAGATTTATATTTACCATTAATTTCTGATAATGTGAAAATGGGGTATTCTCAAAATAAATTTAATTGGGCAACTTCAAATGAAGAACAAGTTTGGATGTATTTTATTGATAAAAAATTATTGTTTAGTACAGATATAAAACTGAACAAAAGATTTCTTGAAAATGCACCCTTTTCTAAGTTTTATACCGAGCAAGATAATGCTACTCCAGGTAAAATTGGAGTTTGGATTGGATGGCAAATTGTAAAATCATATATGAAACATAATGATGTATCTTTGCAAGAATTATTAGAAATAAATGAATCTGATTTATTCAATAAATCTAAATACAAACCCAAAAAATAATGGCTGTTAAACACAATTCTGAAATAAAATTTAAAGTTGGTTTAGATGAAAATAAAGTTCCCGAAGATATTTCTTGGACGGCAAAAGATGGTGGAATTGACAATGAGGCTTCAAAAGCAATTATGATCTCTGTTTGGGATCATAAGACAAAAGATACTTTAAAAATGGATTTGTGGACGAAAGATATGCCGGTAGATGAAATGAAACAATTTTATCATCAAACTTTAGTGTCTATGGCAGATACTTTTGAGAGAGCCACGGATGATCAAAAAATGAGTGCTACCATGCGTGATTTTTGTGAGTATTTTGCGGAAAAATTGGAGCTTAAAAAGTAAGTATTTACGTGTTTTTTATTTTATTGAGGATGTAACTGTAGTCTTCAGTATTATTTACAAAATCAATTTCTGACACATCAATAATTAAAATATTTAATTCTTGTTGTGTGCTTATGAAATTTTTATAACCATCATGAATTTTTTGTAAATATGCAGCCTCGATATTCTGCTCATATTCTCTCCCTCTTTTCTTTATATTCTGTAAAAGTCTATCGGTATTTTGATATAAATAAACATATAAATCTGGTTTTCTAATTTCTTTATACATTAAATCAAACATTTTTCGGTACAATAAATATTCATCTTTTTGCAAAGTAATTTGAGCAAATATTAAAGATTTAAAAATATAATAATCAGAGACAATTAGGTTTTTGAATAAATCTAATTGCGCTAAATCATCAGATAATTGTTGGTATCTATCAGCCAAAAAACTCATTTCTAAAGGAAAAGCAAAACGTTCTTTATCTTCATAAAACTTTGGTAAAAATGGATTGTCCGCAAAACGCTCTAAAACAATTTTAGCATTAAATTCATCAGACATCATTTTAGACAAGGATGTTTTTCCTGCCCCAATATTACCTTCAATAGCGATGTAATTGTATTTTTCCGATAAAGGAATTGGACGAAGTAAAGTTCCATCAATTTTAAAAACTTCAGATGTATCATTACAGTTTTTCAGACAAATAGAAAGTGTTTTCTTTTCTATTGGATGCATAATGGTATCAGCAATTTCTGCCAAAGGAATTAAAACAAATTTACGTTCTAACATTTTTGAATGTGGCACGATAAGCTTTCTTGAGAATATAATTTCGTCATCAAAAAGTAAAATATCTATATCGATATTTCTATCAGTATAACCTGATAAGTCTTCTCTTCTTCTTCCTAGCTCATTCTCAATTTTTAAGAGAATACTCATTAACCTTTCAGGCGCATGATAGGTCGTAACTTTTATGCATATATTGTAAAAATCATTACTTTCAAACCCCCAAGATGCAGTTTTATAAACTGAAGATATTTTCTGAATAGCACCTGCTTTATCAGCAATTAAATTAATTGCATTTTGCAGGTTTTCAAGCTTATTTCCTTGATTTGTTCCTAGAGAGAGATATGTAATTCTTTGAATTTTCATTAATCGTTTACAAAGAAAATAAAAGCATTTTAGAAAATAGCTATAAACAAAAAAAATCGCCAAAATATTCTGACGATTTTATATGTTTAAAAAAAAATAGGTTATTAATCTTTTTTTGGTTCTCTTGGTTTTCTGTCATCACGTCTGTTATCACGTCCACGATTATCTCTACCTCTATTATCACGTCCACCAGAACGTTTATCATCTCTTGGTGGTCTTGCTACATAACCTTCTGGTTTTTCTAACAAAGCTTTTCTAGAAACTTTCTCTTTACGAGTTCTTGGATCTAAACCAAAGTATTTTACATCTAAAATATCTCCCATTTTAACAACGTCAGAGACATTATCTGTGCGTTCCCAAGCTAATTCACTTACATGCAATAAAACTTCGTTTCCTGGAGCCTCTACATATTCTACAACAGCACCAAAATCTAACATTTTAATTACCTTTACTTCGTATGCACTTCCAACAACAGGTTTAAACAGCATTGACTCTATGCGAGCAATTACTTTTTCAATTCCTGCAGGATCTGTTCCTAATATTTCAATAATTCCTTCTTCAGTTACAGCATCTTCAGTAATTACAATTGTAGTTCCTGTTTCTTTCTGTAATTCTTGAATATGTTTACCTCCTGGCCCAATAAATGCACCAATCATATCATTAGGAATACGTCTGTTAATCATTTTAGGAGCATGTTCCTTAACTTCTTCGTTCGCAGAAGAAATGGTGTCAGTTATTTTTCCTAAAATATGTAAACGACCAGCACGTGCTTGTTGTAAAGCATTTACTAAAATCTCATATGATAACCCTTTTACTTTAATATCCATTTGACAAGCAGTAATACCTTCAGAAGTACCTGTTACTTTAAAATCCATATCTCCTAAGTGATCTTCATCCCCTAAAATATCAGATAATACAGCATAATTTCCAGATTCGGCATCAGAAATCAATCCCATCGCAATTCCAGAAACTGGTCTTATCATTTGTACACCAGCATCCATCAATGCCATTGTTCCAGCACAAACAGTAGCCATAGAAGAAGAACCATTAGACTCTAAAACTTCAGAAACTACTCTTACTGTGTAAGGACAACTATCAGGAATCATTCCTTTTAAGCCACGTTGCGCTAAATTACCATGTCCAACTTCTCTACGAGATGTTCCACGAATTGGTCTAGCTTCACCTGTACAAAAAGGAGGGAAGTTATAATGTAAATAGAAATTTTCTTCACCTTCGTAAGATGGCATATCTATTTTATTAGCATCTCTAGAAGTTCCTAAAGTAACTGTAGCTAAAGCTTGAGTTTCACCACGAGTAAAGATTGAAGAGCCATGTACTGATGGTAAATAATCTACTTCTGACCAAATTGGTCTAATTTCATCTGTTTTACGACCATCTAAACGTAATCCTACATTTAAGGTTAAATCTCTAATTGCAGCTTTTTCTGCTTTGCGATAATAATCAGAAACTAAACCACCATAATCCTCTAATTCTTCTTCAGAAAAAGTAGCTTTAATATCTGCTTTTATTTCTTTAAATGCAGCAGTTCTTTCATGTTTAGAAGATCCAGCTTCTGCGATAGCATATACTTTATCGTATGCCATGTCATGAACCTTTTTCTCTAAATCTTTATCTTCTCTTGCACCTTCATATTCACGAACTTCTTTTTTTCCAAATGCTTCTGCTAATCTTAATTGAGCCGCACATTGTACTTTTATAGCTTCATGCGCAAACTTAATAGCTTCAGCCATTTCTTCTTCAGAAATTTCATCCATTTCACCTTCAACCATCATTACAGAATCAGCAGAAGCTCCAATCATCATATCGATGTCAGATTCAGCTAATTGAGCTCTTGTTGGGTTGATGATAAATTCTCCGTTTATACGACCAACTCTTGCTTCAGAGATTGCGCATTCAAATGGAAAATCTGATAATTGAATCGCTGCTGATGCTGCTAAACCAGCCATTGCATCTGGCATAACGTCTTCATCATGAGACATTAACTGAATCATTACTTGAGTTTCTGCAGTATAATCTTTTGGGAATAACGGACGTAAAACACGGTCTACTAAACGCATTGTTAATACTTCACCGTCACTTGGTCTTGCTTCTCTTTTAAAGAAACCACCTGGATAACGTCCTGCGGCAGCAAATTTTTCTCTGTAGTCTACCGTTAATGGAAGAAAACCAAGATCTTTTTGTTCATAATTGGATACAACTGTACACAACATCATACATTTTCCTGATTGCACAACAACACTACCATGAGCTTGTTTTGCTAATTTTCCGGTTTCGATAGAAATCTCTCTACCATCACCAAGGTCTATAACCTCTTTAAATACTTTTGGAATCATAAATTTTAATTCTAAATTTTTAATTTGTTTGTTGTTGTGCTGTCGTATGTTGCAATGGAAATTCAAAAATGCTGTTACTATTTTTGATTTTTTTATATAGATTCTGTTTGTTAATCAGAACTAAATATTTTTTTGATTTCGGCCTTTGTAGCAAAAATGTATACTTCTTTTGTAATAAGCTACAATTGGATTAGTTTTAATAAAAAAAGAGGCACGTTTATAGAGCCTCTTTTTTGTGCGAATTATTTTCTAATTCCTAATTCTTTAATGATTGCACGATATCTATTGATTTCGGTTTTCTTTAAATAATCTAGTAAACTTCTACGTTTACCTACCATCATTACTAATGAGCGTTCAGTGTTAAAATCTTTACGATTTTTCTTTAAATGCCCAGTTAAATGGTTAATTCTGTGCGTAAATAACGCGATTTGACCTTCTGAAGAACCTGTATCGTTTTTTCCTTTACCGTGTTTTTCGAAGATGCTTTCTTTTACTTCTTTAGTTAAATACATTCCAATATTATTTAAATGATTTTTATGTACATCAATGATGTTTTCATTGAAGCTGCAAATATATAATTATTTTTTTGAATAGAAACCCAACAGTGCGTGCTTTTTACTTATGCTCTAATTGGTAGATTCTGAATTAAATCAATGTATAAATTAATTTGTTTTTTTAATTGTTTTCTCTCATAAATTCCGTCTAGGAAACCATGCTCTAATACAAATTCAGATTTCTGAAACCCTTCTGGTAAATCTTTACCTGTAGTATCTTTTACAACTCTTGGCCCTGCAAATGCAATTAAGGCATTTGGTTCTGCAATATTAATGTCACCTAACATTGCATAAGAAGCTGTCGTACCTCCAGTTGTGGGATCTGTACATAAAGAAATATAAGGTATTTTAACTTCCGCAAGTTGTGCTAATTTTGCAGATGTTTTTACTAATTGCATCAAAGAAAGTGATGCCTCCATCATTCTTGCTCCTCCAGATTTTGAAACCATTAAAAATGGAATTTTATGTTCTATCGAATAATTAATGGCTCTTGCGATTTTTTCACCCACAACAGAACCCATAGAACCACCAATAAAAGCAAAATCCATAGCAGCAATAACTAAATCTTTTCCTAATGATTTACCTACAGCAGTTCTTACAGCATCATTTAATTTTGTTTTTTCTTGAGCCGCTTTTAATCGATCTGGATATTTTTTTGTGTCTTCGAACTTCAAGGGATCTTTAGAAGTTAAATTCTTATTTAATTCTTCAAATTTATTGTCATCAAAAAACAGTTCAAAATATTCTTTACTTCCTATTCTTACATGGTAACCATCTTCTGGACTTACATATAAATTCCTTTTTAATTCTTCTGTATCTATTATTTTTCCACTAGGAGTTTTATACCATAAACCTTTAGGAGTATCTTTTTTATCTTCTGTAGAAGTTTGTATTCCTTTATCTGTTCTTTTAAACCAAGCCATACTTGTTATTGTGTTTTAGGTTGTTGCTATATTTATAAATTAAAAAATAGATTCTAAATTAGAAGTACAAATGTAAAAGATTTTTCTTTAAAGTGTCATTTTTGATGCTTAAAGTCATAAAAAAAAGCACTTTGATTTAATCAAAGTGCTTTTCATTTATTAAAAAATATTTTTATAAAGTATCAACATTGTTTAAATCAGCAAAAGCTTGTTTTAATCTCGCTTTAAAAGTTTCTTCACCTTCGCGCAACCATTTTCTTGGGTCGTAATATTTTTTGTTCGGTTGCTCTGCTCCATCAGGATTACCAATTTGAGTTGCTAAATAAGCTGATTTTCCTTGCATATAATCTCTAATTCCTTCAGTAAAAGCGAATTGTAAGTCAGTGTCAATATTCATTTTAATAACTCCATAACCAATAGCCTCTCTAATTTCTTCTAAAGTAGAACCTGAACCTCCATGAAATACAAAATCGATATGATTTTCTTCAACGCCATATTTCTTTGTAATAAACTCTTGAGAGTTCTTTAAGATTTTTGGAGTTAACTTTACATTTCCTGGTTTGTAAACTCCGTGAACATTTCCAAAAGCTGCAGCAATTGTGAATTGAGGAGAAACTTTTAATAACTCTTCATAAGCGTAAGCAACCTCTTCTGGTTGTGTGTATAATTTAGAAACATCTACGTCAGAATTATCGACTCCATCTTCTTCTCCACCAGTAATACCTAATTCAATTTCTAAAGTCATACCCATTTTGCTCATTCTAGCTAAATAAGTTTTACAAATTTCGATATTTTCTTCTAAAGGCTCTTCTGATAAATCAATCATGTGAGAGCTGTATAAAGATTTACCAGTTTCTTCAAAGTGTTTTTCTGATGCGTCTAATAAACCATCAATCCAAGGTAATAGTTTTTTTGCTGCGTGGTCTGTATGCAAAATTACAGGAACTCCATATGCAATGGATAATTCATGAATGTGTTTTGCACCTGCAATGGCGCCTGCAATAGCAGCTTTTTCATTTTTGTTAGATAAACCTTTACCCGCATTAAATTGTGCTCCTCCGTTTGAGAACTGAATAATTACAGGTGCATTTAAATCTCTAGCAGTTTCTAAAACACCATTAATAGTATTAGAACCGATAACATTTACTGCTGGTAAAGCAAATCCTTTTTCTTTTGCTAGTTTAAAAATTTCTTGAACTTCTTTTCCTGTTGCTACTCCAGGTTTAATATTATGACTCATTTTATATTTTTTTATTGATGTTTACTTGTCAAAAGTACTAAAAAATAGTAGTTTAAGAATCTTGATTCCTTATAAAATAACGAAAACGTTATAGGGTTTTTGTAAGATTTAATTAGAAAGGATAGTTGATTCCTATATTGTAAACAGCATGGGATAAATTGTAATTTTGAAACCATTTACGATTCTTTAAATATGGTTCATAAGTTTTAAAGCCTACATCAATACGTAAGATTAAAAAATTGAAATCCCATCTTGCTCCAAGACCAGAGCCAATAGCAATATTTTTCAAGGAAGATAAACTATTAAATTTAGCATTATCTTCTACAAAACTAGACCCAGAGATATCCCATATATTTCCAGCATCAACAAATAGTGCGCCTTTTAATTTACTTATAATATCAAATCGGTATTCAGCACTAGTTAAAAATTTGAAACTGCCAATATTAAACTCTAATCCAGAATTTCTACTTCCAGGCCCTAATTCATAAGTTTGCCAAGCTCTAATGTCGTTAGAACCTCCAGCAAAATAACTTTTCGTAAAAGGAATATCTGAATTATTATAGGTAACAATTGCGCCTAAAAATGTTCTAAGAGCAAAAACAGAATTGTTACCAATATTCCAGAACTTTTTGTATTCTATATCCGATTTAAAATATTGCGCTAAAGGAATATTTAAAAGAGTCTTTTTGTTGTTTGTGTTTCTTTTATTAGACAAAAAGCCTAAAATGTTTCCAGAGTTAGCTAATCTAATTTTAAAGAAAGAAAAATTATTGTCTTTAAAACTTGACTGATTATTATAAGTAAATGAATATCCAACTATTGGGATTAAAAAGTCTGAAGTAATAATATTGTATCTATTTAGTATATTTGTCGCTAGGTTGTATTCTTCAGGGTTTGTATTTCGAAAGTTATTATTTCTATTATTATCTGCAACAAGATTCATAAATGAAACAGCTTTGGAAGCTTGATTTTCATCTGTTGGAATAGGGTAATTGTTAGTGGTATTATTTACATTGTCATAAACTTGTGCAACTGAATTTAAGCTTTCGAATTCAGAATTGTAAATAGTAAAGAAGCTACTAACGTTTAGGTTTTTTACATATTGCGTGTTTAAAAGTTCTAATTGTACCGTTTTTTTTGAATTAAATTGCCATTTATAATCTGTAAGAATTGTAAATGTTTGTCTGTCTAAACCAATGTTTTTTTGAAAACTTGAGCCAAACGAAAACAACGTTCTTGGAGACATTTCTTTTGGGACAAATTTACTTAACCCAAAAGGAGCAACAAACCTTGGTACTTCTAAAGATATATCTGCACCAATTTCCCATCCTGGACCATTATTAGAATTAAACCAAGAGCCTAAAAGAGACATTTTTAGTAATTCTGCACCTCTAAAAGCATTTCTATCTATGATTGAGAATTTTGCTGAAGCGCCGATATTTCTAATGTTAGAATGTGTTAGTTCTGTCTCAAAACCTAAAGTGTATTTCTCTAAAGGAGCTAAGAAAATATCCATTTTTAGTTCATTTTCAAATCCAGGGATTGGTGTAAATTTAATATTTGTTGATTTAAAATTCTTTAAAGATTTTAAGTGCGTTCTTGTTAGGTTTCTTAAAGTGTCTTTGTAAATCCCATTTGGTTTTAAGAAAATAGATTGTGATAAATATTTAAGATTGTATTTTATCTTATCATGAGCTAGAAAATTGATTCCGTTATAAGAGATAGAGTCTTTTATTGAATTGCTCCTTTTTGCAAAAGAATAATCTGTAAATACATTTACTTCTTTTATGGTGTGAACATTAAAAGGTTTTTCTATGTAGTTTCCATTCGATTCAATTAATCTATTCGAAGAAATTAAAAAATCAATATTTGTTTTGTAATCTGTTCTTGTTGAATCTACATAAAAACCGATAGCAGATTCTGAAAAATGATAAATTCCGTTATTTCTAAAAAGCTTTACAACATTATCTGCTTCATTTCTAAAAGTTTGATCTTTGTATTGATTTCCTGTTTTTAAAAGCGTTTCTAAAGCAGATTTTTTATAAATTGAGTCTAAAATTGGAGACGCAATTTTAATTTTTACAGAGTCTAAAATAGTTGGTTTACCTTTTGAAATATGATATTCTACAGTCGCTTTTTTATTGGTAGAACTTTTATTTATTTTAGAGGTTACTGTCGATTTAAAATAACCTTGTGTTTTGTAATATGCCCATAAATTTTCTGCGGTTCTTTTTACTTTTATATCTTTAATTATTTCGGGCCCCTGATATTTTAAAAACGATTTATTTAAGTTGATAAGAGAGTTGGCATAAGCAATACTTTGTTTTTCTGAAAAAATAGTTCTAACAAAATTGTAAGAGCGTTTATTTTGCTTCGCCCATTCAGATGGTGTTTTGGGTTTATTGTGATTTCCAAGATTATGAAAATATAAACCTAAAGGCAAACCTAAAAAACGTGGATTTGGTTTTTGTAAAACGTATTTTTGCAGTTCGGTAGCATTTGTTTTTGCACTATCTATAAAAAAATAATTTTCTTTTAACATGTATTCTTCATCAGCAACATGTTTTGTAGAATTACATGAAACCAGAAATACAATCAATAAAAAATAAAACGAAAGTTTTTTCATTATTTTAGCACTGCAAAGAAATTCAAAAATAGTATTTTTCAACGGTTTATTTTTATTTACATACAATTAATGAGCATCTCAAAAAGTCAACTTAAAATTATAACAAGCTTATCTCAGAAAAAGTATAGACAAAAGCATAAATTATTTATTGCTGAAGGTATAAAGGTAGTAAATGAATTACTGAATTCTTCTTTTGAAATGGATACGTTATTTGCAGTTGATGATTTTCAAACTGATATTTCTTCAGATAGGATTATAAGAATATCAGAAAAGGATTTACAAAAAATAAGTAATTTAAAAACGCCCAATAAAGTTATAGGGATATTTAAAATTCTGGATGAAAAACCAGTTCAAACTAACGGAATCACAATTGCTTTAGATGCTATAAATGATCCAGGGAATTTAGGTACAATTATTAGATTGTGTGATTGGTTTGGTGTATCTCAATTGGTTTGTTCTAAAGATACTGTAGATTGTTATAATCAAAAAGTTGTGCAAGCAAGTATGGGTTCTTTGACTAGAGTTTCTATTATTTATATGGATTTAGAAACGTATTTAAAAGAATCAATTTTACCAACTTTCGTTGCTGATATGCATGGTTCAAACGTTTATGAGACTTCACTACCAGAGGAAGGTATTCTTATTATGGGTAATGAAGCTAATGGGGTTTCTGATGGGATAAAAGCATTGATAAAAAACAAAATTTCAATTCCAAGATTTGGAGAAACCCAAGAAACTGAAAGCCTGAATGTTGCAACTGCAACCGCTATTTTACTTAGTGAGTTTAAGAGAAATATTTTGTAAGTAGTTTTTCGTCAGAAATTTTGTGATTCAACTTTATTCAAAAGCAAAGGTTAAAAATACGCCGCGAGTTCCCATAAAATTTATGGGAGCTGTCCATTGGCTATTTGGGTCATCATCGTATTTAATTTCGTTGTTAAAAGCAAAAATTCCACGAATCGATGGAGAAAACTTAAAGTAATATAAATAAATATCAATTCCCATTCCAACTTCGTACATAAAATTATGAGTTTTCATCCTAAATTGTCCTGAAGAATTGTCGTCTTGATTGGCTTCATTGCTAGAGAAATTATAATTGTAAGAGACTCCCCCTAATAAATACGGACGGATATTTTTATATCTATCTGTGCTAAATTTAAAAATTACAGGCACATGCAAGTACGTAGAGCCAATTTCTCTTAAACTATCTTGTTTTGTCACTAAATGATTGAAATAAATATTTTTAGAATTACTTACTAAACCTGGTTCTAAACGTAAGCTCAGGTTTTTATGTAAACGAAAATCTGCAATTAAACCAACATTAAAACCAGCAGCAGCAGTAGCAGAGATATCAGCATTATCTATGGAGCTGTTCCTTAAATTTAATTTAAAATCATTTTGATTTAAACCTAAATAAAAACCATAATGTAATTTTCTTTTATCAAAAGTTGGTAAGTTTTCTACACGTTCTCTTTGTGCGTAAAAAGCGGCAGAAATCATCATGAAAAAACCAAAAAGCAGCACTTTTTTATTCATCGTTATTTGCTTGCAGTATAAATTGTAGCAACTCCAAAAGTTACAGGAGTATATTTTGTATTAGTAAACCCGTTTTTTTGTAAAATATTGTTGAAAGCTTCTCCAAAAGGAAAAGAATTTGCAGATTCTGATAAATAGGAATAGGCAACTTTGTCTTTCGAAAATAATTTACCGATAATAGGAAGTATAAAATTAGTATAAAATTTATAGCCTTGTTTAAAAGGAAATTTAGTGGGATTTGAAGTTTCTAAAATCACCAAAACTCCTGTAGGCTTTAAAACTCTCGCAATTTCTTGAATTCCTTTGTTTAAATGAGCAAAATTACGCACACCAAAAGAAACTGTAATTGCATCAAAAGTATTATCACTAAAAGGCATTTCTTCAGAATCCCCAACAATCATTTCTATTTTGTCTGATAGTTTTGCTTTTGCAATTTTTTGTTTTCCAACCTCTAACATGCCAGAAGAAATATCCAAACCTACAATTTTATCAGGGTTTAAAGAAGCCATCATTAACACTAAATCTCCTGTTCCTGTGGCAATATCTAGTATTTGTTTTGGATTATTTTTACCAACAATTTCAACCACTTTTTTACGCCATTTTACATCAATTCCTAAAGAAATAACTCTATTTAAGTCATCGTAATTTTCAGAAATATTGTCAAACATTTTTGTGACTTGTTCTTTCTTTCCAAGTTCAGAATCTTTGTAAGGTTTAATTATTTTTGACATTTTTTTTCTTTTGGATGTTTACTTTTAGCTCAGTTATTTACTAACCATTGATTGCTATAACCTCATTAATTTGATTCGGTAGCATTTCTTTTAACAAGGTTTCAATTCCATTTTTTAAAGTTGCAGTAGAAGATGGACATCCGCTGCAAGCGCCTTGCAAAACTACGCTAACTATTTTATGTTCTTCATCATAAGATCTAAAAGCAATGTTTCCTCCATCACCAGCAACTGCAGGCTTTATATATTCATCCAAGATTTCTACAATTTGTGCAGAAACCCCTTCTAAGGCAATAGTTGGAGTTTTAATTGTAGTTTCACTCGTAATTTCTTGATCTGGAATTTCTTTGATAATTGTTTTTCCTTCCACAAGGTATTCACGAATAAAAGTTCTTACTTCAGTAAAAACTTCATTCCATTCAACCATTTCATATTTTGTGATAGAAATGTAATTATCAGAAATAAAGACTTGTTTTACAAAAGGAAATGTGAAGATTGCTTGTGCTAAAGGTGAAGATTGGTTAGCCTCATCAATATTTTTATACTCTACATCTGTTTGCGTTAATGCTTTATTCGTTCCAAATTTCATTACTGAGGGGTTTGGAGTTACTTCTGCATAAACTTCAATTGCTTCTTTTTTTATTGATGAGGTTTGTTCGTTTACAACGATGTTACCATCAGTAATATATGCCTCAATTTGTTCGCGAACTTCTTCTTGTACATCGATCCATTCAACAATATCGAAGCGTTGAATTGCAATAAAATTAGCGGTAATAAAAACCTTTTTTACAAATGGTAAGTAAAATAATTGTTGCGCCAAAGGTGAGTTTTTAGCTTCGTCTATATTAGAAAATTCATAACTACCGCCATTTATTAAAATCTTATTACTATTAAATTTTATTATAGTTTGGTTGGTAGTTTCCTGAACGGTAATCTTAGTCTCTTGCATAATCTTAAAAATAAGTTGCAAAATTACGGCAAAAAACTGAATTTCAGTAAAAAAGACCTTGTATGTTTTTAAAATACAAGGTCTTTCTTTAAAATATGTTTTAGCTTATAAATCTAAAGTAACTGTAGCTGTAAAAATTTTGTTATCTATGGTTAAATTCGATGGATTTACATTAAAACCAGGGTACATATTATAGGTAGCTGTTCTGTTATTATCACTGAATGCAAAATCTAATTTGAAATTCCCAAAGTTGTAACCAGCGCCAAAAGAATATCCTTCTGCGTCACTATAGTTTACAATACTATCTTCATTTAAAATATTATTAACATTTGGTGTTTGCTTTTTAGATAAACCACCTCTAATACTGAGCCTGTCAAAACGCCACTCTGTTCCCAGTCTAACATTATGAGTATTTTTTATACCATTTTGAAAAAATTGATTTTCAACTGAAAAATCATCACCAGATAATTTTATGTTTTTGTAATTTTTACTTACATAATCAATACTTAATAATCCGTTTTTACCAAAAATAAGTGCTGCACTCGCAGTTAATTGACTAGGTGTTTTAAGTCTATAAATTAGTCCTTGTGATGGGAAAAAACCTCCAGATGTATTGTCGTAAATCAAATTATCATTACTTACAATAATTTCAGTATCCCCAAAAAATCCATCATTATTAATAATATTACTTTCCTCTGCGATTTCTGTATACCAAGTAGGGGTTTGATATGCCAAACCAAATCTAAAATTTTGATGTGCTTTATATATAAAACCAGCATTTAGAGAAAAACCTGCGCCTGTAGTGTAGTTTTCTTGGTAAAAGTTAGCGTCCAATTGATTTCCATTAGCATCACTATTAAACTCTGTTAGAGTAGATCTTTGAGTGAAATTTAAATCATAAAAATTTAAACTTAAACCTACATGTAGTTTATTTTGATGTATTGAAGAAAATCCTACATTTAATTCGCTTAATTCACCTGAATTAGTGTTTACATAGCGTTGTTTATCTGCAATATCATAAACAAAAGTAGGGTCATTAGTGTCTAACGGATACTCAGTGAAAGTAGCCCTATTGCTATTACCTTCAGATAAAAAAAGATCATTAAAATCTTTCTTAATTCTATAACTAAATCCAATTGCAAATTTTGACCAATCTTTGCTGTAAGCGCTATCAAAAACTAAAACAGCTCCTGCATGGGAAATGTTTATAAATTGATCTTGATTTGTGTTTGAGTTTCCATAATAATTTGAGGTGATCTCTGAATTTCTCGAGTTAAAAGTCCCTGAAAATGTACTATTTTTAAATACAGAGAGGCCTGCTGGATTAACGTTTATTGAAGATATATCACCTCCTAATGCTCCAAAAGCAGCACTCATAGCTGTAAAACGCGCAGAGCCATTATTATCATTTTGAGAAAATAGGATTGCTAAATCTTGATATTCTAAAGATTGTGAAAAAGACAGAAAGGTTGTTGTGAGCAGTGTTATTGTTATAATAAATCTTTTCATTTCGTATCTATTTAAGAATTCTTCTTAGTTTCCTCTTCTTTTGGATGAAGACCTTTTTTTTGAGCTTGAACTTCTAGAATTATTGCTGCTACTTCGTCCGTTAGAAGAAGATGATCTTCTTGCTGAAGAACCATTATTACTGAAATTTGATGGATTATTTCTTCTTCTAATTGTGTTCGAACGATTATATTTTTTACTTGTAGGTTTCGCCTTTCTTTTGTGGGTGGAAGAATTACGGGAGACAGAAGTATTTCTTCTTGTTGGCTTCGATGTGTTTTTAATTCTTTTTGAATATTTACTAATATTAGAGCTTTGTCTTCTATTGTAGTACTTGCTGTATCTCGAGTTTGCAGTAGAATTCCTTCTAGCGTAACTATTGTTTGTTAATCTTCGCCCATAAGTATGATTTCTGTAATAACTATTATTATTCCAAGGTCTGTTAAAATAATAAGGATTATAGACATATGGGTTATATAAGAAACCTATGTTCCAGGCCATACCCCCATAAAATGGATTCCATATATCATTAAATCCCCAATTTCTAAAACCTCTTCTGTATCCCCAAAGATCATTAAATCCCCAACCCCAATTATTAAATCGAGACCAATAAGGATTGTTAATTAAATTTATTTGTACAACAAGATCATTTTCTTCATATCCCCACGGTTGATTGGTATTATAATTTAGAGCTTCATCTAAAACCTCATCCTCTATATAAATATTGTTAGAGTTGTAAGAATCTACATCTGTGAAAATTTCATTTCCATCGATGCTTTCTAAGACTTCTAACTTTTTTGTAAAATAGTTTTTTTCATAATCGTTGTACTCCTTTTCATCTACAACGATAACTTTTTGTTCTTCATTTTTACCGTTTTCGTCATTATAAATACCATCATTATTATAAGCACTTTGATACGTTCCACAAGAAACTAATAATAAATTAGCAACTACAAATAAGATTAGTTGATGAAGCTTTAAGTTTTTATAGAGTTGTTTCATAATGATTTGTTTTTATGCTCTTTTATTAATGAATTGTTGCTTTAAAAACTCTAAAATATAGTAGTTTTGTAGTAACTTTAAAAAAGGTGATGTTTTTTTAATAAACAATCTTTTTATATAGACCAATATTTGTGCCAAAGTTTAAATTATGAGTAAAAAGTTAACCAAAAGATCAGAAGATTATTCTAAATGGTATAATGAATTAGTAGTAAAAGCCGATTTAGCAGAAAATTCTGCTGTAAGAGGTTGTATGGTAATTAAACCATATGGATTTGCGATTTGGGAAAAAATGCAAGCGGAGTTAGATAGAATGTTTAAAGAAACAGGGCATCAAAATGCTTATTTTCCGCTTTTTGTTCCTAAAAGTTTGTTTGAAGCTGAAGAAAAAAATGCAGAAGGATTTGCAAAAGAATGTGCAGTTGTAACGCATTATCGTTTGCAAAATGATCCAGATAATCCAGGCAAGTTAAGAGTAGATCCAGAAGCAAAATTAGAGGAAGAATTAGTTGTAAGACCTACTTCTGAAGCGATAATTTGGAGCACGTATAAAGGATGGATTCAATCTTACAGAGATTTACCTTTATTAATTAATCAATGGGCAAATGTAGTTAGATGGGAAATGCGTACTCGTTTATTTTTACGTACTGCGGAATTTCTATGGCAAGAAGGGCATACCGCTCATGCAACAAAAAATGAAGCAATTACAGAGGCAAAACAAATGCAGGAAGTGTACGCTGAATTTGCAGAAAATTTTATGGCAATGCCAGTAATTAAGGGTGTAAAGTCTGATAGTGAGCGTTTTGCTGGTGCGGAAGATACTTATACAATAGAGGCTTTAATGCAAGATGGAAAAGCTTTACAGGCAGGAACGAGTCATTTTTTAGGACAAAATTTTGCTAAGGCGTTTGATGTAAAGTTTACTTCTAAAGAAGGGAAGAAGGAATATGTATGGGCCACTTCTTGGGGAGTTTCTACTCGTTTAATAGGAGGGCTAATAATGACGCATTCAGATGATTTTGGTTTAGTGTTACCACCTAAGTTAGCGCCAATTCAAGTTGCGATAGTGCCTATTTATAAAGGCGAAGAACAATTAGAAGCTATTTCCAATAGAGTTCATGTATTTGTAAAACAATTGCGTAAAAAAGGAATTTCAGTTAAATTTGATGACAGAGATACCTATAGACCGGGAGCAAAATTTGCTGAATATGAGCTAAAAGGAGTACCCGTGAGAATAGCCATTGGAAATCGTGATTTAGAAAATAATACAGTAGAAATTGCAAGAAGAGACACGCTAGAGAAACAAACTGTTTCGCAAGATAACGTTGTTGATTTTGTAGCTAATTTATTGGAAGAAATTCAGGAGAATTTATTTAAAAAAGCAATTAATTATAGAGAGGAGCATACTACAGAAGTCTCTAATTTTGATGAATTTAAAAGTATTATAAAAAATAAAGGAGGTTTTGTTTCTGCTCATTGGGATGGCACAGAGGAAACAGAAGACAAGATAAAAGAGTTAACAAAGGCAACAATTAGGTGTATACCTAATGATGCCAAAGAGGAGGCAGGAGTTTGTGTTTTAACGGGCAAATCTTCATCTAAAAGAGTGCTTTTTGCAAAGGCATATTAATTTATAAAAAAAAAAGTAATTTTTTTATAAAATTGTTGCAGAATTTAAAAAACATTGTATATTTGCACCCGCAATTAAGGGATATTTTAGTTGTTATGGTCCGTTCGTCTAGGGGTTAGGACGCATGGTTTTCATCCATGTAACACGGGTTCGATTCCCGTACGGACTACAAAGTTTTAATATAAAAAACTAATAAAATCAAGAATTATGGCAAATCATAAGTCAGCTTTAAAAAGAATCAGAAGTAACGAAGCTAAAAGGTTACGTAACAAGTATCAGCACAAAACAACAAGAAATGCTGTTAGAGATTTGCGTGCAATAGAAGACAAGGCAGAAGCAGAAGGGAAATTAGTAAATGTTGTTTCTATGTTAGATAAGTTAGCAAAGAATAATATAATACATAAAAACAAGGCTGCTAATTTGAAGTCTAAATTAACAAAATTGGTTTCGGCGATGTAATAACCTGTATTTTATACAAAATATAAAACTCTGAATGAAAATTCAGAGTTTTTTTGTTTTAAGAAGAAAAAGTATTGATTCTAGGTTTATTTATATTGATTCATAAGTAGTTTTAAAAACTAAAATATTTTTCATTACCAATCGTAGTTTTTATGAGCATCTAACCTAATAAATATAAAAAGTAAGATTGTAAACCCCCAAAGAGAGGATCCTCCGTAACTGAAAAACGGCAATGGGATTCCAACTGTGGGCAATAAGCCTATAACCATACCAATGTTTACAATAACATGAAAGAACAAGATAGAAGCTAAGCTATAACCATAGATTCTTCCGAATTTATTTGAATGTGTTTCTGATAAATAAATAATTCTGAACATCAGTAACATAAAGAGAATAATTACAAAACTACTACCAATAAAACCCCATTCTTCGCCCACCGTGCTAAAAATATAATCTGTGTGTTGTTCTGGAACAAAATCTCCTTGAGTTATATCACCTTTTAAAAAACCTTTCCCTGAGAGACCTCCTGAGCTTATAGTTAATTCTGATTGATAAGAATTGTATCCAATATTTTTATTATCCACCTTCAGGCCTAATAAAACCTCAAAACGATCTCTATGATGTTGTTTGAAGATATTATTGTATGTATACCCAGTTCCAAAAATAATCAATGCAACTAAAAGGTAAAGGGTAAGAATTTTATGCCAATTAAATCGAAAGAATAGTTTTCCGCCTTTATAGGTTAAATAGGTTGCAATTAATGAGATTAGTATGAGAAATGAAATAAACATTTTACTTGCTCCAAAAAATATTGTTAATATAAATAAGGTAATTACGGTAATACCAAATAAAAGATAATTAAGCGTTAGCCCCTCTCTATTTAAAACAAAAAAGAAAGATAAATAGATAAGTGCTGAGCCGGCATCTGGCTGCAAAATGATTAAAAATGCAGGGAAAAAGACAATGATAAAAGCTTTTATTTGATTTTTAATTAGCTTTAAATTGTATTGTCTATCACTTAATAATTTAGCAACGGCTAAAGCCGTAAAAGCTTTTGCAAATTCTGAGGGTTGTAAGCCCATAACCCCAAAGTTAAACCAAGATTTGGCACCGTTAATTTCTTTGCCAAAGGGGAATAATAAGATTAATGAGAATATGGAAATAAAGTACAAGATACTTGCGAACTTTTCATAGAATTTTGCATTGAAGAATAGAATAATTATAATTAAAGGTATACTCAGGATGATGAAAATAAGTTGTTTTCCGTATTTGGTTGAAAAACTCAATAATTCAATATTTTCTTCAGTTTTCGATGCAGCAAAAATATTTAGCCATCCAAAGCTTACCAAGGTAATGTATATAATCACTAAAATCCAGTCAATACCTGCAAAAATATTATTTTGTTCTTGACGCAATTTCTTGAGATTTTGGTGTTTGCTTGTTGTAAATTTCTTGTAAACTCATATTCAATATATTCAATTCTCTGTATTTGTTTGCTTTAGAAATACTTCCATTTAGATATTTTTCTACGAGTAAGCTTGCTATTGGAGCTGCGATCGTAGATCCATACCCTCCATTCTCTACAAAAACAGCCAATGCTATTTTTGGATTGTCTTTTGGTGCAAATGCGACTAAAATAGAATGATCTTCTGCTTGAATTTTAATGCCATCTACCATTTTTATTGAGTTTTCTGCAGTACCTGTTTTTCCACAAATTTCGATGCCTTTTACTTGACTCCATCTTCCTGTACCCGTTTTAAAAACTTCATGCATAGCCTCAATAACGGGTGTAAAATATTCTTTATTAATTGTAGTTTGTTTTTTGACGGTATATTTAGGATTATCAATTATTTTTGAATCAATTTTTTTTACAATGTGTGGTGTATAAAAATAACCTTTATTAGCGATAGCTGCTGTAAAATTAGCTAATTGAATAGGTGTTGTTAAAACTTCTCCTTGACCAATTGAATTAGAAATATTAGTAGAAGCATTCCAAGTATATCTATAACGATTGTCATAATATTTTCCGTTAGGAATCAATCCTTTTTGACCTGCAGGTAAATCATATCCTAAATAATTTCCTAATCCAAAACTAGTTATATGTTCGTTCCAGTTATCTAATCCTTCAGAAGGATTATTCGTTTTTTCAACAATTCTCTTATATGTATTTGAAAAATAACTATTGCAAGATCTTGCAAGGGCCGTTTTTAATCTTATTGGTTTATCATAAATATCACAATGACATTTCATAAATTCATTGGGTCTATTACCATATCTGTAGCCGCCATAACATTTAAAAAAAGATTGTTCAGAGATAACTTTTTCCTGCAGACCAATTAAGGCATTCATCATTTTAAAAGGAGATCCAGGAGGATATGCTGCTAGTAACCCTCTGTCATAACTTGGTTTGCTGACTTTGTCATTAAATAATAATACTGAATTTTTAGAACGTTTTCTACCTACCAGCATGTTAGGGTCGTATGAAGGAGCAGTAGCTAAGGTTAAAATTTCGCCTGTATAAGGTTCTATAGCTACAATTCCTCCACGTTTTCCTTTCATTAATTGCTGGGCATAGAGCTGAAGATCTATATCTAAGGTTAGTATTAAATCTTTTCCATTTTCAGAAAGGGTGTCATAAATTCCGTTTTTGTAAGAGCCTGTAACTCGGTTAAAACGATTTTTGTGTGAATATTTTTTCCCTTTCTTACCTCTTAATACGTCTTCATATTGTTTTTCTACACCATCTTTACCTTCTAATTCTCCTGGTTGATAGTAGTCATTTTTCTTGGTTTTTTCTTCATTTACTTCTCCAATATAACCTAGAACGTTTGCAGCAGCTTTTATGGGGTAATCTCTAATAATTCTTTTCTGAATATAAAAACCTGTGTATTTGTGCATCTTTTCTTGAAGGAAAGCAAAATCTTCTTTTGCTAGTTGTTTTAAAAAAACAGATGGTAAATAAGATGCGAACTTTTCTGCTTTTTTATATCTTTTTAAAAATTCTGTTCTATTTATTTTTAAGAGATTACAAAACTCTATAGTATCTAATAATTTTACTTGATTTGGCTGCACCATAACATCATATGAAAGTTGGTTTGCGACCAATAGCTTTCCATTTCTGTCATAAATATAACCACGTTCTGGATAGTCGTATTCTATTTTTACAGCTGCATTATGCATGGGGTCGTAGGTTTCGCTTTTTATAATTTGAAGCTGAAATAAGCGTCCAATAAAGACAAAGCCAATTAGGGTTATTAAAAAATATAGTAAAAAACTTCTATGCATTATTCGTTTTTGGTAAAAAGATAGGTCCCTAAAAAGTATAAAGTTAACGTAAAAACACATGAAAAAAGCGTGTTTGAAATTACATTAGATAAATTTTGAAAACTAAAATTAGCAAAAGTAAAGTAGATAAGATGGTGGATTACTGTTAAAGTTACAACGTAGTTGAAAACTTTTCCAAAAGATTCTGATTTTAATTTAAAAAAAGCAAAGTCTGTTGCTACTTTTCTGAAATAAATTCTAATGAAAAATAAACGAATATAGGCTATATATAAAATTGAAAAAGCATGAATTCCGCCGGAGTCAGAAAAAAAATCAACTAAAAGGCCTAACAAAAAACTATAAAAAAGAAAAGGAATTCTATTCGTTTTTAGCGGATATAGAAATACAAAAACTATGTATAAATATGGGTTTATAGAATCTAAAAACAAAATATTATTCAGCACAAAAACCTGCAAAAAAAGCAGGAATATAAATAACGTTACCATATTCAATGGTTTATTCATTTTGTTCTTCTAATGATTTAATTTCTTCTTTATGATAATTTTTAATAACATATACATATTCTAAATTACTCATATCATTAAAGAGAGCAACATCTACTTTATTATCTGCTGAATTTCCTTCATCAATTTTTGAAATAGTGCCAATAAAAATCCCTTCAGGAAAAATAGTTGATTTTCCGCCAGTTTCAATGGTGTCTCCAATTTTTAAAGGTGCCTGTCTTGGCAAATCAGAAAGTTGAACAATGTTATAATCTTTTCCGTTCCAACTTAAAGTACCAAAATAATTGCTGTTTTTTAAGCGTGCATTAATTTTACTGTTTCTATTTAGAATAGATTGAACTCTTGAATAACGACTAGAACTATTGTCAGTAATACCAATAATACCTTTACTATTAATAACGGCCATCTCTCTTTTAATCCCCGAGTTTTTGCCCTTGTTAAGGGTTAAGAAATTAAATGTTTTAGAGTAATTATTATTTATTATTTTGGCTGTGGTAAATGTAAATTTTTGCTGATATCTTATAGAATCTATTATGGTGGAATCTTTTATTAAATTTATAGAAACGGTTTTTTCTAATAGATTTTTTAATCTTGCATTTTCTTGAGCGAGAAGTTTGTTTTTAGGCTTTAAACTCCAATATTCCGAGATGTTTTTAGTTTGTGAATACAAGCCTCCTGTTATAGCATTTGCAGAATTTACAAATTTGCTTTTATGGAAATTAAGATTATTAAATGTAAATAATAACGCAATAAATTCTAACAATAAAAAAAACAGAAAATACTTAAACTTCTGAAAAAAATAGATAAGTTGTTGCATTGTTAGAACTTCAAAAAAACTAATTCATTAGTACATTTTTATATTTGTTTAGTTCTTTTAAAGCCACTCCTGTGCCACGAACAACAGCCCTTAAAGGGTCTTCAGTAACATATACGGGTAAATCAGTTTTACGAGATAGACGTTTGTCTAAGCCTCTTAACATAGATCCACCACCGGCTAAATAAATTCCTGTATTGTAAATGTCTGCGGCTAATTCTGGCGGAGTTTTGGATAAGGTTTCCATAACGGCATCTTCAATTCGTAAGATAGATTTATCTAAGGCTTTGGCAATTTCGCGATAAGAAACTTGCACCTGTTTTGGCTTACCGCTTAATAAATCTCTACCCTGAACTAGCATTTCATCTGGAGGTGTATCTAAATCTTCAGTAGCAGCACCAATTGTAATTTTAATTCTTTCTGCAGTTGTTTCACCGACATGTAAATTGTGTTGAGTGCGCATGTAATACATAATGTCATTAGTAAATAAATCTCCAGCAACTTTTACAGATTGATCACAAACAATACCACCTAAAGCAATTACAGCAATTTCTGTTGTTCCACCACCTATATCAATAATCATGTTTCCTTTTGGTTCCATAATATCAATACCAACACCAATTGCAGCAGCCATTGGCTCATAAATTAAATAAATTTCTTTAGCATTCATGTGCTTTGCAGAATCTCTAACAGCTCGTTTTTCAACTTCTGTAATTCCTGATGGAATACAAATAACCATTCTTAATGCTGGTGGAAATAATTTCTTTTTAATGGATGGAATTTGCTTTACAAACTCCTTAATCATTTCTTCCGATGCCTGAAAATCTGCGATAACTCCGTCTTTTAATGGACGGATTGTTTTAATATTTTCATGAGTTTTTCCTTGCATTAAATTTGCTTCTTGACCGATGGCAATAATTTTACCTGTAATTCTGTTTCTAGCAACAATAGAAGGGCTATCAATAACCACTTTTCCATTGTGAATTATTAATGTATTTGCAGTCCCTAAATCGATTGCAATATCTTCAGTCATAAAATCAAAAAAACCCATAAAATATTTTTCTTGTTGGTTTAAACTACTCTCACAAATTTAGTAAATTTAATCTGTAATTAAGATTAAATTAATTAATGTTTAAAATGTCTTGTTCCAGTCATAACCATAGATAATTTATTGTCATTACAATAGTCTATACTTAATTGATCTTTGATAGATCCTCCAGGTTGAATTACACTTTTAATACCAGCCTTATCTGCAATTTCTACACAATCGGGAAAAGGGAAAAAGGCATCACTAGCCATTGCAGCACCATTTAAATCGAAACCAAAATTAATAGCTTTTTCAATGGCTTGGTTTAATGCATCAACTCTGCTTGTTTGTCCCGCTCCACTTGCTAATAATTGTTTATTTTTCACCAAAACAATTGTATTAGATTTTGTGTTTTTACATAGTTTAGAGGCAAATAGTAAGTCTCCTAATTCACTTTCAGTTGGTTTATTGTTAGTTGCATAACTCAAATCCGTTAATTTATCTGTAATATTATCTTTGTCTTGGACCAATAATCCATTTAAAGAGGTTCTTACGATTTGATTTGGTAATTCAACTTCTTTCTGAATTAAAATAATTCTATTCTTTTTTCCTTTGAGGATAGGTAAAGCTTCATCAGAATAACTAGGTGCAATAACAACTTCACAAAATAATTTGTGAATTTCTCTTGCAGTTTCAGCATCAATTTCTGAGTTGGCAATTAATACACCACCAAAAGCAGAAACAGGATCTCCAGCTAAAGCATCTACATATGCTTGTTTCATATTTTCTCTTTGCGCAAAACCACAAGCGTTATTATGTTTTAAAATTGCAAAAGATGGAGCTTCATCTTTAAACTCGTCCATTAAGTTTACGGCTGCATCTAAATCTAGTAAATTATTATAACTTAACTCTTTCCCATGTACTTGATCAAATATTGCGTCTAAATCTCCAAAGAAATATCCTTTTTGATGAGGGTTTTCTCCATAACGTAATGTTTTAGAATTTTGTTGACTTGCTTTAAAAACAACTTCATCTTCATTAAAATAATTGAAGATTGCAGTATCATAATGTGAAGAAATATTGAAAGATTTTGCAGCAAATTTCTTTCTCTGCTCAATAGATGTTTCTCCTTTATTTTCGGAGAGAATTGATAAAAACTCTTCATACTGATCCATAGAAGAAACAGTAAAAGTGTCTTTGAAATTCTTTGCAGAGGCTCTAATTAAAGAAATCCCTCCAATGTCAATTTTCTCTACAATGTCCTTTTCAGGAGCTCCAGAGGCAACTGTCTTTTCAAAAGGATATAAATCAACAATAACTAAATCTAATTGAGGAATGTTATATTCCTGCATTTCAGCAACATCTCCTTGATGATCTTGTCTGTTTAAAATTCCTCCGAAAACTTTTGGATGTAATGTTTTTACTCTTCCTCCTAAAATTGAAGGATAAGACGTTATCTCTTCTACAGGAACTACATTTATACCTAATTCTTTTATAAATTTTTCAGTTCCACCAGTTGAATAAATAGTTACATTTAGCTCATTTAATTTTTGTACAATAGGTGCTAAGCCATCTTTGTTGAATACAGAAATTAATGCCGATTTAATTGTTTTTGAAGTGCTCATTTTTTGTTGTGTTGTTAAGCACACAAAACTACATAAACATCGAAAGAATCACAATAAAAAGATAGTAACAAATAAGCAGAGTAATTAACAATAGTTTACAAAATAGCAGCTACCTTTTTACAAACATATTCTAAAAGCTGTTCATCTTCTTTTGTAAATGTATTTGCTGTATGAGAATCAATATCAATTTGGCCAATATTTTCTCCATCTACAAAAATAGGAATAACAATTTCTGATTTCACCTTCCAGCCACAAGAAATATAATTGTCTTGTTGAGAAACATCTTGAACTACAAAATTTTCATTGCTTAGAGCAACTTGCCCACAAATTCCTTTTCCAAAAGGGATAATGGTGTGTTCTGTTTCTTCGCCAGTAAATTGTGCTAATTTTAATTCGTTTTTATTTCCGTTTTTAAAATAAAAACCAACCCAATCATAATATGAAACCTCACTTTCCAAAAAATCACAAATACCTTGTAGTTTTTCTTCTTTAGACGAGGTTTTAGCCATAATGGAATCTATTTTTCTTTGCGAATTCATGAGCATAAGATTGAAATAAAATATTTAACACAAAGTTAGAATATCTTATTGTAATTTTGTGGTTATTAAATGAAAGAATTTTTAGTTAAAATATCATCTTTTTTATTGGCATTTTTGGTGCTAATCTCTACTTTTTCTTTTACGGTGGATTCTCATTATTGTGGAGATTTTTTAATTGAAGTTTCTTTTACTGGTGAAACCGAATGTTGTGGAATGAAAATGGACACAACATCAAAAATCAAGAAGAAAAATTGTTGCAAAGATGAAGTTCAAAAAATTGAAGGTCAAGACGAACTTAAATTAACTAATTTTGATGAAATTTCTTTTAAAAATCAACAATTCTTAACAACTTTTCTGTTTTCTCACAAAGATAATTTTTCTGAATCTCAATCAGAAAAAATAGTTTTAAAAGACTTTCCTCCTCCAGAGATTTATGAAAATCATCAGGTATCTTATCAAACATTTTTAATCTGATTTTTATTAACATTTAAATATCACTCTTCAAAGTGATTAAAAGTCTTGTTATTAACTAAAATCAATACCAAATGAAAAAATATATTTTAAATAGTTTAATACTATTTATACCATGCATACTCTTTTCTCAAGTGACGTTTAGAGGTATGATTATGGATAGGAATAACTCAAAAGCTAATTTAGGAGTAGACGGAGCAAGCGTTCATTGGTTAAATACAAATGTGGGAGCAGTAACGAATGCAAAAGGTTGGTTTGCAATTTCTTATAAAACTGAATATAAAAAATTAGTGATTAGTTATTTAGGGTATAAAACAGATACTGTTACAATTAGAAATTTAGAGCCACTTCATCATTTTATAACACCCCAAAGTGAGTTAGAAGAAATTACAATAAAGAGTAAAAGAAATGCAGTTCAAAAATCTACATTTTCAACGGTAAATATGTTTACAGTGAATAGCGAGGAATTATTAAAAGCAGCTTGCTGCAACTTGGCCGAAAGTTTTGAAACAAACCCTTCGATAGATGTCAGTTTTTCGGATGCTTTAACTGGAACTAGACAAATTCAGATGTTAGGTTTAACAAGTCCATATTTATTAATTACGCAAGAAAATATTCCTTCGGTAAGAGGAGCGAGTCAAGTTTTTGGGATGACATTTACACCAGGTACTTGGGTCGAAAGTATTCAAATTAGTAAAGGCGCAGGTTCTGTAGTGAATGGATTTGAAAGTATTTCTGGACAAATAAACGCAGAATTGGTAAAACCTTTTTCTGATAATAAATTCTTTTTAAATACCTATTCTTCTCTTAACGGAAGATTGGAATTGAATACGCACTTTAACCAAAGAGTTTCTAAGAAATGGCAGACAGGTTTATACATTCATGGAAACTATAGAGGGCAAAAATTTGATAAAAACGATGATAACTTTATCGATATGCCCTTAGCGAACCAAATTAATGTAATGAATAGGTGGCAATTTACAGATGCAGAAAAAGGTTGGGTTAGTTTTATAAATGTTCGTTTTTTAAATGATGAGAAACAAACGGGAGAGATTGAATTTAATCCGTTAATAGATAAAGGAACTGCGAATAATTGGGGGAGTGAGATAGATACAAGGCGTTTTGATACATCTGCAAAATTAGGGTATGTTTTTCCTGAATTACCTTTTCAAAGTATTGGTTTTCAAATGGCGTATAGCAATCATCAACAAGATTCTTATTTTGGTTTGAATGCCTATGATATTCAGCATCAGAGTGTATATTCTAACTTGATTTTTAACTCTATTATTGGGGATACTAGAAACAAATTTAAAACAGGTTTGTCTTTTACGTATGATAAATTTGATGAATTGGTAAACACATCAAACTTCAATAGAAATGAAAATTCTTTAGGCGCATTTTTTGAATATGCTTTTGATAATTTAGACAACTTTAGTGTTACTGGAGGCTTACGAATTGACACGCATAATTTATTGGGGATCTTTTTAACACCTCGTTTGCATGTAAGATATGTTCCTTGGGAAAAAGGTGTGTTTAGAGCATCTGTAGGAAGAGGGAAACGAAGTGCGAATATTTTTGCGGAAAATCAGCAATTATTTGCAAGTTCAAGACAAATTAATATTGATGATGTTGGTGGAAATATCTATGGATTAAATCCTGAAATTGCTTGGAATTATGGAGTTTCTTACATGCAAAAGTTCAATTTATTTGGAAAAAAAGGAGATATTACATTTGATTTTTATCAGACCAATTTTCAAAATCAAGTAATTGTAGATTGGGAAAATCCGCAGGAAATAGCATTTTATGATTTAGATGGAAGAAGTATTGCAAATAGTTTTCAAGTTGAGGCAAGTTATAATTTAGCTAAAAACTTCAATTTAAGAACAGCCTACAAATATTTTGATATTACCACGGATTACAGACGTGGTAATTTGCAAAAACCTATGCAACCTCAAAATAGATTTTTCGCAAATCTATCTTACGAAACTGAATTGGAGAATGAGAAACAATGGCGATTTGATGCGACATTTAATATTATAGGGAAACAACGTTTACCTAATACATCAATAAACCCCGTTCAATATCAATTACCTGAATCTATTGACTCTTATCAATTGTTGAACTCACAAATTACAAGAGTGTTTTCAAATAGGTTTGAATTGTATCTAGGGGGAGAAAACTTAACGAATGTTCAGCAAAAAAATCCTATTTTAGCAAGTGATGATCCTTTTGGTTCAAATTTCGATACTACAATTGTTTATGCACCTATTTTTGGCCGTACATTCTATGCGGGTTTAAGATTTAAAATAAAGTAACGGATACAGTAATTTTAAGTAAAGCATTAAAAATAACAATAGAATGAAAAATATAATATTCATATTTAGTTTTCTAATGATTGGTTTCTCAGGGCAATCGCAAGAAGTGAAAAAGAAAAAAAATGCTAAAGTTTCTTTTGAGGTTGATGGTATTTGTGGAATGTGTAAAAAGAGAATTGAAACTGCAGCTTTAAAATCTAAAGGAGTAAAATTTGCAATTTGGAGTGTAAAAACGCATCAATTAAGTGTAATCTTGGATGAACGCAAAACGGATGTGAAAAAAATTCAAAAAAACATTGCTGCGGTAGGCCATGATTCTAAAGGGTTTGTGGCTAGTGAAGAAGCATATAGTTCTGTGCATCCCTGTTGTAAATACAGAGATGAAGAAATTATATTAGATCATGAAGGGAGTATCAAAAAACAGAAAAAGAAAACTGAATAAATGATCAATTTCCGTCTGAAAACACTAATTGTTTGTCTTTTTACTGTTTTTGTTTTTGTGAATTGTCTAAAAAAGCAACTTTCTGCTGAAATGATTGTAGCGAATTCAATCGAGAAACATGGGGGTCTCAAAAATTGGAATTCTCTCAAAACATTAAGTTTTGATAAAAAGGTCTCTTTGTTTTTAAAAGACGGTTCAATAGAGTCTGTTATAAAACAACATCAAGAATTTAGGTTCTATCCAGATTTAAAAGGAAAAATAACTTGGGAATCAGCGTATAAAAGGAACTCAATATTCTATGAAAAAGAGGAAGTTGTAAAATTTGTAAATGACTCTTTGATTACGAATCCAGAAGAATTATATAAATCTAAAAATAGTTTTAACGCTGCTCTTTATGTAATTAGCCAACCCTTTAATTTTTTAAACGAAAAAACAAAACTAACCTATTTAGGGATTACCAATTTAGAAAATAAAAAAGTTTATGAAATCAAAGTTGCGTATGCAAATGATACAGAAAAATCAGATAAATGGTTTTATTATTTTGATGTAAAAACTTTCCAAATGATTGCGAATAAAGTGATACTTCAAGACCATACTAGTTTTGTGGAAAATATTACATTCGATACAACTACTGATTTTATTTTTAATCAAAGTAGAAAAAGTTATAGACTAAATGATAATGGTGATAAAACCTATGTCAGAGCAACTTATTTCTACGATAATTTTAAAACAGAATATCAATAAAAAATCCGTTAGAAATTAATTCCAACGGATTTTTTTACATTGCTATCAGTTCACACAAAGAGAACAAACAGTTATCAATATTAATTTCATCATTTCATCATTTCATCATTACATCATTCCTGGCATTCCACCACCCATTGGAGGCATTCCACCAGCAGCAGATTCTTCTTTAATATTAACTAGAGCACATTCAGTAGTTAAAATCATACCGGCAACAGAAGCAGCATTTTCTAGTGCAACACGTGTTACTTTTTTAGGATCTATAATTCCAACCTCTAACATATCTACATATTTATCAGATTTAGCATCGTAACCAAAGTCTTTTTTACCTTCTAAAACTTTATTTAAGACTACCGATCCCTCACCTCCAGCATTTTCAATAATAGTTCGTAATGGAGCTTCGATAGCTTTATTAATAATTTGAACACCTGTGGTTTCGTCTAAGTTTTCAGTAATAATTTTTTCTAATACTTTTTTAGCACGCACTAAAGCAACACCACCACCAGCAACAATACCTTCTTCAACAGCCGCTCTGGTTGCATTTAAAGCATCATCAACTCTATCTTTCTTTTCTTTCATTTCTACTTCAGAAGCAGCACCAACATATAAAACTGCAACTCCTCCAGCTAATTTAGCTAAACGTTCTTGTAGTTTTTCTTTGTCATAATCGGAAGTGGTAGTTTCTATTTGAGCTTTAATTTGACTAACTCGTACTTGAATATTATCAGCATTTCCAGAGCCATTTACAATTGTTGTATTGTCTTTATCAACGGTGATAGTTTCTGCCGTTCCTAAAAGATCTAAGGTTGCGTTTTCTAATGAAAATCCTCTTTCTTCAGAAATAACAGTTCCTCCAGTTAAAATAGCTATATCCTCTAACATTGCTTTTCTTCTGTCTCCAAAACCAGGGGCTTTAACAGCAGCAATTTTTAATCCACCACGTAATTTATTTACGACTAAAGTTGCTAATGCTTGTCCATCTACATCTTCAGCGATAATTAATAAAGGTCTTCCAGATTGTGAAACAGGTTCTAAAATTGGAAGAATCTCTTGTAAATTAGAAATCTTTTTATCAAATAATAAGATATATGGGTTTTCTAAATCAACAATCATTTTATCTGCATCAGTAACAAAATAAGGAGATAAATAACCTCTATCAAATTGCATTCCTTCAACAACATCTACATAAGTTTCCATTCCTTTAGCTTCTTCTACTGTAATAACACCTTCTTTACCTACTTTGGTAAAAGCAGTAGCGATTAGTTCGCCAATAGTGTTATCATTATTTGCAGAGATAGCAGCAACTTGTTTTATTTTTTCTGATGAATTACCAACTTTTTTAGCTTGTTTTTCCAAGTCTAAAACAATTGCTAAAACTGCTTTGTCAATACCACGCTTTAAATCCATAGGATTTGCACCGGCAGCAACATTTTTTAATCCTTCTTTTACAATTGCTTGTGCAAGTATAGTTGCAGTTGTTGTTCCATCACCAGCTAAATCATTTGTTTTAGAAGCAACTTCTTTTACCATTTGCGCTCCCATGTTTTCAAGCTCGTTTTCTAACTCAACTTCTTTTGCAACCGAAACTCCATCTTTTGTTACTGTTGGTGCACCAAAAGATTTAGAAATAATTACGTTTCTTCCTTTAGGTCCTAATGTTACTTTTACTGCATTCGCTAAAGCATCGACTCCTCGTTTTAATCCGTCTCTTGCTTCAATATCAAATTTTATATCTTTTGCCATTGTTTTTAATTTTTAATTTTTAGCTTTTGACAACTTGTGTTTAGCTAAAATATTTTATTATTAATTTTAAAATATAATTTCGCTCAGACTAAAAGCGAATAGCTATTTAGATGATTGCTAAAATATCAGATTCACGCATCATTAAATAATCTACACCTTCTAATTTTAAATCAGTTCCACCATATTTACCATATAAAACAGTATCGCCAATTTTTACAGTTAAAGGCTCATCAACTTTACCATTTCCTATGGCAACAACAGTTCCTTTTTGAGGCTTTTCTTTTGCGTTGTCTGGTATAATTAATCCAGATGCTGTTTTTGTTTCTGCAGGCATAGGCTCCACAAGAACTCTATCTGCTAAAGGTTTAATGTTTAATCCCATTTTTTATGATTTTTGATTGATTAAATTATTTTTTACTATGGTCAGAAATTATGCCAACAAATTATAACTGACAATTTTTCCTTGATTGATTTTATTGCCAAAAATTATGCAAAAAAAAATGCCAACGTGTCATTTTCGTTGGCATTTTTATATTTTATAGATAAGATTACTTAATACTGTCATTTGAAGTAGGAACTGTGTTTTCTACTGGCGTAGTTGTTTCAATTCCTTCTAAAGTATTATTTAAATTAACATTATTATCACCTGCTCTCGGGATTGCGAAATTTGCTAATAAAATTAAAGCAAACATTGCAATTGCCAATGTCCAAGTTGTTCTGTCTAAGAAATTATTTGTGTTTTGCACACCTCCTAAAGATTGTGCTCCACCGCCTCCAAAAGAAGAGGATAATCCTCCACCTTTAGGGTTTTGTACCATCACTATTAGGATTAAAGCAATAGCTACAACTAGAATTAGTATTAAAAAGGCTGTATAACTCATGATTTATAATTTTGTAAAATTTGTATTCTTTTAATTTGGTTTGCAAAGAAACCACTTTTTTCTGGATATTTCAAACTTAAAATTCTGTAAGCTTGTATTGCGTTTTCATATTTATTTTGCTCTAAATAAACTTTAGCCAAAGTTTCTGTCATTAAAGAAGAATCTTGTTTCTCTTGCGTGGTAAGAATAGAAATATTTCTGTCTTTTGAAATAGGTTGTATTTTTGGATTTTTTTGAATAAACTTCTCTATGAGTTCAACTTTTTTTTGTGATTCATTTTTTAAATCTTTTTTTCTTGTAATAGGTTTTTTAGCAGATAGTTGTAGCCATTGATTAAAAGAATAATTTTCTGAATTAGTAAAAGAAATAGGCTTTCCAATTTCTAGTTTTTCTTCATTTTTTGCGGTTGGTTTTGAAATTTGTTTAGTTATTTCTTTTATTGATGTTTTGTGTGGTTTTTCCCGAGAGGTTATTTCTTTTATGTGTTGGTGAATGTCTTCTTTTTGAGTATTAAACTTTTTTGACGTTATGTAATCAAATAATACAGTTCTGTCTGTTGTAAATGCTGCTGTTATTTTTAATTCATTATTATATTTAAAACTATCTTGATTTTTTAATCCTTTTAAATACAAAGCTCTTGCATTTTGAAAATAAGGAAACGTATCAATAACAGTTTTTAATTCAGCAGTTTCTAGTTGCTCAATAGACTGTATCTTTTCAATTAAATCTTTCTTTTTAGAATCTACCATTTTGCAACAGAAGCATTAAATACATCTTGTGTAATACGTTCTACAATTTCATCTAAAGCATTTTCTAAAACACTTCCTGTAAGTTGAGAATTCGCTTCAAAGTCTGAGTAAAAAGAAAATGATTTTTCAAAGTCATCCTTTTCTTCTAATTTATTTATAAAACGAACATTTATGGTAACAGTTAATCTGTTTTGAGCTGCCGTTTGAGCTGATGTTCCACTCATAGGTGTAACTCTGTAGCCCGTAATTTCTCCACTAAAATGTAAGTCACCGTTAGAGTTTGTAAGGGTTAAATTTGTTTGACGTGTAAATAAATCCTGCAAATCATTAGTAAAACGTTGTGTTAAAACAGGTTCTACTAAAGGTGCTTGATTTGGGAAAAAATCGATTTGAATGGTTTTTGCTTCTCCTGTATTTCCTCCTGTAAAAGAGTATGCCCCGCAACTAATTAAGGTTAGAGTTATTAGTAATGATAAAATAATTTTCTTCAAATTCATTATTAATATGTATTTTTCATTGAAATGGGAGGTAAAGATAATTAACTTCCAAAAAATAAGAAGATGTTAGTAACCTGAACCTTTTCTAATATTTTTTATTTCTAAAGTTTTCATTTTCTTTCTATAAATCGTATTGTTTAATTTTTCTATATAAAGTTCTTTCAGAAATACCCAATTCTTTAGCTGCTAATTTACGTTTATTGCTATTTTTTTCTAAAGATTTTTTAATCATTTCAATCTCTTTCTCTTGTAAAGATAAAGATTCATCTTCTTCAATAGTCTCAATAAAATCATAATCTTTTTCTGCAGGTGAATTTTGAGGAATATTTAATACTTCAACATTGTTATTCGGTGTGTCCTTGTTTTCATACATCTTTTCAATTAATTGATGATGTTCTTCTTGAACTTCCTCTACATTTCCATTCTTTATTAGGTCTAAGGTCAATTTCTTTAAATCGTTGATATCATTACGCATATCAAATAAGATTTTATACATAATATCACGTTCAGTTGAAAAATCATTTTCTTTTTTACCGTCAATAATGGCTGGCAAGTTACCATGGTTATTAGGCAAGTATTGCTGAAGTTTAGAAGCAGTAACCATTCTTTCTTCTTCAATTACAGAGATTTGTTCGGCTAAATTTTTTAATTGTCGAATATTTCCAGGAAAACGATAGTTGAGCAAAATACTAATAGCATTTTCATCCAATCTAATAGAAGGCATTCTGTATTTTTGAGCAAAATCTGAAGCAAATTTTCTAAACAGTAAATGGATATCATCATTACGCTCTCTTAGGGGAGGTAGATGGATTTCTACAGTGCTTAATCGGTAATATAAATCTTCTCTAAATTTTTCTTTTTGAATCGCAGACTGCATATGCATATTAGTAGCTGCTACAATTCTCACATCTGTTTTTAACACTTTCGATGAACCTACTTTTATGAATTCACCATTTTCTAAAACACGCAACAAACGTACTTGTGTGGTTAAAGGCAATTCACCAACTTCATCTAAAAAAATAGTTCCTCCATCAGCAACTTCAAAATATCCCTTTCGGTCTTGAATTGCGCCGGTAAAAGAGCCTTTTTCGTGTCCAAACAATTCACTATCAATCGTTCCTTCAGGAATTGCGCCACAGTTTACAGCAATATATTTTGCATGTTTTCTATGTGATAGAGAGTGTATTATTTTAGGGATATTCTCTTTACCAACACCACTTTCACCAGTAACCAATACAGAAATATCAGTCGGAGCAACTCGTACAGCCTTTTCTAAAGCTCTGTTGAGGTGAATGTCGTTTCCGATGATTCCAAAACGTTGTTTTAATACTTGTAAGTTTTCCATAATTAGCCCCTTTTAGTTTCCTGAAAGAGGAAAACATTCTTGGTTTATTTTTTTTAAGTCACAACAGCTTTCTTTCTTTTGAGAAGAGTTAGATATGGACTTTAATTATTATCAGAATATCCAATAGCAGTTCCTTTTAAGGTTGCAGATGTGCAATCTTCTACTTTTACCATCACAAAATCACCGAGTTTATAGTTTCCTTTTTCAAAAACTGCAACGGTGTTTTGTGTGTTTCTTCCTTTCCACTCATTTGGGTTTTTCTTTGAAGTTCCTTCAATTAAAAACTCTTCTGTTTTTCCTAAATGTTGTTGTGTTCTATATAAAGCATGTTCTTGCTGTAAGTCGATTATTTCTTGTAAACGACGTTTTTTTACAACATGAGGTACATTATCATCCATTTTATTACCAGCTAAAGTTCCTGGTCTTTCCGAATAAGCAAACATAAAACCGAAGTCATACTTAACATATTCCATTAATTCTAAAGTGTCTTTATGGTCCTCTTCAGTTTCTCCACAGAAACCAACAATCATATCCTGTGATAAAGACATTTCTGGAATAATTTTAAAAATATTGTCAACCAAAGTTTTGTATTCTTCACGGGTATGTTGTCTGTTCATTGCCTTTAACATAGCGTTACTTCCGCTCTGAACAGGTAAGTGAAGGTATTTGCAAATGTTTTTGTGTTTTGCCATCGTGTAAATTACATCTAAACTCATGTCTTGAGGATTGGAAGTAGAAAAACGAAAACGTGTTTTTGGGAATTTAGTAGCACACATGTCTAATAATTGTGCAAAATCAACTGCAGTTGCTTGTGCCATTTCAGTTGCTTTCTTAAAATCTTTTTTCAATCCACCGCCAAACCATAAAAAGCTATCTACATTCTGACCTAAAAGAGTAATTTCTTTATAGTTTTGATCAACCATTGATTTAATTTCTTCTAAAATACTTTTTGGATCTCTACTTCTTTCACGACCGCGCGTAAATGGAACCACACAAAAAGTACACATATTGTCACAACCTCTTGTAATAGAAACAAATGCTGTAACTCCGTTAGAATTTAGTCTTACAGGAGAAATATCTCCGTACGTTTCTTCTTTAGATAGAAGTACATTTACAGCATCTCTGCCTTCATACACTTCTGATAGTAAGTTTGGTAAATCCTTGTATGCATCTGGGCCAATAACTAAGTCAACTATTTTTTCTTCCTCTAAAAACTTTTCTTTTAAACGTTCAGCCATACAGCCTAAAACGCCCACCTTCATGTTTTTGTTTATTTTTTTTACAGCATTATATTTTTGTAATCTTTTGCGAACTGTGGTTTCTGCTTTTTCCCTAATTGAGCAAGTATTAACTAAAACTAAATCTGCTTCTTCAAGAATTTGAGTTGTGTTGTAGCCTTCTTTGTCTAAAATAGCAGCGACAATTTCACTATCATTCATATTCATCTGGCAGCCATAGCTTTCTATAAATAGTTTCTTAGTGTTTTGTTTTTTATTTTCGGTTACAAGTGCCTTTCCTTGTATTTTTTCGTCTATAATTTTTTCTACGTTTTCCATCTATCAATTAAGTAGTTAAAGCGGAGCAAAGATACAACCAAATTTGAATTTTTGTGACAAATTGGCAGAAAAAATAAATTCATAATTCTGTTAATTGTTTGCTATATATTGACAAAATAATTTTTTTTTACAAAAAACTGTCTACTTTTGCAATCGAAATTAATGCGTTTTTAGAGCGTTTCAGCTATAAAATAAAGATAAATGGCAAAGAATTTAGTAATTGTAGAGTCACCAGCAAAAGCAAAAACCATCGAAAAATTTCTTGGAAAAGATTTTCAAGTAGAATCGAGTTATGGTCATATTGCGGACTTACCATCCAAAGAATTAGGAATAGATGTAGAAGGAGATTTTAGCCCAAAATATATAATTTCTGATGATAAAAAACCAGTTGTAAAAAAGCTTAAAGGTTTAGCAAAAAAAGCAGATACCGTTTGGTTAGCCAGTGATGAAGATCGAGAAGGAGAGGCTATTGCTTGGCATTTAAAGGAGCAATTAGATTTAAAAAATGAAAATACAAAACGAATTGTTTTTCACGAAATAACGAAGAAGGCTATTCTAAAAGCAGTCGATAATCCAAGGGAGATAGACTACAATATGGTAAATGCACAGCAGGCTCGTAGAGTTTTAGACAGACTTGTTGGGTATGAACTATCACCAGTTTTATGGCGTAAAGTAAAGGGGGGGTTATCTGCAGGAAGAGTGCAATCTGTTGCTGTTCGTTTAATTGTGGAAAAAGAAAGAAGTATTCAAGAATTTTCATCCGAAACTCATTACAAAGTAGTTGCAGAATTTTCTAATAAAGAAGGAAAAACTTTTAAAGCAACGATTCCAAAGAATTTTGAATCTAAAAAAGATGCTGAAAATTTCTTGAAATCATGTTCAAATGCTGACTTTTCAATAGCAGATTTAACTAAAAAACCAGCAAAGAAATCACCAGCAGCACCATTTACAACTTCAACGTTACAGCAAGAAGCATCTAGAAAATTAGGTTTTCCTGTTGCAAAAACAATGCAAGTTGCACAACGTTTATACGAAGCAGGTTTAATTACCTATATGAGAACAGATAGCTTAAATTTATCTGTGGATGCAAGAAATGCTGCTGAAGAAGAAATTACAAATTATTACGGTAAAGAGTACAGTAAACAGCGTGTTTTTAAGACGAAGTCTAAAGGTGCCCAAGAAGCGCATGAGGCAATTCGTCCTACGAATATGAAAATGCATACCGTAGATACTGAATATGACCAAAATAGATTGTATGATTTAATTTGGAAAAGAACGTTAGCTTCTCAAATGAGTGATGCTTTGTTAGAGAGAACTAATATGAAAATTGAGAATTCTGAAAACTCTAAAATCTTCACTGCAAATGGTGAAATGATAAAGTTTGAAGGTTTCTTAAAGGTATACTTAGAAGGAAATGATAATGAAGATGAAGAACAAGCGGGAATGCTGCCAACGTTAAAAGTTGGTGAAAATTTAGAGTATACTTTTATAAATGCAACACAAAGATTTACGAGTCCGCCTTACCGTTTTACAGAAGCATCTTTAGTAAAACAATTGGAAGAGTTAGGAATTGGAAGACCTTCTACGTATGCGCCAACAATTTCTACTGTTCAAAGAAGAGGTTATGTTGAAAAAGGTGATAATGAAGGCATAGAAAGAAATTATGAGCAGATGATTTTATCTGCCGGAACTGTTAAGAGTCAAACTTTGACAGAAAAAACAGGTTCAAATAAAAATAAATTAATTCCTACAGATATTGGGAATATTGTAAATGACTTTTTAGTAGCAAATTTTTCTAATATTTTAGATTTCGGGTTTACTGCGAAAGTAGAATCTTCTTTTGATGATATTTCAGAAGGGGATGAAGATTGGATAGAAATGATTAAGAGCTTTTATACCAAATTCCATGATAATGTAGAAGACGTTAAAGAAAATGCTGAGAGAGAAAGTGGAGAGCGTATTTTAGGAAAACACCCAGAATCTGGAAAAACCGTTTTAGTGCGTTTAGGTAAATTTGGGCCAATTGCGCAAATTGGTGCACCGGAAGACGAAGAAAAGCAATTTGCAAGTCTAAACAAAGATCAGAATTTAGGAACAATTTCTATGGAAGAAGCATTAGAATTATTTTTGCTTCCAAAGACTTTAGGAACTTATGAAGGTGAAGAAGTAATTGTCTCTAACGGACGTTTTGGACCCTATATTAGGTTTGGAGCTATGTTTGTTTCTCTAGAAAAAAGAGAAAACCCAATGGAGGTTGATTTGCCAAGGGCTGAAGAATTAATTGTGGCAAAACAAAAAGCAGATGCACCAATTTATTTTTATGAAGAATTACCTGTGCAAAAAGGCGTTGGACGTTTTGGACCCTTTATAAAATGGAATTCTATATTTATTAACGTAAGTAAAAAGTACGATTTTGATACGCTGTCTGATGATGATATTATTGAGTTAATTGAAGTTAAAAAACAGAAAGAAATAGATAAAGTTATTCATAATTGGGAAGATGTTGGTATTCGTGTAGAAAAAGCAAGGTGGGGTAGGTTTAATGTTTTAAAAGGAAAAATCAAAATAGAGTTACCGAAAACAACAAAAATAGAAAAACTTTCTAAGGCTGAGGCTATTAAAATGATTGAGGCTAAAACTCCAAAGAAAAAAGTAGCAAAAAGAAAAACACCTGCTAAAAAAACAACAAAAAAGAAGTAAGTATTTTATATATTGCAGCATCTATTAAAAAAAATTGATGAACCAACATTTTTTATCCCCTGTAAAAGAAGCTGTTTTAGCGCATCTTGTAACGCAGTCATTTTCGTGTTTGGGTAAGAAAATTAGAATTCATTCTAAGCAAGAAGGTTTTCCTGATTTAAAGAATGTACAACTAGCCATTTTTGGGGTTGAAGAAGATAGAAACTCAGAAAATAATTTTGGTTGTGGAGAAGACTTGCAGTTTATTCGAAACAAATTATACCAATTATTTCCGGGAAATTGGCAAACAGAAATTGCAGACCTAGGAAATGTCCCAAAAGGAAATTCTGTTACGGATACTTATTTTGCGGTTTCTGAATTAATAACATACTTATTAAAAAAAAATATCATACCAATTATAATTGGTGGAGGTCAAGATATTACCTATGTGAATTATAGAGCTTATGATTCTTTAGAGCAAACTGTTAATATTACTGCCGTAGATAGTCGTTTTGATTTGGGTAATTTAGAGGATGATTTAACATCACAATCTTATTTAAGTAAAGTAATTATGCAAGAACCAAGTAACTTGTTTAATTACAGTAATGTTGGTTATCAAACGTATTTCAATGCCCAAGAAGAAATTGAATTGTTAGATAATTTATTTTTTGACTCTTATAGACTTGGAAAGGCAAAAGAATTAGAAAATATCGAACCTGCTTTTAGGAATGCTGATATTGTATCTATAGATATTGGCGCGATAAGACAAAGTGAAGCTCCTGCAAATAATAACGCTTCTCCCAATGGTTTTTACGGTGAAGAAATTTGTGCTATTTCTAGGTATGCGGGAATTAGTGATAAAGTTACTTCTTTCGGAATTTATGAGTACAATTCTAAATACGATAACAATCATCAAACGGCTAATTTAATCGCTCAGATGATTTGGTATTTTATTGAAGGTGTTAATTTCAGGGTAAAAGACTATCCTTTTTCTGGAAAAGAAAATTATCAAAAGTTTACGGTTTTAATGGAAAACGATGACCCACTAATTTTTTACAAAAGCAATAAAACTGGACGTTGGTGGATAGAGATAAATATTTTATCAGATAATAAATATAAAAGGCATGCGTTAATACCATGTACATTCAAAGATTACACAGAAGCTACAAAGCAAATTATACCTGAAAGATGGTATAAAGCAATGAGAAAGATGTTGTAGTGTGATCATATAATAAAAAACAATACGTTAAAATGTGGTTTCAAGATTGTATTTTAGCAAAAAAAATAATAGGTTTACGAACTTTTAGTAAAGACAAAATATAATATGAAGAAAGCAGCAATATTTGCACTTTTAATAACCGTTTTTTACAGTTGTGGTTCTAATGATAGAGGAGAATTAGTAGGTGTGAAATCTAAGAAAAAATGGTTTTCAGAAAAACCTTACGGAATGGCTAAAATTCCGGGAGGCTCTTTTACAATGGGGAAGCAAGATCAAGATATTTTAGGTACTTTAAATACACCAACAAAGACAGTTACTGTTAGGCCTTACTATATGGATGAAACTGAAGTAACCAATAATGAGTACAAAGAGTTTGTAAGGTGGGTAAGAGATTCAGTGGTAAGAACTAAACTAGCGGTTCAAGCAGAATTTGCCGCTTTAGGCGCAACGCCAGATGCCAACGGTGATGGACCTTCAGGAGGAATTCAAAATTACGCATTTAAGGCGGCAGATACGGCAGATGCATCTGCTTATCAAAAGTACATGTATGACAATTACTATAGCTTTGATACAATTCAACCTTTAAATTGGGATGAAGAACTTATTTGGAAAAAAGAAGATTTTCCAGATGTAGATTATGTTGAAGTGATGGATTCTGTATACATAAGCAAAGAGGACGCTGTAGACGGTCTAAGAACTTTTAAAACAAAATTATTAAACTATAAATATTCGTGGTTTGATAGAGATAATGCTGCTAGAAAAGGTGGTAAAAGAAAAGATTTTGTTGAATCTGAAGTTTTAAATATTTATCCTGATACAACTGTTTGGGTAAAAGATTTTAATTATTCTTATAATGATCCAATGCATCAAGATTATTTTTATCATCAATCTTATGGAGATTATCCAGTAGTGGGTGTTTCTTGGGGCCAAGCAAATGCTTTCTGTAACTGGAGGACCAAAAAGAAAAATGATTATTTAAGAGGAAGAAAAAATACAACAAAAGTGCCAGATTTTAGATTACCTACAGAAGCAGAATGGGAGTATGCGGCAAGAGGGGGGTTAGAATTTGCTACCTATCCTTGGGGGACAGGGAGCGCAACGAGTGATAGAGGGTGTTTCTTAGCGAACTTTAAACCTGTAAGGGGTAATTATTCTGTAGACGGAGCTTTATATACTATGGAAGCAAAGTCATTTAATGCAAATGATTACGGTTTGTATAATATGGCTGGGAACGTTTCTGAATGGACAAATACGGCGTACAATTTATCATCTTACTATATGGCCTCAACAATGAACCCTAATGTAGAAGATAGAAAAAACAAGAGAAAAATTATTAGAGGAGGATCTTGGAAAGATGTAGCATATTATCTAGAAGTGGCTTCTAGAGATTATGAATATGCAGACACAGCAAGAAGTTACATTGGTTTTAGAACGGTTCAAAACTACTTGGGGACTTCAAATAAATAAGTTAAAATAAAAACAACAATATAATTTTAAAAAAAAATGGCACAATCAAGATCTTATAAAAAAGTAATGAATTTCGTATACGGAATGGGAGCAGCAGTAGTAATAGTTGGAGCTTTGTTTAAAATTCAGCATATTAGTTTAGACCTTGGTATATTTGAAATTTCAGGAGGATTAATGTTAACTATTGGTTTGTTAGTGGAGGCTGGTGTTTTTGCAGTTTCTGCTTTTGATACCCCTGAGGATGATTTTGATTGGACAAAAGTATATCCAGAATTAGGCGCTGAGGGTTTTTCTTCAGAGGATAAATTAGGGGCTGATGGTATTCTATCTCAAAAATTAGATAATTTATTGCAAGAGGCAAAAATTGATGGGGCTTTAATGGAAAGCTTAGGAACTAGTATGAAGAACTTTCAAGGAGCTGCAGAAGGATTATCTGCTGCTGCAGAATCTATTTCATCAACAAATAAGTATAATGAACAAGTGTCATTAGCCGCTGTTCAAATGGAATCGTTAAACGGTTTGTATGCAGTACAGTTGGAAAACTCTAATAAACAAGCAGAGTTAAATACTGCTGTTGTGGAAAATACAGAGAGATTAAAAGAACAAATGGAGTCTTTAGCAAATAACCTTTCTTCTCTTAACGGTGTTTATGGAGGAATGCTTTCTGCAATGTCTAGCAAATAATTAGTTCAAAGAAATGTATAACTTATTAAAAACTAATTAAAAAATGGCTGGAGGAAAATTGTCCGCAAGACAAAAGATGATTAACTTAATGTATCTTGTATTTATTGCGATGTTAGCAATGAATATGAGTAAAGAAGTATTATCAGCTTTTGGTTTTATGAATGAAAAACTAACTGTAAATAACGCTTCAACAACAGATAAAAATAATGAAGCATATGCTAATTTAGCAACAAAAGCGAAAGAACAAAAAGAAAAATTTGGGAAGCTTAACGAGCAAGCGAATGAAATAAAGAAATTTTCAGCTGACTTTTATTCATATTTAGATGAATTAAAATTAAAAATGGCAGCTGATATTGAGAACAAATCGGATTATGAAGCGATGGATAAAACTGATTTTTTAGATGCTTATTTCTTTAAGGGAGATGGTTATACATCTGAAGGTCAAGATTTTTTGGATAAAATTAATGGTTTTAGAACAAGCTTAGTAAATACATTAGGTTCTGATAGTAAGTTTACTCCAGTAATTAATAAAAGATTTAACACAGATGATGTTAATAGGGGTGGAAAGAAAACACAAAAATGGTTAAAGGCAAGATATGAAGGATTTCCTTTAGTAGCTTCCTTAACAAATCTTACGCAAATGCAAGCTGATATTAAAAATTCAGAAGCTGATATCGTTACAGATTTATTAGGAGGTAAAATGGAGGAAGCTCTATCATTGACGAATTATGAAGGTATTGTTAGTTTAAAGAAAACAGCTTATTTTGCAGGTGAAAGAGTTACAGGTGAAGTCGTTTTAGGACGTTACGATGCCACGTTAGTTCCTAATAAAGTCTTGCTTAATGGTAAAGATGCTACAAAGAATGTTAAGGATGGTCAAGTAATTTTGGACTTTCCTGCTGGTAATGTTGGAGAGAAATCAATTAAAGGGACGATTTATTTTACAGAAAACGGAGTAGAAGTTCCTGTTGATTTTGAAAGCAAATATAGCGTAATAGCTGAGCCTAGTAGTGCCGTAGTTTCTGCTGATAAGATGAATGTTGTTTATAGAGGTTTAGATAACCCAATCTCAGTTTCTTTACCAGGAGTTGGAGCTAATAATATTTCAGTTTCTGCAACGGGTGGTAAATTATCTAAAAATGGATCAGCTTATATGATGAGGCCTGGACCATCAAGCACGGCTGTGGTTAATGTGAGTGCAAAATTAAGTAGTGGTAAAACTGTAAATTCTAAAGCAACATTTAGAATTAAAGACATACCAGCAGCAATGGGTTCTGTTCGTAATCAATTTGGAACTGTAAGAATGCCAAAATCAGGTTTAGCTAATGCTCCAATAAGTGCTGGTTTACCGGACTTTATGTTCGATTTAAAATTAAAAGTGAATAGTTTTAAAATAAAAGTACCAGGTCAACTAACGATCATTGTTAATGGATCAAGATTAAGTGCAGCTGCCAAACAAAAATTATCAAAAGCTAAAAGAGGAGATATTATTAATATTTATGATATTAAAGCTTCTATTATTGGTAACTCATACAAGCTCAAACAAGTTTTACCAGTTAATATAGAATTAACGAATTAGAATAAAAAATTAGATTATGGTTAGAAATTTTTTAATACTAGTTTTCATTTTGATTACTTCCGGTTTAGTAAAGGCTCAAGCCAATTTATTAAATTCTAAATCTGTAAGTCAAATAGGAAAGAAAAATGAACAACAATTAGTTGCTGATAATGATGGCCCAATCCCTTATGGATATGTGGACGATAGAGATATCATGTGGTCTAAAGTTGTTTGGGAATTTGTAGATTTAAATCAAAAAATAAATTTACCTTATTATTTTCCAATTGATACAACCAATATTTCTTCAGACAGAAGATCTTTGTTTGATACACTCATTAAAGGGATTAAACAAGGTAAAATTAAGGAGGCATATACAGATTCTTTTTTTACCTCTAAAATTACCCAAGATGAAATAGATACACGTTTAGTAAATATTCGTGATGAAAATGGATATAAAGATACATTTAGAATTCAAACTCAAGATGTAGAAGGATACATGTTAAAAGGGATGTGGTATTTTGATAAACGTCAAGGAGAAATGAAATATAGATTGCTGGCTCTGGCACCAATGGGAAAAGATGTTCAGACTTTGGGTGTCGAAAATATAGAAGATGAAAATTTATATGAGTTATTTTGGATTTTCTTTCCAAATGCGAGAGGAATTTTACATGATGCAAAGGTCTTTAATCCAAAAAACGCAACTCATCCTATTTCTTATGATCATTTATTAAATGCAAGAAGGTTTAGTGCTGTAATTGTAAGAGAAGAGAATATCTACGGAAATAGAGCTATTGAAGATTATGTTCGTGGAAATTCTTTATTCCAACTTTTAGAAGCAAATAAGATTAAAGAAGATATTAGAAACAGAGAAATTGATATGTGGAATTATTAATATAGTTTCAAAATAGGTATTGAAAAGCGTTCCAAATTTTGGAACGTTTTTTTTATTTAAAAGAAGTATTTTTGAATGATGAAGTTAGATTATATAGTTGTTGGCTTAGGGCTAGCAGGTTTGGCATTTATTGAGGAGTTAATTGAGGCAAATAAGAGTTTTTTGGTTTTCGAAGACAATTCACAAACCTCTTCTTTAGTGGCTGGAGGAGTATATAATCCTGTTATTTTAAAAAGATACTCACCAGTTTGGAATGTAAAAGAACAATTAGCCTTAGCACTTCCTTTTTATGAACGATTAGAAAAAAAATTCGATCAAGAATTCGATCAAAAATTTGTTATTAAAAAAGCTTTTAAATCTATTGAAGATCAGAATAATTGGTTTTCGGCATTTGACAAACCTAAAGTAGCTCCGTATTTAGACTCGAAATTAGACAATCAAACATATAATGGAGTTTTAGGAAATCATCAATTTGGAAATGTTAAGGAAGGAGGTAGAATAGATACCCAAAAATTAGTCGAAACCTATAGGGAATATTTAAAAGAAAATAATTGGATTCGATTTGAGAATTTCAATCATAATAACATAAAATTTAAGGATCAGACTATTCAATATCAAGACATAGAAGTACATAAAATTGTATTTGCAGAGGGGTTTGGGTTGAAAGAGAACCCCTACTTTAATCATTTACCATTAGAGGAAGTAAAAGGAGAAACTATTACAATCCATGCGCCAGAATTAGAAATTGATTTTCTTGTAAAATCAACTTTGTTTGTTATGCCAATAGGTCATCACCAGTATAAAGTTGGTGCTACCTTTAACCACGCAGATAAAACCTCCATCCCTTCAATAGAAGGAAAGGAAGAATTGGTTGCAAAACTTAAAAAGGTACTTTCCGTGCCTTATACAATTGTAGACCAAGCCGCGGGGATTCGTCCTGCAGTAAAAGACAGAAGACCTATGGTTGGGGTACATCCACAGTTTAACAATTTAGCGGTTTTAAACGGTTTGGGAACGCGTGGGGTTATCATATCGCCAACAGTAGCCAAACAATTGTTTAATCACCTAGAAAATGAAGGGAAATTAGATCCAGAAACTGATATCAAACGATTTGAAAAAAAATAAATGTAGTTTAAAATTATTTAAAAGTTACAAACTTTATTTTTCATAATTGACAAACATATTTATCCAAATAATTCGGGCCAATCTTAAATTTATAGGTGCTAAAATAAAAAGAGATCCAAAAACTGTAAATAAAGATTGCAGCAAATTTAAATTAAAACCTAGTTTAGCAATTAAAAAAGTAACAATAGAAACTGCTACTGTAATACCATAATTTACATACATCGCTCCATAATAAAAAGAAGGTTCTAACATGTATTTTAAATTACATTTAGGGCAATTCTCATATAATTCAGTAACCTTTGTTAAGTTAAAAGTACAACGATTTTTAAAGAAGTAACCTTCCTGACATTTAGGGCATTTTCCTTTTAAAATACTATAAAATTTTGTCCCTTTTTTAAACATGAAAAACTGTATTTTTTTAGTTAGTTTTGCAAACTATAAATTTAGGTAAAATTAATGTTAAACGTACACAACTTAACAGTTTCCTTTATGGGAACTGAATTATTTTCAGGAATTACTTTCAAATTAAATAAAGGGGATAGAATTGGTCTTATTGGAAAAAATGGAGCAGGAAAATCTACCCTTTTAAAAGTACTTTCTAAAGATATAGAAAGTAGTGGTACTATGGCCTTTGATAAAGATGTGCAAATTGGTTTCTTACGACAAGACATCGATTTTGTGGAAGGAAGAACAATTTTAGAAGAAGCATACCAAGCCTTCGAAGAAATCAAAGAAATCGAATCAAAACTCGATGAAATTAATGAACAATTAGCGATTAGAACAGATTACGAAAGTGAAGGTTATACGCAGCTAATTCATGATTTAACAGATTTAACCGAGCGTTATGAACTTCTTGGAGGTTATAATTATCAAGGAGATACCGAAAAAATTCTACAAGGTTTAGGTTTTCAAAGAGAAGATTTTGATAAGTTGACTGATACTTTTTCAGGTGGATGGAGAATGCGTATTGAATTGGCAAAACTACTGTTACAGAATAATGATATTTTATTATTAGATGAGCCAACAAACCATTTAGATATTGAATCTATTATTTGGTTAGAAAACTTTTTAAAAGGATATTCAGGCGCTATTGTTTTGGTTTCTCATGATAAAATGTTTTTAGATAATGTAACCAATAGAACAATAGAAATCTCTCTAGGTCAAATTTACGATTATAAAAAACCCTATTCTCAATTTTTATTATTAAGAGGAGAAATTAAAGAAAAGCAGTTACAAGCTCAAAAAAATCAAGAGAAAGAAATAAAGCAAAAACAACACTTAATAAATAAGTTTAAAGCAAAAGCGAGTAAAGCTTCAATGGCACAATCTTTAATGAAGCAACTAGATAAGGTTGAATTAATTGAAGTAGATCAAGACGATAATCAGGCAATGAATGTTCGTTTTGCAATTTCTAAAGAGCCAGGAAAAATTATTGTTGAAGCAGAAAATTTAAGCAAAAGTTATGGTGATAAACACGTTTTAGAAGATGTAGATTTATTAATAGAACGAAATAGTAAAATTGCTTTTGTCGGTCAAAACGGACAAGGAAAATCAACATTAGCAAAAATGATGGTTGGTGAAATTCCGTTTGGAGGGATTCTTAAACTCGGCCATAACGTAGAAGTTGGCTATTTTGCTCAAAATCAATCTGAACATTTACCACCAGAAAAAACAGTTTTAGAAATAATGGAAGACGCTGCAACGGATGGAAACAGAATGCGCGTTAGAGATATGCTAGGTTCTTTCTTATTTGGAGGTGATGCAGTTGATAAAAAGGCAAAAGTACTTTCCGGAGGAGAGAGAAATAGGTTAGCATTGTGTAAGCTATTATTAGCACCTTTTAATGTGTTAATCATGGATGAGCCAACAAACCATTTAGATATAGCCTCAAAAACTGTTTTAAAAGAAGCTTTAAAAAGTTTTAATGGAACGTTAATATTGGTGTCTCACGATAGAGATTTCTTACAAGGATTAACATCAAGTGTTTATGGTTTTAAGGATAAAGTGATTAAAGAATATTTAGGAGATATTGATTATTTCTTAGAACAACATAAAATTGAAAATCTTAGAGAAGCAGAAAAAAGGACGGTCGTAAAAGTAGATAAAACTTCAACTAAAAAAGAAGATTATCAAATGTCTAGAGAGCAAGAAAAAGAGTTGAAAAAATTAAAAAACAAAATCTCTAAAATAGAAACGGAAATTGCAAATTTAGAAGGAGAAATTGAAAAGATAGATTTAGAATTAGCCCAGAATTATGATGAAGTTTCCTCTAGACCCAACTTCTTTGAAAAATACAAAGCAAAAAAAACAAAATTAGACTCTTTAATGGAAGATTGGGAAAAGGTGGAAGCGGAAGTTTCTAATTTCTCATAACTTGCGTAAATTCTTCTTTACAGAATTTTTAGGGGAGTCAACTAAAATAATTAAATTATAAATTTCTGTCTAAACAGGAATGATAAACAATGAATTTCAACTCAGCAGTAGAATCCAAAAATCAACAAGTTTTTCTCCCAGTTTTGGAAGAAAAGAAGGTAGAACTCTTTATAAAACGAGAAGATTTAATTCACCCTTATGTTTCAGGGAATAAATTTAGAAAATTAAAATACAACTTACAAGAAGCGAAGAAACTTAAGAAGAAAGCACTATTTACTTATGGTGGTGCGTTTTCTAATCATATCGTAGCAACAGCAGTGGCAGGTAAAATAGCAGGGTTTAAAACTTTTGGAATTATTAGAGGTGATGAATTAGGGAAAAAACTTGAACAAACTTTAGAAGAAAATGCTACCTTAAGAGAAGCTCATAAGAATGGAATGAAATTTCAGTTTGTCTCTAGAGAACAATACAGACAAAAATTATCATTTGGCTTTGTTGAAAAGATGAAAAATAAATGGGGCGACTTTTACGTAATTCCTGAAGGTGGAACAAATTGTTTGGCAGTTGATGGTTGTGAAGAAATTTTAAATAAAGAAGATTCAGAATTTAATTATATTTGTTCAGCTGTAGGAACAGGAGGAACGATTTCTGGTTTGATAAATGCATCTAAAAAAAATCAAAAAATAATAGGATTCCCTGCTTTAAAAGGTAATTTTTTATCAGAAGAAATCAAAAAATATGTAGGCAGAAAGAAAAACTGGAGTTTACAGAAAGCCTACCATTTTGGGGGGTATGCAAAATATGATGAGGAATTAATAACTTTTATTAATAACTTTACAGCAGAAACAGGTATTTTACTAGATCCTATTTATACAGGTAAAATGTTATTTGGAATTTTAGATTTAGTTAAAAAAGATATGTTTAGCGAAGGGACTAAAATTTTAGCAATTCATACAGGAGGAATTCAAGGAATTCAGGGAATTAATCATCAATTAGAAAATAAAAATCAGGAATTAATTAACGTTTTATGAGATTAAAGGTTCTATTTTACTGCGTATGTATAGTGATTTTATCAAGTTGCGGAGCTAGCAAAAAAACAACTCATAAAAAGAAGAATGCGGGTGTAGTTTTACAAGAATCCAAGCCTAAAAAGGCGCCTTCTGTAAATCAAAAAGAATTGATTAAAAAGTTAGTTAAGAAAAACCCAAAATTAAATAAACATACGCTAGCTTATATTGGAAAATATGCGCCAATTGCCGTAAAGGAAATGCATAAAAATAAAATTCCGGCAAGCATAACCTTAGCACAAGGAATTTTAGAATCTGGTAGAGGAAGAAGTGAACTAGCATTAAAATCTAACAATCATTTTGGAATTAAATGTCATACTGGATGGAACGGAGAACGTGTGTATCATGATGATGATGAAAAAGGAGAATGTTTTAGAAAATACCAATATGTAGAGACTTCTTACGATGATCATTCTGCATTTTTAACGAAAAGAAAACGATACGCTTTCTTATTTAATTATGGAGCTAAGGATTATAAGAAGTGGGCAAAGGGATTAAAAAAAGCGGGTTATGCGACAGATAAAAAATACCCAAACAAACTGATAAAAATTATCGAGGATTATAAACTACATGAGTTTGATCAGCAGAAAAGAAAGGGTTTTAAATATAAAGAGCCTAAAAGAAATAAAGAGGAAACAAAAGTTTCTGCTACGAAATACTACAAGGTAAAAAAAGGAGACACTTTATATTCTATTGCCAGAAAATTCAGTCTTTCAGTTTCTGAACTAAAGCAGGTTAACAATTTAAAAACTAATATAATTTCTATAAATCAGGTTTTAAAGACGAACTAAAGTATTACCTGAGAATTCTTTTAAATAAATTTTTTTTAAAAAAACCATTTTTAAATTATAAAAATATGCTTATTGTTAAATCTGTAAACGGAAAACATCCCCAAATACCAGAAGATTGTTATGTTGCAGAAAATGCGACTATTGTGGGTGAAGTTTCTCTTGGAAAAGAGTGTAGCATTTGGTTTAATGCAGTTCTTAGAGGAGATGTACACTATATAAAAATCGGAAATAAGGTTAACATTCAAGATGGTGCAGTAATCCATGCAACTTATCAGAAATCGCCTACAACTATTGGTAATAATGTTTCAATCGGGCACAATGCAATTGTGCATGGTTGTACAATTCACGATAATGTTCTAATAGGCATGGGTTCAATTATTATGGACGATTGTGTCATAGAGTCTAACTCAATAATTGCGGCGGGAGCAGTAGTTACCAAGAATACAAGAGTAGAGAGTGGTAGTATTTATGCAGGTGTTCCTGCTAAAAAAGTGAAAGATATTTCCCAAGAATTAATTTCTGGTGAAATAGATAGAATTGCCAATAATTATGTAAAATACTCTGGTTGGTTTAAAGAATAATATTTGGGCGTTACACAAGGTCGCGCTTTTCATTATATCTTTTATTCAACCTTCATAAAAGGATGTCATTGCAATCGCTAACGCAAAATTAAACATAAAATAAAAATCCGATTTCAAATTAAGAAACCGGATTTTTGCGAAAACGTATCAATCCAAACTAGTCATTAAAATCTTTTTTGGCCATCCTTCTTTTTTTCATCATTTTCATTCCTTTCATTTTTTTTTCTTTTTTCATTTCCTCAAACTTCTCAAATTGGTTTTTATTTAAGATGTCTTTCATTTTGTTTTTAAAGGCAATTTGATTGTCTAATAGCTTACTTTTCATAGTGTAAACTTCATCTGAAGAAGGTCTCTTTTTGGCAGTTCTAAGTTCCTTTCTTTTTAATATTTCCGCTTTTTTATTTTCCGCTTGTTTATGTATTAAAGGTTTTATTTGGTTTTGTTGCTTTTCGGATAAATCCAAAGACAATGTCATTCTTTTAAGAGCTAAATCTGTATGCTGCTCAATGGTTAATTTTTGCTGGTGCTTTCCTCTTTTTTTTTGCGCTTCTACTGTTAAAGTAAAAGCGATTGCTAAAATTAAAATGCTTGCTATTTTTCTCATGATATAAATGTTTAATTAACTTTTTAGGTATATTTCTTTGACCTTGAAATTTTTAAAAGGTTTAAGCTTATAATCCAAATTAAGAAGTATTTAACACTTTATAATTTTGATCTTAAGGCTTGATAGCATGTAACTCTGCAATTAATGAAAGCTTTTTATCAGGTTTAGCTAAAATGTTATCTGATGCTAATAATACCGTAATCATTGGTTGTGGAGATTTTGTTTTACTTACGTTTGGTAAACGTTTATTTTAAAAGTACAGTTTGGGGTGATTGTGCAATCCTTTAAACATAGATTGCACATATAAATTATTAAATTACCTGACAGGGATATCTGGATTTTAGATTTCCATCAACAACTTTTAAAATAGAGTATTTTCTGAGAAAAAATGATTAAATTTAAACCATATTATGAAGTAGATCAAAAATGCGGCTGCAGTGCGAAAAGGAGCACGAGAAACTTCAAAGTAATCCAAAAATGAACCTATGAAACAATTTGTAAAATATTTTCTCCGCTTTTTAGTAATAATTATAATAGCCTTTATTGCGTTCTTTTTTTGGGCTTCATCTTCCACTTTAAATAGTACAGAATACAAAGTGGTTTCTGAATTAGAAAATAAAGTAAAACCAGAAAACGACACTATTTTTAGTATTGTAACATACAATATTGGGTATTTAAGTGGAATGACTAATAACAGAGCTATCGAAAAACCAAAGCAGTTATTTGATAATAATATGAATAAGGTTCTACTAGAAACTAAAAACGTAAATCCAGATATTATCGCTTTTCAAGAAATAGATTATAATGCTAGTCGTTCTTATAATGTAAACCAAGAAACTGAAATAGCAGCTTTAGGATTTAATTATGCTGCAAGAGTTGTTAATTGGGATGAGCGTTATTTACCTTTTCCTTATTGGCCCATAAAGATGCATTTTGGCAAAGTCGTTTCTGGGCAATCGATTATCAGCAAATATCCTTTAAAAGAACATCAGAGAATTGTTTTACAAAGAGTAGAAAGTGAACCTTTTTATAGAAATGCTTTCTATTTAGAGCGTTTAGCGCAAGTTGTAAAAGTAGTTTTAAACGGCCAAGAAGTGGTTTTAATCAACATTCATTTAGAGGCTTTTGATAAAGCGACTAGAGTGAACCAATTTGAAGAAGTTTTGGCTATATTTAATAAATATAAAAATGATTACCCAACAATTTTATTAGGGGATTTTAATTCTAGAGCCAGAGATAAAGATGCGGTTATTCAAAAAATGTTTGCAATGAAAGGCGTTGGAAATGCTGCTTTTGATATGAATAATCTCGGGAATACTTTCGATACAAAAAATCCTTTTGAAAGAATAGATTATATTTTCTACACAAAAAATTCTATTGAATATATTTCAGGAAAAGTACTAAATCAGTTTGAACAAGCATCAGATCATTTACCGGTAGAAATGCAATTTAAATTGAAGTAAATTAATTATTTTTAGCTTCTTTAATAATTTCTTTTACAGCGATTGAGTATGCTTTGGCATTACTTGCTTTTTTAATCTTTTTATAAGTTTTCTGCGGATTTGAAAAACTTCTAGAAAAGTATTCCCAAAAACCAAGCATTTTCATTTTAATGGGTGTCGGTCCAGAGAGCGCAGCATCATATTCTTCAAAAATTCGATCGTGAAATTCATGAAATATTTCAAATCTATTTCTTGGATATTCAGTTGTATCATTCTTAATCATGTTCGGCAAAAATGGATCTGCAATTAAACCTCTTCCAATCATCCAGTGATCTATAGAATTAAAGCGTTCTTTTAGTTTTTTAAAAGCAGTAACAGAAGTAATATCCCCATTATAGTACATTTTATGTTTACTATTGTCTAAACATTTTTGAAACGCTTCTAAATTAGTGCCTCCTTTATACAATTGCTTGCCAATTCTTGCGTGAATTGCAATATTTTTTAAAGGATAAGTATCTAAAATTGGTAAAACATCTAAAATTTCTTCGGGAGTATCATAACCCATTCTCATTTTCATGGAGACCAGGATGTCAGATTCGTTATGAATTTTATGAAGAATGGTATTTATCTTTTCAGTATCAGCAATTAAACCAGATCCCATTCCTCGTTTTGTAACCATAGGGTATGGGCAACCTAAATTCCAATTCAATTCTTTGTAGCCTAATTCTTGAACATATTTAGAAACGAATAAAAATTCATCAACATCATTCGTAATAATTTGAGGAATTACTTCTAATTCCGTATTATTTTCCGGAAGAATATCATTTTTATAAGAGTTCTTAATAATTAATTTTCCATTTAGTCTAATATACGGGGAATAAAATGTGTCTATTCCACCAAAAAAATGATTGAAGGCATTTCTAAATTTATAATCTGTAAATCCTTGAAGCGGAGAAGATAGAAGTGTTTGATTCATGAAAAATTTATATCAATTCAAGTATAAAATGAAATATTAAAAAGATCTAGTTGAGATGCAATATTTTATATTAAAAATCATATTCGATGTGCAAATATAACACACTTTCCAAAGCATTTGATAAACAAATTGCTCTAAATAAATCTAAAAAATAGTTGAACCACTTCCTTGTTTCTATGCAGTTTACGTTGAAGTAATTTATTTTTTAAGGATGAATTGTTTAAAATGAAAAACCTCCCAAATGTGAGAGGTTTTATATGTATTCAATACTGTTATTTGGAGTTTAAGTTGAAATACATTCAATGTTTTTGTGCTAGTTCCACAACCTATATTTTATATATTTTGCCAATAATAATCCTTTTTGATTTTTAGTTTTTACAAACAAAAAAAGCTTTTAATTAGAACTCTTCTTTTTTGTAAACGGTTACACCTTCTTTAATGGTTTCCATAACTAAAATGTCTTTGATGTCATCGAGCTCAGATTTCAAAGGATTTTCATTTAAAATTACTAAATCAGCAAGTTTACCAACTTCGATCGTACCTTTTCGGTCTTCTTCAAAATGTTGGTAAGCTGACCATTCAGTGATGCATTTCAGAGCTTCATAAGGTGTTAATCTTTCTTTTTCACCTATAATTTTCCCTGATCTTGAAACGCGATTTGTAGCTGTCCATATAACGCGCATCAAGTTTGGTAAAGCCACAGGAGCATCCGTATGTATTGTTATTTTGAGCCCTTTATTTAAAGCTGTTCTGGTGGGACTAATTTTATTACCTAAACTATCACCAATAATTTCTTTATGCCAATCTCCCCAATAAAAAGTATGCAATGGAAAAAGGGATGCTATGATATTTAAATCTTTAAAATCATCTAGCTGATCCTCTCGAACATACTGGCCATGAATAAGAACATCTCGTCTACCTTTATTTCCGTAAGTATCGGTCACTTTTTTTAAGCTTCTAATCATTTGATCCATCGCAGCATCTCCATTTGCATGCGTATGTATTTGCCAATTATTTTGAAAAGCTTTTTCATAAATTTTTTCAACTTCTTCGTCAGAGGGAATAGCAGGATATCCTAAATATCCTTTTTTTGCACCCTTTGGAGGCACCAAGTAAGGTTTAGTTCTCCACGCTGTTCTTCCTTGCGGAGATCCATCTAAAGTGAGCTTAACCCCAGCAATTCTGTAATGATTTTTATAGGAAGAGCTATACCAATCAGATGTTAATAAGGAGTCTGAAATTGAGTAATCGATATAACTTACAACGTCGAGCTTCAAGAAATCAGTATTGGCAGCATGCTCTAAAAAAAGATGCGAATTCTTCATTGCGCGTCCTTCTTGAACAGTTGTATAGCCATAAGACAACGCCATGTTTTGTCCCGCCGTTAGAAATACTTTTAATGCTTCTTCACTTTTAGGTCCGAGAACAGCCGGCATATATGGAATTGCAGCTAATTCTTCTAATACGCCATTGGGTTCTTGGGTATCCCCAATGCGTCTGATAATTCCGCCTTCTGGATTGGGTGTCTCTGAGTTGATATTTAGTAATTCTAGTCCTTTGCTATTTACCACACAAAAATGTCCGGAAATATGAACAATCATAATAGGGTATTCGGTTGAAACTTTGTCTAAATCACTTTTTGTTGGAAACCTTTTATCCTCTAATACGGAGTCATCAAACCCCATTCCGAAAATCCAACCTGTTAATTTAATGTTTTCTGGAGTTGACCAATCTTTTAAGATCTGAATTAATGATTCGATATTGTTTGCCCCAGCATCCGGTGGTGGAAGTATTTGCGCTCCAATAGATTGACTCGGAAATCCTGCAAAATGTGCATGTGCATCTATAAAGCCAGGGAGTACTGTTTTTCCGTTTAGATTATTTTTTTTTGAAGAAGGAAAGCGTTTTTTTGCTTCAGAAAGAGGACCAACAAATGCAATAGAATCTCCGCTCGTAACTATGGCTTCAGCGTAAGTGGGTTCGTCTCCGCTCATAGTGATAATATCTCCTCCATAATATATAAATTGACTTTCAAGCAATTTATTAGAATGATTAGTACAACTGGAAAATAGTATTACTAGAAGTAAAAATGTTAAAAGCTGTTTCATATGTTTATTTTTAAGGTAGCGCTAAACGAATTTAGTGTTTTATAATTAGAAATAGGTTAATATGTTTAAAGAGCAGTTTTTTCAGTTATAATTATTAATTTTTTTTTGTGTGTTTCTATCCAGTTGTATAGTAAATAAAAAATCACTCTCTAAAAGTTTACAAGGCGATTCAATAGCATCGATTTATCTAAAGTCAACTTTAGAGTATATTCTGGAAAGATATCTGTTATGTATTTAGAGTAAGTTCCTGAAAATACGGATTAATAGTCAGTTGTATTTTTTTTACATTTATTCTTATATATAAATATCAAGAAAAGTAGGATAAAATATTTCTGGTTATAAATAGTCTTTATGCTAAAAATTAGTTAAAACAAAACCTGAGATTAAATTATAATCTAAGATTTTTAAACTTATGGAAGTGGAATTTTAATTTTTTAAGTTAGCATTGTTCCTATATCCACGTTTATTTTGATACCAATCTGGATAGGATGTACCTCCAGAGGTTGCCCAATTAGCAAAGAAGTTATAAGCCTCCGTAATAATAACTTTTTCTTTTGGTGCTTTGTATTTTCCATTTATATTCATAGCCCAAGGGAAACCTTCAGGTGTTTTAAAATTACCATCACTATCTCGAACTGTTGGTCCCTCTTCAATAGATACCGTTGTTGGATAATAAGTTGTTGGTTTATTAGGTAAGTGTACTTCTTTAAGTCTATTCATGTTTACGATTAGAAAAGGATTAAAAGGAGCATTACCTAGAGCAGCAGTAGTTATAGGGTTCTCGAATACAATAGATATGGTATTGGGTAACCCTACATTCAGGTGGGCGTTATCAAAGAATATAATCACCGCATTTGGTTGTGCTTGCTCTGTTCCATTCGCATTATTCGTTATAATGCCTTCCGTTAAATTTGATCCGGTAACACTTGAGATTGCTGAAGGCGAAACACCTTCTAATTCTAAACCAAAGCCGTTTTTATAAGCTGCTCCAATAGATTCAACTATATAATTATAATCTACTTGCGTTACATTATTTTCTGCATTTAAAATGGTTTTTATGTTGTAACTAATAACTAAATCATTAAAATCATAATCGCCGGAGTATGGCCATAAGTCTTCGAACGCTATGGTTGCATTTGTAAATTCATTTGGATAAAACATTTTATTAGTGACTTCTGCACAATCACCAGCAAGCGTTTCTGTAATAACAACATTGTCAATAAAATTACCAACACTTATACTGCCAGCTGTATTTACAGCTTCAAAAATAAAATAAGTGTCATCTTGTCCAAAGGGTACGGTGTAGGTTCCAGAATACTTTACCCAGGCAGTATTACCGGTGGTCATTGTAGTTTCAATAGTCGCCGTAGCTAAATTTTCTCCAATTCTTACCACAGCGGTATCGGTTCCTGCCCGACCGCGATGCCATACCGACCAGCTTATTTCTGCCCCAGGGCTAGTACAAATACGTTGATACAGTGCTGAGTTTTGTGTTGCATTTAGTTCTGCAAAATATCTTCCATTTAGAGCAGGTACTCCAAGAAATCCAGATTTCCACAACTCAATCCTATTATCAGTTGCTGTCGTAGACCAGCCATCAACAAAACTTTCCTGGGGTTGGATAAAACTTCTAGGAAGCGCAGGCCCATCTTCAAAATCACCATTTATAAAAACGTTTTCGGTACATTCTACACACCCCGTGCTGCTTACTTTATAAGCTCTAGCAGTTTTATTCGCAGTCTTACTGGCCGTTATCGTAAAATCAATTTTATTATTTAAAACGTCTATAATTTCGTAAGAATACTCCAGTCCATCTTTTCTAGAAATATATACTTTATCATAAACACTAGACAAACTAAGCACATGATTAACGATGCCATTATATGGTTTACCAGCATATAACAAACTTTTGAGTGCTTCAGAAATATTTTCAGCTTCAGAGTCATAATCGCTTGAATAGGCAAAAACTTCATATTTTACAAAAGGTGTTGCATCAATAATAGTTAATATTACATCTCTTTCAGTTTCAAAATTAAATCCATTTGGAATGTCTAAGTTTTCTAAGACTTGTATTGCATTTTCTGAAACCTCTACTGTTTCAGGTTCTTGCATATCAACATCATTTGGTATACAAGAACTAAAAATTATTAAAAAAGAAATTAAAAAGTAAATATTAAATTTTTTCATACAGCAACTTGGTTAAGGAGTTATTTCTTATCCTAGTTACGCAAGGTATGAACAGAATTTTTCTTTTGCTTATGCCATTGGACTATTGAGGCTTTTTGAGAATTCAATAACCATTAAGTGTCGATGAACGGTATTGGTAAAAACGAAATAAAATTCAATGAAAAACTGCATTTTCAGAAGACTCTATTTTCCTTGATTGTTTCCCAGTCATTTTTTATAATTTAAAGGCTTCTTTCACTTTGTCAACATAATCTAATTTTTCCCAAGTAAAGGTTTCTACTTCTTCAGAAACAGTCTCTCCCATTGGGTTAGAAAAAGTAACTATTTTTATTTCTGAAGTTCTTCCCATGTGTCCATAAGCGGCAGTATCAGAGTAAATAGGTGTTCTTAATTTTAAACGTTGTTCAATAAAATAGGGGCGCATATCAAAAATAGTTTCTACAATTTTACTAATTTCTCCATCCGTTAAATCTATGGTAGATGTTTGATATGTATCTACATTTATACTTGTTGGTTCTGCAACGCCAATGGCATAAGAAACTTGCACTAAAACTTCTTTACAAAGTCCTGCAGCTACTAAGTTTTTAGCAATATGTCTTGTTGCATAAGCTCCGGAGCGATCTACTTTACTTGGATCTTTTCCAGAAAAAGCACCACCACCATGAGCTCCTTTTCCACCGTATGTATCAACAATAATTTTTCTTCCAGTTAAACCAGTATCTCCATGAGGTCCTCCGATGACAAAAACACCAGTCGGATTTATGTGATACGTAATATGATCCGTAAATAATTTTTGAATATGAGTAGGCAACTTTGCAACAACTCTAGGAATCAAAATTTCAACAATTTCTTTTTTGATTTTAGTTAGCATTACTTCTTCAGATTTGTCAAAATCATCATGCTGCGTAGAGATTACAATTGCATCAATTCTTTGCGGAATGTTATCATCAGAATACTCTATTGTTACTTGAGATTTTGCATCTGGTCGTAAATAGGTAATATCTTTATTTTCTCTCCGTAATTCAGCTAGTTCTTTTAATAAACGATGAGATAATTCTAAGGCCAAAGGCATATAGTTTTCAGTCTCATCAGTAGCATAACCAAACATCATTCCTTGATCTCCAGCGCCTTGTTCTTCTGGGTTCATCTTATCTACACCTTGATTAATATCTGGTGATTGTTCGTGAATTGCAGATAAAACGCCACAAGAATTACCATCGAACATGTAGGCACTTTTAGTATAACCAATTTTATTAATTACGTCTCTTGCAATTTGCTGAACGTCTAAATACGTCTTAGATTTTACTTCACCTGCTAAAATCACCTGACCCGTTGTAACTAAAGTTTCACAAGCAACTTTACTATTTTTGTCGAATGCTAAAAAGTTATCAATTAAAGCATCAGAAATTTGGTCTGCAACTTTATCTGGATGTCCTTCAGAAACACTTTCTGAGGTAAATAAATATGACATAATATTCTTTTTTTTATTAAAAAATGATTCCTAGATGCAAAACATAGAGGTTTCTTTAAACTGCTATCTCTGTAAAAACAGAAAACTGTGAAAAATAAAAATTGATTGCGTCGTTGCTAAAAGAAGTATATAATTACTGCTTTAGCATTTTTTTTATGAGGTTGCAATCAGTTCAAATTTTTCCTCTCAATTGGATTACAAAAGTACACTATAAAATTAAAATGGATCCTTTTTTTATGATAATTATTTGTGATAGCATCATCAATAAATCAATTTAAAGGTTTTAAAATTGATGTTTTTAAAGAATAAATAAAACAAACATGCTTAAACTGAGAAATCAATATTTTAATAAAAAGAAACTAGTTTTTATTTGGATATTAAATTTTTCTGCCATTATATTTGCACTCACAAAGTTCAATAACTTATTGAAATGTTATCAAGAAAGGTGTAGGGATTAGACCCAATGAAGCCTTAGCAACCCTTTAGAAATAAAGAAGGTGCTAAATTCTACTCAATTATTTTATAATTGGATAGATAACAAAAAAGAATTTTCCTGTTCTGGAAAATCCTATTTTCTTAATAACATTTTTCTAGTAAGTACATCAATTAAAAATTGGTGCATTTGACTTTTTTGTTTATTTATTAACTCAAAAAAATAGAAAAATGAGTACATTAAAATTAGCAACTAACGCTTTGCACGCAGGACATGACGTGACTGCAAACGGAGGTACAAGAGCAGTGCCTATTTATCAAACGACATCGTATGTTTTTAACAATTCAGAACATGCAGCAAATCTTTTTTCTTTAAAAGAATTAGGATTTATTTATACTCGTTTAAACAACCCAACAAATCAAATTTTACAAGAGCGTTTGGCGACATTAGAAGGCGGAATTGGAGCTGTTGTTTTTGCTTCTGGAACGGCTGCAATTGCTACAGGTCTATTAACGCTTTTAAAAGCTGGAGATCATATTGTTGCTTCAAGTAGTTTGTATGGAGGGACCTATAATTTATTGAGCGTAACATTACCAAGATTCGGCATTACTACTACGTTTGTTGATGCCTCAAATCCTGATAATTTTGAAGCGGCAGTTCAGGATAATACAAGAGCATTTTTTGTGGAATCTTTAGGGAACCCGAAGTTAGATGTGTTAGATTTAGATGCAATTTCTTTGTATGCAAAAAAAGCAGAAGTTCCTTTTATCGTTGATAATACCGTTGCAACTCCTGTTTTATTAAATCCGATAAAACACGGAGCTGATATTGTAATTCATTCGCTTACAAAATATATTGGTGGACAAGGAACGTCTCTAGGAGGTGCCATTGTAGATGCAGGAACTTTTAATTGGGCAAATGGAAAATTTCCTGAATTTACAGAACCTTCTGCAGGTTACCATGGTTTAAAATACCACGAAGTTTTAGGTGCTGCGTCATATACTTTTAAATTAATTTTAGAAGGATTACGTGATTTTGGAGGAGCTTTGAGTCCAACAAATGCTTTTAATATTATTCAAGGTTTAGAAACTTTACCTGTTAGAATAAAACAACACTCTACAAATGCATTGGCATTGGCAAAATGGTTAGAAGAGCAAGATGCTGTCGCTTGGGTAAATTATCCTGGGTTAGAAAGTAGCAAATATAAATCTTTAGCAAACAAATATTTACCAAAAGGACAAAGTGGAATTGTAACTTTTGGACCTAAAAAAGGTTTTGAAGCAGCAAAGGCAATTGCAGATAAAACAAAAGTATTCTCTTTATTAGCAAATATTGGTGATACAAAATCGCTAATTATTCATCCTGCTAGCACAACACATCAACAATTAGATACAGAAGCTCAACAAAGTGCAGGAGTTTCTCAAGACCTAATTAGATTGTCTGTTGGTATTGAAGATTTAGAAGATTTAAAAGCGGATTTGAAAGCTGCATTTTCAGAAATATAAAATAATATATCAAATTGGGCTTATTAGAGTTAAATAGATTTTAATAAGCTCAATCTAATAAACAAAAAAAGTATTTGAAACACCGATTGCAACATATCAAGATTAGTGATTTTAGCACAGAAAGCGGAACGCGATTTAATAACCTTCAATTAAGTTATCAATTGTTTGGTAAAAAATTAGGCACTGCACCCATTGTTTTGGTAAATCATGCATTAACAGGTAATAGTGATGTTGCAGGTGAAAACGGTTGGTGGAAAGATGTTGTAGGATTTGAAAAAACAATCGATACTAATTTTTACACAATTTTAGCATTTAACATTCCTGGAAATGGTTTTGATAGTTTTGTAATCGATGCTTATAAAAGTTTTATTGCTAGAGATGTTGCACGCCTCTTTTTAAAAGGATTACAAAAATTAAAAATTGAGTCTCTTTTTGCTTTAATAGGAGGTTCTTTAGGAGGAGGAATAGGCTGGGAAATGTTGGTTTTAAGCACAAAATTGACAAAACACTTTATCCCTGTCGCAACAGATTGGAAATCTACAGATTGGTTAATTGCTAATTGTCAAATTCAAGAGCAATTTTTGGTAAATTCAAAAAATCCAGTACATGATGCCCGTATGCATGCCATGCTTTGTTACAGAACTCCGGCATCTTTTAAAGAGCGTTTTCAGCGAACGAAAAATGACGCATTAAAAATATTTAATGTAGAAAGTTGGTTGTTACATCATGGAAATAAATTGCAAGAAAGATATCAATTGTCATCCTATAAATTAATGAATCAATTATTAAAAACAATTGATGTAACAAATAATGGTGAGAAAAAAATCGAAATTTTAGATTCAATTGCAGCTGATATCCATATTATCGGTGTTGATTCAGATCTATTTTTTACAGCGGAAGAAAATAGAGAAACTCATAAAAAGTTAGCATTAACAAAAGAGAATGTTACCTATAATGAAATAAATTCTGTACATGGCCATGACGCATTTTTAATCGAATATGAGCAATTACAGACAATTATCGAACCAATCTTCAATAAAGATTATAGAAAGAAAAAAATGAAGGTAGTTAAGTTTGGAGGAAAATCTTTAGCCAATGGGAAAGGGATAGAGAATGTACTAGAAATCATTCGAAAGAAATATAAAAATAACGAAAAAATTACAGTAGTTGCTTCTGCAAGAGGAAATTCTACAAACGATTTAGAATCGATTTTAATGAAAGCTGCAGAAAAAACAGCCTATAAGAAAAAATTTGAAGCGTTTAAAGAATATCAACAAATCCCGAATAGTTCTGTAGATTTTTCGAAAGAATTTTCAAGACTAGAAACCATTTTTGAAGGGGTTTCTCTCTTAGGTGATTACAGTCAAAAAATAAAAGACGAGGTATTGGCTCAAGGTGAATTATTATCTGTTAAACTTTTGGCTAGTTTATTAGAAAAAGAAAATATTTCCGCAAATGCAACAGATGCTAGAACTTTAATTATTACCGATGAAAACTTTGGCAACGCACAACCAATTTCATCTCTTTCTAAAGAAAATGTCATTGCATATTACAAACAAAATAAGGAGGCAATAAATATTGTAACAGGTTTTATTTCTTCAAATAAAAAAGGAGAAACGACAACTTTAGGTAGAAATGGAAGTAATTATACGGCAGCTTTATTGGCAAATTTTTTAGATGCTGACGAGTTGCAAAATTACACACATGTTAGTGGTATTTATACTGCTAATCCAGATTTGGTGGCTGATGCAAAAAAAATTGAAGAATTATCTTTTTCCGAAGCCAATGAATTAGCAAATTTTGGAGCAACTATTTTACATGCAAAGTCGATTATTCCTTTGTTAGAAAAGAATATAAATCTCCGTATTTTAAATACGTTTAACAAAGAAGATAAAGGAACCTTAATTACTTCAGAGTCAACTACAAAAGGAATTAAATCTATTTCTACAATTAATAATGTTGCCTTGTTAAATTTTGAAGGTAGAGGTTTATTAGGGAAAGTAGGAGTAGACGCTCGAATTTTTAAAGCTTTGAGTGATAAGAATATTAATGTTAGTATAATTTCTCAAGGTTCTTCAGAAAGAGGAATTGGTTTAATTATTGAAGCTGAAAGAGCACACGAAGCAGTTTTTTCTTTGGAAAAAGAGTTTGAAAATGATTTTTATTCGCAAGATGTCAATCAAATTTCAATTGTAGATGATGTTGCCGTAATCTCAATTATTGGTCAAGATTTAAGTGAGTTTCATCATCCTTATAATGCCTTAATTAAAAATCAAATTGTACCTGTTTTATTTAATAACACAGTGTCTGGTAAAAATGTGAGTTTGGTGGTGAGAAAGGAGGAATTGCATAAAGCGGTTAATGTAATTCACGGTCAAGTTTTTGGAGTAACCAAAAAAATAAACATTGCAGTTTTTGGGAAGGGGTTAGTTGGTGGAACTTTAATAGACCAAATCATTGATAATACACCATCAGTTTTAGAAAGAAGAAAAATTCAGTTGAATGTTTTTGCGATAGCAAACTCTAAAAAAGTATTACTGAGTAAAAACGGAGTTTCTAAAAATTGGAAAGAGAATCTTCTAGCCAATGGAGAAGAGAATCTAAAAGTTGAAGATATTATTGCATTCGCAAAAGCACATCATTTTGAAAATTTAATTGCAGTTGATAATACCTCGAACATAAATTTTGTTAAGAATTATATTCCTTTTATTGAAGCTGGTTTTGATTTGGTTTCTTGTAACAAAATTGCAAATACATTATCTTTTGATTTTTACAAAGAAGTAAGAGCGAAGTTAAAAGAATTCAAAAAACAATATTTGTATGAGACAAATGTTGGTGCAGGGTTACCTTTGATTGATACCATTCGTTTATTACATGAGTCAGGAGAGAATATTACCAAAATTAGAGGTGTTTTTTCGGGGTCTTTAAGTTATTTATTTAACAATTTTTCTACAAAAAATGTTCCCTTTTCAAGCATATTACAGGAAGCTATTGATAAAGGCTTTACAGAGCCAGATCCTCGTGAAGATTTAGGAGGAAATGATGTTGCTAGAAAATTATTAATTTTAGCAAGAGAGCTAGATCTTGAAAATGAATTACCAGAAGTGGAAATTAAAAATCTAATTCCGGGAAAACTAAGAGGCAATTCTGTTAGTGCTTTTTTAGATAATTTAGAGTTATTAGATGACGAATATCAAACTTTAAAAGAGGACCAAAAACCAAATCACGTTCTAAGATATATTGGTGAATTAAGTGGAGATTTATCACAAAACAAAGGCAATTTAGAAGTAAAATTAGTTTCTACCCCAGAAAGTACTCCTTTGGGTTCGTTAAAAGGTTCTGATGCTATTTTTGAAATTTATACGGAATCTTACGGAGCACAACCCATCGTAATTCAGGGGGCAGGGGCAGGAGCAAGTGTAACCGCAAGAGGCGTTTTTGGAGATATCTTAAGATTAGCAAAACACAATAATTAGCAGATTTTTCTGCGTCATTCTGAACTTGTTTCAGGATCTTATAAAAAAAACAATGAGCAAACATTTCGAAACACAAGCGATTAGAAGTCAGACTGAAAGGTCTCAGTTTTCTGAACATTCTACGCCGTTATATTTAACGTCTAGTTTTGTTTTTGAAGACGCAGAAGAAATGAGAGCTTCTTTTGCTGAAGAAAAAGAACGTAATTTATATAGTCGGTTTTCAAACCCAAATACAACTGAATTTGTAGATAAAATTGTAGCTATGGAAGGTGCAGAAGCGGGTTATGCTTTTGCAACAGGAATGTCCGCTATTTTTTCAACATTTGCTGCTTTGTTAAATGCAGGAGACCATGTTGTTTCTTGCAGATCTGTATTTGGCTCTACGCATAGTATGTTTACCAAATATTTACCAAAATGGAATATCGAAACTTCTTATTTTAAGGTAAATGAAGTAGATTTAGTAGAAAACTTAATAAAAGAGAATACAAAGATTCTTTATATAGAAACACCAACAAACCCTGCGGTAGATATTTTAGACTTAGCATTGATTGGTAAGATTGCCAAAAAACACAACCTTATTTTTATTGTAGATAATTGTTTTGCAACCCCTTACATTCAACAACCAATTAAATTCGGAGCAGATTTGGTCATTCATTCAGCGACTAAATTAATCGATGGGCAAGGAAGAGTTTTAGGGGGTGTTACCGTTGGAAACGAAGAGTTAATGAGAGAGATTTATTTATTTGCAAGAAATACTGGGCCAGCAATGTCACCTTTTAATGCTTGGGTATTGTCTAAAAGTTTAGAAACACTGTCAATAAGAGTCGAAAAGCATTGCGAAAATGCATTAAAAGTAGCCGAATTTTTGGAAGGAAATACGAATGTTGAATTGGTAAAATATCCATTTTTAAAATCGCATCCACAGTATAAAGTGGCAAAAAATCAAATGAAACTTGGAGGTAATATTGTTGCTTTCGAAATTAAAGGCGGAATTAATGCAGGAAGAAACTTTTTAGATAACATAAAAATGTGTTCATTGTCTGCAAATTTAGGCGATACCAGAACGATTGTTACCCATCCATCATCAACAACTCATGGGCGTTTATCTGAAGAAGATAGATTAGAAGTAGGTATTACAGACGGCTTGGTTCGCGTTTCTGTTGGTTTAGAAAATGTAAAAGATATTATTACAGATATTGAGCACGCATTGAATGCTAAAAAATCACATTAAATTATGTAGTTTTGTTTTATGCTCTCAAAGAAAACAAAGTACGGAATTAAAGCACTTACATATTTGGCAAAACGGGAAGATAGCGCTCCTGTATCAATTGCTACAATTTCTAAAAGTGAAAATATTTCTTTAAAGTTTTTAGAAAGCATTTTATTAACGCTTCGTAAAAATGGATTCTTAGGTTCCAAAAAAGGAAAAGGTGGTGGTTATTATTTATTAAAAGAGCCCGAGGATATTCAAATGACTTCTGTAATGAGGATTCTAGAAGGACCAATTGCAATGTTGCCGTGTGTAAGCTTAAAATTTTATGAAAAGTGTGCTGATTGCCCACATGAAGATACTTGTGCTGTTCATAATTTAATGCTTCAGGTTAGAGATAGTGCGCTTCAAATTTTTAGAAATACAACCTTGGCAGATTTAACCAGGAAGAAATCATAGAATATTTATAATAAAAAAAAACTTGCGTTACCTAATATGAAAAATACTGTACTTCTATTTTTAATGTTGTTCTTTTCTTTAGGTATCTTTAGTCAACAAGAAAAAAAACTAAAGACAAAATTTACTAATTTTCTATCCAAATCTTATTACAGTATAAATCTAGGAGGTATTTTTTATCCGTTTTCAAATGATAATTTAATTGATGGCTACAAAACAGCAACTTTTAGTAGAAACTGGTTTTCAGGAAGATTGTTATTAGGCCATAAATTAACGGAAGATTTAGCAGTTCAGTTTGGAACAATGAGGCCAGCTTCTTGGTTTAAATACGATAATGTGAACAACATTGGTTATGACAGAAGTGTTTGGATAAATGCTTGGTCTTTATCATTAAAAAAAGATTTTAAGCTTCATAAAAACACCTCTTTTTATGCTGAAGCAGGAGTAGCAAATTTAACCAGATTTGGTTTTTTCATAGAAGATAAAGAAATTTATGAAGATGCACATTACGCAAGTCTACTTTATGGTTTTGGAGTGCAACATCGTTTAAATGATAAATGGAGATTGTCTTTAAATGGAACATTTTTACCAAAATCTACAAAGCATAATCAACCTGCGATTTCACAAGTATCGTTAGGTTTTGAGTACCATTTGCAGCAAGTTGATGATGCAATAGCTGAAGAATATACAGGGAATGATTATTTTTTTCCAAACAATATTTTGCAATTTAGTTACGGCACAAGCGCATTAGGTTTTGGTGTAAACCGTTTTTTTGGAATGAGTTTAAAAGTAGGTAATTTTGAGAGTTTTGGAATTCCGGTTTTTTGGGTTGGTCAAGTAAAGGCAAAACATGCCTTTTCAATTACTTACCAAAGATTAATATACAGATCAGAAAAAGTTTTCTCTTTAGATTGGGGGGCAAGCGTAACCGCTTTTCAATCAGAACTAACAAGTGAAAATGTAATGGCTTTCTCAATATTTCCTGTTTTACGTTTCTATCTCTTAAGAAAAAAAGAGTTTGACTTCTATGCTAATTACTCTTTAATAGGTCCAACATACATTACAAAAAGTAATATTGATGGTTTCGAAAGTGGACCAAAAATAACATATCAAGATACTATGGGTTTTGGTGTGTTCTTCGGAAAAGATAGAAAATATAATTTCGAATTACGAATCATGCATTACTCAAATGGAAATATTTTCACGGGCAATGATGGCGTTGCAGTTCCTCTTCAAATTACTTTAGGCAAAACCTTCTAATTTTCCTCCTAAAATATTGAAATATCAATAATTTTTATGTTGTTATTTTATTAATCTACTAAATCGATAGGGTTTATTATTTTTTCCAGGTTTCAAGATGTCTTTTTGTATATAAAACCTTTATGTTTGCATACCCTATTGATTAAATAGGGTATTTAAAAAATGCTTAATTATTATGATTACAGATCAAATTATTTTTAGTAAAAAAATAGCAGGTCAACGTTTTGAGGAGGACAAAAATTCTGAGAAACCGATAAGAAGTATGGCCAAAGCATTAAGTTGGAGAGTTGTTGGAACGATTGATACGTTAGTAGTTTCATACCTTTTATCTGGTGAAATAACTTTAGCAGCGTCAATAGCTTCCGTAGATTTTTTAACAAAGTTAGGGCTGTATTTCTTTCATGAAAGAGCTTGGAATAAAATAAAATGGGGAAAATAATGAATTTGAACTTAGAGCAGATCAACGAGGAATTAAAAGATAAAAGTCCAGTAGAAATTATTACTTGGGCTATTTCTTTAAGTAAAAACGCAGTCATTACAACTAACTTCAGACCTTATGAAGTGGCAATATTAAAAGCAGTTACTGATGTGCAAAAAGATATTAAAGTAATTTGGTGTGATACTGGTTATAATACGATAGAGACTTATAAGCATGCGGAAGAAATTATTAAAAAGTTGCGTTTAAATATTCATTTATACACACCAAAACAAACTGTAGCGCATAGAAATGTTGTGTTGGGAGTTCCATCTATTGAAGACCCTAAACATGCAATTTTTACACAACAAGTAAAATTAGAACCATTTTCAAGAGCGATGCAAGCGCATCAGCCAGATATTTGGTTTACGAATTTAAGAAAAGGTCAGACGGCCTTTAGAAATAGTATCGATATTGTTTCTCAGAGCAAAGATGGAATTATAAAGGTAAGTCCATTTTACAATTGGTCAGATGAAGCATTAGACACTTATTTAGGGGAGAAAAATTTACCAAATGAGTTTGTGTATTTCGATCCAACAAAAGTAGAAAGTAACAGAGAATGTGGTTTGCATATTTGAAAGACATGATTATGAATCAAAGAACAATACAAGTAGATGCTTTAGAGAGTGAGGCCATATATATATTTAGAGAAGTAGTTGCGCAGTTTGAAAAGCCTGTGTTGTTATTCTCGGGTGGAAAAGATAGTATAACGTTAGTTCGTTTGGCTCAAAAAGCCTTTTTTCCTGCAAAAATCCCTTTCCCCTTAATGCATATAGATACGGGACATAATTTTCCTGAAACGATTGAATTTAGAGATAAATTAGTTGAAGAGTTAGGTGTTGAATTGATTGTCAGAGATGTACAAGACAATATCGATAGTGGTCGTGTAAAAGAGGAGACGGGCAGGTATGCGAGTAGAAATATGTTACAGACGGAAACGTTATTAGATGCCATTGAAGAATTCAGTTTTGATGCATGTATTGGAGGAGCCAGAAGAGATGAAGAAAAAGCAAGAGCAAAAGAAAGAATTTTTTCTGTAAGAGATGATTTTGGTCAATGGGATGAAAAAAATCAACGTCCAGAAGTATTCGATATGTTAAACGGTAGAATTGATTTAGGACAAAATGTGCGTGTTTTTCCAATTTCAAATTGGACAGAATTAGACGTTTGGTCCTATATCAAAAATGAAAATATTGAAATTCCTTCTATTTATTTTGCACATAAAAGAAAAACATTTTTTAGAGATGGATTCATCTGGTCTGCAGATGATGCCGTGGTTTACAGAGATGAAGAAGAACAAGTTGTAGAAAGAATGGTTCGTTTTAGAACGGTCGGAGATATGAGTTGTACAGCAGCAGTTTTATCTGATGCAGTAGATATTGCAAAAGTAGTTGAAGAAATTAGAGACTCTTCTATTTCAGAAAGAGGAGCAAGGATTGATGATAAAAGATCTGAGGCTGCTATGGAGAAAAGAAAACAACAAGGATATTTTTAAAAATTGCAAAGAATGTTTTTGTAGTTATCCATAATTAGCAGTAAAAATTAGTCAGAAGTTGAGTAGCAAAAGCCAATAGCATAAAGAATGAAAGTATTAAAAATAGCAACAGCAGGGAGCGTAGATGATGGCAAGAGTACCTTAATTGGTCGTATTTTATACGATACAAAATCGTTGACATCGGATAAATTAGAAGCGATTGAAGAAAAAAGTAAGCAAAGGGGATTCGATTATTTAGATTTTTCTTTAGCGACTGATGGTTTAGTTGCAGAGCGGGAGCAAGGAATTACGATTGATGTAGCACATATTTATTTTTCTACACCCTCTAAAAGTTTCATTATTGCAGATACTCCAGGTCATATAGAATACACAAGAAACATGGTCACAGGTGCATCAACAGCGCAAGCTTCCATAGTTTTAATTGATGCTAGAAATGGGGTTGTAGAACAAACGTATCGTCACTTTTTTATCAATAATTTATTACGAATTAAAGATGTTGTAATCGCGATAAATAAAATGGATTTAGTTGATTTCTCTGAGGAAAAATACAATGTCATTAAAGGAGAAATTGAATATTTAGCAAGTAAAAGTGCTTATAAGAGTCAAAATTTAACCTTTATTCCTTTATCTGCTTTGCAAGGTGATAATGTGGTTTCTCCATCAGAAAATATGCCTTGGTATAAAGGGGTAACCTTAATGCATCATTTAGAGCGTTTAGATTCTGATGATATTAGTGATGCGTCACAAGTTCGTTTTCCAGTGCAAACAGTAATTAGACCAAAAACGTCAGCATATCACGATTTTAGAGGGTATGCAGGTAAAATTTATGGTGGAGATTTAGCAGTTGGAGATGAAGTTGCAGTATTACCGTCTCAAACAACATCTAAAATTAAAAGCATTAATTTCTTCGATAAAGAATATGTGCTTGCAAAAAAAGGAAGTTCTGTGACCATTACTTTAGAAGATAATGTGAATGTGAGTAGAGGTGATATGTTGGTAAAAGTAAGCGAAGAGCCAATAATTTCGAAACAAGTAGAGGCAACAATCTGTTGGATGGACAATGTGCCTTTAGAGGCGTCACAAAAATATTATATAAAACACGGTGTAAATGACGCGCAAGCAAAAGTTACACAGTTAAAGAGTATCATTAAAACAGATTTTTCTGGTATTGAAGTAAATCCCACTAAATTAACTTTAAATCAAATTGGTGATGTGTGCTTAAAATTAAGTAAGTCATTGTTATTTGATGTGTATGCAGATAATAAATCTAATGGATCTTTTATTTTAATTAACCCGAAAACAAACAATACAGTGGGTGTAGGTTTTATAAAATAATTCTACTTAATTCAAATAAAATTATAAAATGCAAAGTTTTAGAACCGAAATAGAAAATCCAGTTGTAGAAAAAGATATTATTGAATTAGCAGATAAAATTGCAGCATTCAATAATCTACAAATAGACGAAGAAAAATTTAGAAGCCTACGTTTAGCAAGAGGTGTTTATGGGCAGCGCCAGTCAGGCGTACAGATGATTCGAATTAAATTACCTTATGGTAAAGTAATGAGCAATCAATTGCGCAGAATTTCTGAAGTTTCAGATGAATATTCAAGAGGAAAATTACACATTACCACACGTCAAGATATTCAAATTCATTATGTAGATTTACAAAGAACACCAGAATTATGGGCAGAATTAGAACGCGATGACGTTACTTTAAGAGAAGCTTGTGGAAATGTTGTAAGAAATGTAACGGCATCAGAAACTGCTGGTATCGATATAAATGAGCCTTTTGATGTTTCTCCTTATGCAGATGCGTTATTTAAATTTTTTTTACGAAACCCAATTTGTCAAGAAATGGGACGTAAATTTAAAGTCTCTTTTTCCGCGACCGATGAAGATACAGGCTTGTCTTATTTAAATGATTTAGGATATATTGCTAAAATTCGGAACGGTGTTAGCGGTTTTAAAGTGATGGTTGCGGGAGGATTGGGTTCTCAGCCAAGACATGCAGAAGTATTATATGATTTCTTGCCAGCAGATAAAATTATTCCAGTAATGGAAGGCGTTTTAAGAGTTTTTGATCGTTTTGGTGAACGTAAAAGTAGGGCGAAAGCAAGAATGAAATTCTTATTAAAAGAGATCGGTTTAGAAGCTTTTAGAAATTTAATTGAAGAAGAGCAAAAAGCAATTGAATTTAAAACGGTTGCTATTGATGCAGCATCTTATGTGCCCTCAGAACCGGTTATCGTAAAAGCACCAAAAGTTGAAATAAAAGAAGTAGCAGCCTTTGATTTGTGGAAATCCACAAACTTAATTCCTCAAAAACAAAAAGGGTTTGTCGCAATCGGAATTAAAGTTTTATTAGGCGATTTTTATACAGATAAAGCGCGATTATTAGCAGATTTAGTAGAAACATACGCTGCTGGAGAAATTCGTTTAACATTGCGTCAGAATATCGTAATTCCTTTTGTAAAAGAAGATATTGTGCCATTTTTTTATACTGAATTAGATAAGTTAGGCTTTGTAGAGCCAGGTTATAATAAGGCAGTAGATATCACAGCATGTCCAGGAACTGATACCTGTAATTTAGGAATTGCAAGTAGTACAGGGATAGCAGCAGAGTTGGAAAGAGTGATTGCTGCAGAATATCCTCAGTATCTAGAAAACTCAGATTTAGTTATTAAAATCAGTGGTTGTATGAATGCTTGCGGCCAACACAATATGGCAAATATTGGTTTTCAGGGAATGACGGTAAGAACACCAGAAAAATTAGTAGCACCGGCATTACAAGTTTTATTAGGTGGTGGTAATTTAGGAAATGGAAATGGTGCATTTGCAGATAAAGTTGTAAAAGTACCCAGTAAAAGAGGTCCTGAAGCTTTACGGAGAGTTTTAAATGATTTTGAAGCAAATGCTAATGGAAAACCGTTTGTTGCATACTACAAAGAAAAAGGAGAAAAGTATTTTTATAATTTCTTAAATGATTTGCAAGACGTTTCTAATTTAACGCAAGTAGATTTCATTGATTGGGGAGAAGAAGGTAAGTATGTAAAAGAAATAGGAATTGGCGAGTGTGCGGGCGTTGTGATCGATTTAATTGCAACTTTATTTTTAGAAAGCGAAGAGAAAATTGAGAATGCAAGAGAAGCTTTTGAAAACGAGGTGTATTCAGGAGCCATATATTATGCCTATCAATCTTTGGTAAATACATCTAAAGCGATGCTTTTAGCAGAAAATAAAAAGACCAATACACACGCAAGTATCATTGCTCAATTTGATGAGTTTTTTGTTGCTTCAGGCAAAATTGAGTTAAACACAACTTTTAGTGAGTTAATTTATCAGATTAATAAAAACACACCTAACAAAGAGTTTTGTTCACAATATATCAACGATTCTGAAAATTTATTGCAAAAAGCGCAAAGATTTAGAGCGCTATCTAATACTTTTGTTAAAAGTGTAATCTAAAAATCATGAAATTCAAAACTCCAAAATTAACAGTGGTTGGTGCGGGTCCTGGCGATATAGATTTAATTACTGTAAAAGCGATTAAAGTTTTAAAAACAGCAGATGTTGTTTTGTATGATGCTCTGGTAAATGAAGAATTGTTAGGCTTTGTAAATCCAAAAGCAGAATTAATTTTTGTTGGAAAACGCAGGGGTTGTTATATTTATCAGCAAGAACAAATTAATGAATTGATTGTAGCGAGAGCAAAAACACACGGACATGTAGTTCGTTTAAAAGGAGGAGATCCTTTTGTTTTTGGCAGAGGTGCAGAAGAGATGGAATATGCAGCAAGTTTTGGTCTAGAAACGGCGGTTGTTCCTGGTATTTCATCTTCTTTAGCAGTCGCAGCATTTCAAAATATACCTTTAACCAAACGTGGAAGTTCAGAAAGTTTTTGGGTAATTACAGGAACAACAAAAGAACATAAAATATCTTCAGATATAGAGTTGGCAGCAAAGTCTAATGCAACAGTTGTTGTTTTAATGGGGATGCGTAAATTACCTCAAATAGTGAAGTTATTTCAAGCCGAAGGGAAACGTAATTTGCCAGTTGCTATCATTCAAAATGGAACAAGAGTTAACGAAAAAGTTGGAATTGGTACAGTTGATACCATTGAAAAAATTGTTATTGAAAATGAATTAAGAAACCCTGCAATTATAGTTTTGGGAGACGTTGTAAAACATCGCCAAGCAATTTTAGAGGTTCAACTGCAATATGAAAATGGGCCAAAAAGATAATTTTATGGAAAGAAATAATTTATATCCTATTTTTTTAAAAACCAAAAATCTAAATGTTTTAATAGTTGGAGGAGGTTTTGTTGCTGAAGAAAAATTAACTTTCTTGTTAAAATCAAGTCCAGATGCTAAAGTTTTAATGGTTTCACCTTTGTTTAGAGAAGGAACTATTGAATTGGCAAAAAAAGGGTGTGTTACTTTAGTAGAAGATGTCTACAAGAAAAAACATTTACAAGGAAGACATATTGTGGTTGCAACTACAGATATTCCAGAAGTAAATGTACAAGTTTGGAAAGATTGTAGAGCAGAAGCAAAATTGGTAAATGTTGCTGATAATCCGCCGTATTGCGATTTTTATATGGGTGGGATTGTAACCAAAGGAAATGTGAAAATTGCCATTTCTACCAACGGAAAATCGCCAACAACAGCCAAAAGATTGCGTCAATTTTTTGAAGATGTACTTCCAGAAAACATCGATGATTTGGTTAAGAATTTAAACGAATTTAGAAAGACAATAAAAGGAGATTTCGAAGAAAAGGTGGAAACATTAAACGAATTCACCAAAGGATTAATTGAAAAAAAAGAGTCTTAAAATGATTACTACAGATATACTTATTATTGGAGCAGGACCAACAGGGTTATTTACAGTTTTTGAAGCTGGTTTATTAAAGTTAAAGTGTCATTTGATTGATGCATTAGCGCAACCTGGTGGACAATGTTCAGAGATTTATCCCAAGAAACCAATTTATGATATTCCTGCATATCCAGAAATTTTAGCAGGCGATTTAACACATAAATTAATAGAGCAAAGTAAACAATTTGAACCTGGATTTACCTTGGGAGAAAGAGCAGAAACAATCGATAAACAGGATGATAATACTTTTATAGTAACTACGAATAAAGGAACAAAACACCATGCTAAGATAGTGGCAATTGCAGGGGGTTTAGGTTCTTTTGAACCAAGAAAACCATTAATTCCTAATCTTGCAGATTTTGAAGATAAAGGTGTTGAGTACATTATTAAAGAACCAGAATTGTATCGCAATAAAAAAGTAGTCATTTCTGGTGGCGGAGATTCTGCATTAGATTGGGCTATTTTCTTATCAAATATAGCTTCAGAGGTAACCTTAATTCATAGAAGAAATGAATTTAGAGGTGCTTTAGATTCTGTAGAAAAAGTGCAGGAATTAAAAAATTTAGGTAAAATTAGACTGATTACACCTGCAGAGGTGAAAGGAATTTTAGGAACCGATAAAGTAACTGGTGTCGCTGTTGAGCAAAAAGGCGAAGATGCGTTTATTGTGGATACAGATCATTTTATTCCTTTATTTGGATTGTCACCAAAATTAGGTCCAATTGGTAATTGGGGATTAGAAATTGAAAAGAATGCCATCAAAGTAAATAATGCTTTGGATTATCAAACTAACATTCCAGGGGTCTATGCTATTGGCGATGTAAATACCTATCCAGGAAAATTGAAATTAATTTTATGTGGTTTTCACGAGGCGACTTTAATGTGTCAAAGCGCATATAAAAGAATTTTTCCTGATAAAAAATATGTAATGAAATATACAACAGTGGGCGGTGTAGATGGCTTTGATGGAACAAGAAAAGAAGCGCCAAAAGCAGTCGTAAAAGCGATACAATAGTAAGTTTTTTGTCAGGTTTACGTAACTTTGCAGCCAATATTAATCAAAGAAAATTAGATGCAAGACATCAATATTAAAATAACAGATAGAAAAGGCGTAACTCATGATGTGGTAGCACCTACAGATATGGCTATGAACCTAATGGAGGTTGTTCGGTCTTATGAGTTAGCAGAAGAAGGAACGATTGGAGTTTGTGGTGGTATGGCAATGTGTGCTTCTTGTCAATGTTATATAAAATCTGATCATACATTACCAGAAATGTCAGATGATGAAGATGCGATGCTAGCGGAAGCTTTCTATGTTGAAGACAATAGTAGATTAGGATGTCAAATACAAATGATCCCAGCTATGGATGGTTTGGAAGTAGAGTTAGCGCCAGAAACTTAAGGGCTAAAAATGAAAGAAATAGAAGAAAAAGTTTTGTTTATAAACTACCGTTTGTGTCTAAGAGATGCTGTCGGTGATTTTACGAAACAATTGATTAATAACTTGTTTGATGTGAATCATTTGTCGGAAAGTGGTGAGCGAACTAGACGCAGTTTTTTAAATATTTTAGAGAGATTATCTATTGAAAATGGAGAAGATTTGTGGGGTAATTTTGAAAATTATTTTGTCACAATTAGACAAAATCTAGATTTAGACGCTGCTGCTGCTGAAAAAAACGATCCTGCTGCAAAAAGTTTAGAGGAAGTTTATTTAGCGTATCCCGGTTTTTATGCAATTGCTGTGCATCGTTTAAGTCATCAATTATTAAAACTAAAAGTCCCTATTTTACCAAGAATGATGAGCGAGTTTGCACACAGCACAACGGGTACAGATATTCATCCAGGAGCAGAAATTGGAGACTCATTTTTTATAGATCATGCAACCGGAATTGTTATTGGAGAAACGACCATAATCAAAGATAATGTGCAAATTTTTCAAGGAGTTACTTTGGGAGGAATTCAGGTAGATAAACGTTTAGCAGCTACAAAAAGGCACCCAACGATAGAAAGTGGTGTTATTATTTATGCAAATGCAACCATTTTAGGAGGTCATGTTTTAATTGGAGAGAATGCTGTAATTGGCGCTAATGTTTGTATCACAGAATCAATTTCTAAAAATTCAGTGGTAACAGTAGAATCAAAAAATAAAATTTTTCAAAGAAATTAGTCAGATGAAAACAAAAAGTATTATTGATTTTATAGGGAATACACCTTTGGTCGAAGCACAAAATATTTTTAAAAAAGAAGGCGTTACGTTATTACTAAAATTAGAAGGTAATAATCCTGGAGGAAGCGTAAAAGATAGGGCCGCTTATAATATGATTTCTGAAGCATTAAGAAGAAATAATATTAAAAAAGGAGATACTTTAGTCGAAGCAACTAGTGGAAATACCGGAATTGCATTGGCTTTGATGGCTAAGGTTTTAGGTGTAAATATGGTGCTAGTTTTACCAGAGAATTCAACCGTAGAAAGAATTAAAACAATGCGTGCTTATGGTGCAAGAGTAATTTTAACACCAAAAGCATTAGGTATGGAAGGCTCTAGAGATTATGCCTTAAAACTGAAATATAAAAAAGGATATTATAGATTAAATCAGTTTGATAATACAGACAATTTTAAAGCACACTATAAAACTACTGGACCAGAAATTTGGCGAGATACAGCAGGAGAAGTAACGCATTTTATTGCCGCCATGGGAACTACAGGAACGATTATGGGAGTTTCAGATTTTTTAAAAGAGCAGCATAAAGAGATTAGAATAATTGGTGCACAGCCAAAAGAAGGTGCAAAAATACCTGGAATTAGAAAATGGCCTCAAGAATATTTGCCAGCGATTTTTAACGCTTCCAAAATAGATGAGGTTATAGAAGTTAGTGAAGAAGAATCAAAAGCGATGACACAAAGATTAGCTTCCGAAGAAGGCATTTTTGCAGGAATGAGTAGCGGAGGTTCTGTAGCAACAGCCATAAAAGTGGCAGAGAGATTAGAAAAAGGTGTTGTTGTCGCTATTGTTTGCGATCGAGGAGATCGATATTTATCTTCAACATTATTCGAAAAATAATAGATTATTAAACTCAATAATTTTACAAATAAAAAAATAATGTGTTTATTTGTAGCTTAGTTCATAAACTTATTGATTACGTTATCACGAAAGGCAGAGGGATTAGACCCGATGAAGCCTTGGCAACCTCTCATTTTTTGAGAAAGGTGCTACATTCTACAAGTTTTTACTTGACAGATAACAGCGAAAAAAACACCTTTCCTGATGACATATATTGATAAAAATATCAAAGAATGTCAAAAATTACAGAAGAAATAAAAAATAGAATCCTTGTGCTAGATGGCGCGATGGGAACGATGCTTCAAGCCTATAAATTTACAGAAGAAGATTTTAGAGGAGATCGTTTTAGAGAATACCCAACGCCATTGCAGGGTAATAATGATTTGTTATCTATTACGCAGCCAGAGGCTATTAAGACAATTCATGCGAAGTATTTTGAAGCTGGAGCCGATATTATAGAAACCAATACTTTTTCTGGAACTACAATCGCCATGGCCGACTACCAAATGGAAGATTTGGTGTATGAACTAAATTATCAATCTGCAAAAATTGCCAAAGAAGTCGCAGAAGAATTTTCAGCAAGAGAGCCCCATAAACCTCGTTTTGTAGCAGGTTCTATAGGTCCTACAAATAGAACGGCTAGCATGTCTCCAGATGTCAATGATCCGGGTTATAGGGCTGTAACTTTTAATGATTTACGTATTGCATATAAACAACAAGTAGAGGCTCTAATTGATGGTGGCGTTGATTTATTATTAGTAGAAACTGTATTTGATACTTTAAATGCAAAAGCAGCTTTATTTGCAATTGAAGAAGTGAAAGAAGAACGCGATATAGAGATTCCTATTATGTTAAGTGGCACCATTACAGATGCTTCTGGAAGAACATTATCTGGACAAACTGCGGAAGCATTTTTAATTTCTGTTTCTCATATTCCGTTATTATCTATTGGATTTAACTGTGCTTTAGGAGCCAATTTATTGCAACCACATTTAGAAGCAATTGCATCAAAAACCGATTTTGCAATCTCTGCACATCCAAATGCAGGTTTGCCAAATGCATTTGGTGAATACGATGAAACTCCTGAAGAAATGGGAGCACAAATTGAAGAATATTTAAAAAAGGATTTAATAAATATTATTGGTGGATGCTGTGGCACAGGTCCAGAACATATCCGTGTTATTGCAAATTTAGCTGCAAAATACAAACCGAGAATTCACGCAAGAATTGTTTTAGAATCTCGCCAGTAAGAAAAAGAAAATGAAGATAAAGCAAACAAAATACATGAGATTGTCTGGTTTAGAACCTTTGGTTTTAAATGAGAACAGCAATTTTATAAATGTAGGAGAAAGAACGAATGTAGCTGGTTCTCGCAAGTTTTTACGATTAATTAAAGAAGAAAAATTTGATGAAGCATTAAATATTGCTCGTCATCAGGTAGATGGAGGTGCACAAATTATAGACATTAATTTTGATGATGGATTGATCGATGGAAAAGAAGCCATGATTCGTTTTTTGAATTTGATTGCTGCGGAACCAGATATTTGCAGAGTTCCAATTATGATTGATAGTTCTAAATGGGAAATTATAAATGCCGGTTTACAAGTAGTTCAGGGTAAATGTATTGTAAACTCTATCTCCTTAAAAGAAGGTGAAGAAAAATTTATTTGGGAAGCAAAACAAATAAAGCGGTACGGAGCAGCAGTTATCGTAATGGCTTTTGATGAGGTAGGCCAAGCAGATAACTATGCCAGAAGAATAGAAATTGCACAACGTTCTTATGAGGTGTTAGTTCATAAAGTTGGCTTTCCGTCAGAAGATATTATTTTCGATTTAAACATATTTCCGGTAGCTACGGGTATGGATGAACATCGCAGAAATGCCCTCGATTTTATTGAGGCAACAAGATGGGTTCGGCAAAATCTTGAAAATGTTTCTGTAAGCGGAGGAGTTAGTAATGTTTCTTTTTCGTTTCGCGGAAATAATGGAGTTCGCGAAGCCATGCACTCCGTATTTTTATTTCATGCGATTCAAGCTGGTATGAATATCGGAATTGTAAATCCGGCACTTTTAGAAATTTACGATGATATACCTAAGGATTTATTAGAACATGTTGAAGATGTTATCTTAGACAGAAGAGAAGATGCTACTGAACGATTATTAGATTTTGCTGAAACCGTAAAAGGGTCGAAAGTTGAAAAAGGATTGGATTTGTCTTGGAGAGAAAATTCGTTACAAGAAAGAATCACACACGCTTTAGTGAAAGGAATAGATGCCTTTATAATTGACGATGTAGAAGTTGCAAGGCAACTAGCTGATAAGCCAATTGAAGTGATAGAAGGGCATTTAATGATTGGTATGAATGTGGTGGGAGATTTATTTGGCGCAGGAAAAATGTTTTTACCGCAAGTAGTGAAATCGGCTCGTGTAATGAAAAAAGCCGTAACTTATTTAAACCCTTTTATTGAAGCCGAAAAAGGAGAAAAGCAACAAGCTTTGGGTAAAGTTTTAATGGCTACAGTAAAAGGCGACGTGCACGATATTGGAAAAAATATTGTGAGTGTCGTTTTAGGATGTAATAATTATGAAATTGTAGATTTAGGGGTTATGGTTCCTCCAGAAAAAATCATTGAAGCTGCAAAAAAAGAGAACGTAGATATTATTGGGCTAAGCGGATTGATCACCCCTTCTTTGGATGAAATGGTTTATTTAGCGAAGGAAATGGAGCGTCAAGAGTTTAAAGTGCCTTTATTGATTGGTGGCGCTACTACCTCGAAAGCGCATACTGCGGTAAAAATTGATCCTCAATATAAAAATGCGGTGGTTCATGTCAATGACGCTTCTAGGGCAGTCACAGTGGTAGGTGATTTATTAAACAAAAAGTCGTCGAATGCGTATGTGGCTAAATTGAAGAAAGATTATGACGAATTTCGAAACAAGTTTTTAAAACGAGGAAAAGAAAAAGCATACATTTCTATTGAACAAGCCCGTAAGAAAAAGTATAAGATTGATTGGAATTCTTCAGAAATTATAAAACCAAAAGAAGTAGGAATTCAGACTTTAGAACAGTTAAGTTTAAAAGAATTACTGCCGTTTATCGATTGGAGTCCTTTTTTTAGAAGTTGGGATTTGCATGGTAAATTTCCAGAAATTTTAACAGATAAGGTTGTAGGAGTGCAAGCTTCTATCATGTATGAAGAAGCGCAGGTGATGATAAAAGAAATCATTGCCAAACAACTTTTAAAGCCAAAAGCAATTTTTGGATTATTCGAGGCAAATTCAATTCATGAAGATGATATTTCTGTGCAAAAAAAAGGAGAGGAAATTGCTGTTTTTAGAACCTTACGTCAGCAATTAAAAAAACGAGAAGGAGTTCCGAATATTGCATTAGCCGATTTTATTGCGCCAAAAGAAAGTCAGAAAACAGATTATATAGGAGTTTTTTGTGTTGCCATTTTTGGTGCACAAGAATTAGCAGATAAGTATAGGGCAAAAGAAGATGATTACAATGGTATCATGGCGCAGGCAATTGCAGACAGATTTGCGGAGGCTTTTGCAGAATATTTACACAAACAAATTAGAACAAAACATTGGGGGTATGCTTCTGGTGAAACATTAACCAATGACGAATTAATTAAAGAAAGTTATAAAGGAATTCGACCTGCACCGGGGTATCCTGCATGTCCAGATCATTTAGAAAAAGAAACTATTTGGCGTTTATTAGATGTTGAGAACCAAATAGGAGTTCAGCTGACTGAAAGTATGGCTATGTGGCCAGCTGCGGCTGTATCAGGTTATTATTTTGCAAATAAAGAAGCAAAATATTTTGGTTTAGGAAAAATTACAGATGACCAAGTTACAGACTATTCAGTTAGAAAAGGGATTACAAAAGAGAAAGCAAGAAAGTGGTTACATCCAACTTTAGCGGAAGAGTAAGCAGGCGTTAGTGATGGCAACGGCATCCTTTTTCTGCTGACTGAAAGCAGCACAAAAAGATATAGTAAAAAGCACGACCTGAAAGGAAACGCAAAAAAACTGAAATAAATTCAGCATACATGAAAATTACAGAACACATTAAAAAAGCGAACGGAAAAACATTATTTTCATTTGAAATTATTCCGCCAAAAAAAGGAAAAAGTATTCAGGAATTATACGATAATATAGAGCCCTTAATGGAATTTAAACCGCCTTTTATAGATGTTACAACATCAAGAGAAGAATATGTTTATGTAGAAAAAGGAGGCTTGTTAGACCGGAAAGTAACAAGAATGAGGCCCGGAACTGTGGGGATTTGCGCAGCAATAAAGCATAAATACGATGTAGATACTGTGCCGCATGTATTGTGTGGAGGTTTTACCAAGGAAGAAACAGAATACTTACTGGTAGATTGTCATTATTTAGGAATCCAAAATGTGATGGCTTTAAGAGGAGATGCGATGAGTCATCAAAAGTATTTTGAAGCTTCAAAAGGCGGTCATAAATATGCTAAAGAATTGGTTACACAAATTCAGAATTTAAATTCGGGCAACTATTTACACGAAGTTATTGAAGTTTCTAACAAAGCCGATTTTTGCATTGGAGTGGCGGGTTATCCTGAAAAACATTTAGAGTCACCCTCTTTACAAACAGATCTAAAGCGTCTAAAAGAAAAAGTAGATGCCGGTGCAGATTATGTGGTTACACAAATGTTTTTTGATAATAAGAAGTATTTTGAGTTTGTAGCGGCTGCAAAAAATGCAGGCATAGATATACCTATTATTCCAGGAATTAAACCTATTGCAGTGCAACGTCATTTGCAATTATTACCGCAGGTTTTTAGAATTGATTTGCCAGAAGCGTTAATTGCTGCCGTAGAAAGTTGCAAAACAAGTAAAGATGTACGTAATGTTGGAATTGAATGGGCAATTCAACAATCTAGAGAGTTATTAGCAGCAGGAGTGCCTGTTTTACATTACTACTCAATGGGTAAAAGCGATAATATTCAAACGATAGCCTCAGCCTTATTTTAAGTTAAAAATAGTGTCAATTTTTAAAATTAACATTCTGTAAGGACGGTGTAGTTTTAAATTTTTAATTTAAATTTTATTCTAAAATTGGGAGTTAAATTAAGAATTTCTTAAATTTAGAAGCGCTACAATCGGTTTTTCTAGTGAATTCTGTATTGGTAAGCATAAGCAGTATTGATGCAGAGATAAGAAAAAGTAATTTTTTTGAAAAGTACAACCTAAATAAAATGATTACTTTTGTAGTGTAAAAAAGAAATAACAATTTAAAATAGATATAAAATGGCTTTAGAAATTACAGATGCAAACTTTGAAGAAGTAGTATTAAAATCAGATAAACCCGTATTAGTAGATTTTTGGGCAGCTTGGTGTGGACCTTGTAGAATGGTAGGGCCAATTGTAGATGAAATTCATACAGAATATGATGGTAAAGCGGTTGTTGGTAAGGTAGATGTTGATGCGAATCAGGAATTTGCAGCCAAATACGGAGTACGTAATATACCAACTGTTTTAATCTTTAAAAACGGAGAAGTTGTTGACAAGCAGGTAGGAGTTGCGCCTAAAAATGTATATACAGGAAAAATTGATGCTGCTATATAAGGAGTATTCATATTTTAAATAAGATAAAGGTTTGGCTAACGTCAAACCTTTTTTTATTTTCGTTACTCCATGAGAAACCTTTCAGAAGTAAATTCATCAGAAATAAAAAATTTAGACCTACTTGCAAAACAAGTGGTAGAAGGGTTTATAACAGGTATCCATAAAAGTCCATTCCATGGTTTTTCGGTTGAGTTTTCTGAGCATAAGCTATATAATAACGGAGAAAGTACACGTCATATAGATTGGAAATTATTTGCAAAAACAGAAAAATTATATACTAAAAAATATGAAGAAGAAACCAATTTACGGTGTCATATTATTATAGATAATTCTGCTTCAATGCATTATCCTAGTGTAAAAAATCAAAATTTAGACAGTTTAAATAAAGTTGGTTTCTCTGCAGTTGCAGCCGCATCTTTGATGGAAATCTTAAAAAGGCAGCGAGATGCAGTTGGGTTAAGTATATATTCAGATTCGTATGAATATTATGCGCCAGAAAAAGGAAGTGAGCGCCACAGAAAAATGTTACTGCATCAATTGGAGCAATTGTTGTCTTCTAATTCAAAAGCAACCACAGAAACCTATCAATATTTGCATGAGATTGCAGAAAAGATGCACAGGCGTTCTTTAATTTTTCTTTTTACAGACATGTTTCAAACTTCAAAAGATGATGAGGCATTGTTTGAAGCTTTAAGGCACTTGAAATATAATAAGCATGAAGTTGTTTTGTTTCATACGTATGACGGAAAAACGGAATTAAACTTCAATTTTGACAATTCTCCCAAAAAATTTGTGGATGTTGAGACAGGAGAAGAAATAAATATTTACATCGAAAATGTGCAAGAAAAGTATAGAAATTCTGTAGAAAATTACTTTAAAGAATTGAAAAATAAATGCTTACAATACAAAATAGATTACGTTCCTGTAGATATACATTTAGGCTTTAATCAGGTGCTCACAAATTATTTAATAAAAAGAAAAATTTTCTTATAATTTTCTTTGGAAGATTAAAAAACAGATGTATATTTGCACCCGCTATAAGCAACGGTTTGGTAGTTCAGTTGGTTAGAATGCCTGCCTGTCACGCAGGAGGTCGCGGGTTCGAGTCCCGTCCAGACCGCAAAAAGCATCTCATTTGAGATGCTTTTTTCGTTTTACAAATATTTTAAATACTAGGTAAGGGTTCAAGGATCAAGCGCAATGGATCCATACAAAAAGTTGTGGAATTTTAGGATTCAGCAAAAATAGTAGTGCGTCTAAAAAGAAAGAATTCTATGTTTCTGACTCCTCTACATTGCGTTCTAAATGTCTTTATTTTTGCATTGACAAATTTTGCTGAAGCATTTGTATTTCTGTTATCCAAATAGTTTAGAATATTTTGATAATGGATTGCTCTTCTTATAGCCACGATTTTAAAGCTTTTAAAAGCAGCTTGTCTTACTTTTTCGTCCCATTTAGCCGGTCTTATAAGTGCGGAAGTTTTGTGTTTGGTTTTTAGGCTATTTATGGCAAGCTTTGAGATGAGCAAAAACTCTTAAATTCAGCACTAATTTCCCTTTTTTTTAGATACAGTGTTGCCAGTAGTTTCTATTCACCTTGTGTTACAATACATAAACTATCTTCTCTAGCTTCAACGGAATGTGTAATTTCAATTGGTATTTCCACTTCGTCATATTGTTCAAGTTCAATAATTCGATGCTCTTCCTTATAAATGACAGCACCTTCCAGAACAGTCAATTTCGATTTAAGATGCGCTTTGTGCTCTTTTAAAATCATACCTTTTTTAAAACCTATTACAAGCGTTTTAAATCCTAAACCTTGATGTAGTGATTTTGCAACAGGATTGTTAGAGGTCTTTAATTTTAGTTTTATATCTTTTATGGTCATTTAGTTTGTTTTTTTTACTGAACAATTTGGACAATCGGTGATCACTCCTTCTTTTAATTTTACGCCATCTATATTTTTTTTCATAAAATCTTGAATCATCATATAACTGTCTCTATGATTATTAACATCAATCTGCTTATCCTCAAATAAGTCTCTTATTTTTCCGTTATATTGTTGCTGTCCCCAGCAAACAGCACAAGTTCCTTCTGGTGAGGCTTCTTGAGGCTTGTCATTATTTGTCTGAAAATATTGAACTATATTATCTATAATATCCATAATTTAATTTTTTTGGTGTGTGTTTAACTTTTTGACCAATTTAGAAGCTGTATTGTTTGCATAAATACCATATGCGTTTACAATTATACCTTTCAACTGGTCGTTGGTTGCTGAAATTGCATACACAACCATTTCATCTCCTGGGTCGCTATCTCCGTCAAATCTGTAAAAATCATCAATCTTAAAATCATCTGGCAACAATTCTGTTTTAGTTTCGTGGCATATTATACATTCTTTTTCAGTCATTAATGAAAAGTCTGTGGTGTAGCCAAGTTTTTTCAATGCTGTCATCGCTTCTGTAACTGTATCGTAACTTTTTCTATGCATTATCCTATTTTTTTAATTATTGGCAACTGGTTATATGGTTCATAAACCGCCCATGCATCGGTTGCGATTTCCAGATAAAAGCAAGTACTACAGTTTATAAAAATTTGAATAGTTGCAATTAATTACGAATCAAAAATATAGGTTATTACAGCTGTAAAATATGATTTATGTCATGCCAATTAGATTTTTTAGAGAATTATGAAGTGCTTATAAGTTGCTATTTGATCAAAATTGATGATAACTAAGGTTATTAAATAGCACTGGCATGACTTAGCTCATAGAGTAAGTTCAGTCTAGTAATTACTTTTGAAACTGAAGTCTCTAATTAATAATAATTAGGGAAACAAATAAAAAGATTGCTATGAAAAAACTATTTTATTTACTTTTTGCGTTTATATTATTTTCCTGTTCAGAAGAAGAATGTTGTCTTCCAACTTTAGAGCTCGTAACAAATGAGATTACTAATATTACAGATGTTTCAGCAAGAGTCTCTGGCGTAATTATGAATCCTACTTGTGATGAAGCAGCAACATCTCAGGGGTTTGTGTTTGCAACCGCAACACGCCCTAAACTTAATGATAATGTGATTGAAAAGGCAGGTAGTAATATATCAGCAACATTATTGAATTTAGGACAGCATAAGACCTATTATTTAAGAACATTCTTTGAGAGTAAGGCTGGTATTTATTACGGAAACGAAGTTGAGTTTACAACGGAGGTTGGAGCTGCATTAATAATCTTAAACGATTTTACACAAATTACCGCAAACTCAGTAATTGCAAATATTGGTAAAAATTCAACGGGGGGAGGAAATATAACTGACATAGGCGTATGTTATGCAACTACTGCATATCCAACAATTCATAAGAATGTTATATCATGTAATAGTAATAAATCAATGAAAATTGAGGGCTTGTCAAACTATACTTTATATTACGCTAGAGCATTTGCTATTAATGAAGCAGGTATTTATTATTCTCAACAAAAAAGTTTTATTACTCATTAATAATGCTGTATCAAGAAGAGATTGAACACCAGAGTATTTGTGTTTGATGATCTCTTTTATGCTGCTAATTAAAAATAACTTTGTGATCACTACTATGACAATAGTCATGAAATAATATTAGTAGAGCAATTACTTTTGAAGCTTAATAATTAAAAAAATTAATGCTATGAAAAAATTACTATACTTACTTTTTGTTTTTACTTTATTTTCCTGTTCAGAAGAAGACTCTTTACAGCCAACTCTAGAGCTCGTAACAAATGAGGTTACAAATGTTACAGATGTTTCAGCAGGCGTTTACGGATCAATTACAGCTTTTACCTGCGGTGCAATAGTTACTTCTTAGGGGTTTGAGTACGCAACCTCAAGCCTAACTAAAATTGATGAGAATGTAATTGGAAAGTCAGGTAGTGATCGTTGTTTGCTGACCGAAAAAATGCAGTGTTTTCAGCACGCCACTAACTATGCTGCAATGTGCTGGGCTTCATGCGTCAAAAAGTTATTTAATAAACTACTTCTTAAAAATAAAACGTATTCATTTTGTTATTAACTTCAAGGGTTTTGTGAATAAGTATAACTTTTATACTCCAACAATTAATTTTAACTTTATATTGTAATAAAGAGTTGTTATGATAATAAATTATAAACATTCTATTCATAAGTATTATGTATAAAAAAAGATAATGGAATAGGTGTTTATTATATTTACGACAACAAAAAAATCTTAAAGATGTGCTTTAAGACTTTTTGTAAACGGTAACACTTTAAGAAGTGCGTAGTTTCATATTGAGACCATAAAATTACAATACTTCTTAAAACTTACCAAAAAAATTAACACAATTTTTAAAGCAGTCCACAATACTGTATTTGGTAAAGACATGACGTAACTTTTTTAATGTAAACTCCTAAAAGCAAAGATGTTGCTTTTGGTTTAACGGCACGAAATTCGTGTGTGGTTGGGCAATTTATGCAGAGTTTTTAAAGCGTATCCAAAGAGGAAGACTACGTGCAGTTGCCTCTAAAAAGAAAGGCTGCACAAAAATAATTTAAATTTTAAAATTGAGATAACATGGCCATTAGCTATAAAATAATAGAAAGAGTAAACCCCCAAGACGTTACTGCACCAAAAAAACATTATGCAGCAGTAGCAGCTAACGGAAGCGTAGACTTTGAATCTTTAGCAGAAATTATTTCTGAACAATGTACGGTAACCGATACCGATTGTCTGGCGGTACTTAATGTGTTGGAAAAAAACATTGTAAGAGAGCTAAGAGAAGGGCGTATTGTTCGTTTGGGTAAATTGGGTAATTTTCAAGTAGGTTTAAGTTCAGAAGGCTTTGATACAGCAGCAGAAGTAACAGCAGATGCTGTTAAAAAATCACGAATTCTGTTCAGACCTGCAAAGAAAATGAAAGCGTTGTTACAAAACTTATCTTTTCAGAAAGCGAGTTAATCTTTAACATCATTGCGCGGCTTAAACGAGTCCGTGCAGTGCCTTCAGTAATTTTTAGTTTTTTTGATATTTCTGAATAACTTAAATTATCTAAGTAATATAGTGTGATGATTTGTTTTTCACCTGCTCCAAGAAAATTAATTTTTTTCAAAGTATCTGAATATTCTTCATTCAAAATCATTTGATCTGCAGGTGACAAAGCGTTGTCGCTCACACTAAAGTTTGGGTGATCTTCCAGATAACTAATATTTCTGTTACGTTTTCTAAAACTATCTATAAAAGTGTTTTTACAAATTTTAATAATCCAGGGTTTAAATCTTTTATTAGGGTTATAGCTTTCAATTTTAATAAAAGCTTTAATAAAAGTTTCACAAGTTAAATCTTCTGCCGTGTGTAAATCTTTAGTTTTAGTTTTTGCAAATGAATAAACGTCTGTCCAGTGGTTTAGAAATAATTTATTCAGGGATCGTGCTGTCAATTCTTGAGTTTCCAAGTTTTTTGTCAAAGGCTGATGTGTTTAAAAGAGTGTGTGTATATAGTACTACGTAAATGTTTATTTTTTGTTACACTATTTTTGAAAAAAGATTTAAAAACAATCTTTCATAAAACGTCTATTGAGAGTTTTTGTCCATTTTTCAATAGCTATTTATTTTAAACAACAATGCGCCAATGTACAGCTCTAAATATCCAGTCGAACGAAAATTTTACCATTTATAAAAATTTGTAATTGGTGTAATTTATTTCGAACCAAAAATAATAGGAATTATAGCTGTAAAATATGATTTATGTCATCCAACTTTTAAAAATTAACAAAGCATAGATGCATATTAGTTTTGCGGAAACCTGTATTTTAACTTGCAGTGTACTAAAAGATAATAATTCAGCAGCAAACTATCTTTCAATAATGAGGTGTGTTGTGAAAGTAATATGAAGGTACTTGCAATTTACTTTTTGAGATGCACTATGGAAACCTAAAAAATAAGATAATAAAAATAAAAAGTCTTTGTTCTTATGCTCGCTGCTGCCAGGCCCACTACTTACTTTAATTATTCTTTTACTCCTGTATTCATTTAAGCTGCACAAAACCATTACTAAGTTCGTAAACTCCTTATCTCAGGTCTTTGTTTGTTTCATTTCGGTATGTAACAAAAAAAACCCACATCGTTGAGAGGTGGGAAATTGCTATGAAAAAGAAAGTATAAATGTACGGTCATAATTGAATTATAGGAATAAGCAAAATGCTTAATTTCTATAATAATAGATTTTTTTTGTTATGGTGTCATTCAATCCGCATAGGGCTAACATTTTTAAAAATTGATAAACTCCAAGGTCTAACCAGCCTCTGTTTATCATCTTTGTTTTTTAGGTGTTTAAATTTAGACTAATTGATACTTAACTTTTTTGTAAATAGTTGGTTATTCGTTTTTCTAATACGCACAAAATAAATACCTGTAGTTAAATCGGACACCAAATAGGAGTTGCTTTGCACTACTTTCTTAGTGTATTTTTTTACTTGTTTCCCTGTAATATTATAAATACTTACCTCTAAAACTTCATTAGAGAGAGAGAAGTTTCTAGAAGTTGGATTTGGATAAAGTGTTATGGATTCGTTTTCTAAAATAAAATCATTATTTGCGAGTATTGCAGGTTGATTTGCATACACTTTAAATTCTCCTGGACCTAATGTTATGGCTGCTGCGGTATTGGTAACTGTTATAATGGCATTATCTTCTAATACATTATACCAGTTTCCAGTTTGTTGAAAATATGGCGTGATGCCTTGCGTTGTTATTCCAAAATTTCCAATAATTACCATATGCTGTATGCCCGTTGCAGCAGGGCTTGTTAAATGAATTTTTTTTAATCCGCTAGCATTGGCAACATCTAAAGTGAAATCTGAAGTCTTAAAAATTTCATATTTGAGTTTTAACTTAATTAGTTTGGACCAAGTAGTGTTTATTTTTTTTCTATTTTGATTGGATAAGTAATTCCATAGAATAGGTTTGGTACCCGTTCTACCATTTTGATTAATAGAAATATCATAACCTAACTCACCAAATTGCCAAATCATTTTTGGTCCGGGTACTGTAAAAAAGAATGCACCGGCTAATGCTGCTCTTTCTAGTGCTGTATCGATCTCTCTAACATTGTACGGAGGATTTGCATTTGCTTGAGCATTATTACCAAATTGTAAATTTTTATACATTAAGCGTTCTTCGTCGTGACTCTCCATATAACTTACGTTTCCAGGAGTAGACCAACCTCTGTTTTTATAAGAAATCCAAGAAAAATCTGAATCACTACCATACCCCATAGTAGACTGGTTATATTGATAATTATGATTTCCCCACATCATAACCCCTTTTCCTTCATTTAATCTGTAATTAACCCATTCGGTTTCTTCAGTATTACCACCTAAATGTTCAAAAATAACGTAAAAACTGGCATCTTTTTCCCATTGATAATCTGCATATTCCTTTAAAACAGCAACTCTGTCTGCTTGATAGTTACCTGTACAAGTTTCATCATTTTCTGTACAATTCTGAGTGAAACCTTTTGTTAAATCCCATCTAAAACCATCAATTTTATATTCATCAATCCAAAATTGTGTGGTTCTTTTTACGTAATCTTTTACGGCTTGTTGACTGTGATTAAAATCGTTAAAAACACTGTAACTATGTGTGGCTGTTTGATTAAAGAAAGGGTTATCTGCACTTGCTTGACCGCCGTAACGACCTCCATTTGTGTTCCACATTCTGTACAACGGATTTTGGCCAGAAGCATGATTGTAAACAACATCAAGAATTACTGCAATGCCACGTTTATGGCATTCATCAATTAATTGTTTAAAAGCAGTAGGAGAGCCGTAATATTTATCTAGCGCCATATGAAAAGAAGGATTGTATCCCCAAGATAAATTTCCGTCAAATTCATTTACAGGCATTAATTCAATGGCATTTATGCCTAATTCTTGTAAATAGTCTAAACGTTCTTTTACAGCATCAAAACTATGCAATGCATCAAAATCTCTTATTAATAATTCGTAAATTACTAAATCTGTTTTTGCAGGTTTTTTAAAATTTGTTGTTTGCCACGTGTAAGGAGCATCACCGGTTCTTAATACAGTTACTGCATGTTCTGTTTCACCCGTTGGATAAGTGGGCATATTTGGATAGGTTATGCCATCTATATATTGATCTTCATTGGGATCTAATATTTGAGTAGAATAGGGGTCCGCTATTTTTAAAGTGCCTTCCACTAAATATTGGTATGTAATATCTTCTTGAGTAGGAAGGTTTGTGAGTTCAATCCAAAAACGATCTTTTGTAGCATCTTTTTTTAATGCATAATGATCACTTACTGCCCAATTGTTAAAACTTCCAATTAAATGAACGAATTCTTTATTTGGCGCATAGAGTACAAATGTTACAGACGTTTCATTGATATTAAAACCATCTTTCATACCTGCTGGAAGAGTCTCTTCAACAACTGTTGGTTTTATAATTACATGAAAAGTTGTGTTTACTATTTCTCCGTTATTGGAAGCTTCTAAAATAAACGTTGTATTTTCTATAACAGTAGGAGCGTAGTTATAGGTTTTTAAGTTTGTTTTTTGATCTATTGATGTGCCATTTGCTTTTAAATTAAAATTTGAAATTAAAGACGCCGTAGCACTAATAGCTAATGATTCCCCTGAGTTTAAAATAGAAGTTTCCTCTAAAGGTGTATTAAGGGTTATTTGGAAGGTACCAACATTAAAAATAAAGTCGGTACAACCATTCGTTTTTAATTCTTGAGTACCACTTTCATTTCTAAAAACCATTCCAATTTTAGTGATAGCACTTGCTTGGTCATCGGTTAAACCGTAATATGTTTTTGGTGTAAAGGTAATTTCCCAAAGACTGTTAGATGCATTAAAAGTCATTTCTCCAATACCATCATCTGAACCCCAATTACCAACTACTTTTGTGCCCCATGGATCTGCATCAGTACCAACGCCAGAATGGATATATAATTTTGATAGATTGCTAAGACCATTGCAATCAGTAGCTGTACTGCTTGCATTTACGCTTATTGTAATAGACTCATTGATATCAAAGTTACTTGGTGTGATGGTAACTTGGCTAAAAATAATAATTGAAAAAAATAAAAATAAGAGAAATGTAATCTTTTTCATAGGATTCAGTTTATAACGAACAAGAGCTATCTTTTAATTAGATAGCTCTTGTAAGTTATGATTAAAATTTATTTAATTGTATAGGTTGGATTTTCAGGATCAGAAAAATCTAATGAAAACGAATAAGTACCAGCAGTTGCTACTATATTTGCTCCACCATTATCTAAGATACCATCATTTCCGTCATCACCATAATTAGTTCCCCAATCATTGTTAGACCTAAACTTATATTCTCCATCAATTAGCGTCACATTTTCTAAAATCCAAACATCGTTAAAAGGTTTAGACCAATCTCTGTTAAATTGAGCATCTGGTGTTGCACCCCAATTATTATAAGCGCCACCCACAATACCCCAAACATGGTCTATTTTTTCTAAAGAATACGTTAAATCATTCATATTTACGGTTGCAATATAAATACCAGCTGCAACTACGATGTTTGCTCCTCCATTATCTAAAGTACCGTCATTACCATTATCACCATAATTAGTACCCCAGTCATTGTTCATTCTAAATTTCATTTCTCCATCAATCAAAGTAACGATTCCTCTAAAAACATCAGAGTACGGATCGTATTCTAGCATAAAATCTGGAGTTGCTCCCCAATTATTATAAGCGCCACCCACAATACCTAAAGAAAAATTTTCTTTGGTAAATTTATTGTTTTTTAAGTCTAAAGTAATTTTAAATGAGCCAGCTACCGTTGTAAAGTTTCCTCCACCAGAAGACACGTCATCCGCGGCTGCACCAGAACCTAAATTATTAGCCCAGTCGTTGTTTTCTCTAAATTTCCATTCTCCATCAGTTAAGTTTACATAGGCTACTAAAACACCATCTGTGTCTGTTGTAAACATTGGTAAATCTGGAGTTGCGCCCCAATTATTCGCTGCAGAACCTACGATACCCCAAGTTGTAGATAAATCTAAAACAGTTAGATATGTCGTTACATTAATCGTTACTGTATCAGAAATTCTTTCTAAAACGGTACCTGAAGCGGTATCTGTGATGGTAGATTTAATTCTTAATTCTAGGTCACCAGCGGTATCTACAGGAATCCCTGTTTGAAATGCAACAGCATTTAATTGTGCATTCGTTAAAGATATAGAATTTAGGTTACTTGTTTTACCAGCTTCAATTGGCATTGCAAAATCAGAACCTGGCGCTGCAGCTTCCAAAACATAATCAATATCTATAACGAGAGAAGAATCTAGAATAGGATCATTCCAAGTAACATTTACGGCTTCTAAATCATTATTCGCAAGACTTAGGGTAAAAATGTCTCCATTAGATAGATTACTAAAAGTAGGTGCATCTACAGGGTAAGTAGTAACTAATAAAAAGATCGTATTTGTGAAGCTACTGCCACTTTTAACCCTCATATAAACAGCAATATCACTAAAATTTGTTATTCCTGTCTCATTTATTGCGTTATTAAAAGCAGCAACAGTCATAGAAAAATTGTTCTTCGCGGTGGTGCCTATGGTTGATGAATTCGTAAATTCTGCATCTGTAGACATTTCTACAGTATAATCTGCTCCTGATTTTATTTCGTCTCGCCAAGAAATAGTAAAAGCGGGATTATTAGGAATTGCAAAGTTTAGAAATACACTGCTAATTCCGGGAGTGTCTAATACAAATGCAGCATCTGGACTTGTAAGTGTTAAGCTTTCTTCAACTTCACAAGAACCTAGTATGAAGGTAAATGATAGTAATAAGTAGCTTATTTTTTTTATATAATTTTTCATTTTTTAACTTTTAAAATTAAATTGATATTATAAATTTAATGGGATTAGAATGTACTGACCTGTTAAGTCATTAAACCATACATCATAATCATCTTCGACTATAACTGGAATTGAATCACCGCTATCCGTAGCTACTCCAGAAAAAGAAGTTGAGCTTCCCCAATTAGCTCCAGAATCAGTAACGAAATATACATTACCAGGCGTTAACCTTACATTATTTGCATACCAAATATGACCATCAAAAGCTAAGGCTGTCAAAGCTAAATCAGCAGTACTTGTTCCTTTTAAAGTTAAACTTGCAGGACTTGTAGCGCTTGAGGCATCAAATGCTTCAAAAGTAAATGCCTTGCTAGCAAAGTTCATTTTAAAAGTATAGTACCCAGCAGGAATACCATCTCCGCCTCCATAAGGAAACCTTTCTGGTTCTGGAGATGAATTTGTTGGGGTAGTTCCCCAAAAAACAGCACCATCATCTGTGCCATATTGTGGATGCCATAATCCTTTAGTTTCTAAAATTTTAAAATGACCATTGTCTGCATAGAACCCCGTGTAAGAATAGATATTACTATCATTTGCATCTCTAAATAATGCAGGATTGTTATTGTTGTTGTTCCAACCTGGTGCAGTTGCATCACCTACCATATAATAATCATTAAAGACATAATTAAAGTAAGGATATACATTAAATTCTACAACGTTAGATGCTGATATTTCACTATTCTGAGAACCTAAAGAAGCCACAATTCTTGCGTATAGCACCTTCCACTCGAAAGGATTTAAACCAGCATTACCGGCTGCAGCATTTACTTCATTTACAGATAATGTAATTGAACTATTTCCTGTTATTGTTGCTGCTGTTATTGGTGCAGTAAAATCATTATCACTAGCAAATTGAATTGCATAATTAATAGATGCTTGTTGCCCATAATCTGCTTCGTTCCAATTTAATGTTATTGCAGGGTTGCCTGTATTAACAGCATCCAATTCTAAATCTGTAAAATTAAGTTCTGCTAAAACTGGCGCTGTTGGCGCTGAAATTGTAAATATTTCAGAAGTATCATCACAAGAATTGAAAACTAACAATAGGATTCCAATGATTGTAATTGCTGAAAATCTTTTTATATTTTTCATCATTTGTATTTTGTTATTAGTATTAGTACCCTGCATTTTGAGTTAAGTTAGGGTTAGAAGCTAAACTTGCCGAAGGTATTGGATAAAGATTCATGTGAGCTGGTAATGCAATACCATTTGTTCCGTTTCCTTTCCAAGCCCAGTTATATGAGCCACCTGTGAATTTATTAAAACGTATTAAATCCTGTCTTCTGTGAGCTTCCCAATGTAATTCTCTTGATCTTTCGTCTAAGATAAAATCTAAAGTTAAATCGGAGATTGTAAGAGTGTTTTGAGGATTGTTAGCTCTAGTTCTTAAAGAGTTTATATAGTTTTCGGCATCTGTTGCAGATGCTCCTACACCTCCTCTTAAATGCGCTTCAACATACATCAAATAAACATCGGCTAATCTAAATAATGGAAAATCCGTATCTACAAATGTTTGATCTGCACCAAAGGTGCCTATTGAAGTTGCATTAGAGTATTTTTCTATAACATACCCTTGATCTTTATCAGAGATATCTGTGATTTCTATATTTCTATTTTCGGAAATTAGCGTATTTCTGCTGTCGTTAATATAGATGCCATCATTAAACAATTGTGCAAATTGTTTTCTAACTCTTAAGGCTCCTCCCCAGCCACCAGCACCAACACCAAGTGCAGCACCATTAGCTTCTAAACTACCAACTTCACCGTTAATCATAACGGTTGTTGGGCCATAGTTTTGAGTGTAAGTTCCATCAGAAATTAAAGGAAAAATAATTTCATTATTTGCTGAGTTTACATCATTATCTGCCATGAAATTGTGAGCATAATCAATGGCTAACATATATCCTCCGCCAATAATTTTCTTCGCATAATCTAAGCTTTCAGTATACTTTGCTTCTCCAATATAAACTTCTGCATTTAAATACATTTTAGCAAGAATCATCCAAGAAACACCTTTGTCTGCTCTACCATGTTCGTTTTGCATTGGATCTTTTAAATCTGCTTCAATTGCAAGTAATTCAGCTTCGATATAATCAAATAATTGCCTTCTATTATAAGCTTGAGGTATTGTGTTAACTGCATCTTCTTCAGTGGAAAAGTTTGCTTGACCAAATAAATCCATCATATAATAATAAGACATTGCTCTTAACAACCTTGCTTCTGCTCGGTACGCTACTATTTCAGTTTTTGTTGCGGAAGAAACATTTCTCTCTGCTAATTTTGCATTGGTAGTTTCTCTTAAATAGTTATTTGCAAATGCGATGGTTACATGGCTTCTACCAAACATTCCTAAAATGATAGGATCATCAGAATTCCAAATATTACGTTGTATTTCACGTGTTCCAGGATCATTTTCATAAGACCAAATCATTTGATCTGCAGATAATGTTTGTAGGTATACTAAGACTCTTCCAAACTGACTTGTTCCTGCATCCAATCCATCAATATTTGATGAGGTAGGACCGTCTATTCCGGTTAAAGAAAGGTTTGCATAAACACCTGCTAATAATTCTTTATACGCCGTTTCGTTTGCAAAGAAATCTTCACCTAATAAATCTTGATCATCTTTTGGTGTAATGTCTAAGTCTTTAGTACAAGAAGACAAAGCAATCACCATGATCAAAAATATTGTTGCTATTCTTTCGATTTTAAATATTTTTTTCATTTTTAAATCTTTATAAATTAAAATTTGATATTAGCTCCAATCAAGAATGTTCTTGGTCTTGGGTAAATGGTATTATCAATTCCATTAAACACTTCTGGATCTAAACCAGAATAGTTTGTAATGGTAAAAACATTTTGCATACCAGCCCATAAACGAATACTGTTTGATGCAAATTTTTTGATAGGTCTATCAAATGTATATCCTAAGGTAATGTTATCCATTCTTAAGAATGAAGCATTTTCTAAATAAATATCTGAAATGATTACATCTGAAGTGCTATTAAAATTTGTGTTTAATACTGTTGTTGGTATGTTCCCTAAAACTGCATTGTCTAACAATAAATCATATTGTGCGAGAGCAGAATTAACATTATTATACACATAATTACCTAAACTAGCTCTTAAGTTAAATGCTAAATCAAAGTTCTTATAATCAATACTTGATTGAAAACCAAAGGTAAAATCTGCTTGTGGATTTCCTTTTAAATATTTGTCTTGAGTGTTTATAATGCCATCTCCATTTAAATCAGCATAAGCACCTTCAATTGGCTGCCCTGCTGTATCATATAGTTGTTTGAAAACATAAAATGAATTAGGAGCAAAACCTTCTCTGTATAATTGAACAAAGTTTCCTGTTCCACCTGCAATACCACCTGTAGTAATATCTTGATTCAATGCTAATTCTTTAATTTCTCTATCTAAATAAGTGGTATTAAAGTTTACATTCCAATTAAAATCTTCATTTTTAATGATGTCGGCATTTACAGTAAATTCGACTCCATTTACTTGCAAATCCCCAACATTTTGTAAAACTCTATTTGTAAAGTTAGAACCGTCAGCAACTGGAGCATCCGCTAATAAATCTGTAGAATTTTTTTGAAAAGCATTTATAGACCCTGTAATTTTATTATTGAATAAACCATAATCTATACCTAATTCTATAGTTGCTGTATTTTCCCATTTCAAATTACTTCTTTCAGAAGGAATCGTAGATTGAACGGGAACACCATTAAATAAGTATCCAGAACCTTGATTTCCAAAACGATACTTGTCTAAGTATAAATCTCCAGAGATTCCATCTTGTTGACCGTTAATACCATAAGAAGCACGCAGTTTTAAGTCTGATATTACTTGGTTATCTTTTAAGAAATCTTCATCACTTACTCTCCAAGCTAAAGCTGCTCCTCCAAAATCACCCCATCTATTTTCTGGTCCAAATCTCGAAGTACCGTCTCTTCTGTAGTTTAAAGTTAACATATATTTTTCATTATACGTTAAGTTTGCTCTGGCTAAGAAACCAATTAAAACAACCGGAGTAGAAACATAAGAAGTTGCACCTGTATCATTGGGGTTTCTTCTATTCCCTGTGCTATCTCCAGAACCATCAAATGATTGGTAAGAATAACCAGCCATTATATCTGTGTTCAATTTATCAAAAGTTTTGACATACGTAAAGTAAGTATCAAAAGATTCATTAAGAACTTCATTTGTATAAGAAGAATCATAACCAACAAATAAATCGGTATAATTAGCAGGGCTATTTAAAGGACTATTTCCTTCACCTTCTCCAATTGATTTATCAAAACCAGCATTTGCAGTTACCGTTAATTCTGGTAAGAAATGAAAATTATATTCTAGTTTTAAATTTCCATATTGTCTAAAAACATTAGAGGTATTATTATTTTGTAATAAAGATGCTACCGGGTTTCTTGTTCCATTGTTAACCAAAATACCTTGTGGTGTTCTAGTTAAATGTTGATAAAACCCACCAAAAGGCGATGTTGCATCATAAACAGGTTGTGTTGGGTCATAACGCAAAGCTGCTCCAACTTGGCCAGCATCAGCAAATCTATTATTTTCAAAAGCTCTATTATAATTTAAGCTTATTTTAAAGTGATTATCAAAAAATGACGGATTCATAGATAAAGAAACAGTGGCTCTATCATATTGAGAAGTTAAAATATTACCTTCAATACCTGCAAAACCTACTGAAAGTCTTGTTGGTATAATTCCAAAAATTTGACCTCTAGCAGTTATATTGTGTTGCGTAGAAACTGATTTTTGATAAATTTCATCTTGCCAATTTGTATTCGCAGTTCCTAACAAACCAGCCATACTTGGTTGTTTTTGAGTAACTAAATTTCTAAAAGCAGCACCATCAAAGACATTAATTCGATCTTTTATTTCACCGAAACCCATTTGAAAATCGTAGTCTAAAGAATATTCTTTTCTACCTTTCTTAGTCGTAATGATAATTACACCATTTGCCCCTCTAGAACCATAAATTGCAGTAGCAGAAGCATCTTTTAAAATAGAGAAAGATGCAATGTCATTTGGGTTAATTGTTGCTAAAACACCTCTAGATCCGCCAGCTGTTCCAGACATTGGTAAACCATCTACAACGATTAAAGGGTCATTAGACGCATTTAATGAAGAGCCTCCACGGATTCTAATTTGAGATCCAGAACCTGGAGCTCCACTTGTTGTAATGTTAACACCAGCAACACGTCCACTTAACAAGTTTTCTGGGGTAACAATATTACCTTTCGTAAACTTTTTTTCTGTAATTGCTTCTACAGAACCAGTTGCATCTCTAATTGTAGTTGTACCATAACCAACAACAACAATTTCTTCTAATTGTTCAGAAGACTCCTCGAGTTCTATGGTTAGATTAAAGCTAACGCTAATTACTACTTCTTTATCTGCATACCCCAGATATCTAAAAACAAGTATATCACCAGTCTTTACCTTTTCTATAGTAAAATTACCATCAAAGTCCGTTTCAGACCCTCTAGTTGTACCTTTTACTACAACACTAACACCAGGTAAATATTCACCTGTTGCTTTTTCTTTTACAACACCTTTAACTGTTTGTTGTGCAAACATTGTAAAGGATGTGCTTAAAAGAATACCAATTAAAAATAATTTAAATTTTTTCATGTATAATTTGTTAAATAATAACTGTAAATTTGAGTTGGTTTAACAATAAATTTACATTCCACATTGTAAATATATAGAGTGTATTCATGATTTCAATTTAATAAAAAGTACGAAATCGGTTTCGTGTTAACAACTTTTTTATCTAAATTTTATGAAATTAGCTTAAATTACTACTTAAATTTATTTTTTCAAAAAAAATGAAGCAAAAAATTACCATAAAAACAATCGCAAAAGAATTAGGTGTTTCTACTTCTACCGTGTCCAAGGCTTTAAAAGATAGTCACGAAATTAGTACTGAAACTAAAAAAAAGATACAAGCTTATGCCAACTATTATAACTATAAACCTAATAGTTTAGCGCTTCAACTAAGAACTCAAAAGACAAAAGTAATAGGGGTTATTCTACCAAAAATTGTCCATCATTTCTTTTCTACTGTTATTATGGGGATAGAAGAAGGTGCTAATGAAAAAGGGTATCATATTATGGTTTGTTTTTCTAACGAATCTTATAAGAAAGAAGTAGAAACATTAAAGGTTTTATCGAATGGAAGTGTAGATGGTTTAATTGTGTCTATAGCAAGTGAAACACTTGAAAATAAGGATTTTAATCATTTTAAAGAATTGGTTTCAGAAGAAATTCCTTTGGTTTTATTTGACAGAGTTGTTGATGAAATTCAATGTGATAAGGTTGTGGTTGATGATGTGGGAGCGGGCTATAAAGCAACAAAACATTTAATAAAAAATGGGCGAAAAAAAATAGCTTTAATTACAACCCCTAACCATGTAAATGTAGGTGCTTTAAGAAGGCAAGGTTATGAAAAAGCATTAATTGAAGAATATATTAAGGCAGATAAAGACTTTATAGTAGAGGTTGATGAAAAGAAAGATATTAAACCTCAGATAGAAAAATTATTTGATAAAGGTATCGATGCCATTTTTGCTGTAAACGAAATTTATGCAGCAAACGCAATGAGAATAGCTAAAGAGCAAAATTTAAAAGTGCCCAAAGATATCTCTATTATCGGTTTTACTGATGGTTTAATTTCAGAGTATTCATCGCCATCAATAACTACCGTTGCGCAACATGGCTTTACGATGGGTAAGCAAGCTGTTGAACTTTTAATTGATAGAATTGAGAATGAATCTGAAGTTTATAAGCCAAAAAAAATAGTTATTTCTAGCGACTTAAAATTACGAGAATCTACGAAACCGTCGTCGTAAATTATTTCATCAAATTTTATCAACTTTATAAAAAAAACATATATTTGTTTCCTTATTAAGATTTATCAATAAATTACATTCCACAAAATTTATTAATTGATAAGTCGAAACACTTATCGTAATTTTCGATAATGGAAAAGCGTAAGTTAAGCTTCTGGGGAATTTGGAACATGAGTTTCGGATTTCTAGGAATACAATTTGGATTCGCCCTTCAAGGTGGATTTATGTCAAGAATTTTTCAAACTTTAGGCGCAGGAAAGGAAGATATTCCTTTGCTTTGGATAGCAGCACCTTTAACAGGATTGCTTGTACAACCAATTATTGGTTATATGAGTGACAGAACTTGGAGTGTAAAATGGGGTAGAAGAAGGCCTTACTTTTTAGTGGGGGCAATTTTAAGTTCACTAGCATTATTTTTTATCCCGCATTCACCTGCATTATGGATTGCAGCGGGTTTTCTTTGGATTTTAGATGCGTCCATAAACATTTCTATGGAGCCCTTTAGAGCTCTAGTTGCAGACAAATTGCCGGAATCTCAAAGATCTTATGGTTTTATTGTTCAAACATTAATTATAGGAATTGGAACTTGGATTGCAAGTAATTTACCATGGATGGTTTCGCAATTGGGTGTTAGTAACGAAGCAGTATCTGGTGTAGTACCAATGTCTGTAAAAGTTGCCTTCGCAATTGGTGCTTTTGTTTTCTTAATAAGTATTCTTTACACTGTTTTTACCACGGATGAATATCCACCAGAAGACATGGAAGAGTTTGAATTAGAAAAAGCAAAAAAGAATAATTTCATACCAGATATTTTAGAGAATATTGGAAGCATGCCCATTACGATGAAAAAATTGGGTGTTATTCAATTTTTCTCTTGGTTCGCATTTTTTACAATGTGGAGTATGGCAAATCCCGCTTTAACAGAGCATGTTTTTCATACACCAGCGCCGATGGAAACTACTTTTGATATGGCAGATGCAATGCAATCAAAAGCATTTAAAATCGCGAATACAAAATTTCAAGAATCTTCTAATTTGGTAGGCTCTGCAATGGGAGTGTATGGTTTGTCTTCAATGGTATTCGCTTTATTATTAACTTTTTATACCTCTAAAAGAAATATCAATAGAAAATGGGTACATATGTTTTCTTTGATTTTGGGGGGTATCGGTTTTTTATTGATGAAGTATGCTTCACCAGAGAGTTTAAAATACTGTTTTGTGCTAATTGGTTTTGCTTGGGGTAGTATTTTATCAATGCCTTATGCAATGCTATCTAGTGCTGTAGACCCTAAGAAAATGGGTGTAATTATGGGGATTTTTAATATGTTTATTGTAATTCCACAAATTATTGCTGCCTTGGGTGGTATCAATTATGTATCGAATTTTTTGGGTGAAGAAGCTATCAATGCAATGACTGTTGCAGGAATTAGTTTGGTCATTGCGGGCTTTTGTAATCTACTTATCACCAATAAAAACGCAATTAGTTATCAAGAAGATATTTAAAGAGACAGATGAAAAAAGGATTTATTTTTGATTTGGATGGTGTTATCGTTGACACTGCCAAATATCATTATTTAGCTTGGAAAAAATTAGCAAACGAATTAGGTTTCGAATTTACGAAAGAGCAAAACGAATTATTCAAAGGAGTTAGCAGAAAACGCTGTTTAGAAATTTTACTAGAAATTGGTAAACTTGAGGCTACTCAAAAACAGTTTGATACTTGGATGATTGAAAAAAACGCAGACTATCTTGCGTATATAGACAACATGGACGAATCAGAAATTCTTCCAGAAGTACCTAAAATTTTAGAATTTTTAAAAGGAAATGATATTCCGATTGCCTTAGGATCAGCAAGTAAAAATGCACGTCCTATTTTAGAGAAAGTAGGTTTGTTATCTTACTTTGATATCATTGTTGATGGTAACAATGTATTAAAAGCAAAACCAGATCCCGAAGTTTTTCTTTTAGCGGCAAAACAATTAGGTGTTAATGCAAGTGATTGCGTAGTTTTTGAAGACGCTGTTGCAGGCATACAAGCTGCAAATAGTGCAAATATGATAAGTATTGGTATTGGAGATTATAAAATTTTGAATGAAGCGAAATTCAATTTTCAAAATTTTACGCAAATCAGTATCAAATTTATTCAAGGATTAATTAAAAATTAGAAAATGAATCAAGATTATATCATCCCAAACGAATGGTCTATCATCGAAGAAGGATTTAACCCTTATAAAGTAAAATCATCAGAAAGTCTTTTTAGTATTGGTAATGGAGCCATGGGGCAACGTGCTAATTTTGAAGAAGAATATTCTGGAGATACGTTTCAGGGAAGTTATATTGCAGGTGTTTATTATCCTGATAAAACGCGCGTTGGATGGTGGAAAAATGGATATCCTGAGTATTTTGCAAAAGTTTTAAATGCACCTAATTGGATAGGTATTAACGTTTTAATCAATGATGAAAGACTAGATTTAAATGCATGTAAAGAGGTTTTAAATTTTAGAAGAGAACTAAACATGAAAGAAGGTTGGTTATCTAGAAGTTTTGAAGCCATCCTGCAAAATGGTATAAAGATTAAAGTGGATACTAAACGTTTTTTAAGTTTAGAATTAGATGCTGTTGGAGCTATTAATTACAATGTAACTCCTATAAATGCAGCTGCTAAAATTACATATATTCCGTATTTAGATGCAGGAATCAGCAATGAAGACACCAATTGGGATGATCAATTTTGGGATGTTTTAGACGTGACTCAAAACAACCAACAATCTTACATTCAAGCAAGAACCATGAAAACACATTTTTACACGTGTACCTTTATGGAGTCTCGATTATTTGTAAATAATAGTGAAATTATTATTGATTGTAATAATGAAAAATCTTCAAATTTTACATCTTGCAGGTATCAACAAGAAATTAAAAAAAATCAAACTTATACAATTCACAAATTTGGTGGATATGTAGTGGATAGAAACCGAGATAAAAAGGAATTGGTTGCCGCAGCAAAAGCCATTTTAGACAAAGCGGTTAATTTTGGGTATGATGCATTGCTAGAAATGCAAAAACAATCTTGGACGCAGATTTGGAAAATGTCAGACATTACCATTGACGGTGATATTAAAGCACAACAAGGAATTCGCTTTAATATTTTTCAATTAAACCAAACTTATATAGGTACTGATGCTTCCTTAAATATAGGGCCAAAAGGCTTTACAGGAGAAAAATATGGCGGAAGTACCTATTGGGACACTGAAGCTTATTGCATTCCTTTTTATATGGCAACTAAAGATCAATCTGTTGCGAGAACTTTATTAGAATACAGATACAATCATTTAAATAAAGCGATTGAAAATGCAGAGAAACTTGGTTTTAAAAATGGAGCAGCATTATACCCGATGGTAACCATGAATGGTGAAGAATGCCATAATGAATGGGAAATAACTTTTGAAGAAATTCATAGGAATGGAGCCATTGCTTTTGCCATTTTTAACTATTACAGGTTTACAGACGATTATTCTTACATCCCAGAAAAAGGATTGGAAGTATTAATCGGAATTGCACGTTTTTGGCATCAAAGAGCCACTTTTTCATCAGATAAAAATAAATTTATGATTCTGGGAGTTACGGGTCCTAACGAATATGAGAATAATATTAATAATAATTTTTACACAAATTACATTGCAAAATGGTGTATAAATTATGCCTTAGAAAATATTGAGGTTGTAAAAAATGATCATATTTCTGATTATATCAGGATTAAAGGAAAAGTAGGTTTTTCTGATGATGAATTATCTCAATGGAAAAATGTTGCTGATAATATGTATTTCCCTGTTTCTAAAAAACATAATATTTTCTTACAACAAGATGGCTTTTTAGATAAAGAATTAATCACAGTTTCAGATTTAGATAATAGTCAAAGACCTATTAATCAAAAATGGAGTTGGGACAGAATTTTACGCTCTCCATATATTAAACAAGCAGATGTTTTGCAAGGTTTTTATATGTTCGAAAATGAATTTTCTGAGAAAGAATTAGAACGACATTTCGATTTTTACGAACCATTTACAGTTCATGAAAGTTCACTTTCTCCCTGTGTGCACAGCATTCAAGCAGCAAAGTTAAACAGAATGGATCAAGCGTATGAATTTTATTTAAGAACTTCGCGTTTAGATCTAGATGATTATAATCACGAAGTAGAAGAGGGCTTACATATTACTTCCATGGCGGGAACTTGGATGAGTATTGTTGAAGGTTTTGGCGGAATGAGAGTGCTAAATAATACACTTTCCTTTTCACCAAAAATCCCTAAAAAATGGCAATCTTATTCCTTTAAAGTAAACTTTAGAAATCAAGTTATTACTATAAATGTTTCGCAAAATGGTCCTCATTTTGAATTGGAAGGAAAGCAAGAAATTAATATTTTAGTGAACGGAGAATCAGTTACCGTGTTTCCGAATAAACTATTAACCGTTTAAAAAATAGATTATGAAACCTATAAGATTCATTTTTTTCATAGTATCAATAACCTTTTGGCTCTCTTGTGATAATATTGCATCTTCCAAAAATGTTTCTGAGGTTTCTGTTTCAAATATTTTTTTAGAAAGAGTTGAACCCACAAATTGGTGGATTGATTTTAAAGATAGTTCCTTGCAATTATTGGTAAAAGAAAAAAATATTGGTAGCGCTATTCCTAATATTTCTTATGCGGGAGTTTCTATAAAAAAAGTGCATAAAGCAAAAAGTCCTAATTATTTGTTTATCGATTTAAATATTGACAAGAACACAAAACCAGGAAAATTCGATATTGTCTTTACTTTTGATGATGAGACAAAAAAAGCACATACGTACGAATTAAAAGAAAGACTAAAACCTGCTGATGATTATATTGGTTTTAATAGTTCTGATGCTATTTATTTAATTACTCCAGACCGTTTTTCCAATGCTGACGAATCTAATGATATTAGCAAAAAATTAAAAGAAACAACGATCGATAGAACGGATGGATACAAGCGTCATGGAGGTGATTTACAAGGAATTATAAATCATATAAATTATATTTCAGATTTAGGTTTTACAACTGTATGGCCAACTCCTGTATTAACAAATGACATGAAAAACGGTTCATATCACGGGTATGCAATTACAGATTATTATCAAGTAGATCCACGTTTTGGAACAATGGATGATTATAAAAAATTGGCAAATGAGTTAAGCAAAAATGGCATGAAATTAATCATGGATCAAGTTGCAAATCATTGTGGATTAGAACATTGGTGGATGAAAGATTTACCCTTTAAAGATTGGGTGAATTATCAGAAAAAGTATGAAGACAATATAAAAGATTGGAATTTGAAATCCGCCACTTTTTCAAATCACAGACGGACAACCAATCAAGATTTTTACGCTTCTGATACAGATCGTCAAGGAAATACAGATGGATGGTTTGTAGAAAGTATGCCCGATTTAAATCAGCGTAATCCATTTATGGCTCAATACATTATTCAAAACAGTATTTGGTGGATAGAAACTTTGGGTTTAGGAGGAATAAGACAAGATACATATCCATATCCAGATAAAGATTTTATGGCAAATTGGGCAGGTGCAATTATGAGTGAATATCCTAATTTTTCTATTGTGGGAGAAGAATGGAGTTACAATCCTTTATTAGTGGGGTATTGGCAAAAAGGCGCAAAAAATAAAGATGGCTACAAGTCAAATTTAAAATCAACGATGGATTTTCCGATGCAAAAAGCTATCATAGACGGCATTAATGAAGAAGAATCGTGGGACAAAGGTTTGGTGAAATTATATGAAGGTTTAGCCAATGATTTTTATTACGCTACTCCAAAAGATATTATGATTTTCTTAGATAATCATGATAAAAGCAGATTGTTTACGGAAGTAAAAGAAGACGTAATAAAAGCTAAAATGGCCTTGAGTTATATGCTGATGTTACCCAGAATTCCACAGATGTATTATGGTACAGAAATTTTGATGGATGATACCGTAAATCCTGGTGACCACGGTTTAATTAGAACTGACTTCCCCGGAGGTTTTAAAGATGATAAAATAAATGCTTTTACTGGAAAAGGGGTATCTGAACCTAAAAAGGAGATGCAACTTTTTGTGAAGAAAATCTTGAATTATAGAAAAAATAGTATTGCAATTCATGAAGGAAAAACAATTCATTTTGCTCCAGTTAATGGCACCTACTTCTTATTTAGATCTAAAGACAACGAAACAGTTGTGCACATTATCAATAAAAATCAGACACCAATTACAATCGATTTAAAACGTTTTAAGGAAGTTGGTTTAAAGGGTAAAAAAGTTAAGAATATTATTACGGGAGAAGAATTTTTATGGAAAAATGAAATGAATTTAACTAAAAATGGAAGTATCATTTTAACGACTAAACTTTAAAATATTTCAAATGAAAAATCTTGTATTTGTTTTTCTAATGATTTCCATAATATCCTGTAAATCAAAAAAAAAGGAGAATATAAAAAGCAATAAATTATCAAATATTAATTCGATTGTTATAGATAACGCAATATTAGCTGGTGGGCAATTAATAAGAATTGATAGTTTTCCTTCAAAATATATTACACCAAGAAAAGTGGATGTTTGGTTGCCAGAGAATTATGCGCCCGAAAAAAAATATGCTGTTTTGTATATGCACGATGGACAAAATTTGTTTGATGCAACTACTACATGGAACAAGCAAGAATGGATGATTGATGAGGTTGCTACAAAATTAATGAGAGAAGGCGTTACCAAAGATTTTATAGTCGTTGCAATTCATAATATTTCTCAAATTCGTTGGCAAGATTTGTTTCCAGAAAAAGCTGTAAATTTTTTATCAGATAATGATAAAAATAAATTCAAAAACCTCGCTGGAAAACCAATTGCTATCAAAAATTTAACAGGAGATGAATATTTAAAATTTTTAGTTGAAGAGTTAAAACCGCATATAGATAATACATATTTAGTGCATACAGACAAAGCAAATACGTTTGTTGCAGGTTCCTCTATGGGAGGATTAATGTCCATGTATGCAATCGCAGAATACCCAAATATTTTTGGAGGTGCAGCTTGTATTTCTACACATTGGGTTGGCGCAGCACCCATAGAAAACAATCCCTTACCAGAAGCTATTTTAACTTATCTAGTTGAGCATGTACCAGCGTCGAAAACACATAAAATATATTTTGATTATGGAAATAAAACGTTAGATCAATTTTATCCGAAATATGCACCAAAAGTGGATTCAATTTTTCTAAAGAATGGATACAATACAGAGAATTTTAAAAATCTATTTTTTGAAGGAACAGATCATTCTGAACTTTCTTGGCAAAAAAGAGTAGATATACCGCTAATTTTTTTATTAAAAAAGTAGTTTTAAAATATGTCGATTCTAGTGCAGTCGATAACAGAAAAATAAAATTATGAAGAATTATATAGTACTCTTTTTATTATTTTTTTTATCCTTTAATTCATTAGCACAAAATTCTGATAGGATTTTTAAAAGTGCATCAATGCAAAATGGAGGTATATTAGATATTGAAGTTATAGATGGGCGCTATAGAATTCAATTTTATAATTCTAAGATTATTGAAACTTCCTTTATTCCAAAAGGAGAAGATTTTAAAGAGAATTCCCACGCAGTAGTCTTGAAATCAAATTTTCTAGATATAAAATTAAAGGAATCTTCTAGTTTTGTCAATTTTTCATCAAAAGGAATCAAAGTAAAAGTTCAAAAAGTACCTTTTAAAATTTCATACTTCTACAAGGAGAAAGAGGTTACTTCAGAAAAAATAGGGTATTCAAAAGATACTATTCACGAAAAAATTCAATTAAACCTTACTTCTGACGAAATTTTATATGGCACAGGTGCAAGAGCTTTGGGTATGAACAGACGAGGAAATCGTTTAAAATTATACAACAGAGCACATTATGGTTATGAAACGCATTCTGAGTTGATGAATTTTACAATGCCGATTGTAATTTCTTCAAAAAAATACATGGTTCATTTTGATAATGCTCCAATAGGGTACTTAGATTTAGACAGTAAAAAAGATAATTCTTTAACATATGAAACTATTTCTGGGCGTAAAACCTATCAAGTTATTGTTGGTGATTCTTGGGAAGATTTAATTGATAATTACACACAATTAACAGGAAAACAACCTTTACCACCAAGATGGGTTTTAGGTAATTTCTCCAGTAGATTTGGTTATCATTCGCAAAAAGAAACAACAGAAACAATTACAAAGTTTAAAGAAGAAGAAATTCCTGTAGATGCTGTTATTTTAGATTTGTTTTGGTTTGGGAAAGATATAAAAGGAACAATGGGGAATTTAGAGGTGCACAAAGATTCTTTTCCAGATATGAAAGGAATGATTTCTACATTAAAAAATAAAGGTGTTAAAACTGTTTTAATTACAGAACCTTTTATTTTATCCAATTCAAAAAAATGGAATGAAACTGTAGAAAAAGATATTTTAGCAAAAGATTCAATTGGTAATCCTGCCAAATATGATTTTTATTTTGGAAACACAGGTATTGTAGATATATATAAAACAGCAGGAAAAGATTGGTTTTGGAAGATATATAAAGACATTTTAAATTTAGGTGTAAAAGGACTTTGGGGAGACTTAGGTGAGCCAGAAGTACATCCCAGCTGGGTGCAACATGCAACGGGTTCTGCAGACGAAGTTCATAACATTTACGGTCATGATTGGGCACGTTTAATTTTTGAAGGTTATCAAAAAGATTTCTCAGCAGAAAGACCCTTTATTTTAATGAGAGCAGGCTATTCTGGTTCGCAACGTTTTGGCATGATTCCTTGGTCTGGAGACGTGAATAGAAGTTGGGGAGGTTTGCAATCTCAACCAGAAATTGCCTTACAAATGGGAATGCAAGGTTTAGGATATATGCATTCTGATTTGGGCGGTTTTGCAGGTGCAAATTTAGATGACAATTTATACATACGATGGCTACAATATGGTGTTTTTCAACCAATTTTTAGACCTCATGCGCAAGAAGAGGTACCTAGTGAGCCCGTTTTTAGAAGCGAAAAAGTAAAAAAACTAGCTAGAGAGTCTATTGAGTTGCGCTATAGATTATTGCCTTATAATTACAATTTAGCTTTCGAAAACAATCAAAAAGGAACGCCTTTAATGCGTCCAATTTTCTTTGAAGAAGATGAGGAAGAACTGATGACTAACGCATCGACTTACCTATGGGGAAAAGATTTTTTAATTACACCAATTTTAAAGGATTCTATAAGCACGAAAGAAGTTTATTTTCCTAAAAATACTAATTGGTATAATTTTTATTCAGATAAAAAAATTAAAGGTGGACAGACTAAAATTATAAAGGTTGAAGAGCATTCGATTCCAACCTATGTTAGAGCAGGGGCCTTTATTACAATGACAAAATTAGTTCAAACAACAGATGACTATAAAGGCGATAATTTAGAAATACATTATTTTCATGATTCTTTAATAGAGCAGAGTGCGAGAGAAGTTTATAATGATAATGGTTTACTTTCTTCTGCTTTTGAGAAAGAGCAATATGAAATTCTAAAACTAGAAGCTAAGTCTACAAAAAAAGGTTTAAAATTTAATTTTAATGCAAGTATTGGTAAAAAATGGAATCCAAAAATTAAAAAAATTAAATTAATAATTCATAATATGAATTGGCAGCCCAACAACATAAAAGTGGCCGGTAAAAAAATTAAATCTTTTACTAATAAAAATCAAATCACCATTCCTGTTTTATGGAATCCAAAGAAAAAAATAACGATTAAATTAACTCATAATTAAATTTTAATGAAGAAATTACTTCTCGCACCATTCCTGTTTTTATTTATTTTTTCTTGTGTAACAGAAAAAAAAGACACTTTAAAAAATAGCTCAAAAAAAATAAGTCCTATTTCAAATTCAGACTTAGAAACTGCTGTTATTTATGAGGCAAATATTCGACAATATTCAGCCAAAGGAACTTTTGATGAATTCACAAAAGACATACCTGAAATTAAAAAATTAGGAGTAAAAATTATTTGGTTAATGCCAATTTTTCCAATTTCAGAAACAAAACGGAAAGCTACAGGTGGACCAAAAAGTATGTTTGCTTCAGAATTTCCTAAAGAACAGCAAAGTAAATATTTAGGGAGCTACTATGCAGTATCGGATTTTACTAAAATAAATCCAGAATTTGGTACCCTGCAAGATTTTAGAGAACTCATAAAAAGTGCTCATGACAATGGGATCTACGTAATTTTAGATTGGGTGCCTAATCATACAGGTTGGGATCATAAATGGCTAAAAACCAATCCAGCATTTTATACTCAAAATGAAAAAGGAGATATTGTACACCCTAAAGACACTGATTGGACAGACGTAGCCGACTTAAATTACAAGAACAAAGACATGCAGGAAGCGATGATTGCAGACATGAAATATTGGATACAAAATGAAGGTATAGATGGTTTTAGATGTGATGTTGCAGGTTCGGTACCCACAACATTTTGGCAAAGTGCCATACCAATATTAAGAGCAGAAAAAGAAATTTTTATGTTAGCAGAGGCATGGGAGCCTGAACTACTAAAAGGGGATCTTTTTGACATGGCCTACGCTTGGGACGGACATCATTTATTAAATAATTTAGCGAAAGGTGAAAGTACTGCTGATGATTTAAAAGCATATATCAAACAGCTGTATTTTGATCGTTATGAAAAGGATGATATTTTAATGAATTTTGTAACGAACCATGATGAAAATTCTTGGAATGGAACGGTAAAAGAAAGAATGGGAGACCACGTTGAACTATTAACGGCATTGAGTTATGTTTTACCAGGGATGCCTTTAATTTATTCAGGACAAGAATATGATTTAAACCATAGATTAAAATTCTTCGAGAAAGATTCTATTCCAAAAACAAAAGGAACATCATTCCGCTATTTAGAAAAAATAGGAACTTTAAAGAATACTTATTTAGCATTAAATGGCGGAAAAGAAAGTGCTTCTTTAGAAATATTAGAAAGTGATCAAGAAACGGTGATTTTAAAGCGAGTAAAAGGGGATAAAACTTTATTATTTATAAGTAATTTTTCTAAAAATAGTATCAAATTAAAAGTTCCCGAAAATGGCTCCTTCACTGATTTTATTAGTAATAATAAGATTGAAATAGGTAAAGACTCTATGGAGATAGGTAGTTTTCAATATAAAATTTTAGTGCAATAAAAATGAAGAAAATTTTAATAATACTTTCTTTGCTTAACTTTTTTGCTTGCAATTCTATTGCCGGACAAAAACCCTCATTACCTAAAAAAACGACTACGTTTTTTTGGGAAGGTGCTAGTATTTATTTCTTGCTTACAGATAGATTTAACAACGGTGACACCTCTAATGATTTTAGTTACAATAGAATTCAAGATGCTGCAAAGTTAAGAGGTTTTCAAGGAGGAGATCTCAAAGGAATTACTCAAAAAATAAAAGAGGGTTATTTTACAGAATTGGGTATAAATGCCATTTGGATGACGCCAATTGTAGAACAAATTCATGCTGGAACAGACGAAGGAACAGGAAAGAGTTATGGTTACCATGGGTATTGGACAAAAGATTGGACTGCCATAGATCGTAATTTTGGGAATAAAGAAGATTTAAAAGAATTGATTGCAGCTGCCCATAAAAGAGGTATCAGAATTTTATTAGATGCAGTTATTAATCACACCGGGCCAGTAACAAAAGAAGATCCCGTCTGGCCAACTGATTGGGTGCGCGAGTCACCACAGTGCAATTATGCAACCTATAAAAATACTGTTTCATGCACATTGGTTAAAAACTTGCCCGATATCAAAACAGAAAGTAATGAAAATGTAGCATTGCCACCTCAATTAGTGGAGAAATGGAAGGCAGAAGGGCGATATGTGCAAGAAAAAAAAGAATTAGATGCGTTCTTTAAAAGAACAGGGTATCCAAAAGCTCCCCGTTTTTATATTATGAAGTGGTTAACAGATTATATTACCGAATTTGGAATTGATGGGTATAGAGTTGATACGGTAAAGCATACTGAAAATTTTGTTTGGCAAGAATTTAGAAAAGAATGTGATCATGCTTTTAACGTTTTTAAGCAAAATAATCCCCAAAAAATCTTAGATAATAACGAGTTTTATTTAGTTGGAGAAGTTTATAATTACGCAATCTCACATAAAAAATCGTATGATTTTGGTGATAAAAAAGTAAATTACTTTGACAACGCTTTTAATAGTTTAATCAATTTTGAATTGAAGTGGAATGTGAAACAAATGGCAGAAAAAGAGGTTTTTCAGAAGTATGATTCTATTCTTAATAATGATTTAAAAGGGTATGGAGTTTTGAATTATTTGACCTCACATGATGATGGTCAACCTTTTGATAAAGAAAGAAAAATGCCTTATAAGACGGCAACAATGTTGTTGTTAACGCCAGGTACTGCACAAGTGTATTATGGTGATGAATCTGCAAGAGATTTAACAATAGCAGGCACTGTTGGAGATGCAACTTTACGTTCTTTTATGAATTGGGATGAAGTTAAAAACACTGATGAAACTAAAAAGATATTAACTCATTGGCAAAAAATTGGTCAGTTTAGAAGTAATCATATGGCCGTTGGAGCAGGGAAGCACGAATTAATTTCAGAGGAAAATGGATTGATTTTTTCAAGAGTTAGCAATAAAGACAAAGTAGTTATTGGAATAAATTTACCAAAAGGAAAAAAACTAATTGAAATTTCTTCTGTTTATAAAAATACAGACCATTTATTTGATTTCTATTCTAAAAAAAAGTTGATCATTAAAGAGGGTATTGTATACTTGGATTCGCCCTATGAGATTGTTTTGATAGAAAAAGTAAAATTTTAAAACTGTCGGAATTTTTATTTTTTAACTCAAAGAATGTTGAGAAAACTTCGGAAGTATTTTTTTTTGATTTAAATAAAACAATTAAAATTACGGTTAAGAGAAAAATGGAATTTTACAAAATTACTCTAGTTGATTATTTTTAAGTTTTTAATACCTATCTATTTTCTTTTTTATCTTGAAATCAACAGTTTGTAAATTTGCACATGTTAGCATCATTAAAATCGATTAATGAAGTCTTTTTTAAGTTTTGTACAGATTGCAAAAAGTAGCTCATTTGCGATGTTTTTACAATTTAAAATATTTCAAAGAATGTTTAAAGTCTCAAGGATCAAATCAAAAAACTGAAAGAGTTTATGAATAAGTGTACATCTTAACAAACATAAATACCAGTATTTTTTATCTATGAAAAGTTAAATAAAATCATAAAATTTACTTTTTAGGTGAAAATTTAAGGCAAGCATCTCAGAAATACAAAAATGATTGCTAACTTGCTGCTAAAATCTTAATTCCTCCAATTGTATCTAAAAAAATATAGTAAAGAAATAGCCCTATTACTCCTGCTTTTGATATGTGTGTTTTTCCTCATAGCCAAGAATATAGCACCGAAGAATGTATTGACAGTAGCTAAACCGCCTTTATCATCGCTAATAAAAGAGGAACCCCCTCTTTCCATAGAACACTATTCTGAAAACCTTACAAAAAATGTACGCCATAAATTAGATTTATTATTAAAACGTATCAATAAAAGGCATGATTTTAATGGAGCAGTATTAGTGGCAAAGAATGAAAAAATATTGTACAGCAATCAAATAGGCATTGCAGATTTTAAAAAGAAAGCTCCCTTAAAAAAAGAATCCGTATTTCAATTAGCTTCTGTAAGTAAGCAATTTACTGCAGCCGCCATTATGCTTTTAAATGAGCGTAAAAAAGTGAGACTGACCGATACTGTCAATAGGTATTTTCCAGATTTTCCTTTTAAGAATGTGACGATTAAAAACCTTTTAAATCATACTGCAGGATTGCCTAAATATTTTTGGGTAGCAGAGCATAAATGGTTGAAAGAAAAGGCTCCTACAAATAGTGAAATGATGACGTTTTTAGAGTCAAGCGATGTGCAACGGTATTTTAAATCAGGCCGTAATTTTGATTATTCGAATACAGGCTATTTTGTGCTAGCTTCTATTGTTGAAAAAGTTTCTGGTACTTCCTTTAGTTCTTTTTTAAAAAGCAATATTTTTGAACCGTTACAAATGAAACATTCATATGTATACAGTTTTGAAAATGATAGTATCAAAGAAGATCAATTAGATGGCTACCGACTGCATAGAGGATGGAGACATTTAAAAATAAAAGGTACCGTAAATGACGCGATTGTTGGTGACAAAAATGTGTATACTACTGCAGAGGATTTGTTTAAATGGACTCATGGATTAAATACAGGAAGACTTCTAACTAAAGAGTCGTTAGCGCTTATGTATTCAAAAGGAGAAACAATTTACGGAAGAGAAGTACCCTATGGCTTCGGTTTTAGAATTGATACTAAACGAGAAAAAAGCATTTATCATCATGGTAAATGGAACGGTTTTAGCACAGGGCTTACAAAATATTTGGAAGATGACTTGGTTGTAATTGTGTTAGAACACACCAGTTATAACGCTACGAAATCACTTACAAAAAAAATAAAAAAAATTGTTACTGAAAACTTCGTTTTGTAATTTATCTAACATACTAGGTCGTACACTTTATTTTTCCTTTCGAACGCCAAGTATCTTTTTGATTTAAAAAGAGATGTATATCATGATATGAAAAATGAAAAGTAATGACCAAAAAAAAGTTCGAATCCAATTCAAGCGAATTAAACGGAGTAGTAATTCTCTAGTAACTTCACCAGTAGTGATTTTTAAATGAAGAGGAGCAAAGTTTAAAAAAGTAAAAACCCACAGAAATAGTACAATCGATAGTGTAGCTGCGGATAGCCAACTAAAATTCAGAAAAACATCTATAACGGCTATTATTAACTGACTAAGCATTAACGGAATAACAATGACTGCAATTCCTGTTGTATATTTTTGATGCCATTTTATTAGATTTTCAATTTTGTAATATGTAAAACTTGGATAAATAATAAGTTGTACCATCCAAATAAGAACAACTAATCCGGCATCAATTAAAAGAGAAATCTGTAATATAGTTTTCGAATAGTCCAATGTCAATTACTGTTTAATGAAAGCATATTTTTCAAGAACTTCTAAACTTGTGTATTGTAACGATTTTATATGTGTAGCAGCTAACTTTATCAAAGGTGCTTTTCCAACTTTTTCTGCTTGTAACCATCTAGAAATACATAAACACCATTGATCACCAGGTTGTAAACCAGGAAAATTCCAATACGGAATTGGCGTCATTAAATCATTTCCTTTAGATGCAGAATAGTCTAAAAACTCTTGAGTAACAATTGCGCAAACCGTGTGTGTGCCCACATCATGAGAAACTGTTCTGCAAAAGCCATCTCTAAAATAACCCGTTGCTGGTTTTTGGCAACAGCTCTCTAAAGGTTTATTAAATACGTTTAATTCCAATTCAGTCGCTTTAAAATTTAAGTAGATAAAGATACAAAAACTAATTTTCTAAGATTCTTTCGATCCATACTCATTCTTTAGAGATTGTAAAGTAGTTTCAGGAGTATTCAGCTGCTAAGAAAGATGCAATGCAACTTATATCTACTTTAAAGTTACCGTTATTTGTTACTTTTTTTTCTTTAAATATTATTGCATTTATTTAAATATAAACCAATATAAGTTGAATTTTGATAAAAATAATGAACTCATTTTGAAAATTTCATAAAAATTTGTAAACTTTTTTAATAATATTTGTATATCCCAATATAATCTCTAGATTTGTTCTTTCAACCATTAGAGAACAAAATGTTAAACAACAATTTTACTCGTTTCTATGTATACTTTTATTTTTACAATAAAAGAAGAGACTTTGTATCATGTTGTTAAGAAACATTCACATAATATAAAGTCTCGAATTTAATTCGAGACTTTTTTTTTGATATAAATGAACAAAATTATTGCAATACAAGGAGCAGAAGGCTCAAATCACCATAAAGTTGCACGCGACTTTTACGGAACAGCAGTTCAATTAAAAGAATGCATGTCTTTTGATGTATTGGTAGATAGTTTATTAGATGGTTCTGCAACGTATGGAGTAATGGCTTTAGAGAATACAATTGCAGGTTCTATTATACCAAATTATGCGCTAATAGATAGTAATAATTTGCATATTGTAGGTGAAGAGTATTTAAATATTCACCATCATTTAATGGCATTACCAGGTCAGCAGATAAAAGATATTAAAGAAGTTTGGTCGCATCCAATGGCATTGTTACAATGTAAGGAGTTTTTTAAAAAACATCCTCATATTAAGCTTGTAGAAGATGTAGATACGGCAGAAGTTGCGAAAAGAATTGCAAAAGGAACTTTAGAGGGTATCGCGGCAATTGCGCCAAAAATTGCCGCAGAAATTTTTGAATTAGAAGTAATAGAGGATGAAATTCAAACCATAAAAGATAATGCTACAAGATTTGTCATCGTGCAAACACATGAGCCAAGTAATGGAATCGATCAGATTAATAAATCTTCATTAAAATTTCAATTAAACCATAAAAGAGGAGGTTTAGCAGCAATTTTAAACGTTTTGAGCGATTGTAAAATGAACTTAACGAAAATACAGTCACTGCCGGTGATAGAGAAGCCTTGGAAATATTCATTTTTTGTAGATGTAACTTTTGATGAATACGAAGAATATCAAAAAGCAGTAAAAATTATTGAAATAATGGCAGAAGAATTCAAAATTTTAGGAGCCTATAAAAATGGTAGAAAATGATTAAACCAGCTAAAAGATTAGAAACAGTGCAAGAATACTATTTCTCTAAAAAATTGAGAGAAGTTAGGGGGTTAGTCGCTGCTGGAAAACCAATTATAAATATGGGAATTGGTTCACCCGATTTACAACCACCGATGCAAGTTTTAGAGGCTATTCAAGGAAGCTTGAATGATGTGAGTGCGCATAAATATCAATCATATCAGGGTTTACCAGAATTAAGAAATGCAATTGCTGATTTTTATAAAAATAAGTTTAGTGTAGCTGTTAATCCAGAAAATGAGGTGTTGCCTTTAATGGGAAGCAAAGAAGGAATCATGCATATTTCCATGGCTTTTTTAAATGAAGGAGATAAAGTGTTAATTCCCAATCCTGGATACCCTACCTACACTTCTGTTACAAAATTAGTAGGTGCAGAGCCTCTTTTTTATAATTTATGTGACGAAAATAATTGGCAGCCAAATTTTGAGGAATTAGAAAGTCAAGATTTAACAGAGGTAAAAATTATGTGGGTGAATTATCCCCATATGCCAACAGGAACAAATGCAACGATAGAGACCTTTGAAAAGTTAGTCGCTTTTGGTAAAAAACATCAGATTTTAATTATAAATGATAATCCCTATAGTTTTATTTTAAATGACAATCCTATTAGTATTTTAGAAGTTGAAGGCGCAAAAGATATTGCTTTAGAATTAAATTCGTTAAGCAAAACTTTTAATATGGCTGGCTGGAGAGTTGGTATGGTTTTAGGAAATGTAACTTTCATTAATGAGATTTTAAAAGTAAAAAGTAATATGGATTCTGGGATGTTTTACGGAATTCAAAAAGGAGCCATAGAAGCCCTTCAATTATCTGATGATTGGTTTTTAGCTCAAAATAGAATATATGAAGAACGTAGAAATTTAGTTTGGCAATTAGCAGATAAATTAAACGCTACTTACGATACAAATTCAACAGGGTTATTTGTTTGGGCAAAAATCCCAGAAGGGCAAAAATCTACAGCAGTTACAGATGCAATTTTATACGATAAAGATATTTTTATAACTCCAGGAACTGTTTTTGGCAGCCAAGGAGAAGGGTATATACGTTTTTCGTTATGTGTAACTTCAGAAATAATTAAAGAAGCAATAGCAAGAATATGAAAAATATATACATGATTGGTATTGGTTTAATTGGCGGTAGTTTTGCTATTGATATTAAAAAAAACAATCCAAATGCTATTATTCACGGAATTAGCAGAAAAGATGAAACCTTAAATAAGGCTTTAACATTAAATTTAATAGATAAGAAAGCAACTTTAGATGATATAAAGAATGCAGATTTAGTAATTGTTTCAATTCCGGTAGATGCCACGGTAAAATTATTACCAACGATTTTAGATAAAATTCCTGAGACAGGTTTGGTAGTAGATGCAGGATCAACAAAAGAGGCAATCTGTAAAGCAGTTGAACATCATCCAAAAAGAAGAAATTTTTTAGCATGTCACCCAATTGCAGGGACAGAAAAGTCTGGGCCCACAGCGGCAATTTCTGGCTTATACATTGGAAAAACCAATATTATTTGTGAAGTAGAAAAAACAACTTTTAAGCTTCAAGAAAAAGCATTGCAGTTATTTACAGCAATTGGAATGCGTATTCGTTATATGGATCCTGTTTCTCATGATAAACATATTGCGTATGTTTCGCACTTATCACACATTAGTGCATTTATGTTAGGTAAAACAGTAATTGATAAAGAAAAAAATGAACGCGATATTTTTGATATGGCAGGTTCAGGTTTTGAATCAACTGTGCGTTTGGCAAAAAGTTCGCCAGCAATGTGGACGCCAATTTTTAAACAAAATAAAGAAAACGTAATAGAAACGTTAGAAGAATACATCCATAATTTGCAACAATTTAAAGAGTTGATGGAACAAGATAATTTCTCTGAAATTTTTAAAGAAATGGAGAACACAAATTATATAAAACAAATTTTAAACGGCATAAACTAAGAGCCAAAACAAGTAGAAAAATGAAGAATACAAAAGAATTAAGAACATGGTTGGATGATATGAATTTAGCGCATCCACTAGTAATAGCAGGGCCTTGTAGTGCAGAAACCGAAGAACAGGTTTTAAAAATCGCACACGAATTAAAAGATTCTGATGTAAACTATTTTAGAGCGGGAATTTGGAAACCAAGAACAAGACCAGGAATGTTTGAAGGTGTTGGTGAAATTGGTCTAAGATGGTTAAAGAAAGTAAAAGAAGAAACAGGGATGAAAACCTGTACAGAAGTTGCCAATGCAGCGCATGTAAAACTAGCGATCGAAAATGATGTAGATTTATTATGGATTGGTGCTCGTTCTACAGTTTCACCTTTTATTATGCAAGAAATTGCAGATGCTTTGGCAGGAACAGACAAAATTGTGTTGGTTAAAAATCCAGTAAATCCAGATTTAGCTTTATGGCTAGGGGGTATTGAAAGATTATATACAGCAGGTATTAAAAATTTAGGAGCAATTCATAGAGGTTTTTCTACTTATGAAAAAACGAAGTACAGAAATAATCCTAACTGGCAATTGGCTATTGAGTTTCAAAATAAATTTCCAGATTTACCTTTAATCAACGATCCCTCTCACATTACTGGGAATAGAGAAATGATTCAAGATATTTCTCAGGTTGCTTTAGATTTAAATTTTGATGGTTTAATGATTGAAACACATTACGATCCTGAAAATGCTTGGAGTGATGCTGCTCAGCAAGTTACGCCAACAAAGTTAAAGTCTATTATGGATGAATTAAAAATCAAAAAAACTACTGAAACGGCTTCTAGTTACAGAGAGCCTTTAGAGAATTTGAGAGCACAAATTAACGTTGTAGATGATCAGTTAATTGAGATGTTAGGCAAAAGAATGCAAGTTGCCGATAAAATTGGAGCTTTAAAGAAAGATCAAAACGTGGCTGTTTTACAGTCTAGACGTTGGAACGAAATTTTAGGTAACATGGTTTTAGAAGGGGATAGTAGAGGTCTAAGTGAAGAGTTTGTTTTAAAAATGTTTAAAGCAATTCACCAAGAATCGATCAATCATCAAGAAAAGATTATTAACGGATAATTTTTGGGCGTTGCTTTATCCTGAAGGCGTTCAGGACCAAGTCAGGCTTTCGTTACTCGCTTTTTTGTTTAAAAAAAAACAAAAAGAGCTCAAACAAACCACTTAATCCCTAACGCAAAGGGAAACCTTAAAAGTAAGTGCTTTAAAATTATCAATAGAATTTATAGATCCTTTAGGTTTTTAAAGCCTGAAGGATTTTTTTTATACTTTTTATGATGCTATAATTTTCTCATAAAATTGAAAATCACTCGAACTGACATTCTCCTTTTTATTTAAAATTCTGCATCTTTGTACCAATGACAGGAATCGTATATAAATCTACAGGAAGCTGGTATCAAGTAAAATCTGAAGATGGTGAGTTTCATCAATGTAGAATTAAAGGAAAATTTAGAATTAAAGATATAAAAAGCACCAATCCAATCGCGGTTGGTGATAAGGTTGTTTTCAATTTAGAAAAAAAAGGAGATGAAGAAACCGGTGTCATTCAAAAGATTTTGGATAGAGATAATTTCATCGTCAGAAAATCTGTAAACCTTTCTAAACAAATACATATTATTGCAGCAAATATTGATCAAGTTTTTTTGCTGATAACGATTAACAATCCGCCAACATTTACGGCATTTATAGATCGTTTTTTAGTCTCTACAAGAGCATACAGGATAGATACTATTTTGGTTTTTAATAAAATTGATTCTTATGAAATTGAAGAGCGTGCAGAAATTTTATACCTGAAAGATATATACGAAGCAATTGGTTATAGATGTATAGAAGTTTCTTCTACTCAAAATATAAATATAGATCAAATTAAGGAAATAATGACAGGTAAAACATCCATGTTTGTAGGTCATTCAGGAGTTGGTAAATCTACCTTAGTCAATGCAATAGAGCCCTCTTTAAATTTGAAAACCAAAGAAATTTCAGATCAACACAACCAAGGAAAACACACAACAACTTTTGCAGAAATGTTCGATTTAAGTTTTGATGCAAGAATTATAGATACACCAGGAATTAAAGGTTTTGGAATTGTAGATATTGATAAATACGAATTAGGAGATTATTTTCCAGAGTTCTTTGCCTTAAAACAAGATTGTAAATTTAATAATTGTATTCATACAAAAGAACCTAACTGTGCTGTAAAACAAGCTTTAGAAGAAGAAAAAATTTCTTGGTCTCGTTATAAAAGCTACCTTCAAATTTTAGATGGCGAAGAAGAAAAAGAGCATTTTAGAACAGATATTTGGAACGAAGAGGATAATGAGTAAAGGATGAAAATTGTTGTTCAAAGAGTATCAAAAGCGAGTGTAACGATTAACCAACATAAAGTTGCAGACATACAAGAAGGATTGCTTATTCTTTTGGGAATTGTGGAAGAAGATACTGAAGCAGATATTAATTGGTTGGTAAGAAAAGTGTCGAGTCTTCGTGTTTTTAATGATGAGAACGATGTTATGAATAAATCTCTAATTGATATTGATGGAAATGTAATTGTAGTGAGTCAATTTACATTACATGCATCTACCAAAAAAGGAAGCAGACCAAGTTATATGAAAGCGGCAAAACCAGCAGTGGCAATTCCGTTATATCAGCAATTTGTGGCATCCTTAGAAAAAGAATTAAATAAGAAAGTGCAAACAGGAGAATTTGGTGCAGATATGAAAGTTGAGTTGTTAAATGATGGACCAGTAACCATTATTATAGATTCTAAAGTAAAGGCATAAATTTTCTGAATTACCCCAACTGTTAATTTTATCAAAAAAAAATCATTACTATATTCCAAGGAAAATAAATAACATATATTTGCCATGGAAAATAAATTTAAAATCAATAAAAAAATGAGAAAAATAGTTTTATCATTAGTAGTAGTAGCATCACTTTTAACGGCATGTAAAGGTGAGAAAAAAGAAAAAGTGGAAGTAAAGGAGGCTGTAAAAGTAGAGGTAAGTATTGCAGCGTTAGATAATGTAGATACTACAGCTTCTGTTTTAACTTGGATAGGAACTAAACCAACTGGTTCTCATAACGGAACAGTAGCAATAAAGAGCGGAGGTTTATTAGTTGAAGAAGGGACTTTAAAAGGAGGTGAGTTTGTAATAGATATGAATACGATTACAAATGTAGACATGGCTGGAAGTGATGGTGCAGGAAAAATAGAAGGTCATTTAAAAGCACCAGACTTTTTTGATATCGCTGTATATCCTACTTCTAAATTTGTAATTACCAAGGTAGAAGACGTTGAAGGAAAGTTAGCTGTAACAGGTAACTTACAAATTAAAGATGTTACAAAGAGTATTACAATTCCTGCAATGATTTCTACAGAAGGTGGAGTAACTACTTTTAAAAGTGATGTTTTTAATGTAGATAGAGCAGATTTTAATGTAAAATATGGTTCTAAAAGATGGATAGAAGGATTAAAAGATAAATTTATAAATGATTTAATGGAGATGTCTTTTGAAGTAAAAACAAAAGCATAATCAATATATTTATACGAACTAAGTATCAACCCAAATAGTTTAACTTTAAAAATTACTAAAAATATGAAACTTAATAAAGCAGACAGACCTTGTGGATGTGGAAACACTCAAGACCCAAATGGATATTGTGACGGATCACATTCAAGTAAATAGTAGATAGTTTATTTGAAGAAGAATGATTTAAAGACCCAGAACGAAAGTTTTGGGTTTTTTTTATAGATTAATCAGTGTAGTGTTTTTTACTTCTTCAATGGCAAAAGTACTATGTGTACTGCCAATATGTTTAATAGCAGTTAGTTTTTTAACCATAAATTCCCGGTATTCGTCCATATCTTTTACATACACTTTTAAGATATAATCATACTCACCACTCACATGAAAACACTCAGAAACTTCCTCTAACTTCAAGATTTCCCTTTCGAAAGTAGTAACAAATTCTTTAGAATGTTGAATCAGTTTAATGTGACAAAACACTAAAAAAGATTTATCAATTTTATGTTTATTAATAATGGCGACATACTTTTGAATGACTTCTCCTTTTTCAAGTTTTTTAATACGTTCATAAACAGCAGTAACCGATAGGTTTAATTGTAAAGAGAGTTTTTTGGTGGTTTGTTTACTATCATTTTGCAGCAAATTGATAAGTTTTTTATCTATAAAATCTAAATGCATAATTAAAAATTTTCTAAAAAAAGATATTCACTTGTATATATATAGTTTTTAAAACTAATTACTAGTTCAAATTTAGATAAATAATTTATATATAATTCTTTAAGTTGACTTTATTTCTATTTAGTTGTTATTTTGTTGTAAAATAAAACGATCAATTATGAAATTCAATCCAGCAGATAACATTCAAGATTTACAGTATTTTGGCGAATTCGGTGGTGTAAATCCATCTATTTCAGATTCATCTACCTATACTTTCTTATCGGCAAAAACAATGGTAGATACTTTTGAAGGAAATACTGATGGTTGTTATTTGTATTCACGTCATTCTACTCCCAGTAATTTATATTTAGGAGAAGCTTTAGCTGCTATGGAGGGTACAGAAACGGCAAATGTTGCTGCTTCCGGAATGGGCGCAATTACACCTGTTTTATTGCAGTTAGTTGCTGCAGGAGAACATATTGTTTCTAGCCGAACTATTTATGGCGGAACGTATGCATTCTTAAAAAACTTCACACCAAGACTAGGAATTGAAACTACTTTTGTAGACATCACAAAATTAGATATTGTAGAAGCTGCTATTACTGAGAAAACGAAAGTTTTGTATTGTGAATCTGTGAGTAATCCTTTGTTAGAAGTTGCAGACATTAGAGCTTTGTCTGCCTTAGCTAAAAAATATAATTTAAAATTAGTAGTGGATAATACGTTTTCTCCTTTGTCAATTTCACCAGCAAAGTTAGGTGCAGATGTAGTTTGCCATAGTTTAACAAAGTTTATAAATGGGTCTTCAGATACCGTTGGAGGAGTGGTTTGTGGAACACAAGAATTTATCAACGATTTGCGAAATGTAAATGATGGCGCTAGCATGTTATTAGGAGCTACAATGGATAGTTTAAGAGCTTCATCCGTCTTAAAAAACATGAGAACTTTGCATATTAGAATGAAACAACATAGTTTGAATGCTGCTTTTTTAGCGGACAAATTTGAAACTGATGGATTGAAAACGGTATATCCGGGTTTAACATCTCATCCTTCTCACCAACTTTTTAAAAGTATGATGAATGTTGAATTTGGTTTTGGTGGCATGTTAACGATTGATGCAGGTTCTTTAGAAAAAGCAAATGAATTAATGGAATTAATGCAGCAGAAAAACTTGGGTTACTTAGCAGTAAGTTTAGGGTTTTATAAAACATTGTTTTCTGCTCCTGGATCCTCTACATCTTCAGAAATATCAGAAGAAGAACAAAAAGAAATGGGTCTTTCAGATGGATTAATCAGATTTTCAATAGGTTTAGATAATGATATTGAAAGAACGTATGAAATGATGAAATCCTGTATGAAAGAAGTGGGTGTTTTATAACAACATTATATTCCTGTTAACCTATCCATAAATTTGCTAAAATCTTCTTTGTTTGGCCTAACTCCGTCAAAGGGTAAAATATCCCAATTTACACCTTCATTATAAATTGTAAAATTAAAAACGGAAGTATTGGCATCTTCAGGATTTAACATTGGATACCGTAAATCTACATATTTATAGGTGCCAACTTTTTCCTTTTTAGAGATATTGAAATAATTATTGCTAAACCAAGTTAATGTTTTTAGATTACCAGTATCCATATCAATTAAATCATGCTGCTTTTTAATAGTTATAATTTTTTCAGAGATTGAGCTCGTGTCTAAAAGAGAATAAAAAGTAAAATGATAATTTTTATCAGTTTCAGCCACTGCATACCACAAAATATTATTTAGAATCGTAGGTTGTGCAGAAAATCGATTATAGGCAATTCCTCCTTTTTTAAAAGATTTTTTAAATACGTCATCGATATAAAACTTATTGAAGATTGTAAATATCATATAGGCAGAGCTGATGTAAATTCCTGCTTTTAACCACCAAGTTCTTCTTGCTCTGTTTCTATTGAAAAACATCAATATTATCATGCATAGTAAAAACGGAATGGTATAAAAAGGATCAGCAACAGAAATATTATTAAAGGCAATTCTGTAATTAGAAAACGGTGCAAATAATTGCGTGCCATATGGTGTAAAGCAATCTAAGATTGGATGAGTAAAAATGGACCAAAAGAATAGCAAAATCCAATCTTTCTGAGTTGTTGTGCCTTTTCTTTTATTTGAATTGTAAAGTTTATAAGTAAGCCATCCAAAAGTAAAACAAGCTAAAACTGCAAACAATATGGAGTGCATAAAACCTCTATGAAACGCCATTGCTTGAATCTCATTGCTGTATAATAGCCGCCCAACAAAAACATCTAAATCTGGAATTGTACCTCCAATTGCGCCGAATAAAAGTGCTTTGTTTCCAATCTTTTTTCCTAGAATAGCTTCTCCACAAGCAGCACCTAAAACAATTTGAGTTAATGAATCCATAATCACAAAAATAAGCCAACCAATTTGATTTGCATAACATTATGTAAAATCGTAACATTACAGAACAAAAAAATAGAGAATGCAACACAATAAAAATGGGTCAAAAACCACAATTAAAGACGAAAAAATTATTGTCAACAAAGAGTTAAATATTTGGGAAGCTCTATTTCCTGTTTTAGCTTTAGTTGCAATGTTGGCTTACAACGTTTTTGTGTTTGGTGATGATGCTTTGAGTGGCAGTAATCAGTTTGTTTTACTTCTAGGTGGCGCAGTTGCAGCATTTGTAGGTTTTAGAAATAAAATTTCTTATAAATTTATGATTGAGGAAGTTGCAGAAAATATAAAATCTACAGCGGGAGCAATCTTAATTCTTTTAATGGTAGGTGCTTTGGCAGGAACTTGGTTAATAAGTGGTATTATTCCATCTATGATATACTACGGATTACAGGTCTTAAATCCAACTATCTTTTTAGCAGCTTGTTTAATAATTTGTGCAATCATTTCTATTGCAACGGGTAGTTCTTGGACAACTTCAGCAACAGTTGGTATTGCATTAATAGGTATTGGAGAGGCCCTCGGAATTTCTTTAGGAATGACTGCAGGTGCCGTTTTATCGGGTGCTTATTTCGGGGATAAAATGTCACCAATGTCAGATACTACAAATTTAGCCCCAGCGATGGCAGGTACAGATCTTTTTACGCACATAAAATACATGGCATATACCACAGTGCCAACCATAGTAATTACTTTAATTATTTTTATCATTTTAGGATTTACACAGAATTCCACTGGAGAGGCAGATACGGCTGTTTTATTAGCAGATATTAATAAGGCGTTCAATATTACACCTTGGTTGTTTGTAGTGCCAATAATTGTCGTTTTATTAATCATTAAGAAAACTCCGCCATTAGCAGCATTATTAGCCGGAACTATTTTAGGAGGTATTTTTGCCTTAATTTTTCAACCAGAAGTTGTTACACAGATTACGGGTGCTGAAGAACTAACTTTTACGACTGCGTATAAAGGAATTATGCAAGCCATAACTGTTAAAACATCAGTTGCTACAGAAAATGCAGCTTTAGCAGATTTATTTACTGCGGGCGGAATGGCTAAAATGTTAGGAACAATCTGGCTTATTTTATGTGCTATGGTTTTTGGTGGTATTATGGATGCAATTGGTGCATTGGCAAAAATTAGTGCATTTATGTTAACGCTATTTGATTCTATTTTTGGGTTGTTTGCAAGTACAGTTTTTACTTGTATCGGATTAAACTTTACAGCATCAGATCAATATTTGGCCATTGTGGTGCCTGGTAAAATGTACGCCAAAGCATATGCAGATAAGGGGTTAGCACCAGAAAATTTAAGTAGAACTTTAGAAGATTCTGGTACCGTAACCTCTGTATTAATTCCATGGAATACTTGTGGAGCGTATCACTCTGGAGTTTTAGGAGTTTCTGTTTTTGATTACGCCATCTATGCAATTTTTAATTGGCTTAGTCCTTTTATGACATTGATTTTTGCCGCTTTCAAAATAAAAATTAAGCAGTTGGCAACTAAGTAAAATGATGGTTTATGTAATTATTATTGAAGCTTAAAAACTAGGAAAAATGCCATTACAAGCCAAAATTTTTAGGGTTATTACAACGAAGTACTAACGGAGTTGGGTTTAAGATGTAACTCTATCTCAAGAAATGCTCAATTATTAAGTCTTCTTTGATGATGTAACTTTCGACTTGGCTGCAAAAAGATTTAGAAAAATAGAAATCAGTAATAAAATCCAAGGAGTTCCATGAAGTAAAACGTCAAACCAATCTTGAGATTCCATTCCGTTTTCTGCAGAAAAAGCATTACCTCCCAAAATCCATTGTAATTTACCCCAAATATGTGGCGGATTAAAAGGTGCTAAACCTAACGTTAAACTTGCTATTAAAAACAGCTTCCAATTTTGTTTCAGTATGTTCATCACTTTTGAAAGGAACTTTTTCTTTATATATTGCGGGTAACTTGCTAAATAAACCAGTTCCACACCAATCCAAAACGAATGGTTAAATCTCTGTAAGGGTAATTCGGTGCAGAAAAATAATTCTTTTCAGTAAAACCAGAAGTTACATTATCTACTTTTAGATACAAGCGGGTTCTGCGGACTTGAGCATTTATAAAAACATCAAAAGTTGGAAAACCTATTTCTTCATCATTTTGTAAAGTAAATTCTGCTAATAAAGGATTATAAGCATTTGCTTTGTACTTGGTGAAATATTTAAAAGTAACGCCAATATTTACCAACATGGGTTTTCCTTTAAACCAATAATCGGTGTAGTAAAAAGTATTTCTCGTTACAAACTCAGGAACTCTAAAAACCGAACTTCCACTCGTTACGTTTTGATACATAACCGTATTTTCTAGAGCTAGTTTCCAGTATTTAAACTCTCTATTTGCTTTTACTTTTAAATAGGTAATCTGATTTTCAAATTGCCGTGGTGTATTGTTTTCATCAAAATAAGTATAGTTGTCAATATTAGTAAAATTTAGTGCGGCATTGATCCATTTAGAATGAAAGGTAAAACCTAGATCTCTCGTATTTACGTTGCTAAAATCGTTTTGCCAATTGTAAGCATCATAAGAGCTTTGATGTAATAATGTGTTGAAATTTGCCGATTTAGAATTTATTAATAAACTTCCTTTTACAGCGAAAAGACTGTCTTTTTCATAAATAGCCTCTCCTTTTAAATAAGTGCCCGACAACCTTCCAGAGCCTGGTGTGAGAGAAGCATCAGCATTTAGTTGAAAATTTTTAATTTTTGCATTCCAATCTGCTCCAATAGAAATTGCACTTCCTGCTAATTTTAATTTCTTTACAATATTCTTACTGTTTAAAATAGTGTCATAGCCATAAGAATAATTTGTGTAATTCACTTTCGCTTTAAATTTACCTAAAACATATTTTGAATTAAATTCTAAATGTACTTCATTACTTGTAATTTTACTTTCTGCATCATTTTTATTGGCATCAGTTGCAGTTACTTCTCCAAATATTGCTGATGTTGCGGATTTTTGTGTAAAATTATAATTTTTACTTTCATTTATAAAAATATGACCAATTTTTAAATTGCTGAAATCTTTTTTAGTGATGGTGTCTTTGTTAGATAGTAGTTTGAAACTTTGTTCTAAATATATGCGATTACTATCGAATTGATTTTCTGAATCGGTTAAATTTACATCTAATCTTGCCCTTTTGTCAAAATCTGGATCTTCAGAAATAAAACTTTCTAAAGCAGCTGTTGTTAAACCACCACTTTCTTCATTAAAAAAATCTTGACTTGTTAAATGGCCTCTAATTTGATATTGATTCTCTTTGGTTCTGTATTGAAAAGTTCCGCGAAAATTTCCATTACTGGCTAAAGATTGTCTATAGGCACCCAAAGAACGAAGACCTTTGTAGGAAACAGAAACATTTAATCGTCTCGAAAAATTTAGTGTAAAAAGAGCATCTACAAATTGCCCTTGTTGCAAGCCTGTGCGGTATGAAATTTCTGTAGTTGGTGTAGGAACTTCATAATATTTTATTTCATCAATGTCTAAATAGCTAAATTGTTTTGCAGTAAAACCAATATCTGGCAGATTATTTAAATTGTTAAAACTGTATGCTAAATTATTAAAAGTTTGACCCTGGTTATGAAAAGGAAGTAATTCAAAGTTATCTGTTCTTAAATAGTTGAATTTGTATTCCTTTTTTAAAGTTAAAGTAGTGTCGATGTATGAAGTATCTCTTTTGTGAGAAAATATTTTATAGTCTGTATATTTTGTTTTTCCGGATAAAATAATCTTGGTAGATCCGTTATTTCTTAAGGAATCAATGCTGCCGTTTAAAGCTTCAAATTTGTCTCCTCTCTTTCCATCAAAATTTAATTTTGTCTGACAGTAAATACTATTCAGTACAAAGCCAAATAATAAAAAGGTTAAAAAAATTGTTTTTTTCATTCCAAATTTTAACAAAGACAAATGTAAAATAATTAAACGAAATGAATCAGTAATAATTATGATGAAATCCGATTCTTTAAAAATTCTTCATTAAGTTTCTTTAAAGCTTCTTAAAATTGTAATTTCTATAGAATTTGTCTCCAACTAATGGGGGATAATAAGAATCTAAAAGAAAAAGTTTTCTTTTCTTTGTAATATGTTGAAGTCAAATTTTAGTGGTTTTTCTTTGGAAGCTGGCACGGATGAAGCAGGAAGAGGTTGTTTATGCGGACCTGTTGTTGCTGCAGCCGTAATTCTTCGTAAGGATTTTACACACCCTTTTTTAAACGATTCGAAGCAATTATCGGAAAAAAAGAGAGAAGAATTAAGACCATTTATTGAAGAAAATGCCATTGCATTTGGGGTTTCATTTGTTTGGCAAGATGAGGTTGATGAAATTAATGTTTTGCAGGCATCCATTACTGGTATGCATCGAGCGATTACAGAACTTGAAATTCTGCCAGAATTTATAATTGTAGATGGAAATAAATTCAAGAATTATAAAGAAATACCTCATGAAACGATTGTAAAAGGAGATGCAAAATATGTGAGTATTGCAGCAGCTTCAGTATTGGCAAAAACATATAGAGATGAATATATGGAAAAGATTCACCAAGAATTTCCAATGTATAATTGGCAAAAAAACAAAGGATATCCTACCAAAGAACATCGCAATGGAATTCGTAAATTTGGGATAACACAATACCACAGAAAAACATTTCGTTTATTACCAGAACAAATAAAGCTAGACTTGTAAACTTCAATTCATATTTTTTCTGCTGTTATTTCTTACTCTTTTGACTTTCATTCTTTCACTTGATAAGCGACGAACAATAAAAATATATTTTCCTTTAGGAATCCTTAAATAGTACAAACAAATCTTTCAAATAATCCAAAACACTGCTGCGAATTTTTAGAATTATAATTTCAGAAACAGATTAAGTTATTTAGGGTTTATTTAAAAACTTCAACTATTTTTACGTTCTCAATTTTACAAGATGATTAAAAAAACACGCGCAGAAATTACCAAATGCATTCTTCATAAAGTAGCAAATAAATTTAATAGCGGGCATAATGTGTTCTCTGAAAATCTAATTCGCTTCGATCAAGAAAGTTACGATTTAATGAAGAACTTCTTATTAAAACCTTTTGGTGGTTTAACGCAGAGTTATCGTTTTTCACATCATGCAGATGTGCGTTTAAATGAATTGAATAATTATGCTTCAGAGGTTTTTAAAGAAGAGAGTTCGTTTGTAGAATATTCCAAAAACATCGTGAATCATTTATATGAACAATCCAATTCTGCTCAGATAAAAACAGGAGATGTGCTCATCGTTTTTATTGAAGGTATCGAGTATAAAGATGTTTTAACGGAGGCTGTAGGTATTTTTAAAATTGAAAATAAAGTAGATTTTTTTCAAACCTATTTAGACGATAATGAAAGTTTTGATGTTGTTATTCAGAAAGGAATATCGACCAAAAGAATAGATAAAGGTTGTTTAATTTTAAATACTTCAGATACTGAAGGAACGGTTGTTCTTTCTGTGGATAATAATAACTATGATGCTCAATATTGGATTAAAAATTTCTTGAGTGTAAAATTGGCAGATGATTACAATTCGCATACCCAAAACTATTTAGAGCTTTGTAAAGAATTTTCTGAAGAGGTTATTAAGCCTGAATTAGGAATGAAAGAGCAAGGCAACTTTTTAGCAAATACAGTAGATTACTTTAAAGAAAATGAGTCTGTAGATTATGCTACTTTTAAAGATGAGGTTTTTGAGGGAGACAAGCATAAAGAGCTATTTGATGATTATAAAAAGCATTATGAAACTTTAAATGACGTTTTAATTAGAAATAATTTTGATGTTTCTGGAGTTGTTTTAAAGAAAGAAAAAAACAAGTTAAAAACAGAGATTAAGTTAGATACCCATATCAGCATAAAATTAGACGTAGATGCCCCAGAGGCAGCTTCAGAGTATTTAGAAAGAGGTTATGACGAAGAGAAAAAAATGAAGTTTTATAAAGTTTATTTTAACGAAGAAAAATAATTTATGCCGCATGGTTTTAAAAACCTTGTAGGTATTTCTTGTTTTCTAAAGGATAAATTCATCAACTTCAAACAATGTTTTAAAATGTTTTAAAATCTTTTGTTTCACTTCATTTGTATCTATTTTTCTACCCAATTCAGATTCCATAGAAGCCACTGCTTTTCCTTTAATTCCACAAGGAATTATATTGTCAAAATAACCTAGATTAGTATTTACATTCAATGCAAAACCGTGCATAGTTACCCATCTAGAAGAACGAATTCCTAAAGCACAAATTTTACGAGCAAAAGGTGTTCCAACATCTAGCCACACACCTGTTTCTCCCTCACTTCTAACGCCCTTTAGGCCATATTCTGCAATGGTTAAAATGATAGATTCTTCTAGTAGTCGCAAGTATTTATGGATATCTGTAAAGAAATTTTCTAAGTCTAAAATAGGATATCCCACAATCTGTCCTGGTCCGTGATAGGTAATGTCACCACCTCTATTAATTTTGTAAAAAGTAGCACCTTTTTCTTCTAATTGTTTTTCATTTAACAATAGATTGCTTAGATCTCCACTTTTACCCAATGTGTAGACATGCGGATGTTCCACAAATAAAAAGTGGTTTTTCGTACTTTCTTGTAGATTATTTCTTCTGTTCTTAATTTTAACATCAACAATTTCTTGCAATAATTCAGATTGAAACTCCCAAGTTTCTTTATAATCCTTAACAAGGAGGTCCTTTAAAAGTATGTTTTTGTTCATAAGTTCAATGACAAAGGTAAATAATTGATTATATTTGAGACTAAAATTGCATTCAAAATATACTTTTATGAAAATTAAATTTTCTCTATTTCTTTTTTTAATAGTAGTACTTGTAAAAGTTGATTTTTCTTATTCTCAAAATACTTGGAGTAAGCAAGAAAAAATGAATTCCCTTTTAGGAAAGAAAGATATTTATCAGAAGAAAAATTTTCCGTCTACTTATGAAATACTAAGTTTAGATATTGAGAGTTTTACAACTAGGCTAAAAAGTAAATCTAGCTCAGAAGAGCATACTATTGAATTGCCTAATGCTGATGGAAGTTTGTCAAGATTTAGATGTAAAGAAAGCTCCAATTTTGAAGCTAAATTACAAGCTAAATTTCCCAATATTAAATCCTATTCAGCCCAAGGAATAGATGATCCAACTGCCTTGGCAAAAATTAGCATTGGCACCGATGGTTTTCATGCAGTAATTTTTTCTGGTAATCAAGAAACGGTTTATATAGATCCTTATTCAAGAGATAATAAAGATTATATTATTTACAAAAGAAGTAGTTTAAGTAAGCTTGACGAAGATTTTAAATGTCAAGTAGAAGCCTCTGCAAAAAAGGAATTTTCGGTTTCCGATTTTAGTAAAAATGCTAATGATGGAAAATTAAGAACTTATAGATTGGCATTGGTTTGTAGTGCAGAGTATTCCGAATTTCATTTAGGGGTAAGTCAACAAAATATTCCAGATACTGCTACAGATGAAGTTAAAAAAGAAGCTGTGTTATCTGCAATGAATACATCCATGACAAGAATTAACGGAATCTTTGAAAAAGATTTGTCAATAAAGCTCGTTATTGTAAATGATAATAATAAAATAATTTTTTTAGATGCGGCTACAGATGGTATTTCAGATGGCTCACCGTCTACGATGATTAATGAAGTACAGACGATTTGTGATAATTCTATAGGAGATTCAAATTATGATATTGGACACATTTTTAGCATCGGTGGTGATGGCTTAGCTGGTTTAGGAGTTGTGTGTATATCAGGTCAAAAAGCCAGAGGTGTAACAGGAAGATCTCAACCAGTTGGTGATCCCTATGATATAGATTTTGTAGCACATGAAATGGGCCATCAATTTGGCGCAACCCATACATTTAATAATAGTTGTAATGGTAACAGAACAAATTCTACCGCAGTAGAACCTGGAAGCGGATCAACAATTATGGGATATGCTGGTATTTGTTCACCAAATGTTCAAGCAGGAGATCCTAATGGAAATAGTGATGACTATTTTCATGCCGTTAGCATAGCCCAAATGTGGAATACTATTCAAAGTTCTGGTGATTGTGGTGCTTTAACGAACACAAATAATACTGCGCCAACCTCAAATGCAGGTTTAGATTATTTTATTCCTAAGTCTACACCTTTTAAATTAGAAGGCACTGCAACAGATGAAGAAGGTTTGTCTAGTTTAACCTATAATTGGGAGCAATTAGATATTGAAATTGCAACCATGCCGCCGTTAAGCACAAATACTTCAGGACCAATGTTTAGATCGTTGCCTTCCAAAACAGCACCTGTTCGATTTATGCCAGATATAGCTACGGTGATGTTAGGCAGTACTTCTACAACTTGGGAGGTAGTGCCTTCTGTAGCGAGAGAATTGAATTTTTCATTTTTAGTAAGAGACAATCATATTGGAGGAGGAAGTTCAGCTCGAGATGATATGAAAGTTCAAGTTGTAGACGCAGAAGCTTTCATTGTAACTTCGCAAAATGCGGAAGAAACTTTTAGTTCTGGACAAACAATCTCAGTTGCTTGGAATAAAGGAACTACCGATCTCGCTCCAATAGATTGTGAAAATGTCAATATTAAATTATCTATTGATGGAGGTGTTACTTTTCCTATTTTCTTAAAAACAAATACCCCAAATGATGGTGCAGAGGATATAATTGTGCCAGATAATGCAACAGCTAATGCAAGAATTCTAGTAGAAGCTGTTGACAATATTTTTTATAATGTAAACACCTCTAAGTTGAGCATTGTTTCATCAACACCAACCTTTTTAATTATAGACGAGACTGGTGAGCAATCAGTTTGTAATACGGGTGATGAAAGTATCAGTTATACTTTAAACTTCGATTTTATAAATGGTTTTACAGAAACAGCCACTTTAAGTGCTACAGGATACCCAGTAGGTTCTTCTGTAACATTTAATCCAACGACAATAAATTCAGATGGGAATGTGCTTGTAACGGTTTCAAATCTAGAAGATAAAGAAGCTAAAAATTATGAAATTACTATTGTAGGAACATCTGCAACAGTAACACAAAGCGTAAGTTTGGTTTTAAAATTACAAAGTTCAATATTTGATGTTTTAAGCTTATCCTCGCCAACAAATGGGGCTACAAATATTTCCATAAAGGAAGTTTTAAGTTGGGTTGAAGATGAAAATGCAGCATCTTATGATGTGGAAATAGCATTAGATAGTGGTTTTCAGACCATAGTTTCTAGCGTAAATGTTTTAGAAAACTCCTTTCAAGTTGATGGTTTAGTTTCAGAAACAGTATATTTTTGGAGGGTAAAACCTAAAAATGATTGTGGAGAGGGAAGCTTTTCGGATGTTTTTAGTTTTACAACAGAAATTCCACTTTACTGCCCATCAACTTTTACAGATGAATCAGGAGGTGGAGAGCATATTACAAATGTTACCTTTAGTGGAATTAACAATACCTCAGGAAATGATACCTCTGATGGTTATGAAGATTTTAGATCCATAAATACAAACCTTCTGAGAGGGCAAACAAAACAGATAAGTGTAACTCTAGATACTGACGGTTTTCAAGATCATTGTTTTGTTTTTATCGATTGGAATCAAGATTTTACTTTTGATAAGGAGACAGAAAGGTATGATTTAGGAACTGTGACAGCGGATATCGGCACCGTTACTTTTAATATTTCAGTACCGGTGAGTGCAAAGTTTGGGGAAACAAGAATGAGAGTCATTATTGAGTACGCTGATCCTACAAATGGTTATGGAGACGGAGCTTGTGATGTAGATCATGTAACAGAATGGGGAGAAACTGAGGATTACTCAGTAACTGTTGTTGAACTGGTAAATAATCCTGATAATTTTTCTGTGTTAACAACTTCAGAATCTTGTGTAGATGAAAATGATGGAGTTATCAATGCAGTTATGGATCAAAGTGAATATACTTATCAAGTCACAGTTTCTGGACCTTCAATTAATATAACTGAAAACTTACCCGGTACTTCTTATACGCGTCAAGGTTTGGCCCCTGGAGATTATGAAGTTTGTTTCTTTGTTGTAGAATCAAATTACACACAGTGTTTTGAGGTAAATATAGAGGCATCTGAACAAATAGCATTAAAAGTAGCAAGCAAAAATCAATCGAATACATACTCTTTTAATATTGATAGCGGAACAGCTCCTTATAAGGTGTATCTGAACGAGAAGTTATTAAGCGTTTCTGATACCAAAGAATTTGAAATAGAAATTTTTGGAAGTGGAAAATTAGAGGTTAAAACTGCAAAAGATTGTGAAGGATTTTACAAGACTAGTATTGGTGAAATTTTATTAAAGCAAAACCCTATTTCAGATTCTATTGATTTGTTATTGCCGATAGGTATTAGTGAGCCTAATATCAATGCCCTAATTTTTGATCTGAATGGAAAAATGATTTACAGCCAGAGTATAAAAAGAGAGGAGAATACCTTATCAATTCCTTTTAAAGACTATGCTTTAGGTATTTATATCTTAAAATTATCCATTGAAAATTCAAAACCAATTAAAATTATAAAGCAATGAAAAAGATATTAATAAGTATTGTTTTAGTTTTTGCTTCTTTTGTGAGTATTCAATGTTCAAAAGATCCTAAAAATCGAGCACCAAGTGCAGTTAATTTAATTTATCCATCCCAGAATTTATTGTGTATAGAAAATACAATTACCTTTAATTGGAGTGAAGCTATAGATCCTGAAAACGATGCATTAGAATATAATATTATCATTGCTACAGACAGGGCGATGACAAATATTATTGAAAACGAAACGACTACTTCTTCAGAATTAACATTTATATTAGAAAAACAAACTGCTTATTATTGGAAAGTTGATGCCTTAGATGTAAAGAACAATCAAGGTACGGAGTCAGAAATATTTGCTTTTTATACCAAAGGAGAAGGAGTTTTAAATTATGCTCCATTTGCATCAGAATTAGTTTCTCCTGAAAATAATGGTCAAGTAAATGCAACTTCTGTAAGTTTAACCTGGGAAGCTGCTGATGCTGATACGGATGATATTTTAAGTTATGAACTTTATTTTGGAGAAAATTCTGACTTAAATTTAATGGACGATACACTTACCGAAAAATCTTATACAGTCTCTGTAGAATCAGGTAAAACCTATTCTTGGAAAGTAAATGTAAAAGATCAATATGAAGCAAAATCCATTGGTCAAACTTGGACTTTTACAGTGAATTAAAAGCCATTTTTACTCGTACATGTGAGGTCTTAGAATTGTTTAATTTATTTTAAAACCTAACAAATGAAGCATTTAGTTTAAATTTTACACTGTTATAAAGCTTAAATTAAAGGAAGACTGATTGATAAAAAACACACGTTACAATGCCACTACAAACTTCTCTTAAAAAAGCTAAATATTTAACCAATACGTTAATTTTAAATTTAAAGATTTAAATCTAGGTGCAAAATTATTAGAATAATAATTGTCGTTGTAGACAATAAAAAGATCTGAAAGCGGAGCAAAACGCCACTGTAATTTTGTGTTGATTCCAAAATTTTCTTGCTGACTGCTATATTGAATAAAAGTAGACCAAAATAAGCTTTTATTAAAAGTGATGTCTATTTTTGGACCAATTAACCAAATAGAAGCATTTGGGAAGGGATTAGGGAGTATTACTTTATCATAATTAATTTGCATAGAACCGGAAAAATAGGGTTGAATTCTCCAAGCTAAATTAGTTGTTAAAGAATATTTTTTACCATTAAAAAAAGTACCTACTGAAGGTTCTATTCGATAAGAAAAATTTTTTCTTTGATCGGATCTATAACTAAGGTTAAAATTGGTGTATGCATAACCTTTATTCGCAGGCAAAGGAATTGCTCCATCTGTTCCTGTAGGATCAAACTCACTAAAAAGATAAGTAAAACGATTATTCATTTCTGCAGTCAATTCTGCAGTGTTTATAAAATTTGCTCGCCATCTGCTGCTGATTGCATAATCTGAATTTTTAAAGTTTAACTCAGGTTTCCAAATAAAAATAGGAGTAATCGAGAAGCTATGTTTTTGAATTTTACTTTCATTTGGCCAAAAAGTACGTTCTATTTGAGGCGAAATTTTAAAAATATCGGTTCTTCTAAGAAACCCCAAATCGGACTGATAATTCTCTCCAACATAAACCCCATTTATTCTTGCACTAAAATTTCTATTAAAATATTGCGTAGAAAACCCAGCAGAATAATCTTTGTTCTTTATACCTGGAGAAAAAGACTTATGAATGAAATATTTCCCAACCCAAGAATTGTCTTCTGAAGCTAAGCGATAATCCATCCCAATAATTCTATTATATGTATCTTCCTCTGCAAGAAAATCATACTCCTTTGTAGCTTCTTTATTAATAATCATAAAGCTAATATTTGATCGGCTAAACAGTTTTTGTTGAAGTGTAATAACAGCACTATTAACAGTAGGGATTTCATTTTCAATGTCTTCTGCAGTTTGCATTGTTAACAAACCAACCCTTAAGTTGTTATTTACTTTGCCACTTAATCTCACTCCAGCAATAATATCATTTTCTATAGTATTATCATTGGCATCTTTTGCAATACCTATTCTTCTGGAGAAAAAAGGATTAGAATCTCTATTGTTACCAAAATCTGCAAACAAATCACTATTTTCAATAAAGAATAGTCTTCTTTCCGGCAATGAAACTTCAAAGCGAGTAAGATTTGTGATTTGTTGGTCTACTTCTACTTGAGAAAAATCAGGATTTAAAGTAATATCTAAATTCATACTATTACCAATAGTGAATTTTGCATCTCCACCAAATTTTAAATCTGTAATAGAGGTTTTGTTTTCAAAGTCTTTTGCGGTTATTGCATTTACATAAGGTATAATAGAAATTGGAGATTTTGATTTTCCTAGAGGCTTTTCAAAAATCATTTCTCCCATATAAGCCAAGTTAAATATAAATTGATTTTGAGGAATATTTACCCAGGTATTTCTTTCATTATATTGTGTGTCAAAATGATAACTGTTAAAGCGCCATTTGGTTTCACCCTCTCTGTATTTAAAAGCCGACAATGGAATGATCATCTCTATAATGTAATGATCGTCTTTAATTTTCGTTTTACATTGCCATTTGGTGTCCCAAGCCATCGTAAACCCTCTTAGCTCAGAACCTCCGCCAGATAGAAGCATTTCTCTTTTTACTCCATAAGGATTGGTTCCAAAAATGAATGCATTAGTTCCATCATTAAATGTATCAAATAAAAAGGTAATATTATCGCTACCGCCGGCTCTAAAGTCTCTTCTAAGAGAAGGTGTAATAAATTTATTATCAGGAGCATTTACTTTGGCACCTATGTATAAATTTTTATCATCAAATAAAAACTTAATATTTGCTTGTTGTTTTGCTTGCGTAGAATCTGAAGGAAAATATTGCCAGAATCCGGAAGCTCCTTTGCTGTCTTTCCATTCATTTTCGTTAAGATTTGCATCTAAAACGATTGGATTCTCAATGAAATTAACAAATACGGATTTATTAGTTGTTTGGGAAAAACTATGGATTACAAAAAGGAAAGTAATAAAAACTAAAATATTTTTCAATAGGATTTATTTTGATATGTATCAAAGATAGTACAAAAAAACCTCATCTTATGAAGATGAAGTTTTTTGTAAAAATGAACAATAGTATTACCTTAAAAAAGGCTATTTATAAATTATTTATTTAGTTCCCTTTTGTTGGTTTTGGAAATTTAGGAGGGGTTATTTTCTTTTTACCTTTTAACTGAGATAATAATTCTGTAACGGCTCTTTCCAACTGAGGATCTGAACCTTTTTCTAAAGATTTTGCATTTTGCCTTACAGCTATATCTGGTGCAACTCCTTTGTTTTCTGCAATCCAGGTATTTGTTGCTGGATCAAAAACAGCATTGTCTGGTGCTGTTAAAGAACCACCATCTATCATTCTATAATGAGTAGATGATTTCACCAATCCACCCCAAGTCGTAGCTCCTATTAATAATCCTGCTTTTTGTTGTCTAAAAACCCAAGGGAAAAAATCCCCTCCAGATCCTGCAAGTTCATTTATCAATAATACTTTGGGTCCCATAATTCCAGCAGGTAAACGCATCGCTTTTCCATTCGGAACTTCATTTGTCAATGCTGCTCTTGGTTTACGCGTCATTAAGTCTACCATATAATCATCTAATAATCCACCGCCATTAAAACGTTCATCAATGACAGCCCCTTCTTTATTTTGCTGAGCAAAATAATATCTATTAAAAGAAACAAATCCTGGTCCACCAGTATTTGGTACCCAAATATAACCTAGCTTTCCTCCAGAAAGTTTGTCTACCATTCTTCGGTTATCTTCTACCCAAGTTCTTTGGCGCAATGAATTTTCGCTTTTAATTGGTTTTACAATTTCTTTCCAAGCACCTTCAAAAGATGGTTTTGTATTGATATGTAACGTAGTTTGTTTAGTAGCAGTACCATCGAGATATTTATAGATGTTGTCTTTGTCAGTAATTTCTTCATTATTGATGCCGACTAGATAATGTCCTGCTTTAATTTTCATGCCAGGCTGATCTAAAGGGCCATTTAATCCGGGGTTCCAAGCCTCTGAAGTATAAATTCTTTTGAATTGCCACTTTCCTTGTCTGGCTGAAAAATCTGCACCTAACAAGCCTCCTTTAGCTGTATCAATAGTAGGGAAATCTCCACCACGAACAAAACTATGTCCAACCGATAATTCTCCATTTACTTGATCTAAAATATAATTTAAATCTGCTCTGTGTTTTACAAAAGGCACTAGCGGTGCATACCGTTTATAAACTTTGTTCCAGTCTCTACCGTGCATTCCTGGATCATAAAAATAATCGCGCTCGTAGCGCCAAGCTTCTTCAAAAATTTGATTCCATTCACTAATTCTGTTTAGCTTCATGTTAAAATCTAACTTTAAAGTTTTAGCACCTTTTATATTTGCCCCAGTAGTTTTTGCTACTTTCCATTCTCTGCCGGCTTTCACAATCATGTGTTTTCCGTTTGGAGAAATACCATATATGCTTAGCTTTTTTCCAAATTCTGTTGCCTTTAATTTTTTCAAATCAAATTTTTGAATTGCTTTTTCATTAGAAATAAATACAAATCCGGCAGGTCCAGCAGCAATACTTCTGAAACTTTCTTTTAGAGGCAAAGCCAAAATTCTACGAGAAATTCCGTTAAAATCAATAACTACTTTTTTGTCTTTTTTATCTTCAGATTTTTTCTTAGAATCTTCATTTTCATCATCTTTCTTGCTTTTATCGTCTTTCAACTTTTCTTTTTCCACAACTTCTTCATCGCTTTTCGGTTTAAAAGGAGAAGCATCTTTTTTAGCCAAATTAATTACATAAGCAGCATAATTTGGTTTGGCCGTCATAGAACTTGTATTTGCCCAACCAGAGCGCAATGCAACATCTGTACTTGCTAAAAAGTATAAATGTTTGTGGTCTAAATCCCAGGTAGGAGAAAATGAATCTGCAAATGGATCTGTAATTGCTGTAACCTTATTAGACGCTAAAGACCATACTTTTATTTGTTTTAAACTATTGTCGCCAGATTTAGCATACGCTAACCAATTAGAGTCTGGAGACCATGTGATTCCCATTCTACCACGTTCTAAGTTGTTGCCAGCATTGTCAATCGTTCTGATGGTTGCTGCTTTTAAATTAACAATTCTAATGCGTGTATCATCATCTACAAACGCAATATTCTTTCCGTCTGGAGACCAAGTTGGTTCCCAAGCCATTTTAGAAACCCCAATAGAAATAGTGGTTGTTTTGGTGGTTCCGTCTTGATTATTTACATGCAAAGCATATCCTTTTCCATTTGAATCAGAAAACCATGCGATTTTATCTCCTTCTGGTGACCAAATTGGCGCTCTATCAGCAGCTCCAGAACTTTTCGTGATGTTTCTTGCATCTCCAAATTCTACAGGAGCCGTAAAAATATCGCCACGTGAAGCCATTACAACTCTTTTTCCATTAGGAGAAATATTTGCATAATCTACTCTTTTATTGACATTTACCCATTTAGTATCTGTCCAAGGAAAATCTCCTTTAATAGAAATTTTTAAACGTTTTGTTTTATTGTTTTTTATATCTAACGTGTGCAAATAACCATCTTGTTCAAAGATTAAGTGACTTTTAGATCCACTTAAATATTTTACAGCAGTTCCTTTAAAACGAGTGACTTGTTTTACTGCTTTTGTTTTTGTGTTGTATGACCAAACGTTAGAGGTATGTGTTCTGTCGGATAAGAAATATACCATACTTCCATTCCAAACGGGGTATTTATCAGTAGTTTTATTGTTTGGTAATAAGGTTTCGTTTAAGGTTTTTAAATCGATAATAATTAACGGAGTGTTTTGTCCACCACGATAATCTCTCCATTCTTCATCCCAACGTCTCATTTTATCAATCACCAATTGTTTTCCATTCGGAGAATATGATCCTGCAGTTGCCCATTGTTCAAATAATTTAGTGACTGGACCGCCATCTATAGAAACAGTATACAATCTGTTATACCTACTTGGTGCAGTGTCTCTATTTGATGCAAATAAAACTCGTTTACCATCATTAGTCCAACCTTTAGCAACATCGGCACTTGTGTGCCATGTTAATCTTTTGGCTTCTCCACCAGCAATCGAAACAATATAAACTGCTGAAGAGCCAGACCTGTTTGATGTAAACGCAATCCATTTTCCGTTTGGAGAAATGTGCGGATTGCTTTCAAGTGCTGCTGTGCTTGTTAATCTAGTTGTAAGATTTGTAGTTAAATTTGTTGTCCAAACATCAGATCCATAAGTATATGCTATTTGGTTTCCATTAATTGTTGGTTGTCTTAATAGCCGTGTTTCTTGCGCTGCTATATGCGCTGTTGATAAGAACAACATGATAACAAGAATACTTTTGAAAATTGATTTCATAGGATTAGTGATTGATTTTAAAGGATTACGTTAAAGATACAAAATCTTGGTATTTAATCTTGCGAGAGAAATGATAGGGTTAAGAATAAAAAAAAAGCCTCATCTTATGAAGATGAGGCTTTTTGTATGCATAAACAATAGTATTATCCTAAAAAAGGATATTTATAATCTTTTGGTGTTACAAAAGTTTCTTTAATTAAACGAACAGAAGTCCAGCGTAATAAATTTTGTGCAGAACCAGCTTTATCATTTGTTCCAGAAGCTCTTGCGCCTCCAAATGGTTGCTGACCAACAACTGCTCCTGTTGGTTTGTCGTTGATGTAGAAATTTCCCGCTGCATTTTCTAATGCTTTAGATGCTTTTTCAACAATATATCTATCTGTAGAAAAGATTGCTCCTGTTAAAGCATATTCAGTAGATTCATCTACTAATTTTAAAGAAGCTTCCCATGCAGCATCTTCGTATACATAGATTGTCATAACAGGGCCGAACAATTCTGTACACATTGTTTTGTACATTGGATCTTTAGCTACAATAACGGTTGGTTCTATGAAGTATCCAACAGATTTATCGTGACCACCCCCAATGATAATATCTGCATCAGGATCCGTTTTAGCAGCGTCTAAAAAGCTTGCAATTTTATCAAAAGAACCTTCGTGTATAACTGCATTTACGTAGTTTGATGGATCTTCTGGAGAACCCATTTTTATTTCATTTGCTTGTGCAATTAAATGCCCTTTTACTTCTTCCCACATGGATGCAGGAATAAATGCACGTGATGCAGCAGAACATTTTTGACCTTGAAATTCAAAAGCACCTCTTGTAATTCCTGTTGCAACTTGCAGAGGGTTGGCAGAATTATGCGCCCAGATAAAGTCTTTACCACCAGTTTCTCCAACAATTCTTGGATATGTTTTATAGTTGTGGATATTATTTCCTATTTGTTTCCATAAGTTTTTAAATACATGCGTAGATCCTGTAAAGTGTAATCCAGAGAAATCTGGAGAAGCAAATACAGTATCGGTAATCATCACAGGATCTCCGTAAACTACATTTATTACACCATCAGGCAAACCAGCTTCTTTAAACAAATCTACAATTACTTGAGCAGAATATGCTTGATGATCAGAGGGTTTCCATACCACAACATTTCCCATTAAAGCTGGGGCAGCAACTAAATTTGCAGCAATAGAGGTAAAGTTAAAAGGTGTAATGGCATATACAAATCCTTCTAGCGGTCTATACTCAACTCGGTTCCAAATTCCTGGAGCAGATGCTGGTTGATCTTTAAATATATCTGTTAAATATTGTACATTGAAACGGAAGAAATCAATCATTTCACAAGCCGCATCAATTTCTGCTTGATGAACGTTTTTAGATTGTGCAATCATTGTAGCCGCATTCATTCTCGCTCTGTAAGGTCCTGCTAATAATTCAGCAGCTTTTAAGAAAATAGAAGCTCTTTCCATCCAACTTACGCTAGACCATGCTTCTCTTGCCGCTAAAGCAGTAGCAATTGCAGTATCTACATGAGATTTGTCTGCAGTATGATATTGTCCAACAACATGTTTGTGGTCATGTGGAGGTGTAATATTCTTTGTATTTCCTGTTCTAACTTCTTCGCCATTAATATGCATTGGCACATCAATATTGCGGTTAAACATTTCTTTGTAAGTAGCTAATAATTCTGTTCTTTCAGGAGAACCTGGAGCGTACCCTTTTACTGGTTCATTAACCGCTTCTGGAACATTAAAAAATCCTCTTGCCATTTTATGTGTTTTTAAGTTTTAATCTCTAATTTTGAGTGTCAAAGTTACAATTTTTGTTTCAATAAATTTAGTTGATTTTTGATGTCTTTTGTTAAAGTAAATTCAATAATTATATTAAAAAACACTATTTTTAATAAATAATTAAATGATATATGTGCACGGTAACCTATCTTCCTTTAGGCAATAATAATTTTATTTTAACCTCTAATCGTGATGAAACGCCACTAAGAAAAACAATACCACTAGAGACCTATAAAGAAAATGGTGTAGAATTAACATACCCGAAAGATGCTTTAGCAGGAGGAACTTGGATTGGTGCAAGTACAAAAAATAGATTGGTTTGTTTGCTAAATGGCGGATTTAAAAACCATACAAGAAATCGTTATTACAAGATAAGTAGAGGTGTTATTGTAAAAAAAATCCTTTCTACAGATAATGGGGTTGCTTATATTAACAATTTTGATTTTACAGATATAGAACCGTTTACATTGATTTTGATTGATTATCATTTGCAATTAGAAGCTTATGAATTGGTTTGGGACGGCATTAAAAAACATTTTAAAAAACTAGCAGAGGAGCCTAAAATTTGGTCTTCATCTTCTTTATATACCGAAGAAATGAAAGTCTTAAGAAAAGAATGGTTTTCTGATTGGTTAGCAAAAAATGATGTCTTTCAGCAAGAAAAAATTGTTGACTTTCATCAAAATGAAAACTTAGGAAATACAGAAATTTCGCTTAAAATGAAAAGAGCTTTTGTAGAAACGGTGAGTATAACTTCGGTAAAAAAAATAGCATCCAACATAGAAATGACTTATTTAGATGTAAGAACAACTAAAAGAGTGCAAAAGAAATTAAGCCAACAATAACAACCCCGAAAATAGAAATAAAAATATAGGTAAAGTTTAGGAGTGTAAATTTTATAAAAGTTTTAAAATAACCTTGTTGGTAAAACTTGCGCATGGCAATCAAAAGATACATTAAAAAGAGGACTGCAAAAATCCATAATTGAGGTGTAGCCCCAAAGAGTTCTAATAAAAAGTAAATAGATAAAAGCATAAAAAATACGGTTTGCGTATGAAATACCAGGACTAAATGGTCTACATACGTGTATTTTCTTCTAATGTAAAACAACTTTAAAAATAAGGTAAAAAAGGGTAAAAATACAAATAGTGCTATGGAAATATAGGATAGCAATTGGTTGCTAAATTGTTCTTGACTTTCTCCTTCAGTAGTCAAAGAATTGATCACTTTTGCTCTGTTGTATAAAAACCTATTGAAAAATGTTTTTTCTTTTTGAAGGCTATCTAAAGCAGCATCGATACTTGTTTTAGGGTGTTTTTTTTGAAATTCTAAATAATCAGCAATTGGAAGCCCTGCAAAGTCAATTTTATTTCCGGTTGTACTGATCGATTTTGTAGAGTCTTTTGCTTTTTCTGCTACTTGGTCTATAATTTTTTTTCTTTTTACAGAATCTATAGGAATCCAAGAGTTTTTAAGTTCGGTATTAACAGCGTTTTTTAAGGAGTCTATATCTACATTCTTTACTGCTTGATCAGTATCAAAAGAAATAATTTTCGATTGCTTTTGTTCAGTGCCGTTTTTAAGTTCTTTAAATTTATCAATGTTTTTAGAAAGTCCTAAGATTAAAAAGAAAAGGATAGAAACGGTTAAATAAAACTGAAAAGGATTGGAGTAGCGCTGTCTTTTGCCATCCACATACTCTTTAGAAACTTTACCAGGTTTTATTAAAAGCGGAATTATTGTATTCCAGAATTTTGCATCAAAATTGAAAAATCCATTAAAAACTTCATGAATAAAACTTTTAAAAGTAATGTTGTTTCCTTTATTTGCTTGGCCGCACTCTGGGCAGAATTTTTCTTGGCCATAAAATGGATGCCCACAATTTAAACATGCAGGATCTTTAATTTTTGCTACTTTATTTTTTATTTTTTTTAGTTTGATAATACTGGTGTTGCAAGTTGAAAAGTTGGTATGTATACTTTAAACTCTTCTAAAGTTTCTATGTTTTTCATGGTATAATACCCTTTCATGGCGCCCATTGTAGATTCTAAAAAACACCCAGAACTGTAAGTGTAATTATCATTGGGATTTAATATAGGAGTTTGCCCAACAACTCCTTCTCCTTTTACAAGTTCGGTAGTATTCAACGAATCAAAAATTTTCCAAAAACGATCTGTTAATTGCAACGTTTCTGATGATTTATTTTCAATGGTTATAAAGTAAACAAAAGTATAATACAACCTATTATTTCTATAGCTTGTGCCATTATATTTTGTTTTTACAGAAATTTTAATTCCTTTTGTAATTTGTTGAACCATTGCAGTAAATATAGCTTTTTAGATTAAAGACTGCAAATCAAAATTTTTAGTTACCTATTTTGATTGTAAAAACCAGCGCCAATACCAATCACTCTATCGTACAAACCACCAAAAGGTTTGTAATATACGATTACTGTATATTGGTTTTCAGTTTGAAAAAAAGTACCATTAATTTGGTTCGTATCTACTTGTTGGTTCTCGTCAACCGTGGCAAAGGTATAATTGTAAAAACCTTGTTTTAGTAAAATTTGTCCTTGATAGCTAGAGGTTTCAAAATTGTAAAAAAGTTTATTTTCATCTTCAATTTTAAAATTATTAAAAGCGCCATAGATATAAACGTCTTTATTGGCAATTGGTGTGTCTGCATATAAAGTAAAATGCATCATGGCATAATCTGCCTCTGTGTTTGTGTCATTTGCATCTAAAGTTCTTATCACAAATTGGCCATTAATATCTGGGTTGTATGTGTAACTTCTATTCGGCTTGTAGGTAGAAGGGTATAAGTAATGATGAAAAACATTCTTCATGTCTATTTTAACCACATTCAAACTTTTATTTCTGATGAGTTTACTGTCAAAATTTAAATATTCATTTCCTCCCCAAAAATTAGTTTTGTTCGCGTAGGTGTATTTTAACTGATTTTGTTGAAAAAAAGTTGGCTGTAAATTGGTAATTTTTTCATTCCAATTTTCATTTTTTAGCAGAGCAATATGCACTTCTTGAGAAGGGTTGTTGATTCTAAGGTTTGGATGATTTACTGTAAATTCAACGGTTTGTTGCGTATCTCTTGTTTTCGTGTTTCTGCTCCTAGAAACTGCAACTCCAATGGTTGCTGCATTTTCATAGAGAACAAGTTTTCTAGAAAAAACAACTTCATCGTCATCATTTAAGATAGAAACTAAATAATTTCCGCTTTTGGTGATAATAGAATTTACATTCGGAATTTTCACCTCATAATGTGTGTAATTCTGAAAGGTGTTAAAAGAATTGGTCACATTTATAATTGAATTCTGATCAAAACCATCTATAAACTGACTAGAAAGCAATCTGCTTTTTTGCCAATCATGCGTCATGTGTTCTATTTTATATTGGTAGTCTTTACTATCTGCATCCAAATCATCAAAAGACAATTCTAAAATGGTACCTAAAGGCACAATAGATGAATAGTTGTTTTCTTGTAAGGGTCTTAATTGAATAGATTTTATGTTTTGTGCAAAAAAACTAATTGTAAAAAACAAGAAAGCAAGGAATATTTTTTGATGCATATTTTTCTTTTATACTTTGTAAAAGTACTGAATTTAGCACTTTAAAGACACTTGTGATAACACTTCTTTGTTAGGTTTTATGGTTTAATTAACAAAAGATGCCGCTAAAGATTAAAATAAAGTAGTTAGATAGACGAAAATATTATGGAGTAAGGGCTATAAAGTAGTTCTTGAAATTGCAGACCAGGCAAAGCCAAACTCGTAAATGTCTGCATACTTCTTAAAGTATTTAAAGTGGAAGATTTGCGATATAAGTTTTTGTATCACAAATGCAAGTAGTATTTCTAAATAAAAACGACCTATCTTCACTCTAATATAGAAATATATGAAGCTTACTATTTTAGCGATTACTTACTTCTCAAATAACTGCCTAAGAGGCAGGTATTCAATCTTAAAGAGATTTTTTTAAATTAAAAAATGCAGCAAATTTTTAACTGATTTATTTATTGCTGAAAGTTGTAAATTTTGAGTTTTTTCTAAACTATTCTACTTAAGCCTCATTTACAGTTGAGGCTTTTTTTTAAAATAAACCCAACGATTTCTTTAAAATCATTTATTTAGAATTATTATAAATAATAATAATAGGTAGAGATAACAGCTGAATTATATCTGTCACAATTAGCAAAAACATTAAATTTGCATGATTTTTTAAGATAACTAACAATTCCAAATTACTATGTCAAAAGACATTCGTATTAAAAAAGGCTTAGATATTAAGCTTATTGGCGGTGCAGAAAAAACAACGAAAGCTATTTCTTTGAGTAGTGTTTATGCGGTTAAGCCAGAAAATTTTCATGGAATTACACCCAAACTTGTTGCCAAAGAAGGAACTAAAGTAAAAGCAGGAGATACACTTTTTTATTCAAAAAGTGACGAACGCATTTTATTTCCTAGTCCTGTTTCTGGCAAAGTTGTGGAGGTGATTCGTGGAGCAAGAAGAAAAGTGTTAACAGTGAAAATTGCTGCTGATGCAAAACAAGCATATAAAAATTTTGAGACTAGAGATGCAGAAAACATGTCTGCAGAAGAGGTTAAAAATTATTTATTTGATGCAGGTTGTTGGCCATTTATAAAACAGCGTCCTTATGATATTGTTGCAAATCCAAATCAAGCACCAAAAGCTATTTTTGTTTCTGCCTATGCAAGTGCTCCTTTAGCTGCAGATTTAGATTTCACTTTAGCAGGTAAAACAGCAGAATTACAAGCAGCTATTACAGCTGTTTCTAAACTTACGGAAGGTAAAGTGCATATTTCTATAGGTGCAAATGGAAATTCTCCTCTTAGTGAATTAAATGGAGTTGAAATTCATAAAGTTTCAGGGCCACATCCTTCAGGAAATGTAGGTACGCAAATTGCAAAAATTGATCCTATTAATAAAGGTGAAGTTGTTTGGGTAATTGCGCCACAAGATTTAGTAATTATTGGTGAGTTGTTATTAACGGGCAAGTTTAATGCTACAAGAACTGTTGCATTAACTGGTTCTAAATTTAGCAAACCACAATATGTTACTGCGATTGCAGGAGCAAATATTGCTGATTTAGTAGCTGATAATTTAGAGAATGACAACACAAGAATTATTAGCGGAAACGTTTTGTCTGGCGTGCAAGTTAAAGAAGATGGTTTTATTGGTTATTATGATAATCAAATTACAGCAATCCCTGAAGGAGATGATTATGAGTTTTTTGGATGGAATAAGCCGATTTTCAATAAAATATCTACTTCAAGAGCATTAACTTTTTCTTGGTTAACACCAAATAAAAAGTACGATTTAAATACCAATACAAATGGAGAACACAGAGCATTTGTAGTAACTGGTTCCTACGAAAATGTATTTCCTCTAGATATCTATCCAATGCAATTATTAAAAGCATTTATGTATAAAGATTTAGACGAAATGGAAGCTTTGGGAGGCTATGAAATAGCTCCAGAAGATTTTGCACTAACAGAATTTATTTGCGTATCTAAACAACCTCACCAGCAAATAATTCGTGAAGGTTTAGATTTAATGAGAGAAGAATTAGGATAAGGTTATGAGCTTAAAACAAAACTTACATATTTTAAAAGAGAAATATAAAGGAACTAAAATGGCGCCTGCATTTAATGCAATCCATACCTTTTTATATTTACCAAATGAAGTGACTCACGGAGGAACTCATATCAAGGCAGCAGATGATTTAAAGCGTACAATGAATATTGTAATTATGGCTTTGGTTCCTTGTTTGTTGTTCGGAATGTTCAATGCAGGATATCAACACTATGCAGCAATAGATGGTTCTTTAAGAACGAATGTATTAGCAAATTTTTTTACGTTTGATAATTTCTGGATTGGAATTATAAAAGTACTACCATTGGTGATTGTTTCTTATGGAGTGGGACTTTTAGTTGAATTTATTTTCGCAGTTATAAAAGGACACGAAGTAGAAGAAGGATACTTAGTAACGGGAATGTTAGTGCCATTAATTGTACCTATAGACACACCGTTATGGATGTTATCAGTTGCAGTGGTATTTGGTGTTGTTATTGGTAAAGAAGTATTTGGAGGAACAGGAATGAATATCTTAAATCCTGCTTTAACGATTAGAGCATTTTTATTCTTTGCGTATCCAACTTGGATGTCTGGAGATAAAGTATGGGTATATGATGCAGTAAACAGAACGGGAACAGCAGATGCTATTTCTGGAGAAACAATTTTAGGAAGTTATGCTCAAAACCAAGAAGTAATTTATTCTAATTGGGATAAATTTGCAGGTTTTATACCAGGTTCTATTGGAGAAACTTCAACCTTGTTAATCTTATTAGGAGCTGCGATCTTAGTTTTTACAAAAATTGGAAGTTGGAGAATTATTCTTTCAACATTCATAGGAGCTGCGGTAATGGGAATGATTTTTAATCAAATTGTAGCTGCTGATATTATTACAGAATCTAGTAAGTTCTACGGATTAATGAATACTGTTTGGTACGAACATTTAATGATTGGTGGTTTGGCTTTTGGAGCCGTATTTATGGCTACTGATCCAGTAACAGGCTCGCAAACAAATAAAGGAAAATGGATGTATGGTTTCTTAATAGGTTTTATATCTATCATGATTCGTGTATTTAATCCTGCATATCCTGAAGGTGTGTTTTTAGCAATTTTACTAATGAATGTATTTGCGCCAACAATAGACCATTATGTGGTTCAAGGAAATGTAAAGAAAAGATTAAAACGTACTAAAGTTAAAACTGCCTAATTATGAGTAAGAGAACAGATAGTAACAGTTATACAATGATTTTCGCCATAATTATGGTGTTGGTCGTAGGTTCTTTGTTGGCTTTTATGGCTTCGTCATTAAAACCAAATATTGACGAGAATAAAAGAATAGAAAAGCAACAAAACATCCTTTACGCGTTGGGCGTAAATGAGAATGAAGGGACAAGTGCAAACTTTATTTCTACAGACGTTGCAGGAGCAGCATTTTCAGAATACATTACAAAGCAAATTGAAGTTCAAGGAGGTAAAGAAGTTGAGAATTCAGATGCTTACTTAATTGATATTAAAAAACAGCAAACTTTAGCTAAACAAGGAAAACAAAGAAGATTGCCTTTGTTTGTTGGTAAAAATAAAAATGGAGATGTTCTTTATGTTGCACCAATAAGAGGAAAAGGACTTTGGGATGCCATTTGGGGGTATGTTGCTTTAGATGAAAATATGATTGTACAAGGAGCCTATTTTGATCATAAAGGAGAAACTCCTGGTTTAGGTGCAAACATAAAACAACGTTATTTCATGGACGATTTTATTGGTGAGCACTTGTTGTCAGCATCTGGAGATTTTAAAGGAATTAGAGTTGCCAAAGGTAACAATGATCCAAAGAATGAAGATAAAACAGATTACGAAGTAGATGCAATTGCTGGTGCTACAATTACTGGTGATGGTGTTTCTGCAATGATAAAGAAAGACTTGGCAATGTATGTGCCATATTTTAAAACATTAAAAAAATAATTTATGGGACTTTTATCAAAAAAAGACGCAAAATTAATTACAGATCCATTAGCAGATAACAACCCAATTACTATTCAAGTATTAGGTATTTGTTCTGCATTGGCAATTACGGCAGAGCTAGAAGCTTCTATTGTAATGTCTATTTCTGTATTATTTGTGCTAGGTTTAGGGAATGTTGTTATTTCTTTAATGAGAAATATTATTCCATCAAAAATTAGAATTATTGTACAGCTAATTGTAGTTGCAACTTTAGTAATTATTGTTGATTTAGTGCTAAAAGCATTCGCATACGAATTAAGTAAAACATTGTCTGTATTCGTAGGGTTAATCATAACGAACTGTATTATTATGGGGCGTTTTGAAGCTTTTGCTCTAGGAAACGGACCATGGAAATCTTTCTTAGACGGAATTGGAAACGCTCTAGGATACGGAGTTATATTAGTTATTGTAGGTTTCTTTAGAGAACTTTTAGGAGCAGGAACTTTATTAGGTTATCCTGTGTTAGGGAATCCTATTCCAGGGGAATTATCAGGACTATATGCATATGGATATGAAAATAACGGATTCATGTTATTATCACCAATGGCCTTAATTGTGGTAGGACTAATTATTTGGATTCAACGAAGTAGAAATAAAGCATTAATAGAAGAAAACTAGAATTAGTTTCCAGTAGGTGTTAACAATTGGCGGTAAAAAGCTAAATAAAAAATAAAATCTGGAACTGAAAACTTAAAAATATGGAACATATAGAATTATTTTTCAAATCGATATTTATAGATAACATGGTTTTCGCAACCTTTTTAGGGATGTGTTCTTACTTGGCCGTGTCTAAAAAAGTAGCAACTGCTGTTGGTTTAGGTGCTGCTGTAATTTTTGTATTGGCAGTTACGGTGCCTTTAAACTGGTTATTAGATCAATATATTTTGCAAGAAGGCGCTTTGGTTTGGTTAGGCGAAGAATATGCAGCTTATGATTTAAGTTTCTTATCATTTATTATGTTTATTGCAACCATTGCAACGATGGTTCAATTGGTAGAAATTATTGTTGAGAAATTTTCACCATCATTGTATAATTCATTAGGTATATTTTTACCATTAATTGCAGTGAACTGTGCTATTTTAGGTGGTAGTTTATTTATGCAATCGCGAGAAATACCAACATTAGCCTTATCATTAACGTATGGTGTAGGATCTGGAATTGGATGGTTTTTAGCAATTTTAGCAATTGCAGCAATTCGTGAAAAAATTCGTTACTCAAGTGTGCCTCCAGCCTTAAGAGGTTTAGGAATTACATTTATCATTACAGGTTTAATGGCCATTGGTTTTATGAGTTTTGGTGGAATGTTAACCGGTGGAGATGAAGAAAAGAAAGAAACGCCAAAAGTAGAAGCTAAAGTAAAAGAAGTAAAAAAAGAAGACGCTAAAGAAATTATAGCCGAAAACACAAATACAAACAATCAGTAATATGATATTAGCAGCAGGTACTACAGGAACTATTATAGCAACAGTAGCAGCGTTTTTAGCTATTGTGTTATTATTAGTAACATTATTATTATTTGTAAAACAAAAATTATCTCCATCAGGTCCAGTAACATTGACTATTAATGGAGAAAGAAAAATTGAAGTGGCTTCAGGAAGCACACTTTTAACAACATTAGGTGCAGAAAAAATATTCTTGCCATCAGCTTGTGGTGGTGGAGGTTCTTGTGTTCAATGTGAATGTCATGTAAACTCTGGTGGAGGTGAAGCTTTACCTACAGAAACGCCTCACTTTTCTAGAAAAGAATTAAAAGAAGGAGTTCGTTTAGCCTGTCAAGTAAAAGTGAAGCAAGATATGGATATTTCTATTCCAGAAGAGATTTTTGGAATTAAGAAATGGGATGCAACTGTAGTAAGAAATTATAATGTTGCATCATTTATTAAAGAATTTGTTGTGGAAATCCCAGAAGATATGGGGTATAAAGCAGGTGGGTATATTCAAATTGAAATTCCTCCTTGTGAAGTAAAGTTTGCTGATATGGATATTACAGCACATCCAGAAGAGCACGATACACCAGATAAATTTAAAGCAGAATGGGATAAGTTTAAACTGAGACCATTGGTAATGAAAAATGCAGAAACTGTAGAAAGAGCATACTCTATGGCTTCATATCCAGCAGAAGGAAGAGAAATTATGTTAAATGTACGTATTGCTACACCACCTTTTGATAGAGCAAAAGGCGGATGGATGGATGTAAATCCAGGAGTAGCTTCTTCTTATATTTTTAACTTAAAGAAAGGAGATAAATGTGTAATCTCTGGTCCTTATGGAGAATTTTTCATTAACGAATCTGAAGCAGAAATGTTATACGTAGGTGGTGGAGCAGGAATGGCACCAATGCGTTCTCACTTATATCATTTATTCAGAACTTTGAAAACAGGAAGAAAAGTAACTTATTGGTACGGAGGTAGATCGAAGGCAGAGTTGTTTTATATCGAGCATTTTAGGGCTTTAGAAAAAGATTTCCCTAATTTTAAATTCTTTATCGCATTGTCTGATCCTTTAGATGTTGACAATTGGAAAGTGAAGAAAGATATTAATGACACTGAAGGAGATGGTTTTGTTGGGTTTATACACAATTGTGTAATCGAAAACTATTTGAATCATCATGAATCTCCAGAAGATATGGAATTATATTTCTGTGGACCACCATTAATGAACAATGCAGTTCAAAAAATGGGTGAAGATTTTGGTTTAGCAGATGAGAACATTCGTTTTGATGACTTTGGAGGTTAGAAAATCTCACACTATAATATTAAAACCGATGCAATTTTGTGTCGGTTTTTTTGTGAATTTTTTATATCGTATTTTTGAGCGTAATTCAAATTTTAGAATGAAAAGTATCCAAAAAATATTAAAAAAAAAGAAGTATTTTAAAGTAAAATTAAAAAGAATTGCTACTAATCATTTAGAGTTAAAAGCGAAAATAAATGGTGTAAAAGGACGTTTTATTTTAGACACCGGTGCTTCAAATTCTTGCGTAGGTTTAGATAGAATTGAATATTTTAATTTGGATGCTCAAGAAAGTGAAACCAAAGCTGCGGGTGCAGGTGCTACGGATATGGAGACGCTACAGTCAGAAAACAATTCACTTAAAATTGGGGATTGGAAAACAAATAAATGTCATTTAGTTTTGTTTAATTTATCACACGTAAATAAGGCTTTAACACAGCATAATGCGAATGAAGTTCACGGTATTATAGGCGCTGATATTTTAGAGAGTGGTAAAGCATTCATAGATTATAAACAAAAAATTTTGTATTTAAAAAAGTCAAAAAAATAAACGGGAGAAGTGTATCTTTGATATCTTAAAAAAACGAAAATATGAGTTTGCAAAAACAAGTAATGGATAAAATGAAGGAAGCAATGAAAGCAAAAGATACAATTGCTTTACAAGCTTTAAGAGCTGTAAAATCTGCTTTTCTATTGGCAAAAACGGAAACTGGTGTGCAAGCGGAATTGACGGATGAGCAGGAAATTAGAATTATCCAGAAACAAGTGAAACAAAGAAAAGATAGTGCAGCTATTTTTATAAAACAAAATAGACAAGATTTAGCAGATCCAGAATTGGCTGAATTAGCAATTTTAGAACAGTTTTTACCAGAAGCATTATCTGAAGAAGCAATTGAAAAAGTTGTTTTAGAAGCTATTACAAGTATGGGTGCAGCAGGAATGAAAGACATGGGTAAAGTAATGGGAATGGTTTCAAAACAATTAGCCGGTCAAGCAGATGGTAAAACGATTTCTGCATTGGTAAAAAAGAATTTGATTTAAATATAATTAATTCCTGTTTTTCCAGGAATTAAATTAGGCCCAGTAGTTCAACTGGATAGAATGTCAGATTTCGGCTCTGATGGTTGGGGGTTCGAATCCCTTCTGGGTCACCATATAATTGCCTTAAAACGTTATGTTTTGAGGCTTTTTTTTGTTTTAAAGAATTTGCAGAAAAAAATAATCCTTAGTAAGATACTACCAAAATAGTTTTTCTTAAATGATATAAATCAGCTTTAAATACCTGCTTTTTTATGAAATTTGGTTCAACATTAAAACTAATATTATGAAGAGAACAACTCCAATATCAGAAATTATGACAACAGAGGTAGTTACTTTAAATGTTGCTGATAGACTAGAAACTGCGGAGAAATTATTTAAAAAATATAAAATTAGGCATATTCCTGTAGTCAAAGATAAAGCTGTACTGGGTATGTTAAGTTACACAGATCTTTTAAGAATTAGTTTTGCGGATGTTTCGGATGATGAAACTAGTATAGATGCCTTTGTGTATGATATGTTTTCTATTCAACAAGTTATGGCTAGAAATTTATTCATGGTGGCACCGAATTCCACGATTAAAGAAGTGGCGGAATTGTTATCTAAAAAAGAATTTCATGCCTTACCAGTTGTTGAAGATAACGAGTTGGTTGGTATTGTTACCACTACAGATTTAATTAACTATTTAATAGCGCAATTGTAGCTTGTAAATATTGAGTTCTTGAGGAGAGGTTTTTTTAAAATCTTTTTTTTCTTGTATTAGTTGGTAATAATTATAGAAAGATCTATGGGCTTTTTTGATTTACAAAATAAATGAAACACTTCTAAAATCAAAAAAAAATAAAAATGATTTCTTTTAATTTTAAGAATATTCAGAGGTTAATTCATCTATAATGAAGCCGTCTTCTAAAGTTTGTATAACACCCATTGCCGCTCTTTCTCCTGATATCATTGCCGCATTTAAAGAGCCATTTAGTAATTGATCTCCAGCTAAAAATATAGTAGATTTTAATTTGGTTTCAGTACTAGAAATTTCATATTCTAGATTTTTAATATTGGGTAATGCTTTTTTTATTTGATATCTTTTTAAAAATTTTGTTTCGAAAATATTACAGTATTTTAATAATTCTTCTTCAACTTTTTTAATCAATTCATCTTCTTTTAAGTGGTGCTTTTTTACTATGGTTACAGAAAGTAATTCTTTGTTTCCTTTTGTTGCTGTGTTGATACTCGTTGGGTAAAAGATATTGTTAATGAAAGCATTTTTATCTGCAATTAAACCAATTAAAGGTTTTTTAATCGATTTTACGGGAGTTTCAAAATATAAAGTATCACAACTTTTCCAAGCTGTTTCTTGATTTTTAAGATTAGAAATAAAATGACTTGCATCTGTGGCAATGATAGTAATATGGCTTTTAATTGCTGCAGTATCAACTAAAGTAATTTGATTATCTTGAACTTCTTGAACTTTTGAGTTGAATAAAAAGGTTGTGTTTTTTAAATTTTCTTTTAGTTGATTTGAGATGGCTTGCATGCCATTTTTTGGAATAACAGCGAATCCTTCACCAAACATTTTATATACAAACTCAAACATTCTGCTTGAAGTTTCTAAATTGGGTTCTAAAAATATGCCGCTAAAAAAAGGTGTAAAAAAGGATTGAATCAGTTCTTCTGAAAAGCCAACACCTTTTAAATATTGAAGTGTAGTTTTTTCATCTTCTTTAAAGATCGTATCAATTTTCTTTTTCTTTAAAAGAATATTTAGTTTTAGGATTTTTATTTTATCAGAAAAAGATCCAATAGAAGAAAATAGTGTGGGTAACAATAAAGAAAAAGAACGCAAAGGATCTCCAATTGTTTGTGACTTTCCATTTTTAAAAATGGTAGCACCTGGCAGTAATTTTTGTACTTCTAGCGCATCAAAATCTAAATATTTTTTTGCTGCAGGATAAGAAGTCAATAATACTTGAAAACCATGATCTAACGTGTACCCATCAATAATATCAGATTTTACACGTCCGCCAACAGAACTAGAAGCCTCAATAATTGTTGGATGATAACCATAATTTTCTAAAACTTGTGCTGCTATTAAACCACTAATTCCTGCACCAATGATATGTATTTTATATGCTGATTTCTCCATTTTCGAGGGCTTTTAATTTTTCTTTTTTCTTCAGGTAAGAAGCAATAATTCTTTGAACATCTCTATTGTCTTTTTTGGGTGTTACAAAAAATTGATACTCTTCTGGAGTTTTTAAGACTTCATCTTGAGATGCATCTAAATAACCAATTCCTTTGTAAATTCCATCTAAAATTAAAGCAAAACCAACTTCATTTTTAGTTCTACCTTTTTCTTTGATGACTAAATTTTCGGCACCAATGCCAACCGATTTTATGGCTTCTCTTACTCTTACATTATAATTTTCTACAGTTTCCTTATCACAGCAAATACCTTTACATTCTTTTAATTGATAATGAAAGCAGCTAGAAACATTGGTTTGTAAATGACAGTATTTGGGACACAATTCAAACTCAGCACACAAAGATTCCAAATGAGTTCTACATTCGGCCACAGAATAGTATTTCATGATTGCATTTGGAGCTAATTTTAATCGATTATACGCCAAATGAATGATTCCTTTTTGATCTTCATAAGAAAATAGACCAACGGCTTCTCCTGCTCTTCTTTGAGCTCTGTTAAATTTTGGATATATATGTTTTATTTCTGAGGACTCTAGTAATAATGCCAGTAATTCGCTACCTGTTTTTGTAAAAGAGACATCAGCGGTTTCTAAACACATGGTTTGTTCTTTTTTCTTTTTATCATAAAAATGACTGATAACCCGTTGCTTTATATTATTGGCTTTGCCAACATAAATAACTTCCTTTGCTAAATTTTTAAAGTAATAAACGCCAAATGTTTCAGGTAATTTATCAACTACTATTTTATCTAAAAGAGGGGGTAAGGTTGCTTGTCTAGATCTTGGATTTAAAAAAGAATTGATGGTGAAATTATCATCTCTTTCAAGTAATCTTCTAAACAATTCAACCGTAGCTTCAGCATCTCCTTTTGCCCGGTGCCTTCCATTTATGGAAATATTCTCACCACTGCAAATATTACCTAAACTATAGGAAGGTAATCCCGGAATTATTTTTCTTGTTAAGCGAACAGTGCAAAGCTTTTTTCGTTTAAAATCGTATCCTAGACTCTTAAACTCTGCTTGAATTATATTGTAGTCAAAGTTTACATTATGGGCAACAAAAATAGTGCCTTTTGTAATTTCTTCAACCTTTTTTGCAACTTCATAAAACTTGGGTGCATTTCTAACCATGGCATTTGTAATGCCTGTGAGATTGGTAATAAATGTTGGAATATTTTGTTCAGGATTTACCAAGGAAGTAAATTCATCAACAATCTTTTTTCCATCGAAAATTAAAGCAGAGATTTCAGTTATTTTCTGACCTTTATAGCCGTTTCCGGTGGTTTCTATATCTACTACAGCGTATAACAATTAGGCAATTAAGTTTTTTAAGTCAGCAATAGTTTCAGTAGGGTTTTCTGCACCAAAAACATAACTTCCAGCAACCAGAACATTCGCCCCAGCTTCAATTAAAGCATTTGCGTTTTTATCTGTAACTCCGCCGTCAATTTCTATTTGACAATCAGATTTCGTAAAATCTATTAAGTGTCTTAATTGACTTACTTTTTTGTACGTGTTTTCAATAAAAGATTGTCCTCCAAAACCCGGATTTACACTCATGATGCAAACCAAGTCTAATTCAGAAATTACATCTTCTAAAACTGCAATCGGTGTGTGAGGGTTTAAAGCAACACCTGCTTTCATTCCTGCAGCTTTTATGGATTGTATCGTTCTGTGTAAATGCGTACACGCTTCATAATGTACGGTTAAAATAGTAGCTCCTAAATCTGCAAATGTTTGAATGTATTGATCAGGATTTACAATCATTAAATGTACGTCAATTGTTTTTTTAGCGTGTTTGGTAATTGCTTTTAAAACAGGCATTCCAAATGAAATATTAGGCACAAAAACACCGTCCATAATATCAATATGAAACCAATCTGCTTCACTGTTATTGATCATTTCGATGTCTCTCTGTAAATTGGCAAAATCTGCCGCTAAAATTGAAGGTGCAATTAAATTACTCATTAGTTTGTTGTTGTGTTTTATTGTTGTTGTAAAAATAGGGATATAAAATAAAAAACTCCCGAATTAAATTCGAGAGTTTTACAAGTTTTATTTACAATAATGACTACCCAAGGTACGTCATTAAAATTTTACTTCTAGACGTATGTTTTAATCTTCTAATTGCTTTTTCTTTAATTTGACGGACACGTTCTCGAGTTAAATCAAACGTTTCACCAATTTCTTCTAATGTCATTGGTTGGTGTTCTCCTAAACCAAAGTATAGTTTTACAACATCTGCTTCACGCGGCGTTAATGTTTCTAGTGCTCTGTTAATCTCAATTCGTAAAGATTCATGTAATAAAACTTTATCAGGATTTGGAGATTCTCCAGAATTCAATACATCATACAAATTAGAATCTTCTCCTTCAATCAATGGTGCATCCATAGATACGTGACGTCCAGAATTCTTCATAGATTCTTTTACATCATTAACAGTCATGTCTAATTTCTTAGCAATTTCTTCAGCACTTGGTGGGCGCTCATTTTCTTGCTCTAAGAAAGCATACATTTTGTTAATTTTATTGATAGAACCAATTTTATTTAACGGTAAACGTACAATTCTAGATTGTTCTGCTAATGCTTGTAAGATAGATTGACGAATCCACCAAACCGCATAGGATATAAATTTAAAACCTCTCGTTTCATCAAAACGTTTTGCTGCTTTAATTAAACCTAAATTTCCTTCGTTTATTAAATCGGGTAGTGTTAATCCTTGATTTTGATACTGTTTAGCAACAGATACAACAAATCTTAAGTTGGCTTTCGTTAATTTTTCTAACGCTCTTTGATCACCAGCTTTAATAAGCTGTGCTAATTCTACTTCTTCATCAGCAGTAATTAAATCTACTTTACCAATTTCTTGTAAATACTTGTCTAATGATGCAGTTTCTCTATTGGTAACCTGCTTGGTGATTTTAAGTTGTCTCATCTAATTCTCTATTACTTTTTAAAGGATTAATGTAATTGCTACAATTCATTATACGTAAGAACTTTTATAAATGTTACAAAAGTTGTAAACTTTTTTATTTTTTTTCTTAAAAGTGACAAATAGCCTTTCCATCGATTCAAAACTACAGTTTAACTTATTTTTTAATACGCACGTGACTTATTTCTTTCTTTTGTGTATAAAGTAGAATGAATTGTGAAATCTATTAGTGCTTATAACTTTACAGACGAAGAATTGGTTTTTAAAATAGTTGAAACAAATAGTTGTCAATTACTCGCCTTATTGTATGGTAGGTTTTATAAAGCAATTTATAATAGATGTTATGGTTTTTCTAAAAATAAAGAGGAAGCAGAAGATTTAACACACGATGTTTTTATTCGTTTATTTACAAAACTTAAAACATTTAAAGGAAATTCTAAGTTTTCTACTTGGTTGTATTCATTTACTTATAATTTTTGTGTAAATTATGTGCAAAGAAATGAATATAAGAAGAAAGAAAAAGTGACACTAGTTACAAGTCAAATAAAAGAAGAGGATGCTTCTGAAGATACAGATGATACAAAATTGTTTCAGTTAAAGTCAGAAAAATCAGAAAGAGTATTGGCTTTAATAGCGGCAAAAGAGCGAATGATTCTGTTAATGAAGTATCAAGATGATTTGAGTATTAAAGAAATTTCTGAAAAGTTAGAAATTGGTGAAAGTGCTGTGAAAATGCGTGTAAAGAGAGCTAAGCAAAAAGTTATTTGCTTATATAAAGAATTTTAAATAAGAGTAATTATTTTAAAGAGATTATACCTCAATATGAGATGTCAGAAGTTATTGAGCCAGGGCGTATTTAATTTAATCAAGTTCCTTAAATAACAAGCTGAATTGTTTCTTATAAAATATCCAAATATCAAAGCTACCTTTTAAGTAGAAGTATTTGAATTATTAAATTGATTTTTTGTCAAAATTAAAAAATAAAGTAGTTATTCTGATGATAGATTTTTTATGAAGAAAAACAATGAAAAGAAGGCAGTTTGGAGTATGCTTTTTTCTTTAGAATTGACCAAATATTTTTTGGACAACCTATAAGTTATGTCTAAAGGTGCTTTATATTAGATGAATAGTAATTAATCTACTATATTTGCAAAATCTTAGCGCGGTAGTATTTGCTTTTTGTTAAATAAATAGTATTAAAACGTTATTGTTTTAGACATCAACAGCAGGTAAAAAATGAAATGAATCGTGATGGTTTTTAGGCATCATCACTTAATAAGATAATAATAGTTCCTAGTAAGGCATTTACAGGATCTAAAATAGAAGTATGAAGTTTATACTCTATCAAAATTTGATAGGAAGTTGGGGGACTAACTATCATGAGTGATTTTATCACAAAAAAAGAGACCGTGCTTAACGGTCTCTTTACTTTTTTATACTATTGATTTATTAAAATAAACCATGAATTTGCGAATCAATTCTATCGATTATATAACCTAGATCTTCTTGATTTGTAACAAAATCTAAATTATCAACATCAATTACTAGTAACTTTCCTTTTTTGTAAGTAGAAATCCAAGCTTCATAGCGCTCATTTAATCTGCTTAAATAGTCAATACTAATTGAGTTTTCATAATCTCTACCTCGTTTATGAATTTGCCCAACTAAAGTAGAAATATCTGCTCTTAAGTAGATTAATAAATCTGGAGGAGAAACCAAGTTTTCCATTAAATCGAACAAAGAACTATAATTATTGTAATCTCTATTGGTCATTAGACCCATTGCATGCAGATTAGGAGCAAAAATATGAGCATCTTCATAAATGGTTCTGTCTTGTATAATATTTTTGCCAGATTCTCTTAATTCTAATATTTGACGAAAACGACTGTTCAAGAAATAAACTTGTAAGTTAAAAGACCAACGCTCCATTTCTGAATAAAAGTCGTCTAAATAAGGATTTTCATCTACAGATTCAAAATGTGGATTCCATTTATAATGTTTGGCTAAAAGTCTAGTTAGTGTGGTTTTACCGGCACCAATATTTCCTGCAATTGCAACGTGCATATTTTAAATATTCTAAAATTAAAACTAGCTATAAAGGTAGTGAAAAATATAGTGCGCAGAAAGACTAACAAATTAATTTATATCCAAAACCTCTAATATTTATAATTTGAATATTTGTATCTTTCTTTAACTTTTTTCTAAGTTTACTAATAAAAACATCCATACTTCTTGCGTTAAAGAAATCATCATTTCCCCAAAGTTTGTTTAGAATAAAAGTTCTATCTAAAACTTCATTTTTCTTTTCAAAAAGATAAAAAAGTAGTTGTGCTTCTCTATGCGTAAGTTGCTCAATTTCTAAAGAATTTTGAAGTGTTTGCTTGGTTAGGTTAAAGGAATAATTACCTATTTTAATGGCATCAACATTCGTTTTAATTTCAATTCTATTTAATAAAGATTTGATTCTCACAATTAATTCTTCCATAGAAAAAGGCTTTTTTAAATAATCATTTCCTCCATGATTAAAACCTTCCAATACATCTGAAGTTTGCGATTTTGCTGTTAAAAAGATAATAGGAATTTTTTTGTTTTCTAATCTAATTTCTTTTGCTAATGTAAAACCATCTTTTAAAGGCATCATTACATCTAAAACCAAAATATCTAGTTTTTCTTTTTGATATATTTCTGAAGCTATTTCGCCATTTTCTCCATGAAAGACAATAAAGTCTCTTGATTCTAAACTCTCTTTTACAATCATTCCTAAACTAGCCTCATCTTCTGCTAAAAGCACTTTTATTTTATTCATTAGGAATCGTTATTTTAAAAATAGTTTGTTTCTTATCCGAAGAAATAGAAATACTACCTTCATGTTTTTCAATGATTTTTTTGCAATAATACAGACCAATTCCGAAACCTTTAATATCATGCGTGTTTCCTTTAGGAACTCTGTAAAATTTATCAAATATTTTTTCTTGTTGATTTTTTTCAATGCCAACTCCGTTATCAGCTACTGTAATTTCTATCGAGTTTAAAGTTGAGTTTATATTTATTTCAATTTTATCACCTCCATACTTTACAGCATTATCAATCAAATTAGAAATCACATTTTCGAAATGAAAAACATCAACATTTGCATAACAAGGTTGCAAGTTTGTAGAAAATGAAAGTTCCTTTTTATGGGTTAATATTTGATGTTTAGAAACCAATCTTTCTGCCAGATCAATTAGATCAATACTTTCTTTTTTGAGTGCTAATTGTTCACTGTCTAACATGGCTGTTTCTAATAATTTTTCAACCATTTGATCTAGTTTATTTATCTGAATAGAGGACAAGGAAAGATATTTATGCGTCTTTTCTCTATCTTCTAAAACATTAAAATTTTTAATTGCTTCAATAGCTGCAGAAATAGTAGCAATAGGAGTTTTAAACTCATGCGTGATATTGCTTATCAAGTCGTTTTTAATGGTAGCTAATTCTTTTTGTTGATTGATAATTTTTAGTAAATAAAACAAAGAAGAAATTACAGCTAAAGACAATAAAAGTGATAGAGTAATACCAAAAAAACTTCTTTTTAAAACTTCTGAGTTTAGATGGTTATAGCGTAATTTAATTTCTTCATTTTTCTTTACATAGGTGGATTTTGAGGAGACACTTTTTGTGAATTTTTTAATAGGTAAAGAATCGTTAGAGGCATAAAAGAGCGTGTCATTTTTTAGATGATTAATTTTATAATCTATCGGAATTTTCTTTTCTAAAAGCTGATTTTTAATCAAAGAATCCAATTCTTTATAAATGATTGCATTCGATGTTATGGAGAAAAAAATAGGTTTTAATTTCTTAATTAATTGTAAACTATCAGCATTTTTTTTATTTGTAAAATTTTTTATTTTAGTTGCAATTTTTGAAGCTTTCTCCTCTGTTTGTGCTTTTATTTTAGGTTTTTCATTAAAGAGTTCTTTAAAGTGTGTTACCATCGAGTCTTTCTGGACTTTTGTGAAATTTTCATCCAAATTAATAGAAATATTTTCTATAGTAAAACTAGGTTTAATTTCATGAGATTTTACAGAGTCTTTCATTTTAGCTAAATTGGTGTCTTTTGAAAACATCTCCAAATTAATATTGTCGGTGAGGAAGCTATCGCCTGATTCTGGTGTTAAACCTATAATTGTAGTAAATTTATTTTTAGCAATTTTAGCATAATATTCTTCAATTGCATTATCTAAACTTAATTGAATTTCATTGGTGACTAAACGCTTGTTTTCTTCGTAATTCTTGTAATTCCAATAAGCTTGCACTGCAATTGTAGTAATAATTGTAATTACAATTAAATAGAGAATCCATCTATGTTTTTGCGTATTCATACTTCAAAGGTAATTTCTTTTTTTAATAAATAAAAAGCGTTAACACTCGTTAACGTTCGTTAACTAAGAAAAGGTTCTTTATGTAAGATATTTGCAGTGTCTAATTTAAACACTATAGTTATGAAACAATTTTTTACAACTACATTTTTACTAATTTGTTTTTCTATTTCTTCTCAAGTAGCTTCTTCTAAGGTAGATAAAGAGGGGAATAAATTTACAGTACACACTATTAAATATAATGTCAATTCTCAGGAAGATCTAAAAGGCATTAATTGGAATGACATGAAAGAAATTTTTAAAGAGAACAAACCAGAGGATTTAATTGAGTTTGCTTTTGAGGTTGATTTACCAGAATCTAAAAATAAATTTAAATCTTCTATGAAAGTAAGTGGGAAAACAAAAAATATTGATTCTTTGATTCATCAGATGAAAAAAGGAGCAAAAGCAATTTCTAAATTAGTCTCAAACTATAAATAATATATCTTATGAAAGTAAAATTATCCGTTTTAATCGTTTTAATTTCTCTTGCAGCAAATGCTCAAAATTTTGAAGGAAAAGCTATTTATAAAACAAGCAGTAAATCTAATATTAAATTTGGTGATGATAAAAAATCAACGATGTCTGATGATATGAAAAAACAAATTCAGGCGAGATTGCAAAAAATGAATCAGAAAACTTTTATTTTAAATTTTGATCAAAAAACGTCAACCTACAAAGAAGACATACAATTAGATGCTCCAAAACCTCAAGTGGGCGGAGCCGGGGTTATGTTGATGTCTTTTGGTGGTGCTGGAAATGGTAGTGTCTATTTCAAAAATATTAAGGAGAAACGTTTTTCGAATCAAACAGAAATTATGGGAAAACGTTTTTTAGTGAAAGACGAACTTACGGAGTACGAATGGGAATTGTCATCAGAAACAAAAAATATTGGAAATTATACTTGTTACAAAGCGACGTTTACAGAAGAAGTAGAAAATATTAGAATGACTTTTGATAATGGTGAAAGTAAAGAAGAAAAAAAGAAAGAAAAGATAATTACAACTGCTTGGTATACATTACAAGTGCCTATTAGCAACGGCCCTGGAAATTACCAAGGCTTACCCGGTTTAATTTTAGAGATAAATGATGGTAAGAAAACAATTGTATGTACAGAAATTATTTTGAACCCTGCAGATAAAATTAAGCTTCAAGAACCGGAAAAAGGCAAGGTTGTTTCACAAAAAAAATATGATGAAATTCAAAAAGAAAAAACAAAAGAAATGATGGAACGTTATAGAAGTAGAGATGGAAAAGGAATCGAAATAAAAATTGGAGGGTAATATTTTTGTGAAATGTTTAATTTTTATGCAAATTCATTAAACTTTTAAGTTTTTTTTAAGTCTTAGGGTTAGTTTTTAAGATTACTTTTGAAGAAAAATAAAATAAAAGAATATGAAATTACTATTTACATTCCTATTAGCAATGGTTACTGTTACAACATTTGCTCAAAAAGACTTTCAAGGAAAAGCTACATATATGTCTAAAACTACGATGGATATGAGTCGATTTGGTGATCAAATGAGCGAGCAGCAGAAGAAACAAATGATGGCGCGTTTCAAGAATTTTTTAGAAAAAAACTATACATTAAGTTTCAATAAAACAGCATCTTCCTTTAAAGAGGATGTGAAATTAGATGCTCCTGGTACAACTGCGCGAAGATGGGGTAATAACAATGGTCAGGGGTCTATTTACAAAAATCTGAAAGATCGCGAAATGATTGAAGATGTAGAGCAATTTAGCAAACGGTTTTTGGTTGTTGAGCAGATGGATCAACCAAAATGGGAAATGGGCATGGAAACAAAGAAGATTGGCCAATATACTTGCTACAAAGCAACGATGGTAAAAGTAGATAACAAAGTAGATTGGGGAAAAATGTTTAGTAGAAGAGGAAACAGTAAAAAGAAAGATTCTACAGAAACAGTTGATAAAAAAGAAGATGTAAAAATGTTAGCAGTAACGGCATGGTACACTCCTCAAATTCCTGTAAGCTCAGGACCAGGAACTTATTTTGGTTTACCAGGTTTAATTTTAGAAATAAATGAGGGAAGAACAACGATGTTGTGCACAGAAATTGTAATGAATCCAGCAGAAACAATAGAGATTAAGAAACCAACCAAGGGTAAGGAAGTTAACAGAGAAGAATACAACAAAATTGTAAAAAAGAAATCGGAAGAAATTAGAGAACAATTTAAAAGTAGAGGAAGAGGTGGAAGAAGATTCTAGTAACTCTAAATTAATCTGACTAAACTTAATCATTATCATATGAAAAAAATTATACTTATCACCATTTTTATGGTGTCTTGGGTTTCAACTGCTCAAATTAATTTAAGGGGTGTTGTGAAAGATTCTATTGGAAGTCCTTTAGAAATGGCAAATGTAATTGCACTAGATACAGTTGCGAAAAGAATTGCTTCCTTCGGTTTTACAGATGCCAAGGGAAATTTTAAATTGGATTTGAGAAATAATACAGTTTATAACATTAAAATTAGTTACATAGGTTATAAGGAAGTTAGCACATTTATTACGACCAAAGAAACTAACATTTCTCAGAGTTTTAACATGGTCGAAGATAAAATGTTAGACGGTATTACTATTGTTTCTAAAATGCCAGTTACTGTTAAAGGAGATACGATAATATATAATGCGGATTCCTTTAAAAATGGTTCTGAACGAAAGTTGGAAGATGTATTAAAAAAATTACCGGGAGTAGAAGTAAATGATGCTGGTGAAATTGAAGTTGAAGGAAAAGTTGTTGAAAAAATAATGGTGGATGGAAAAGAATTTTTTAGTGGTGATACTAAATTAGCCTCTAAGAATATTCCTTCTAATGCAGTAGACAAAATTCAGGTATTAAGAAATTATTCAAATGTAAATCAACTTAGTGGTGTTCAAAACAATCAAGATAGGGTTGCTATTAATATCAAATTAAAAGAAGGTAAAAAGAATTTTTGGTTTGGAGATGTAACTTTAGGTGCAGGAAATTCGCCCGATGATGGCTTATATCTTTTTCAACCGAAATTGTTCTACTACACTCCTAAATATACGATCAATGTTATTGGAGATGTAAATAATATTGGAGATGTTGTTTTAAGCAGAAGAGATGTAAGAAGTTTTGGAGGAGGCTTTCAAAGTCAGAGTCCATCGAATGGAACAAACATTAATATTGCAGATGCAGGTATTGGTTTTTTAAATGCCAGCGCCAGAAACGCAAATAGAATTGAAACTAAATTATCTGCCTTAAACTTTAGTTATTCTCCCAATAAAAAATTAGATTTAAGTGGTTTCTTAATTTGGTCTGGTAATAGTAGCGGACAAAGAAATATTAATTCTATAGATTATATAGATCCCAATACTCCAGATGATCTAGTTGATAATACAACAGATCAAACAAGTAATACGGGTTTATTTCGTTTTAGTTCAATTTATAAAAAAGACTTTAACAATCAATTAAATTATGATATTACCGGTCGTTTTTCAAATGAATTTAAAACTGAAGATATAAATTCTCGCGTTTTAAGTGACATAACAGAAACTGAAAGAGCGACGCCATTTAAAATAAATCAAAATTTAAGCTATTTTTATACGGCAAGTGAAAAAAGTATCTTCGCTTTAGAAGTGAAACATTTACTGCAAGATGAAGATCCGTTTTATGTAGCTTCATTAGAAAATGATCCAAATAATAATGATGCCATAAATCCTGAAGATAGGGATGGTTTTGATGATGCAGCCTCAACTTTAGGCTTAGATAGGTCTAATATGTTTTATAATTTAGAACAAGATAGACGTGTAAAATCAAATCAATTAGATGCAAAATTAGATTATTATTATATTTTAAATACCAAGAGTAATTTAAACTTTGTAGCTGGTACTATTTTGAGTACACAAAATTTTAATTCTAGATTTTTTCAAATTTTAGATAATGGTATTGAGTTAGATCCAAACCCTACAATTCCTGGAATCAATGATGCACAATCTACAAACGATACAGAATATAACTTTACAGATATCTATGCTGGATTGAGATATCGTTTAAAAGCTGGTATTTTTACGATTACACCTGGTTTTACAATCCATTCTTATAATTCAAAAAATACACAATATGGTACAGAATTTTTTCAAGATAAATTTGCTAAATTTTTGCCAGAATTTGAAGTTATTGCCCAGTTTAAAAGAAGCGAAAGTTTAAATTTTAGCTATAAACAAGAGGTTAATTTTACAGATGTAAACCAAATAGCAAGAGGTATTGTCGCCAATAGTTACAACTCTTTCTTTGCTGGAAACGCTGATTTAATAAATGCTAGTTTTCATAATTTGACATTAAGATATTCGAGTTTTAATCTATTTAATGCAAGTAATGTTTTTGCAAGAATAAATTATAGAAAAACTGCTGATCAAGTAAATAGAAATACCATTTTTGCACCAGGTTCGGTAGTTTCAAGTAGTACGAGTATCAATTCACCTTTGGATAATGAAAGTTTAACCGCTTTCTTTGGTCTTGGTAAAACCATTAAAAAGATTAGAATGAGATTAGGAGGTAATTTCTCCTATAACAAAAGCTATCAATTTATTAACTCTAGAGAAAATACGAACGAAAACATATCAAAAGGTTTGAATGCAAGTATTGGTACAAATTTTACAAAAGCTCCAAATGTAACATTTAGATACAGAGTTAATTTTGCAGACCAAAGTAATAGTGCCAGATCTGCAGATGTAAAATCTATAACGCATGTGCCATCTATAAATTTTGATGCATATATCTGGAATTCTTTAACAGTTCGTTCAGATTTTTCTTATAACGAAACGAGGCAAGAAGGAAATGTGCTTAATTTATTTAAAATTTGGAATGCGAAGCTAGCCTATAGAAAAAATAAAGATGCAAAATGGGAATATGAATTGGTTGGAAGTAATTTATTAGCAACAGGTTCTCAAGCTTCTGTAAATCAAAGTATTATTTCGTTCAACGTAAACGAAAGATTTATTTTGCCAAGATATGTTAGTCTTAGAGTGAGATATCAATTATAACATAATAGAACTTAGTTTTTTAAAATGGCTCAAGAAATTGAGCCATTTTTTATTTACTTTAGCAGCATGAGTTTATTAGCATCAAAATCTTCTTTTTACGCAACTTCTAAGAGTTTAGGAGCTCTTTATTTGTTCATACTTTTTGGATTATTTTTAGATAGTTTCTATATGCTAGAAATTACTGAGGATGCTCAAATTTATGCTAATATTAGTATGTTTATTGGCTTTTTAATTACTTTTTGGAAAGTAAATAGAAGAGTAAAAGAGCAAATGATTTCTGCTGTAATTATCGCAATTATAGGGGAGTATTTATTTTCAATAGTTTTAGGAATGTACACCTATAGATTAGAAAATGTGCCACACTATGTACCTCCAGGTCATGCTTTAGTCTATGTAGCTGTTTTGTATTTCTCCAAAGCAAAATCAATTATAAAAAATAGAATAAAAATAGAGCGGTTTTTGGCAATTTTCATTTTTATCTATGCGACTGTTTTCCTGGTTTTTAAAAATGATGTGTTTGGTTTTGTAATGACAATAGCAACTCTTTTTATTCTAAGAAAAAAACCAAGAGAGCGTTTATTTTATTTAACCATGTATATTTCAGTTGCTTATTTAGAAATTATTGGTACTCATTATTTGTGTTGGGAATGGCCAGCCACAGCTTGGGGAGTTTTTGATTTTTTACCAAGTCATAATCCACCAAGTGGCATTAGTTTTTTCTATTTTTTATTAGATTTAGGAACTTTGTGGTTATATAAACAACGTCATAAAATTGCTTGGTCTAGAATGAAGAATGTTAGAAAAATAAGATTAAATGATTCAAATTCTGTAGACTAAAAGCAGCATAGATTCGTTATCAATATAATTTAAACTACACTTATTAAATGTCTATTAAAGTAACTTCAGTTTCTAAAATTTATAAAACACAAAAAGCATTAGATAATGTGTCCTTTTCGGCGAATAAAGGAGAAGTTATTGGTTTTTTAGGTCCAAATGGAGCAGGGAAATCGACCATGATGAAAATTCTTACTGGTTTTATAAAACCAAATGCTGGGGAAGTATTTGTTGATGAAATTGATGTGCTGCAAAACCCTTTAGAAGCCCAAAAAATAATAGGGTATTTACCAGAACACAATCCTTTATATACAGATATGTATGTGCGAGAATATTTGCAATTTTTGGCTACTATTTTTAAAGTTGATAAAAGCCAAATTTCAAGCTGTATAGAGAGGGTAGGTTTAACTTCAGAAGCTCACAAGAAAATAAATCAATTATCAAAAGGATATCAGCAAAGAGTTGGTTTGGCTGCTACCATTTTACACAATCCTAAAGTTTTAATCTTAGATGAACCAACAACAGGTTTAGATCCTAATCAACTAGTTGAAATTAGAGCATTAATAAAAGAATTGGGAAAAGATAAAACGGTCTTGTTTTCTACACATATTATGCAAGAAGTAGAAGCCGTTTGCGATAGAGTTCTCATCATTAAAAAAGGTAAGATTATGATTGATAAGAAGCTCTCGGAGCTCCAAGAAAATAAGCAACAAACCATAGATGTTACCTTTGATAATAAAATTCAAGAACAGTGGATTAATAAATTACCAAATGTAGTTTCTTATAAAAATAACTACGACAATAATTGGTGTATTACTTTTGAGAGTGAAGAAGATATGCGTCCAAAAGTATTTGATTTTTCGCAAGAAAACGGACTTAAAATTCTTGGTTTAAATACACAAAATAAGACTTTAGAAACCTTGTTTAGAGAAATTACTGCATAGGTTTTTTATTCAATTTTTTTCGCAACAAGCTGGGGGCTAAAAAAAAATCTGTAGTAAATATTTAATTTATTAAATATTTATACGCTTCTAACAACGTGGGGAAAACTAAAACACTTCCAGCTTTTGTAAGTTTTTCTTTCGAATATTGTGTTAAAATTCCAATAGGAATCATGCCTGCTAATTTTGCAGCTTCTGTTCCTGTTAAGCTATCTTCAAAAACCCAGATATCTTTAAAATTATTTGTATGAAATCCTAATGCTTTCGCTAACGTAATATATGCTTCTGGAGAAGGTTTTGGTTTTTCATAATCTTCCACACCAAAAACGGTCGTAAAGTTCAACTTCAAATGATGAACACTATTCTTTAAAAACTGTTTTGTAGCATTACTCGCAATTCCGTAAGGAATGTTTTCTTTTGTTAGAAACTGCGTAAATTCATGAACGCCAGGCAGTAATTTTGGTAAAGTAAAGTGCACATCTAAATGTTTATCCTTGAGAAAAAATAATTCTTCAGTATGTTGTTTTTTGCCAATAACACTGCAAAAATATTCTGAAATGATCATAGGAGATTTTCCCGCACAACTTTTTGGGAATGTGGCTATTTCCTTACCAAATAATTCTTTAAAAGCAGAAGTCCAAGCCGAATAATGACTCTCAAAACTATCTACGATTACACCATCAAAATCAAATAAAAATCCTTTTGGGTTCATTAGTTATTTGTTTTTTCGTTGAATAATTTCGTTAAATATGGGTTTAAAAATTTATTAGTTGGATCTAATTTTTTTCTTAAAAGTTTAAAATCTTGCCATTTGTCATAAATTTTAGACAATTCAGCATCTTTGGCTACAAAACGTTTTCCCCAATGAGGTTTTCCGCCATATTTTAGAAAAATGTTCTCAATACTTTTAAAAGCTTCATACGTGTCTGCGGTAGCTGCATTTCTTGAAACACATCCCATTGTAACCGTATCTTTTCCATAAGCATAGCTTAACCAAGATTTGTCTTTATACACAAAACGGATATCCATAGGAATATGAATAAAGGATTTATTACTCCATTTATTAATTTCAGTTTTTAATTCTTCAAACACTTTTGGAAATGTATCCAAACCAATGGTCCATTCTGCTAATTCTAAAGTAGAACCTCTAGATTTAGTAACCGTAGCTTGGTATAATGAACCTTTATGTTCTTTCGTTGCACTAAAAAAACCTCTATATAGAAGTTTATTGGCAATGGCTGTTATCCAAGGAAAAATATGTGTGTATTTATATAATATTTTAGAAGCTTTTCTTCGGTGCTTTAGGTATTTAGGCCCCAGATCTTCTATAATCTCTGTATTGGAATCAATTTTATCACCCGTAATTACGTATCCTTTATCAGTATGAGGAAGCCATAGAATTCTTAAGAAATCATGCTGTTTTAACCGCTCTTTAATTTTAGGTAACCATTCGCTATCGTCTTCTGGACCTTCTTTTATATGCAATGTGTAAAGAGGTTCGCATTTAAAAGTAATTTCAGACATCACGCCTAAAACGCCCAGAGAAACTCTAACGGCATCTGTTAGTTCATCTTCCTCATTAATCTTTTTAACAGTACCATCTGCTAAAACAAGACTACATTCAGTCATGTATTCACACAATAATTTTCCACTTGTGCCATGGGTTCCTGTTGCCAAAGCGCCACCAATAGTAATTGTATTAATGTCAGGTAAACATGGAATACACCAACCTTTTGCTTCGATAGCTTCCAGTAAATCACCTAATATGAGTCCAGACTGCACAGTAATAGTGCGTTCTGAATCGTTATAGGATAAAATTTTATTATAGGTAGTAATGTCCACTAAAGTCTCAGTACCAGACGCAATATCAGCCGAAGATTGCTTGGTTCCAAAAAAACGAATTTTTTCTGATTTTTTTATGATTTGCTGCAATTCATCTTCAGAGGTAATTTTATAAAGAGATTTGTAATTGTAACTTATATTTTCGTTCCAGCTCTGCCAGACACCACTTTTTTCTTGTTTCATTTAATTTCTAAAATTGGATGCAAAAATAAATAAACCTCTTTCTTAAAAAGAACTAGTTTTACTTTACCTTGTTAATTAGAATCAATTTAATTTAAAATTAATTTGTTGGCTTTTTAGAGTTGCTAGCAATTCATTCGAAATTTTAACTTTGGTGTTTCGGCTAGGTAAACTGACTTCAATTTTTTCTTTAGCATCCCAAATTGTGAAATTTAAAGATTGTTTACCAGGATTATTTTTTAGAATAGTTTCAAGATTTAGGATGGTATCTTCCTTAATTTCTTGTAGTTGAATTCTTATAGTTACTTTTTTACAAAGTTCATCCATAATATCATGTAACAGTTTAAAATCTGTAAATTTTAAACGAGGTTCTCCTTTAATACCCTCTTTATTCGTCCATCCTGGTTGAATTGTGCAACGGACAAATAAGAACGAATTCGGGGTCAAAAAGTGTTTCATTCTTAAATAATCTTCACCAAAAATTCTGAATTCGTTACTATCTCCGTAATCTTCCATTGTAAACATAGCCCAACCTTTACCTGCCTTAGATACTCGATGTTGAACATCTGTAATGATAGCTGCAAAAGTTAAGTTTACGCCTTCATATTTGCTAAGATCTTCTTTAAAATGTTTTAAGGTTGCATTACAAAAAATCATTTCATTCTTAAAATCATCTAAAGGATGTGCGGAAATATAAATACCAATTACTTCTTTTTCTTGAGATAAAAGCTCCATATTTCCCCAGGTTTCACATGCTGGAATGTCTGGTTCTGGAAATTGAATGTTAGAGGCTTCCCCAAACATAGATACTTGAGCAGAATTCTCGTTTTCTTGGTATTTACTTCCAAATTTCATAGACCGTTCTAAAAAGGTCATGCCTTTTTCGTCTACGGCAAAATATTGCGCTCTATGTGTATCTGAAAAAGAATCAAAAGCACCTGCTTTTATTAAACTATCAAAAGATTTTTTATTGGCAGCTCTTAAATCTACTCGTTTTGCCAAATCAAAAATAGAAGTATAATTTCCATTTTCTTTTCTTTCTTTGATAATGGCTCTCACGGCAGATGCACCAACTCCTTTTACCGCTGCCATTCCAAAACGAACAGCGCCTTCATTATTTACAGAAAATTTTAAGTATGATTCATTTAAATCTGGACCTAAAACAGCTAAGCCCATGCGTTTACATTCTTCCATGAAAAACGAAACAGATTTAATATCGTTCATATTATTAGAAAGTACAGAAGCCATATATTCAGCAGGGTAATGTGCTTTTAAATAAGCTGTTTGGTAGGCAATCCATGCATAACAAGTAGAGTGCGATTTGTTAAAAGCATAACTGGCAAAGGCTTCCCAATCTTTCCAGATTTTCTCTAATTTTTCTGCATCATGACCATTTGCAGCAGCTTGTTCTACAAATTTAGGCTTCATTTTGTCTAGAACCGCAATTTGTTTTTTACCCATTGCTTTACGCAGAACATCGGCTTCACCTTTTGTGAAATCTGCTAATTTTTGCGAGAGTAACATTACTTGCTCCTGATAGACTGTAATTCCGTAGGTTTCTGCTAGATATTCTTCCATGGCAGGCAAGTCATATTCGATATCTTCTGTTCCGTGTTTTCTGTTGATAAAAGACGGAATATATTCCATTGGCCCTGGTCTGTACAATGCATTCATTGCAATTAAATCTGCAAAAACTGTTGGTTTTAAAGAACGCATGTGTTTTTGCATTCCGGGAGATTCATATTGAAAAATACCAACAGTTTCTCCTTTTTGAAAAAGTTCATAGGTTTTTTCGTCATCTAGAGGAAAATTTTCTGGATCTAAATCAACATTATGCTTTGCTTTTACAATTTTTACCGTATCCTTAATTAAAGTCAATGTTTTTAATCCTAAGAAATCCATTTTCAACAAACCTGCAGACTCTACCACAGAGTTATCAAATTGAGTAACATACATGTCAGAATCCTTTGCCAAAGCAACCGGTACATAGTTGGTAATATCACTAGGCGTGATAATAACACCACAGGCATGAATTCCCGTATTTCTCACAGAACCTTCTAAAATAGTAGCTTTATTTATCGTTTCTGCCGCTAAATCGCTTCCGTAAGAAATGTTCTTTAATTCTTCCACAAGTTGTTTTTCTTCAGCTCTAAGACCTGCAACTTTTCCTTTACTTTTTGCATCCTCACCAAAAATATTTTTTAGTTTGATAAGCGGAATTAGCTTTGCAATCTTATCGGCTTCAAAAAGTGGTAAATCTAAAACTCTGGCGGTATCTCTAATAGATGATTTTGCAGCCATGGTTCCGTAGGTAATAATTTGAGCAACCTGATTGGCACCATATTTATTAATTACATAATCCATGACTCTTCCGCGGCCTTCGTCATCAAAATCAATATCAATATCTGGCATGGAAACACGTTCTGGATTTAAGAAACGCTCAAAAAGTAAGTCATATTTAATGGGATCAATATTGGTTATCCACAGACAAAAAGCAACTACAGAACCTGCAGCTGATCCACGTCCTGGCCCAACAGCCACATCCATATTTCTTGCCTCTCGTATAAAATCTTCCACAATTAAAAAATAACCAGGGTATCCTGTTTTTTCAATTACGGAAAGCTCAAAATCTAAACGTTCTTTGATAGATTCTGTAATCTCACCATATCGTTTTTTAGCACCTACAAAAGTTAAGTGTTTTAAAAAATTATTCTCTCCACGTTTTCCTTCATCTTCTTCATCTTTTACGTCTTTAAATTCGTCCGGAATATCAAAGGCAGGTAATAAAACATCACGGGCCAATGTGAAAATTTCAATCTTATCTACAATTTCTTGAATATTTATAATGGCTTCAGGTAGATCTGCAAAGAGTGCTTTCATCTCTGCTGTAGACTTAAAGTAATACTCATCGTTTGGCAAACCGTATCTGTAACCACGACCTTTTCCTTTAGGTGTAGCTTGTTTTTCACCGTCTTTTACACATAATAAAATATCGTGTGCATTAGAGTCTTTTTGCTCTAAGTAAAAGGTGTTATTTGTGGCAACGATTTTAATATCATGATTTTTAGAAAACTTTAATAAGGTTTCATTTACAATTTTTTCATCTTGTTGGTTATGACGCATCAACTCAATATAAAAATCGTCTTTAAATTCCTCTTTCCACCAAAGTAGTGCGTCTTCAGCTTGTTTTTCTCCAAGATTTAAAATTTTACTCGGCACCTCACCGAATAAATTTCCAGTTAAAACAATAATATCCTCTTTGTATTTTTTGATAATTTCTCTATCAATTCTCGGAACATAGTAAAAACCATCTACAAAAGCAATAGAAGACATTTTTGCTAAATTGTGATATCCTTTTTTGTTTTTTGCTAATAAAACAACTTGATAGCCATTGTCCTTCTGCGATTTATTTTTATGATCTTCACAAACATTAAACTCGCAACCAACAATAGGTTTCATTGGAGTCTCTGCTGTTTTGTTATGATTTAAAATAGCGCTAACAAAATGAAAAGAAGCCATCATGTTCGCAGTATCTGTCATAGCAACTGCTGGCATATTGTCTTTTGCAGCAGCCTTTACAATATTGCCAATTTGCATGGTAGATTGCAAAACCGAAAATTGCGTATGATTGTGTAAATGTGAAAACTGTACATTTTCTAATGCAGCTAAACCATCAGAAGTAGATTTTGTAGTTGCTGTATTTTTTAATTTCTCAAGACGTTTGCGAATTTTATCGCTTTCTTTTTTAAGGTTGATGTGTTTTAATCCAATAAACTGAATTGGTTTGGGATTGGCTTCAGAGAAATTTTTGAAATACGATGCATCAACATCTAATTGTTCTTTTGTGAATTCTCTTAAACGAATTAATTCTAAAAAACAGCGAGTTGTTGCTTCAACATCGGCAGTTGCATTGTGCGCTTCACCAAAACCAGCACCAAATAAATGGGTATGTAATTCTGTTAATGTTGGTAATTTAAATTTTCCTCCACGACCTCCAGGAATCTGACACATGAATGCTGTTTTTTCTGTACAAGTGTCCAAAATTGGAAGTGATGTAAGTTTGTTTTCAACACCTAATCTATGGAACTCACATCCCATAATATTCAAATCGAAATTTAAATTCTGACCAACAATAAAGGTTGTTTTTTCTAAAGCTTCGTTAAATAATTGTAAACCTTCGTCTAAAGAAATTCCTTGTTCTTCGGCTAATTCCGTAGAAATTCCATGAATTCTCTCTGCGTCATAAGGAATGTTGAAATTATCTGGTTTTATTAGAAAATCGTTGTGTTCTAATACAATCCCCATTTCATCATGCAATTGCCAGGCAATTTGAACGCATCTTGGCCAGTTATCTGTATCTGTAATAGGGGCGTTCCAACTTTTTGGTAAACCTGTAGTTTCGGTATCGAAAATTAAATACATGAAAAAAGTTTATTTATGGATGATTTTGTTCGTTTAAAAGTAACTGTAAATTTACATTTTTTTGAAGAGATTTTACTTGGAAGTTATTAACTATTGTTGATTGTTTATCTGCAAGGCCATTAGGGATTGAATAGCCTGTTTGAGCTCTTTTTTTATACTGAAATCGTTTCAGGATCGTTTATGAAAATTTAATTTTTTCTTGAATTGGGTAGATACTGAATTAAATTCAGCATCATAAAAAGGTAGTGGTGAAAGCCTGCTCGAACGCCATAAAAAAATATTAACAAATCTCATTTTAGTTTAAAAAGGTTTTGTATTTTTGCGCCCACTTACTACGAGATGGTAAGATTTTTAATAATCAAGGTCGAGAACCTTAAAAAATTAACAAATTATGTCTGTAAAGATTAGATTACAAAGACACGGTAAAAAAGGGAAACCATTCTATTGGATCGTTGCCGCTGATGCTCGTGCAAAAAGAGATGGTAAATACTTAGAGAAAATAGGTACTTACAATCCAAACGTTAACCCTGCAATTATTGATTTAAATGTTGATAAAGCTGTAGAATGGTTACAAAATGGTGCACAGCCAACCGATACTGCAAAAAACATTTTATCTTATAAAGGTGCGATGTTAAAAAATCATTTAGTTGGTGGTATTCGCAAGGGTGCTTTAACTCAAGAGCAAGCAGATGCAAAATTTGCGGTTTGGTTAGAAGAAAAAGCAGCTAAAGTTTCTGATAAAGAAGCAGGATTATCTAAAGCACAATCTGAAGCGAAAGCAGCAGCATTGGCAGCAGAAAAAGCTGTGAACGAAGCAAGAATTGAAGCAGCTAAACCAGTTGTTGAAGAGGTTGTTGAAGAGGCAGTTGCTGAAGTTGAAGCAGCTCCAGAAACAATTGATGAAGCAGCATCAAAAGCAGCAGAATAAATTATAAAGAATTACGATAATGCGTAAAGAAGATTGTTTTTATTTAGGCAAAATCGTAACAAAATATAGTTTTAAAGGCGAAGTTGTTATCAAATTAGATACAGACGAGCCTGAGTTGTATAAGGAAATGGAATCAGTTTATGTCGAATTTGGCAGTAATCTGGTTCCATTTTTTATTGAAAAAAGTTCACTACATAAAGGGAATCAATTACGTGTACAATTTGAAGATGTATATTCTGAAGAAGAAGCAGATTCAATTTTAAAATGCGGAATTTATTTACCTATGGATTTATTGCCAAAATTATCTGGAAATAAATTTTACTTTCATGAAGTAATTGGTTTTACAGTTGTGGATGCTAATTTTGGAGAAGTAGGGACAATTGTTCATATAAACGACAAAGCTGCGCAGCCACTTTTTGAAATTGATAGAGAAGGAAAAGAAATTTTTATTCCGATGATTGACGATTTCATAAAAAAAGTAGACAGAGAAAACAAAACGATTCAGGTAGAAACTCCTGGTGGTTTAATAGAACTTTATTTATAGTTTACATATTCTGAACCTAGTTCAGTATAAGAAAGAGAGGTGGCCGAGTGGTCGAAGGCGCACGCTTGGAAAGCGTGTATACGGCAACGTATCGAGGGTTCGAATCCCTTCCTCTCTACAATTACACTGGTAATCAACCAGTTACATTAAATTAGCGCTAAGTTAGGAATACCTAGTGCATTAAGTTGAACTTGAACAGCATGGAAAAATCCAATAGCTCGTATAAAAAACAACTTTGAACGTTTACGAAATTATACTTCTTTTTAGGGTACGTATCTTGATTTCAATAAAATAAAAATAATTTTAAATATCGTAGTTAAAATTAACTCTAGCAAAAATAGTACTAGTGCCATTACTTTTTCGTTCTTTAACTAATCTTGAATCAATATAAAGTTGAACTTTTAATTCTGCTTCACTAAAGTTGTTTCTAAAGCCTTCTCCTCTGATTGTTTTATATTTATAATTTTCAAAAATGATTTTTAAAGGAAGTGAATTTCCATCAATATCATATTCGAAAGGATAGGCTTTGGCAATATCAGTGCCAATACTAAAATCGTAATAAGTTATCATCACTTCATCATAATTGGGTTCGTTGGTTGTAAAAATAATTTCAATATCTTTTGTAATAAGTTCTTCTACTTCCTGAGGTGTTAATAGATTATTTTTTTCACAAGCGAGTAGGGCCAAAAGGATAAGCATTGCCGTAAACTTCTTCATTAAATAAAAGTAAAATAATTAATATTCAAATATATTAAATCTCCAGTTACTTTTAATAGTTTGTCTTTTTTAATGCTAACCGATCGTCAGGATAAGGAAAGAGGGATGAATAACTAAGTAATCTCAGGATTGAAAATAAAAACAAACAGATTGCCACGTCGTTTCTCCTAGTAAGCACAAACCCACTGTGTGATATAATCTCATGAAAAAAAGTATTATTACGAAGCATTAGGAACGAATGAAGTAAAAAATGAAGTTGCTAAATGATGAGGTTTCATTTTTAAAATAGTTAGTTCTCTACAAGATTGCTATTGGCTGATTTTGTTATAAATTTGTACTTATACAAAACAAGTGCACATTTAATTTTTGTGTGTTTTAAAAAGCATTGAAATAATTTTTAGTTTTTAAATGAGTCAACCTTTTAAATTTAAAGAATTTACTATTCACCAAGCTAAAACAGCTATGAAAGTTGGTACTGATGGCGTTTTATTAGGTGCTTGGTGCGCTTTGAATGAGTATTCAAATTCAATTTTAGATATTGGTGCGGGTACGGGTGTTATTGCTTTAATGCTTGCGCAACGTTCTGATGCCATGACCATAGATGCTGTTGAGGTTGATGAAAATGCATATGAACAAACGGTAGAAAATTTTGAGCATTCAGATTGGGGAGATCGTTTGTATTGCTACAATACTACTTTTCAAGAATTTGCTATTGAAATTACTGAGGAAGAAGAAACTTATGATTTAATTGTTTCGAATCCACCATTTTATACGGATACGTTTGAATCTGCAGATGAGGCAAGAAATAAAGCGCGTTTTACATCGTCTTTATCTTTTGAAGAATTGATTATTGGTGTTTCTAAAATTTTATCTGAAAACGGTAAGTTTTCAGTAATTCTCCCTTTTAAAGAAGAAGATTCTTTTGTTAATTTAGCCAAGCAACATAATTTATTTTTAAATAGGGTTTGTAGAGTTCAAGGCAATGCATCTTCAGCAATAAAAAGATGCTTATTTGAGTTTTCTTTTCAGCCATCAAAAATTAGAGAAGAGCATTTAGTGATAGAAACTGGTCGTCATCAATATACCCAAGCGTATATAAACCTGACCAAAGATTTTTATGTAAAGATGTAATTTGATTTTTTATCAAATTTGTATCGAGATGTTTTGTTAAAAACTCTCGATACAAATTTTTATTTTTCAAAAATCACAGGATTAAACAAGCTTCTATCCCATTACATGATTAGGATTATATCCTAAATAAGGCACTTTTTTTTCTGAGAATTTTATTCCATGTTCTTCTAATTCTTTTAGGATAGGTTCATATACCTCTTTTGTAATTGGTCTTTGAACACCAGGGCTTGTAATTTCTCCTTTTAAAATTTTTAAAGCAGCAATGGCAACTGGCAAGCCTACTGTTTTGGCCATAGCGGTATAGGTTTGATTTTCTCCGGTAACAACTAAACTGCTTTCAATTTGATATTTTTTTCCATTAATTTCATAACCAAATAGATGCTGCATTACAATCATATCTTTTTCTTCTTCTTGCAAGGTCCAAGAATCCAATAAAATTTTCTGTAATATTTGAGCAGGTGTGGCATTTTTAACTCCAATTTTTTTCTTCGGATTAAAAATATCGAGTTCTATTAACTTCTCCCACATTACATCATCTTGATCAATTTTTAGATAAGATCGTAATTTTAGTTCTACAGAGTCCGATGGAGAGTAGGCTAAAAATAAGTTTACAAAATCTCGGTAACTCATGTTTTCTGAATCTTCAATGGTATAAGAATCATCTGTCATACCTAATTGCACAAAAATATTCCATGCTCTAGAAAAACCTACTTTTCTTATGGTTCCTCTATACATTGTTGCGATTGTATCTAAACCGTAAATACTTCTGTATGCGAGAGAATCTCTATTTGCATAGGCTTCATAATTGGCATTATTTATTTTTAAGAATTCTGTTCTCCTAAATAATTTATGATACGGTATGTATTTATAGGTGCCTTCTTGGATAAACATGGCAGCGCCTCCTTGCCCTGCTAAAACTACGTTTCTTGGGTTCCAAGTAAACTTATAGTTCCATAAGTTATTATCACTTTCAGGTGCAACCAATCCACCACAAAAAGATTCAAACAATAACATTTTAGCATCATTTCCTCTAATTCTATCAATTATTTGCATGGCACTCATGTGATCTAAACCAGGATCTAAGCCAATTTCATTCATAAAAACCAAACCTTTTTCTTTTGCTGCGTCATCAAGAGCTTTCATTTCTTCAGAGATGTAAGACGCAGTAACCATATGTTTTTGAAATCTGATGCAATCTTTTGCGACTTCTGTATGAAAGCGAGCAGGCAACATTGAAATAACTAGGTCTGTTTTTTTAATTTCTTTTTCGCGCTCAAATGCATTAAAAACATCTAGAATGATGGCTTTGGCATTTTTATGATGATTGATTAATTTCAGTGCATTTTCTGTTGAAATATCGGCAATGGTGAGCCGTAGGTCTTCTTCATTAGATTTATCTAATAAATATTTAATGAGATAAGAACTTGATTTTCCGGCACCAATAATTAGAATATTTTTCATAAAAGAAAGATGTATTTTTACAAAAACGAAGATACTCTATTTGTTTAAAATTTAACAAAAACACATAAAAATGTTTAAAAATATTATAATTACTTGTTTTTTAGGATTATCAGCAGTTATTTTAGGGGCTTTTGGAGCACATGCCTTAAAAGAAATACTGACTGCAGAGCAATTATTGAGTTTTGAAACCGCAGTGCGTTATCAAATGTATCATGCTATTGTATTATTATTTGTAAATATTTTTGAAGGTTTTTCAGCGAAACAAAAAAATGTAATTAGTATTTTGTTCTTCATGGGGGTTTTATTCTTTTCTGGATCAATTTACCTAATTCAGCTTACCTCAATTACGGCAAAATCTATTTGGTTTGTAACACCTTTAGGAGGTTTTTTCTTTATAATAGGTTGGGTTTCAATGATGGTAATATTTATAAAAAAATACTTTAACAAATAAAATATTAATAATTTTTGAGCAAAAAGAGTCCTGTTTTAAATTATTGTTTAATTTTGTAGGATACTAAAAACAACAAATTATATTGATATGGTAGATACAAATACGAAATCGATTTCGTTAAATAATCTAGGAATCAAAAATGCAACAATTCGTTATCAGCTAAATTCTAATGATTTACATGATGCAACAATAAAAAAAGGACAAGGTGTTGTTTCTTCTTTAGGAGCACTTGCTGTGAATACAGGAGAATTTACGGGACGCTCACCGATGGATCGTTTTATTGTAAAAGACAACGTTACGAAGGATGAAGTTTGGTGGAGTAAAATTAATTTACCTTTTGAAGAGGATAAATTTGACAAGCTTTACAACAAAGTTGTGGATTATTTATCTGAAAAAGAAATTTTTGTAAGAGATAGTTTTGCTTGTGCAGATGAAAATTATAAACTAAGCATCAGAGTTGTTAATGAGTATCCGTGGAGTAATATGTTTGCTTACAATATGTTTTTACGACCAACAGAAAAAGAATTAGAAAATTTTGCTCCTGAATGGACCGTAATCAATGCACCAGGTTTTATGGCTGATGCAGCAATAGATGGAACAAGACAGCACAATTTTGCCATTTTAAATTTCACAAAAAAAATTGCATTGATTGGCGGCACAGGCTACACAGGTGAAATTAAAAAAGGAATTTTTTCTGCGCTAAACTTTATACTTCCTGTTTTTAAAAATACGTTACCAATGCATTGCTCTGCAAATATTGGTAAAGAAGGAGATACGGCTATTTTCTTTGGACTTTCTGGAACAGGAAAAACAACCTTATCTACAGACCCAAATAGAAGTTTAATTGGTGATGATGAACATGGTTGGACAGAAGAAAATAAGGTATTTAACTTTGAAGGAGGCTGTTATGCAAAAGTGATCAATTTATCAAAAGAACAAGAACCAGAGATTTTTGCAGCCATTAAAAAAGGAGCAATTTTAGAGAATGTAGTCATGGATGACCAAGGAGCGATCGATTTTACTGACACTTCTATAACTCAGAATACGAGAGTTAGTTATCCAATTTATCATATAGATAATATTCAGAAACCCTCCATAGGTGAAAATCCAAAAAATATTTTCTTTTTAACAGCAGATGCTTTTGGTGTTTTGCCTCCAATCTCTAAATTAACGCCAAGTCAAGCAGCATATCATTTTATATCTGGTTATACCGCAAAAGTTGCGGGTACAGAAGCAGGAGTAACAGAGCCTATGCCAAGTTTTTCAGCTTGTTTTGGTGCACCTTTTATGCCATTACATCCCACAAGATATGCAGAAATGTTAAGTAAAAAAATGAAGGATGCCGGAGTTAATGTTTGGTTGGTGAATACAGGTTGGTCTGGTGGTAAATATGGAGTTGGCAGAAGAATGCCCTTGAAGTATACACGTGCTATGATTACTGCTGTTTTAAACGGTGATTTGAGTGATTATACTTATGAAAATTACCACATTCATTCAGTATTTGGAGTTGCACAACCTAGAACTTGCCCAGGAGTTCCGGCAGAATTATTAAGCCCAAGAACAACTTGGAATAATGATGACGCTTATTATAAAACTGCTTTTCAATTATCGAATGCTTTTAGAGTGAATTTTAAGCAATTTGAAGAATATGCAAGTGAAGAAATACGCAGAGGAGGTCCGCAGAGATATAACTTTTAACTATTTAATACTTATTGGCTAAAAAAAACATCTCTTTTAAGAGATGTTTTTTTGTTTAAGAAAGGCGCCATCCTAAGAGAGCTTTAAATCGTTTATCATTTTATTGAAAATAATACTTGTATTTAAGTTTATTTATATTGATTATTCTGAATTGTAATTCGAAAGCAGTTATAAATTGTGAATACTACTTTAGATTTAAAATCATATATTTAAAAAATAAAATATTAATCGTAAAATGGTACGCCTTATTTACAAAAACTAAAACCTATAAAATTATGAAAATTATAGTATCAGTATTTTTATTATTTGCAGTTACCTTCAGTTCTTTTTCACAGACAAATGATTTGAAAATAAGCGAATTATCAAAAGAGATAGAGTCTAAAGTGATTGAGTGGAGAAGGCATTTACATGAAAATCCAGAATTATCGAATAGAGAGTTTAATACGGCAAAATATATTGTTAAACATTTAAACGAATTAGGATTAGAAGTGCAAGAAGGTGTTGCTAAAACAGGTGTGGTTGGCTTATTAAAAGGAGATTTGCCAGGAAAAGTAGTAGCGCTAAGAGCAGATATGGATGCATTACCAGTCACAGAAAGAAACGATTTGTCTTTTAAATCTCTTGTAACTTCTGAGTACAATGGAAAAAAAACAGGGGTAATGCATGCATGTGGTCACGATTCTCACGTTGCTATTTTAATGGGAACTGCAGAAGTGCTCTCTAAAATGAAAAGTAAAATTAAAGGAACTGTTAAATTTATTTTTCAACCGGCAGAAGAAGGCGCACCAAAGGGTGAAGAAGGGGGCGCTGAATTAATGGTGAAAGAAAATGTCCTTAAAAATCCTGATGTAGATGCAATTTTTGGATTACATATCAATTCAGGAACTGATGTAGGAACTTTAAAATACAAAACAGGTGGAATTATGGCAGCAGCGCAAACCTTTGAAATAAATATAAAAGGAAAACAGGCTCATGGTTCAAGACCATGGACAAGCGTAGACCCAATATTAACATCTGCAAGTATTATTCAAGGGTTGCAGACCATAATTAGTAGAGAAGCAGAACTGACGAAAGAAGGTGCGGTCATTACTGTAGGAGTGATGAATGGAGGCATACGATCTAATATCATTCCGGAAAGCGCAAAATTAATCGGTACAATAAGAACTTTAGATTATGATATGCAAAAGTTTATCAATAAAAGAATGAATGAAATGGTGCCTGCTATAGCAAAAGTGCACCGAGCAGAAGCAACTATAGAAATTTCTAAGGGACTACCAATTACATATAATCATATTAAATTAACAGAAAAAATGCTGCCTACGTTGCAGCGAATTGCAGGAACTGAAAAGGTGGTTAAAATTAGTGCTATAACGGGGGCAGAAGATTTTTCTTTCTATCAACAAAAAGTACCTGGAATGTTTTTCTTTTTAGGCGGAAAGACCTTAGATGTAAAACCAGAAGATGCCGCTGGACATCATACGCCAGATTTTGTGATTGATGAAAGTGGTTTTATACTAGGTGTCAAAACAATGACTGCTTTAACACTCGATTATTTGAATGATTAAAAATATTTTTAAAAATATTGGTCCTGGTACATTAATAGCGGCTGCTTTTATTGGCCCAGGAACCGTAACACTTTGTACGCTTGCAGGTGTAAATTTTGGATTCAATTTATTATGGGCAATGGTACTCTCAATACTTGCAACCATTATTTTGCAAGAAATGGCAGCTAGGTTGGGTATTATTTCTCAAAAAGGATTATCTGAGGTTATTAGAGAAGAAATTAAAATTCCGTTTTTAAAACAATTAGTTACAATACTAATTTTAGCTGCAATTGTAGTTGGTAATGCCTCTTATGAAGCAGGTAATATTAGTGGAGGAATCTTAGGTTTAGAAACTATTTTTGGGGAATTTAGATATAATTTTAATGGGAGCTCCATCAACTTTATGAGTATCGTCATTGGTATTATTGCATTTATTCTTTTATATATTGGTAATTATAAATTTTTAGAAAAAGCATTAATAGCGCTAGTTTTAATCATGAGTTTGTCTTTTGTGATAACGGCAATGATCACTAGGCCTAATCTTTTAGAGGTGATGAAAGGGATGTTTATTCCTAAATTTCCAGAGAAAAGTTTACTTACCGTAATTGGTTTAATCGGCACAACGGTAGTGCCCTATAATTTGTTTTTACATGCTTCTTTGGTTAAGGAAAGATGGAAGCATAAAGATGATGTCTCTATGGCTAGAAGAGATACTATAATTTCTATTATTCTTGGAGGATTGGTTTCTTTGGCAATTATTATTTCTGCAGCGGCAATTCCATCAAAAGATATTTTAAATGCAGCCGATTTAGCAAAAGGTTTAGCACCTTTATTTGGCGATTTCTCTAAGTATTTTTTAGCATTGGGCTTATTTGCTGCTGGCATAACATCGGCTATTACAGCTCCTTTGGCTGCTGCTTATGTTGCAAAAGGCTGTTTAGGTTGGAAAGGAAACATGAAGTCAAAATCATTTAGAATGGTTTGGATTATTATCCTATTCTTAGGGGTTTTATTTTCATCTGTAGGAATTAAACCCATTGAAATTATAAAGTTTGCTCAAGTTGCAAATGGTATGTTATTGCCTATTATTGCAGGGATTTTATTGTGGATTATGAACAAGAAAAATGTTTTAGGAGTTTTTGTAAATACAAAAACACAAAATTTTTTAGGTTTTATAATTTTAGCAATTTCTATTTTTTTAGGAGCTAAAGGAATTTTAAAAGTTTTTAATTTTATATAAAATGGAAATTGATATCAATTGTGATGTTGGTGAAGGAGTGGATAATGAGCATTTATTAATGCCCTATATTTCTTCTTGTAATATTGCTTGCGGTGGTCATTTTGGTGATAAAAATACCATAGATAAAACGATAGAGTTAGCGGTTCAAAACAAGGTTTTAATTGGTGCACATCCATCTTTTCCTGACAAAGAAAATTTTGGCAGAAAATTAATAGAGATGGCCGACGATGATTTTAAAGAAAGTATACAAAATCAGTTGAATTTATTTCTGAATAGGCTTGCTGTTTTTAAAGTGAAAATGCATCATATAAAGCCACATGGCGCCTTATACAATGCCATTGCTATAGATAAAGATGTAGCAGTTTTATTTATTGACATCATTAAAAAGTATGCTATTGATGCCTATTTGTATGTGCCTTATAGTTCCGTTATTGAAAAAGTTGCCCTAGAAAATAATATAAAAATCAAGTATGAAGCCTTTGCTGATAGAAACTATAATGATGATTTAACATTAGTTTCTAGAGCTTGTGAAAATGCGATGATACTAGATAAAGAAAACGTTTTTCAACATGTTATGAGAATTATAAAAGAAGATAAAGTAAAAACAATTTCAGGAAAAGAAGTGCAAATAAAAGCAACCACTTTTTGTTTGCATGGAGATGCAAATAATGCAATTGAAATCGCAGAGTACGTTTCGAATAACATAAAAAATGAAGGAATTATTGTTGGATAATACGCTTACATATAAACCTTTTGGAGCTAAAGCAATTCTGATTGAATGGAAACCTATAATTGATGAAGCAATTTTACAAGATATATTAGAATTTAAAGATAAAATTAAAGACCAAAAAGGGGATACCTATCTAGATTCTATTGTTGGTTACAATTCTTTAACCATCATATTCAGAGACATATTTGTAAACTTTAAGCAAGAAGTTGCAAAATTAAAAGCAATTTATGCTGTAAATTCAGCGGTTGAACAAAAACAAAATTTTCTATGGGAAATTCCCGTTTGTTATGATTTGGAATTTGGTATTGATTTAAAGGAAATGTCACAATCTTTAAATTTAGAGATTTCCGAAATTATTAAAATGCATTCAGAAAGTGTTTATACTGTTTTTTTTATTGGATTCTTACCTGGTTTTCTTTATTTAGGAGGCCTAAATTCAAAATTATATTTTGATAGAAAACCAAATCCCCGATTGAATGTTGAGCGAGGTGCTGTTGGAATAGGAGGGGAACAAACCGGAGTCTATCCTGTGAATTCTGCTGGTGGTTGGAATATTATCGGTAAAACGCCAATTAATTTTTTTGATGTGGGAGAAAAAAAACCTTGTTTTGCTAAATCAGGAGATCGTATAAAATTTATTTCAATTACTAAAAAAGAGTTTTTCAAACTTGAAAATCTAGTGTCCGATAATTCATTTCAACTTTTTAAAACAGTATTGAATGATTAAAGTCTTAAATTCAGGATTCCACACAACTATCCAAGATAGAGGAAGATGGGGTTTTGCCTCTTTAGGGGTTCCAGTTTCAGGGGCAATGGATGCTTATTCAGCAGATTTAGCCAATAGAATTTTAAACAATTCTTTAGATTGTGCTGTTTTAGAAATTACTTTAGGAGGCTGTAAACTTCAGTTTTTATCAAAAACGGTTATATGCATTTCTGGAGGTAATTTTTCTCCAAAAATTAATAAGAAACCTATTTTATTAAATTCTAAAATCATTGTGCAAGAAAACGATATTTTATCTTTTGGCAAAGTGAATTTTGGCATTCGTTCTTATCTGGCTGTTAAAAATGGGTTCCAATCTGATAGGAAGTTGGGGAGTAGAAGTGCGTTTAAAAATATTACGAATACTTTTCTTTTGAGGTCTGGAGATATCTTACCCATTTCTAAACTAAAAATAACTACAGAAACTTCAAATATGTTGATTAAAATAAATAAAAGTCATTATGAATCTACCGATATTGAATGTTCTAAAGGGCCTGAATTTTACTTATTATCTGACCAACAACAAAAAAAAATAGTAGAAAATCAGTTTAGTATTTCAAAAGAAAATAACAGAATGGGGTATAAATTATATGAAATTATTGAAAATAAATTACCATCTATTTTAACATCAGCAGTTTTACCAGGTACAGTGCAGTTAACTCCTTCCGGAAAATTAATTATTTTAATGAGAGATTGTCAAGTTACAGGTGGTTATCCCAGAATTTTACAAGTATCTGAAAGTTCTCTGTCCAAACTAAGTCAAAAATTTACCGGAAGTAAAATAAACTTTGTATTACTCTAAAGTTTATTTAGGATGGACTAATTTAGAGGTCATAAATTGTTTAGGCGTTAATCCTTCGTTTTTTTTGAATAATCGAATGAAGTAGTTGGAGCTTGAGAAGCCAGATGCATAAGCAGTTTCTTTTATCGATAACTTTTCTTCGAGAAGTAATTTTTTAGAAATTTTAAGTCTTTCATCAATAATCAATTGATAGGGAGAAATACCTAACTCCTCAGCAAATGCTCTATAAAAAGAGGATTTACTCATTGTAGAAATTTTCAATAAATCTGTTATATTGATTTCTTTATATATATTTTGTTGAATAAAATTAATAACTGCAGAAAAAGGGCTATTGTTAGTATTGAATTTTGCATCTTTTCTTAGTTCACTTATATTTTGCATTTTGAGCACACAAAGTAAAAGTTCTTTTAATAATATGCTAAGATGTAAATTATTTAAAGGATTTTTTGAAGCTGCGATTCTTGTTATTTTCTTTTTAATATTTACAAAGTCTTCATTATTATTACATAACCAGGCATTATCAAATAATTGCCAGTTTTTTATGAAAGTACCTTCGTCTAGACTTTCATTAAATTCATTAATTTGTTTCTTGACGAAATTATCATCTAACGTCAAAGCTGAACATTGTGTTGGATTCGTAAAAGATGCTTCCGGGAAATCTATTTCTAATTTTTCATGAGCAGGCGCTATAATTGTATTACCCGGGTTGTAATCTCTAGATATTAGGTCATTAAAACGCACCCGTTTTGAACCTCTTAGCATTGAAGTTATGGTAAAACCGTTAAAGCTCAAAGGAAAATTTAAAACTCTTTGTCTTGTCTCATAAATGTTTAACTCACACATGTTAAAATTAAAACCTCGCCTTTGCTCTATGAGTTTATTTACATTGGCATTTGGAGTTAGATCAAGCGGTTTGATTTTATTCATGGTGTAATTTAATAATTTAAGAACATTAATCCAAACTCATTGGGAAGATTGTGCTATTAATCGTTATGATTGTGACATTCTTAATTAAATATAAAATTTAGTTTAGCAATGTGAATATCTAAAATTATAAAATACTTTTTGCAAAAGTTAAATTTTAAAAATATGAAGAAAGACGAAACAGCAATTATTTTAATTGAATTTCAAAATGACTTTACCACAGAGGGTGGTATATTTCATGATGCAGTAAAAAATGTTATGGATGAGACCAATATGTTATCTAATACTTTTGATCTAGTTGAAAAAGCAAGAAAAGAGGGAGTACATGTTATTCATATACCAATTTCATTTACTGAGAACTATAGTGAATTAACGAGTAATCCTTATGGTATTTTAAAAGGTATTGTAGATAATAATGCTTTTCAAAAAAACTCTTGGGGTATTGAAATTCATGAAAAATTTACTCCACAAAAAAATGAAGTAATAATAGAAGGTAAACGTGGTTTGTGTGGTTTCCATAGCACAAATTTGGGTTTTATTTTAAGAAGTAAAGGAATAAAAAATATAGCAATTGGAGGATTTTTAACTAATTGTTGTGTAGAGTCTACAATGCGCACTGCTTATGAAAATGGATATAACGTGATTACACTTACAGATTGTTGCGCGGGTTTAAGTTTGGAAGAACATAAAAATGCTATTGAGAAAGATTTTCCAATGTTTAGTCAACCGATGACAAGTTTAGAGTTTATGAAAATTGTAAAGGGCCAAGATGAATTGGTTTTAAAGGGAAAAGGCTATGAATAAAACTTGTTTTTTGAATTAATTATCGGATGAATGAGGATTTAATAGAATATTATATAATATTCTACTATCTCTAAATTTTGGAATAAAAAGAGACCATTTATGGTCTCTTTTTATTTGGATTTCATAACGTTAATAGAAGTAGTTTTTCAATTTTTAAAATTTATCATAATTACTAAAAAAGATTTTTTTGAACTTGAAAATCGAATGTTTAATAATTCATTTTAACTTTTTAAAACTGTTTCGAATGATTAAGGTTTTACATTTAGGTTTCTGCACAATTATTCAAGTTAGAGTATTACTAGATCTAATCTCTTTAGATGTAACGTTTTCAGGAGTTTATACATTCATTAGATTTAGCCAATGAATTTTCCAAAAAAAATCTTTAGTTTCCAATGTTTTATAGGTCGCTTCGGAGCATTGTAAACTGTAGTTTTATAGATCAGAGAGAAGGCCTTAAATTCATTTCACAAATCTTTGAACTTTAAATTGAGTGCCGTTTCGCGAGTTTAATTTAAATAAATAGATACCGTTTGTTAAAAATTGAATATCAATTTTATTTGAATTTACAGATCTATAAATTAACTGACCTGTAATATTATAAATTTCTCCACTAAAGTTATCTTCCTCCGAATTAATTTCAATGTATGATGGATATATTTTTATAATAGGTTCATGAACGATCTCATTAATATTCAATGTGTTATTTTTTTGATTACAGTTTAGGTAATCGATTGGCTGGTCTGTATGATTCGTTAAATATTCAATTAAATAATCGGCTGTGGTTAGGGGAAATGAATAGCTAGGGGTTGTTGGAAATAAGTTTGGATATACACTAGATATATAGTCATTAAGACTTAAGGTTATTTGACTACTGTCTTGAAGCAAAATATCATCTTTAAAAAAGATAAATTCATTGTTTTGGTTCTTTGAAACTTTAAAACTTGTGTCTAATGAATAGCTAAAACTAGAGGGGTATTCATTTAAAAAATTTCTAAGTGCTGTAACACTCATTGTATAGGTGTCAAATCCATTACCAAATGGATCTATCGAGTAAATAGAAAAAGGTGTAATTATACCCTCATAAATTTTATCTCTAATACCTCCAAAATTTTGTATCACCATATCTGAATCAGAAATTACTTGTAGAGCATCTGTATAAAAACAACCTGTTGAGGTCTTTGTTAATGTTGATACAGAAGAACCGATATTTGTATAAAAGCTCGGGTTATTAAAATACCCATCAATGTCTTCTGCTAAAGCATTGTCTAAAGCTAAATTAGAATTTGATAAATTGATGAGTTCAAATTCAAAATTTGTTATTTGTTTATTAGTTACGGTTAAAGTAGTTTTTGAAATTTTTTCTAAATTTACACCAGACATTACTTTATAACCGTTCGCATGTGCAACACCATACTCCTGGTTATTATGACCACCGATAACTAAATCTACAAAATTGTAGGTTTCAAGAATTTCTTCATCTTTATAACTTCCGTAATGCGTAAGAGCAACGATTAAGTCAACATTATCATTAACTTTAAGATCTTTGTAATTTTCAAAACTATCTAAGCCTTCTGTGAAAGATAAACCTTGAATTTTTTTTGGATGCGTTAATGGATATCCTCCTGGACTACCTGTTTCTACGACACCTACAAATGCAATTGAAAAATCATCTTTTGTTATAATTGTACTTCCCTGAATATCGCCTAGTTTACCGGTTCCTCCAGAGACATTATCACAAATAAAAGGAAAATTTGCTTGCTCAAGACGATCATTAAGTATCGCTTGACCATAATCAAATTCATGATTACCAATAACACTTACATCGAGTCCAGTTTTATTAAGCATGTCAATCATTGGATATCCTTTATTTTGATGATAATCTACAATCGGATTTCCTGAAAAAAGATCTCCGCCTGCTACAAAATATACTTTTTGATTTTTTGCTTTTTCAGCATCAATTAGTGGTTTGATTTTAGCGAAATTTTCTATTTCACTGTGTGGATCATTAATAGCAAAAATTACAATCGTTTCTTGGGCAAAAGTTGCGCATTGAAAAGCTAGAAAATATAATAATATAGGTATTCTTTTAAAGGGAATTAATAATAAATTCATAAATAAATTGTAATGATTTAAAACAAAAATAAGCTTAATTTAATGTAGTTTCAAATTATAGTACAATCCGATTTTTTTTTAAAATATTTTTAGGATAATAATGAGTACTAATATAAACTGTAAACGACTTCTTAACGGAGCTTAAAATTGGAATATAAAAAAAGCATCCAAATCTGGATGCTTTTTTATATAATTAAGATTAGAAGTTATTCTTGTGATTTTACAACCATTTTTACTTCTTTTATTTTATGCTTTGAAGTCTCTATATTAGTAGAAGTAATTTTTCCAGCTTCATTCGCTTTCTTTTCTATTTCTGCAACAGTTCCTTCAATTTTTTGAATTTCTTCAGTTACTTCACCACCAATAGTTTTAGTCGTTGTAATTGTAGCCATTGCTAAATCTCCAGAAGTTTGTTTTATTTCAACTTTTACTTCTTTTTTAATTTCTTCAGCATGAGGTTTTGCATCAGCATGTCCTCCTAAAATTGGCGCAATTACCAATCCAATTAAACAGGTAAGTTTAATTAAGATATTCATTGATGGTCCAGAAGTATCTTTAAATGGATCTCCAACAGTATCACCAGTTACAGCAGCTTTATGCGCTTCAGAACCTTTATAGGTCATTACTCCGTTAATTTCAACACCAGCTTCAAAAGATTTTTTAGCATTGTCCCACGCACCACCAGCATTATTTTGGAAAATAGCCCAAAGTACACCAGAAACAGTAACACCAGCCATATAACCACCTAGCATTTCAGCAACCAACATATTGTTCTCTTGGTAAACTAATTTACCTATTAATACAACTGCTATTGGGAAACCAATTGTTAAGATGCCTGGTAACATCATTTCCTTTAAAGATGCTTTTGTAGAAATAGCTACACATTTATCATATTCTGGTTTTCCAGTTCCTTCCATAATTCCAGGAATTTCTTTAAACTGTCTTACAACTTCATTTACCATTTCCATGGCAGCTTTACCTACAGCATTCATTGCTAGAGCAGAAAATACTACAGGAACCATTCCACCCACAAATAGCATTGCTAATACGGGAGCTTTAAAAATATTAATTCCGTCTATACCTGTAAAGGTTACATACGCCGCAAATAAAGCCAACGATGTTAATGCAGCAGATGCAATAGCAAAACCTTTACCAGTTGCAGCAGTTGTATTACCAACCGCATCTAAAATATCTGTTCTTTCTCTAACAATTGGATCTTGCTCACTCATTTCAGCAATACCACCAGCATTATCGGCAATTGGTCCAAAAGCATCAATCGCTAATTGCATAGCGGTTGTTGCCATCATTGCAGAAGCCGCTAAAGCAACTCCATAAAATCCAGCCAAAGCATATGATGCCCATATTGCAGCAGCAAATAATAATACAGAAGAGAATGTAGAAATCATACCCGTAGCTAAACCAGCTATAATATTTGTTCCTGCTCCAGTGCTAGATTGTTGTACAATTTTTAAAATTGGTTTTGAACCTAATCCTGTGTAGTATTCTGTAAATGCTGAGATTCCAGCACCCACAACTAAACCGACTAAACAAGCATAGAATACTCTCATTGAAGAGATATCTTGAGGACCTTCTCCGAAGAAATCCATTTTCATTGTTTCTGGTAACATCCAAGTTACTAAACCATAACAGGCCACGGCTACCATTATTATTGATGCCCAGTTTCCGATATTTAATGCTTTTTGCACATCCGCTTCTTTTGCATCGTTAGATGAAATTTTAACTAAAAGGGTTCCGATAAGAGAAATGATAATTCCTACACCGGCAATAGACATAGGTAATAAAATGGGTCCAATTCCGCCAAAAGCGTCGGTAATACTTCCCCCCATATCCTTAATTACATAGTTTCCTAGAACCATAGCGGCTAAAACGGTAGCTACATAAGAACCAAATAAATCTGCGCCCATACCTGCAACATCTCCAACATTATCTCCAACATTATCAGCAATAGTTGCTGGGTTTCTTGGATCATCTTCAGGAATGTCTGCTTGTACTTTACCCGCTAAATCAGCTCCAACATCGGCAGCTTTAGTATAAATACCTCCACCAACTCTAGCAAATAATGCGATAGATTCAGCTCCTAAGGAAAAGCCTGCTAATGTTTCTAATACCATTGTCATATCGCTAGTGTTTGTCCAAACACCACCCATAAACATGTGATAGAATATAATAAAGAATGCTGTTAAACCTAATACCGCTAAACCGGCAACTCCAAGGCCCATAACTGTACCACCACCAAAAGAAACTTTTAATGCATTCGGTAAACTAGTTTTTGCAGCTTGCGTTGTTCTTACATTTGTTTTGGTTGCAATTTTCATACCCATGTTTCCTGCAAAAGCAGAAAATATAGCACCAATAACAAAGGCGATTACGATAAGAATGTGAGTTGATTCAACCACAAAAGAAACACCAGCTAAAACAATACTTGCTCCAAGTACAAAAATTGCTAGTAATCGATATTCGGCTTTTAAGAATGCTAAAGCACCTTCATAAATATGATCCGAAATTTCTTTCATTTTTCCATCACCTGCATCTTGCTTCATTACCCAGGATTTCTTTACTGCCATATATGCTAAGCCTAATAAAGCCATTGCAATTGGCATCCAAATCATCATTGATTCCATAAATTTTTATATTTGATTAGTTTAAAACGGTGGTAAAAGTAATAAAATCAAACAGAACTAAAAAACCTCCTAAAATGTTTAATTTTAGGAGGTCTTTAATTTTATAATATAATAATTTCTATATCTTGAAATTATCGGTCTTTTTGTAGTCGCTTTTTTCGTATCTCCTAACACAATCTTTATAGATTTGCATTGCTTCTGTAGCATTTCCCCAACCACCAACATCTACTTTTTTCTTTTCTAAATCTTTATAAACTTGAAAGAAATGTTCTATTTCTTTTAACCTATGAGGATTTAAGTCTGAAATATCATTTTTATTATTCCAAATTGGATCTGAAATAGGTACACAAATAATTTTTTCATCTGGCCCTTTTTCATCTGTCATATGAAAGACTCCAATAGGTTTTACTTCAATAACACACATAGGAAAAGTTGGTTCATGTCCTAAAACTAAAACATCTAATGGATCATCGTCTAATGCTAATGTTTCTGGTACAAAACCATAATCTGCAGGATACATCATAGAAGAGAATAACATTCTGTCGAAACGTATTTTATTCAAATCAAAATCGTATTCATATTTATTTCTACTTCCTTTAGGTATCTCGATTAAAACATCGAAAGTTTTCTTGTTTTCTAGGCTCATGAATTTTTATTTTTAAACTTCCGGCAAAAGTAATTAATCTAGAAAGTTTTTCAAGGAAATTTATAGTGAAATTACGCAATGGTTTTCGAACAGGTTAGGAATATAGAAAGCAATAAAAAATCCTTTTTGAAATTCATCAAAAAGGATTCTATATTTCTTTTAAAAAAAGTTTAAACTATATATATAAAACGTCTTTAACTGCTTTTATTACATCATTAGAATTTGGGATCCATTTTTCAAATAAAACGGGAGAATATGGAGCAGGAGTATCTGCGGTTGTAATTCTTTTTACAGGAGCGTCTAAATAGTCAAATATTTCGTCTTGAATTCTATAGGTAATTTCAGTTGCAATACTTCCAAAAGGCCATGCTTCTTCTAAAACTACTAATCTATTTGTTTTCTTAACAGATTTAATAATTGCTGCATGATCCATAGGCCTCACAGTTCTTAAATCGATAATTTCTACAGAAATATTTTCTTTCGCTAATTCATCAGCAGCTTTGTAAGCTTCCTTGATAATTTTTCCAAAAGAGACCAAAGTTACATCGGTACCTTCTCTTTTAATATCTGCAACGCCAATAGGAATTATATATTCTCCTTCTGGAATTTCCATTTTATCACCATACATCTGCTCAGATTCCATAAAAATTACTGGATCATCGTCTCTAATAGCTGCTTTTAATAAACCTTTCGCATCATAAGGATTTGACGGCACAATCACTTTTAGACCAGGTGTATTTGCAAACCAGTTTTCAAATGCCTGCGAGTGTGTTGCTCCTAATTGGCCAGCAGATGCTGTTGGACCTCTAAATACAATTGGACAGTTAAATTGACCACCAGACATCTGTCTAATCTTTGCAGCGTTGTTTATAATTTGATCAATACCAACCAAAGAAAAGTTAAACGTCATATATTCTACAATAGGTCTATTCCCATTCATAGCAGAACCAATTGCAATACCAGCAAAACCAAGTTCAGCAATTGGAGTATCTATAACCCTCTTTGCTCCAAACTCATCTAACATTCCTTTACTAGCTTTGTAAGCTCCGTTGTATTCCGCAACTTCTTCACCCATTAAATAAATGCTTTCATCTCGGCGCATTTCTTCACTCATTGCTTCGCAAATAGCTTCTCTGAATTGAACTGTTTTCATGTATTTTTTAATATAGTTATTTATTCTTGTTGCAAAAGTAATGAAATAATTGTCAATTTTTTTTGTTCAACTATAGAAACTCATTGGAAATAGGAGAATAAACACTCAATCGTTTTCGGAAATTAATAAATAATAAAAAAAATACTATGCGTGCATAGTATTTTTTAAAAAAAAGACGTAATTTTGCTCCAGAAAAAATGATTAAAAATAAAATTTATGAAAATATTGGTATGTATTAGTCATGTTCCTGATACCACTTCTAAAATTAATTTTACAGAAAACGACACTAAGTTTGATACAAATGGAGTTCAGTTTGTAATTAATCCTTATGATGAGTTTAGCCTTACAAGAGCTATGTGGTTTAAAGAAAAACAAGGGGCAAGTGTAACAGTTGTGAACGTTGGAAATGCATCTACTGAGCCAACTTTACGTAAAGCATTGGCAATTGGAGCAGATGCTGCAGTTCGTGTTAATATGGAGGCTACTGATGGTTTATCTGTTGCAAAGCAATTAGCAGAAGTTGTTAAAAACGGAGAATATGATTTAGTTTTAGCGGGTAGAGAATCCATTGATTATAATGGAGGAATGGTTCCTGGTATGTTAGCTTCTTTAATAGATTACAATTTTGTGAATGGTTGTGTTGGAATGGAAGTTGATGGAACTTCGGTTTCTCTATCTAGAGAAATTGACGGTGGAAATGAACATTTACGTACATCTTTACCATTAGTTGTTGCTGGTCAAAAAGGAATTGTTGAAGAAAAAGATTTACGTATACCAAATATGCGTGGAATTATGATGGCTCGTAAAAAACCTTTAAATGTCCTTGAACCAATTACTGTAGAAAATGCAACTTCTGCAGAGTCATTTGAAAAGCCAGTGCCAAAAGGAGCTGTAAAATTAGTAGATGCGGATAATATTGATGAGTTAATTAACTTATTGCATAATGAAGCTAAAGTGATTTAACTTTTTTAGTAAAGATGAAATCATTCCGAGTTTATTTCGGAATCTCGTTTAAAGAGGAAAGAAAAAATAATTAGATCCTGCAACAAGTTCAGGGTAAAAAAATAAAAATATGTCAGTTTTAGTTTTTGCAGATTCAACAGAAGGAAAATTCAAAAAGAGTGCTTTTGAGGTAGTTTCTTACGGGAAAAAGGTTGCTGAACAATTAGGAAGTAATGTAATTGCTCTTGCAATAAATGCCAATAATAATGAAGAGTTATTTGCTTATGGAGCAGAAAAAGTAGTTTCAGTTTCTAACGATTCTTTAGCTACATTTAATGCCAAAGCATATGCATCGGTTATAAAACAAGTGGCAGATGCACAAGGTTCTTCAGTAGTGATTTTAGATTCTAGTATAGATGGATTATTTGTTGCACCAATGATAGCAGTGGCGTTAGATGCCGGTTATGCATCTAATGTGGTTGCATTGCCAAGTGCTACGCATCCATTTACAGTAAAAAGAAAAGCATTTTCTAACAAAGCATTTTCAAATACCGTAATTTCTTCGGAGAAAAAAGTAATTGGAGTCGCTAAAAATTCTTATGGAATTCATGAGAATTTAGTTTCTGGAATAGTAGAAAATTTTGAAGCTTCAGTATCTGACACGGATTTAGGAGTAACATCAGAAAAAGTAGAAAGAATTACAGGTCAAGTAACCATTGCAGATGCAGATACAGTTGTTTCTGCAGGAAGAGGTTTAAAAGGGCCAGAAAATTGGGGAATGATTGAGGAGTTAGCAGATATTTTAGGTGCTGCAACTGCATGTTCTAAACCAGTTTCAGATTTAGGTTGGCGTCCTCACGGCGAACATGTTGGGCAAACAGGAAAACCTGTAGCATCTAATTTATATATAGCTATCGGAATTTCTGGAGCAATCCAGCATTTAGCCGGAATTAACGCATCCAAAGTAAAAGTAGTTATTAACACAGATCCAGAGGCACCTTTCTTTAAAGCTGCAGATTATGGTATTGTTGGTGATGCTTTTGAGGTAGTTCCAAAATTAATAGAGAAGTTAAAAGCTTTTAAACAAGCTTAATTCAAATATTTAAATTAGTTGGTTTAAATGGAGGCCTATTAGTTTTATAACTAGTAGGTTTTTTCTTTTCATAAAAACTCTTTAAATAAAAGTATTCAATCTATTATTTTTATTAAATTGTGCCCTCAGAAAAAATGTAATATAAGATACTCTTTTGTATCGTATATAATTATATATGAGTTTAATACTACTAAATATTAAAGGAATTTCTTACAGTCAAACTCAAAGCGGTGCGTATGCATTAGTTTTGAGTGAAATGGAAGGAACAAGAACATTACCTATTATAATTGGAGCATTTGAAGCACAATCTATTGCTATTGCGCTAGAAACCGAAATTAGACCGCCAAGACCGCTTACACACGATTTATTTAAAACGTTTTCTGATCGGTATGAAATTAACATAAAAGAAGTAATTATTCATAAGCTGGTAGACGGAGTTTTCTTTTCTAGTTTAATTTGTGAAAGAGAAGGCAAGCAAGAGGTCATCGACAGCAGAACTTCTGATGCTATAGCGATCGCAGTGCGTTTTAAAGCGCCAATTTATACTTATGAAAACATCCTAGATAAAGCTGGTGTTTATTTAAAAGCTGAAGAAGAAATGGCTATTCAAAAGAAAAAAGAACCTTCTGAACTCTCTTTTGAATTAGAGGAGGCTCTTGATAAAGAAGAAAATAGTTACTCGCGTTTGTCTTTAAAAGAATTACACAAACAATTAAACAATGCAGTTGTTAATGAAAATTATGAAATAGCTGCAAAAATTAGAGACGAAATTAGCAAACGTTCTTAAATGTATTACAACTAGATTATGAAAAAAATACTTACAGTCATTTTTTGTTTATTATCAATTTCAATTTTTTCTCAAAATACCGAAACAGTCGCTGATGTGTCTGAAATTTTACCAAGCCAAGGATTTTCTCTGAGTAGTTTATGGAGAGGGGTTTTAGGAATGTTCGCTCTAATTATTATTGCCTTTTTATTTAGCGCTAATAAAAAGGCAATTGACTGGAAGAAAGTAGCTATTGGTTTATTTCTTCAATTAATAATTGCAATTGGTGTTCTAAAGGTAGAATTTATTCAATCTATTTTTGAATTGGTTGGCGGAGTATTTATAGAAATATTAGGGTATACAAAGGCAGGTAGTGAGTTTTTATTTGCAGGTATGGTGGGTGATATGAGTAAATTTGGATACATATTTGCTTTTCAAGTATTACCAACTATTATTTTCTTTTCAGCGCTAACTTCATTATTATTTTATTTGGGGATTATTCAAAAAGTTGTTAAAGTTTTAGCAATTGGTTTATCTAAGTTTTTAGGAATTTCTGGAATGGAAAGTCTTTCTGTAGCAGGTAATATATTTTTAGGGCAAACAGAAGCACCACTTTTAATAAAAGCTTATTTAGAAAAAATGAATAAGTCAGAAATGCTTTTGGTTATGATTGGCGGCATGGCTACAGTAGCAGGAGCAGTTTTGGCAGCTTACATTGGTTTTTTAGGAGGTGGAGACAAAGCTTTGGAGTTAGTATTTGCGAAACACCTTTTAGCAGCTTCAGTTATGGCAGCTCCAGGAGCTATTGTAGTTTCAAAAATATTATATCCCCAAACAGAAAAGGTAAATTCAGATGTTACGGTTTCTCAAGAGAAAATAGGATCTAATATTTTAGATGCTATTGCAAATGGGACTACCGAAGGTTTGCGTTTAGCAGTAAATGTTGGAGCAATGCTTCTAGTTTTTGTTGCTGTTATTGCCATGTTAAATGGTATGTTAGGTTGGGTTGGAGACGTAACAACTTTGAATAGTATTATTGCAGAAAACTCAGCATATAAAGCCTTATCATTAGAATTTATCTTGGGATCTATTTTTGCGCCATTAATGTGGCTAATTGGAGTGCCTACTGCAGATATTTCTATGATGGGTCAGTTACTAGGAATTAAATTAGCAGCAAGCGAATTTGTTGGGTATATTCAATTAGCAGAATTAAAAAATGTAGCAAATGCAACACACCTTACCTTTAATAAATCTGTGATAATGGCAACCTATATGTTGTGCGGTTTTGCAAACTTTGCTTCTATTGGGATCCAAATAGGTGGTATTGGTTCTTTAGCTCCTGGTCAACGTAAAACGTTATCAGAATTCGGAATGAAAGCTTTAATTGGTGGTTCAATTGCTTCTTTAATGTCTGCAACGATTGCAGGGATGATTATAGGCTAGAAAAAAGTATAATTGTTTAAGCGTTTATATGTTTAAACAATGTAATAATTAAATGATTAAACAATGCGTCAATATCACGATTTAGTAAAACATGTTTTAGAGAACGGAAACGAAAAAGGAGATAGAACAGGCACAGGAACAAAAAGTGTTTTTGGATATCAAATGCGTTTTGATTTGAGTGAAGGTTTTCCAATGGTAACTACAAAAAAGTTGCATTTAAAATCGATTGTTTACGAATTGCTTTGGTTTATAAAAGGCGATACCAATATTAAATATCTGCAAGAAAATGGTGTAAGAATTTGGAATGATTGGGCAGATGAAAATGGAGATTTAGGACCTGTTTATGGTCATCAATGGCGCAATTGGAATAGCGATGAAGTAGATCAATTAAAAGAAGTGATTGAAACTTTAAAAAAGAATCCGAATTCTAGAAGAATGTTGGTTTCGGCATGGAATCCTTCGGTATTGCCAGATACCTCTATTTCATTTTCAGAAAATGTTTCCAATGGAAAAGCAGCTTTGCCTCCTTGTCATGCATTTTTTCAATTTTATGTTACTGACGGAAAATTATCTTGTCAGCTATATCAAAGAAGTGCAGATATCTTTTTAGGAGTTCCTTTTAACATTGCCTCTTATGCATTATTTACAATGATGATTGCACAAGTTTGTGGTTATGAAGCAGGAGAATTTATACATACTTTTGGAGATGCACATATTTATAACAATCATCTAGAACAGTTAGAATTACAATTGTCTAGAGATTTAAGGTCATTGCCAAAAATGAAAATTAATCCAGCTATAAAAAACATCGAAGATTTTACTTTTGATGATTTTGAGTTGTTAGATTACAATCCGCATCCGCATATAAAAGGTATCGTGGCAGTGTAAAAAAAGAGCGTTCAATTCTAATTTGAACGTTCTTTTTTTATACTACATAATAAGTATTATAAACTTAATACACAGTTATTAGCTCCAGCAAAATCGCTCCAAACGGAACCATCCGCTTCTTGCTCATTTATATATTCTCCATCAACTAGATATCTGAATTCATACGCAGTTCCACAATCTAAATCAACAGTACCTTTAAAAGATCCATTTTTTAATTTTTTAAGTGGAGTTGCTTTTCCATTCCACTCATTAAAGCTTCCAACTACTGCAACATTATTTGCTTCTTCAGCAGGTACAGTAAAAGTTACTTTACACACTGGCTTACTTTTTAAAAATTGTTTTTTAATTGACATAATTATTAAATTAAATTATAATGTAAATTTATTGAAGTAGAATATAGCTACAAAAATAATATTATAAGAATTTTAGAGAATTATCAGTTTCATAAATTGTGTGTTCAAATTATTGATAATTCAAAATAAAAGTAGAACTAAATTATTGTATTTTTAAAATAATGTACAGTTGTTTTAAGTTGATTATCAGCGATTTTTGTATCGAAAACGTATTCGCTTTCTAAAGATTTAGTTCAAAATGAGCAAAAAGCATCAAATCTCAAAACATTTACTGTAATTTCGCATAAATTCAAAGAGCACAAATGATTACAATTATAGCGGCAATTGCAAAAAATAATGCGTTAGGAAAAGATAATGATTTAATATGGTATTTGCCAGGAGATTTAAAACGCTTTAAAAAAACAACTACAGGTCATCATATTTTAATGGGTAGAAATACTTTTGAATCTATAGGCAAACCATTGCCAAACAGAACTTCTATTATTATTACTAGAAATGAAAAATACTTCAAAGATGGGTGTTTAGTTGCAAACAGTCTGGAAGAGGCAGTTGAATTAGCAAAAGAAGACGATCAAATTTTTATTATTGGTGGAGCTCAAGTGTATAAATATGCTATGGAAAATAATATTGGAGATACTTTAGATATTACTTTGGTTCATCATGAGTTTGAAGCAGATGTTTTTTTTCCGGAAATAGATCCCGAAATTTGGAAAGAAGTTGCAAGAGAAGATTTTAAAGCCGATGAAAAGAATAAATTCGATTATAGTTTTTTAAGATTTCAAAAGAGAACTAATTAATTCTGTTGGCTCTAAACCCGCCACCCAAATTCATCTTATATTTTTGTTGTGCAAATAAAAAGTAATTATATAATTTATAATTTACCTCATAGCCATAATTTATAGTTGGTTGATAGTCAACTGTGTTTTCGTAAATATTAGGATTAAATCGGCTAGGGTTTCTGGCTCTATTGTTCCATTCTAAAACCCAAACTCTATTTCTAGCTTCTAAATAATTTTGAGAATAATATCCTTCAGGTTTTGAGATAGAATTTAAAAAACTTGTAAAGCCAATATCAATAATTATAATTTCATATTCTAAACGTTCATTAGCAATAATAACGGGTTCTTCTTTTTTTATTTTTTGGCTATTTATGGAAGCAGAACCGCATGCCGAAAAAAATATCGAAATAGTAAATAGGATAAGTATTTGTTTTAAAAGTTTCATAATCAGAAGTTTTATGATATGTAAATTTGCAAAATTTTCTTTAAAAACCATTGGTTTTTAATTCTTTTAACATTAATTTTAAAAATTAAAATCAAAAAAAATGAAGTTTAAAATAGTAGTAATTCTTGTTTTTTGTATTTTCTTTTCTTGCACGAAAAAAGTATTGGTAAAGAATCAATATTCAATTTTAGAAGAAAAGGATAGGGCAGCTTTAAAAGACAAACTTTTAGAAGATAGATTTACAAATTTGCTTCCAGAATTAATGGACAAATCAGAGATTGATATGTGGCTATTAATTTCTAGAGAATATAATGAAGATCCAGTTTTAAAGACAATGTTACCCGCAACTTGGTTAAATGCAAGGAGAAGAACTATTATTGTTTTTTATAGAAATAAAGAAAAAAACACTTTAGAAAGATTAGCGGTAGCAAGATATAATATAGGGAAAAGCATAAAATCTGCCTGGGATAAAGAAAAGGAACCCAATCAGTGGGTCGCTTTAGCAGAAATGATAAGAGAGAGAAATCCTAAAAAGATCGGAATTAATTTTTCAAAACACTTTCCATTAGCAGATGGTTTAGTAAAAACAGATTATGATGAATTAAAGGAGAATTTGCCAGAAGAATTAGGTTCAAAATTGGTTTCAGCAGAAAAATTAGCGATTGCTTGGATAGAAACTAGAACTAAAAAAGAATTAGAATTATTTAGAGAGTTAGTAAAAATTACTCACGATATTATTGATGAAGCTTTTTCTGAGGAAGTAATTGTTCCTGGTGTAACTTCAACAGATGATGTTGTCTGGTTTTTGCGCCAAAAAGTAACAAGTTTAGGTTTAGAAACTTGGTTTCATCCAACAATAGATGTGCAAAGGAATAAAGAAGTTTTAAAATCACATATTGAATCTTTTTCTAAAGGGAAAGAAGAACAGATTATTCAAAAAGGAGATTTATTACATTGTGATTTTGGGATTACTTATGTTGGGTTAAATACAGATTGTCAGCAGCATGCTTATGTTTTAAAAGATGATGAAAAGCAGGTTCCACAATTTTTAAAAGATGCTTTTAAGAAAGGAAATAGACTGCAAGATATTTTAACAAGTTCTATGAAGTATGGTAAAACTGGGAATCAAATTTTATCAGAATCTTTATCTCAAGCAAAAGAAGAAGGATTAAAACCGTCAATTTATACGCATCCTTTAGGGAAATATGGTCATAGTGCGGGGACCACAATTGGTATGTGGGATTCTCAAAATGGAGTTCCTTTTAAAGGGGATTATCCTTTGCAAAAAAATACTGCATATGCAATTGAGCTAAACACCACAGTAACTATAAAAGAATGGCAAAAAGATATTAGAATTATGCTAGAAGAAGCTGGCTTTTTTGGTGATGATGTTTTTGAATATGTTAATGGAAGGCAAACAAATATTAAACCAATAGAAACTAAATAAATGAAGTCTCGATGTTTTTGGGTGTCAGATAGTAAATTATATCAAGAATATCATGATAATGAATGGGGGCAGCCTGTTTATGATGATGAAACTTTGTTCGAATTTTTAGTGTTAGAAACTTTTCAAGCAGGTTTAAGTTGGATTACCATTTTAAATAAAAGAGAAAATTTTAGAAAAGCTTTTAATAATTTCGATTATGAAAAAATAGCAAAATATACTGAAAGTAAATATTTGTCTTTATTACAAGATGCAGGTATTATCAGAAATAAATTAAAAATAAAAAGTGCCATTGCAAATGCACAATTGTTTATGCAAGTGCAAGAAGAATTTGGCTCATTTTCTAAATTTATTTGGTCTTATGTAGAAGGCAAACCTATTATTAATAAATTTCATAAAAGAGAGGAAGTTCCTGCTACTACAGAATTGTCTGATAAAATTTCTAAAGATTTAAAAAAAAGAGGTTTTAAATTTGTTGGCTCAACTGTAATATATGCATATATGCAAGCAGTTGGTATGGTAAATGATCATACAACTGAATGTTATAAATATCCAAAGTAATGGGTGTATTAAAAATCCCAAAATACGATTTAAAGAAATTCATAAATGTTTTTAATAGGAGATTCGGACTCTTTATTATTTTCGTTTTCGTTCTTTTTTTTGATAGTATTTATTTTGTAGAAAACATTTTAGATTCTCAAATACCTATTAATATTTTAATGATTTTTGGGTTTATTGTAATGTACTGGAGAGCAAATCCAAGAACTAAAGAATTAATGATTTATGCTGTAATTTTAGGCTTTGGAGGAGAATATTTATTTTCTAGAGGTTTAAATATGTACACCTATCGCTTAGAAAATGTACCATTATACGTTCCCTTAGGGCATGCAGCTTTATACGGACGTATTATTATGTTTAGCAAAGCACCAGTAGTAAGAAAGTATCATAAAAAAATTGAAAGATTATTTGGAATTTGTATCGGAATTTTTGCCACTGTGTATTTAATTTTCTTTTCAGATGTTTTTGGCTTTGTAATGACTATTTGTATGTTTTTACTACTTTGGAAAAGACCAAAAGATAAACTGTTCTTCTTCTCAATGTATATTTTAGTCGCTATTCTAGAAATTGGAGGAACTGCATTTGGGTGTTGGAAATGGCCTTCTACTGCATTTGATGTTTTTACCTTTTTGCCAAGTAATAATCCTCCTAGTGGTATTAGTTTATTTTACTTTTTATTGGATATTGGATGCTTTTTTATGTACACCCAAAGACATAAAATAACTTGGTCAAGGCTAAAAAGTATCCAAAGAAATCACGTATAAATTTTGTATATTTATGGATCAATTATAAATTTAATAAAATGAAAATAAAACATATAATTTACACGTTTTTACTAGCTGCTTTATTGATTTCTTGTAAATCAGAAAATAACCAGAAAACTGTAAAAGCGGAAACTGAATTTAATCATTTTGTGGAGCAATTTGCAGATATCAAAGTATTACGTTACCAAATACCCGGTTTTGAAGAACTTACCTTAAAAGAAAAAAAACTTGTGTATTATTTAACGCAAGCAGGTTTAGCAGGTAGAGATATTATGTGGGATCAAAATTACCGCTATAATTTAAGTATTAGAAAAGCTCTAGAAAGTATCAATCAAAACTATAAAGGAGATAGAGAAAGTGAAAATTTTAAATTCTTTAAAACATATTTAAAAAGAGTTTGGTTCTCAAACGGAATTCATCATCACTATTCTAATGATAAAATTAAGCCAGAATTTACAAAGGAATATTTTGTAAGCGAATTGTTGAAAAATTCTAATTCAGAATTATCTGCGGATATTATTGAAGTATTATTTAACGATGCAGATACGAAAAAAGTAAACAAAAAATCTGGAAATGACAACGTTTTGTCATCAGCAATAAATTTTTATGCACCAGATATTACGGATAAAGATGTTGTTGATTTCTATAAATCAGCATACAAAGGTCCTAAAGGAATGCCAGTTGAAGCAGGTTTAAACTCTAAATTAGTGAGAGAGAACGGAAAGTTACTTGAAAAAGTTTGGAAATCTGGAGGAATGTATGGAGCTGCGATTGATAATATTATTATTTGGTTAGAAAAAGCAAAAGGCGTAGCAGAAAACGATAAACAAGCAAATGCTCTAAGTTTGTTAATTGATTATTATAAAACAGGTAGTTTAGATACTTGGGATAAATATTGCATTGCCTGGGTAACATCTATTGAAGGGAATATAGATTGGATTAACGGTTTTATTGAAGTCTATAACGACCCAAAAGGTTACAGAGGTTCTTATGAAACTGTTGTTCAAATTAAAGATTTTGATATGTCCCGTAAAATGAAAGTTTTATCGGATAATGCACAGTGGTTTGAAGATAATGCCCCATTAGATCCAACTCATAAAAAAGAGAATGTAGTAGGTGTTTCTTATAAAACTGTGAATGTTGCAGGTGAAGCAGGAGATGCATCTCCAAGTACACCAATTGGCGTGAATTTACCAAACAATAATTGGATACGTCAACAACATGGTTCTAAATCGGTTTCTCTTGGTAACATTATAGGGGCATACAACAATGCAGGTGGCACAGGACGTTTAAAAGAATTTGCTCATGATGATGAGGAGATAAGATTAGAAGAAAAATATGGTCAAATTTCTGACAAGCTACATACAGCTTTGCATGAGGTTGTTGGGCATGCCTCTGGTCAAATAAATGATGGTGTCGGTCAACCTAAAGAAACACTTCAAAATTATGCTTCTACCATGGAAGAAGGACGTGCAGATTTAGTTGGTTTGTATTATTTAATGGATCCAAAATTACAAGAATTAGGTTTAACTGATAATTATAAAGAGCTAGGAATGGCTGCGTATGATGGATACATCAGAAATGGTTTAATGACACAGTTAATAAGAATTAATTTAGGTGATGAAATCGAAGAAGATCATATGGTGAATCGCCAATGGGTCTCTGCTTGGGCGTTTGAACAAGGTGAAAAAGAAAATGTGATAGAAAAAATCGTAAAAGAGAATAATAAGACTTACTTCAATATTACTAATTACGAAAAGTTAAGAGAAATTTTTGGTAGATTATTACGTGAAACTCAACGTATAAAATCTGAGGGAGATTTTGAAGCCGCTAAAAAATTAGTAGAAGGTTACGGAGTAAAAGTAGATCAGCAGATTCATAAAGAAGTAATTAAGAGAAATGAACAATTTACTTCGGCACCATATAGTGGTTTTGTAAATCCTGTTTTAGCTACAAAGTTGGATGAAAACGAATCTATTTTGGATATTGTTGTAACTCAACCAAAGACTTTTGAGGAGCAGATGTTATTCTACTCTAAAAATTATAATTTTTTAGGAACGGAGAATTAAAACAAAAAACATACAATTTCAAAAACCGATTCTGAGAAGAGTCGGTTTTTGTATTTTTACAGAATGGCAAGAAAAACAAAAGACCCAGGTATTGGTTACAGCACTCGGGAGAATGCACAGAGTATTATGAATGATGACGGCAGTAGTAATGTAAGTCACATGAATAGAAAAAGAAATATAAACGATTTATATACCTTCTTTGTTGATATTTCTTGGTTTCATTTTTTCTCGTTAATTATCCTTTCATATACACTTTTTAATGTCTTTTTTGGATTGCTGTATGTTGCCATTGGTATTGAAGAAATAACGAAAACAAGAGGTACTTTTTTTGCAGATTTCTTAAACGGATTTTTCTTTAGTGCACAAACACTAACGACTGTTGGTTATGGTGGAATTGCACCAAAAGGAATTATGGCCAACTTAATTGCCGCTTTTGAAGCTATGATTGGTTTGTTAAGTTTTTCATTTATTACGGGGTTATTATATGGTCGTTTTTCAAAACCTAAAGCTTCTTTAAAATTCAGTAAAAACCTTATTATAAGAGATTTTAAAGAAAATAAAGCTTTAATGTTTCGATTAATGAATAGTAGAAAAACCGTAATGATTGAACCCGAAATTACGGTAACCTTATCTATTTCTGAAAAAGATGAAAATGGAGAGTTTAAACGTAATTTTTATACACTAAGTTTAGAACGAAATAAAATTATGTACTTGCCAACAATTTGGACGGTAGTGCATGAAATTGATGATAAAAGTCCGTTGTTTAAATATTCTAAAGAAGAAATTAAAAACTTAGATGCGCATTTATATTTGCTCATAAACTATCATGAAGAATCATTTTCGCAAAAAGTATATCAAATTTATAACTACCATTTTAGTGATTTAATGATGGATGTAAAATATGTTCCTTCCTCTAGTTTCGATGATGAAGGTTATACTGTTTTAGATCATAATAAATTGAGTGAAGTAGAGAAAATGGATGTTTAATTACCAAACAAAATTCTAATCGCAAGAAAAACAGCAATAATCAATCCCCCATAAATAGCTACTTTTTTGCCAGCACTTTTATAATAACGTTCATGATTTTTGATGTCTTTTCGATAGCTCCAAGCTATAGCAGCTCCAAAACCAATCACAAATAAAATGATAAAAATAATTCTACCCGTAGAAAAAAATGCACTCAAAAACATAGTTTTAATTCTTTATAAGTTTTAAAATATTAGATTTCATGAAGGTTCAGTTTTTCATAAAGTTTCTATATATTGTCTGTTGCAAAATTACAAATTAAATGAAGAACGTCATCGTTTTTGGAGCAACTTCTGGTATTGGGAAATCTATAGCCAAAATTTTATTAAATGAAGGTTATAACGTAGCAATCACAGGAAGAAGATTAGAGAAGTTAATAGCATTAAAAAATGAATATCCAAATCAAGTTTTAGTAAAGCAAAATGATATTCAAAATGTAAAAGAGGTCGAAAAAATTTTCAATGAGATTGTAGAAGAATTCGAAACAATAGATTTAGTTATTCAATCTTCAGGAGTTGTTCATATAAATCCTAAGTTTGAGTGGGATAAAGAAGCGCAAAGTATAAATACCAATGTTTTAGGAGTTACAAGAGTATATACTTTAAGTTATAATCTATTTAAAAAACAACAATTTGGGCACTTAGTGGGTATTTCATCGATAGCTTCTATTCGAGGAAATCGCTCTGCGCCAGTTTATTTTGCATCTAAAGCATATCAAAAAGCATATTTAGAGAGTTTGTATATCAAAACGAAGTCAATTAAATCGAAGAAGGTTTTTATCACAGAAATTAGACCAGGATTTGTAGCGACAGATATGGCTGTGACTTTAGAAGATGGTGTATTTTGGTTGGTTCCTTTAGAGAAAGCAGTAAAACAAATTTATGCCGCTATTAAAAACAAAAAAAGAGTTGCTTATATATCTAAACGATGGCAATTAATTGCTTGGATTTTAAAATTAGCGCCCGCTTGGCTATTAAAAAAAGTACTCTAAAATTATCGGGAACAAATAGTAGTAAAAATATCATTTCGAAAAATTTAGAGATTTAATAATAAAATAAATTTGAGTTGTAGTAATTCTGTCTTTTCTCCAAATAATATCTAAAATATATAAAAACAAACTAAAAATGAAAAACAAAATAACAGCAGTAACTAAATTTCATACCGCCTTTAAATTGAATATGAACAATTCACCGATTGCCCATATTGGAGAAGATAGAAACTTATTACGCTATAAGTTAATGCGTGAAGAAAATGAAGAATATTTAGAAGCTGCGAATAACAATGATTTAGTTGAAGTTGCAGATGCGCTAGGAGACATGTTGTACATATTATGTGGAACTATAATAGAGCATGGAATGCAAGATAAAATTGAAGCCGTTTTTAATGAAATACAAAGAAGTAATATGAGTAAATTGGGTGAAGATGGTGAACCAATTTATAGAGAAGATGGTAAAGTTTTAAAAGGACCAAATTACTTTAAACCAAATATATCGGATATTTTAGAGGCTTAGGTTTATGAGGTATTGCACTAAAAATATGGTTACAGTTTAAAATTAATTTTTAGGTTGATATTTTACAGATCCTAGTCGATGTTATATAGTTAAAAGAGAGCTTAATGTTTTTCTGAAGTCTTAATTCGAGAGTTATTTCCTTTACGGATATTTTTTCTCTATGGTTCTAAGGACTCAGTAAAAAACGATTTGATGGATGCTCTTATTGTTTTTGTCTTTTCTAATGTATATGGTTTACGAATACATACGGTGCAATTATTAGTGCTATGAAAAATAGAATTTCGGAGAGTTCTATGTTATCCCTGATAGTTGTTTTCTTAGAGATTCCCTCTATTAATTTTTTCTTATTTTTCAATAATGGACTAACTCCAAATAACTGTTCAGCTGAATAAAGTGAACTAACCCAAAAGAGTCCAAGCCACCACTTTGAAGCAAAAAATGCAACGATACATCCAATTGAGGCCATAAAAAGAAATAAAAATAATTTTTTTGATTGACTGATGGTCATCACAACCATAAAAATGAACATTCCACCACCTCCAATATGATATAAATTTAAATCATTGATAAAGAATCCAATTAAAAATAATAGTAGATATCCAATCCCGAGAAAGTTTTTGGTTAAAATTAAATAATAATTTTTCATAGACATTATTATACAGGTTTTAAATTTTTATTTCGCCTCTTTCAATGGTTTCCCAATTATGGATATCATTTTCATCAGGTCGGTAAGCAATTATTACTAAAATCATAATACTTATTAGATGCATAAATTTCCATTTGGTTGCGTCAAATTATACACAATAGTTACTGAAAGTCAAATTTAAATAGATACTTTAAAATATATAATGACTTTGGTCAGTTTAAAGTAGCTTTAAAGGTGTAAACTATTGCTGAATTAATTTTATAAAAGCCTTGGGAAAATGTTTTATGATATCCCTTGCTATTAGCGATTCTTGTCCTAATTCTTGCGCACCCAAATCACCAGCCAATCCATGTAAATATACCCCCAAACAAACTGCAGCTTTAGATGAGTACCCTTGGGCTAATAAGCCGGTAATAATTCCGGTAAGCACATCTCCGCTTCCTGCTGTTGCCATTCCAGAATTTCCAGTTGAATTGTAATAACATATTCCTTCTGGTGTAGCGATACAGCTATGTGCGCCTTTCAGTAAAATAAAACATTTTAGCTTCATAGCTTTTTGCTTTTGAAGTATATTTCTTTCAAAATCATTAGAAGTTTTTCCAAACAATCTTTCGAACTCTTTCGGATGAGGTGTTAAAATTGAGTCTTTTGGTATTTTAGTTAACATATTTGGATTCATGGCAATAATGTTTAAGGCGTCTGCATCCAACACTAATGGTTGCTTTGAATTTTGCAATAATTTACCAAAGGCCTTTTCAGTTTCAGTTGCCAAACCCAGTCCACATCCAATGCCAATAGCGTTATATATATCAGTTTTAGGAAAACTGCTAATATAAGAATCGTTATTATCTGTAATTACCATGGCTTCGGGAATACTCGTCTGTAAAATTTCATAGCCGCAAGATGGTGTATAAACGGTTGCTAATCCACATCCTGATTTCAAGCAAGCAAAAGTTGAAAGGACGGCAGCACCAATCTTCCCTCTACTGCCCATAATTAAAAGAGCATGTCCAAAATTTCCTTTATGCTCAAATTTTTTTCTTTTTTTATAATGCGATAATGCTACTTGAGGCGTTAAAAGATAGCTGTCAGAACTTTCGCTAAAATAGTATTCTTCCGAAAGATGGATCGTTTTTGCAAACCATTCCCCAACATATTTATGATTTTCAGGGAACATAAAGGCTAATTTGGGTTGTTCAAAAGAGAAAGTGTAATTGGCATTGAAGATGGCGCCTGTTGAAGACGCATCTCCAGAGAGTCCAGAAGGAATGTCAACGGCTACTCGGATTACATTCAACTTATTTAAAAAACGGACTAAATTTTTAAAGAAACCACGTAGTTCGCTTTTGAGACCAGTTCCAAAAAGAGCATCTACAACAATAGAATCGTTTTCAATGGATGGAAAATCGTCACTATTTGACACTGTTAAAATTTTAAGATCACTAATCTTATGGATGGCATTAAGATTTGCTTCATTATCCTTAGATCTTTTAATAGGCAGTGCTTGCGCTATGACATTAACTTTGTATGATTCTTGATGCAGGAGTCGACTGATTACAAAACCGTCACCGCCATTATTACCATTTCCACAAAAGATATAAATTGGAGTCGTTTTATTTGGAAACTGTTTGATAAACCAACCTACAAAAACATTAGAAGCACGTTCCATCAATTCTAAAGAAGTAATGCGTTCGCGCTCGATCGTAAACGTATCCCAAGATTTTATTTGTTTTGTACTGAATATTTTCATTTTTTTGAAATGCTTTGTTCCGAAAATATGTTTTTCTTTCTGGTCAATAAAAAATAATTATCCAGATACTTTCTCACTATTTTATGACTACCAATTAGTTACTCTTAGGTTATTAACAGAATTAAAAGGTTTTTATTTTTTATTTTTAAATAAAAATAAAAAAAAGTACTAAATGTTTAGTTTAGTGCTTACTTTTTCTTTCTTATATGTTTGGCTCCAAACTTTTTTTAGATTTACGAATGGATTACGGATTTGTAGACCATAAAGCGGCACTTTTAAGCATTGCTCTTCTTGGAAGTTTTAAACCAGCAACTATTAATTCTGCAAAATCTTCAGGTTGTAAAACACTATCTTCAGAACCTTTATTAGCAATGCCAAGTTCAATTGACATGTCCGATACAATGGTGCTTGGTGTTAAAGTACAAACTCTAATATTATTTTTACGAACCTCTTTCATCAAGGATTCAGACATTCCAATAACTGTAAATTTTGATGCTGAATACGCAGAGGTGTTTGCATTTCCATTTAATCCTGCTGTCGATGAAACATTAATAATATCACCTTTATTTTGATTTATTAAGTATGGTAAAATTTCTTTAGTTACATAATACATGCCCATAAGGTTGGTTTGAATAATTTGACTCCATTCGCTAACTTCCATTTCGTTAAAAGTCCCAAAAGCTGCAATTCCTGCGTTATTGACTAAAATATCAACCGAGCCTAAGGAATCTAAAATACTTTTAATACCTCTTTTAACTTCCTCATAATTACTTACATCAAAGACAGTATATATAGCCTGGATTCCAAACGTCTCTAATTCAGAAACTGTTTCTTTCAAAACGGCTTCATTTCTGCCAGTTATAGCGATGTCAATTCCTTCTTTTGCAAATGCAATGGCAGTCGCCTTTCCAAGTCCTCTGCCACCTCCGGTAATTATTGCTTTTCTACTTTTTAAATCTTTTATTTGCGTTTTATATTATTTTTAAGGATCAGTATTTATGAAATTATTTGTTACGTGTTTAAAATAGTAAAGTAGTATTTAGAAGCTGTACTATTTTCTGAAGTATAAGTATATTAAAAAAGCGCAAGCGTTGATTACTTGCGCTTCATTAGCTATTTTTATATTGGTCGTTAAAGGCCGTTTTTATTTTTTTGTTCTTTTATAGTAAGAGACGATACTTGCTTTTGCTAACGTGTTATTCCAAAGGTAATATCCAACTACTGCAGGATTAGTTTTTTCGTCTAGTCCCAGTTTATCTGTTTTTAAGGCATGTACTGTAATGATATATTGGTGTAAACCATGGCCTTCAGGAGGACAAGGTCCGCCGTATCCATTCATTCCATAATCCGTGATACTTTGAATAACACCTTCAGGTGTTAAGTTCAGTTCCATATTTCCTGCGCCAGATGCTAATTCGGTTGTGTTTGACGGAATATCAAATACTACCCAATGCCACCATCCACTTCCAGTAGGAGCATCTGGGTCGTACATTGTTACTGCGAAACTTTTAGTTCCTTCTGGAGCATTTTTCCAAGATAACTGTGGAGATTGATTTTTTCCTGTACAGCCAAAGCCGTTAAATTCTTCCGTGATTGTTGCTTCTCCACCTAAATCAGTACTAGACAAAGTAAATGTACTTTGACTGAATATTGAACTTGAAAAGGCAATTAATACTGCTAAAATAATATTTGATTTCTTCATGATATTTGGTTTTAATTATAGGACAAAGATAGGAAGGATCATAGAAGATGTTGTATTTGATTCAGTTCAAAAAGTAGTGATAAAAGTTCAATTTGATTGATATTGTTTTGGGGTCATTCCAAATTTCACTTTAAATGCTTGAATGAAATTTGATAAGTTTTCATAGCCAATTTCCTCAAAAATATCTGAGGATCGCTTCGATTTATTTTTTAAAAGGAAGGCAGCATGCTCAAGTCTTTTCTCTTGAAACCATTTACTTGGTGAATTGTGAAAATGTTTTTCAAACTCTCTTTTGAATGTTGACACACTCATATTTGATAAAAAAGAAAGTTCTTTTATGGTAAGTTTATTTAATTGATTACTCTCAATGGTCTGGATAAATTTTTGGTTTTGATTATCACCATCACTAATTAAGGAATACAAAAAATCGACCCCATTAAATTCAATAAGGTATAGCATAATTTCCTCAAATTTAGCATCTAAAATATGCTTTTGAATCGATTTAGAAAGTTTAGAGATGTCTAAAAGACTATTTGCGAATCTTTTTATAAATGAGTCATAATTGAATGAATACGTCGAATAGAATGCATTTGAGTCTGTTTGACGAAGTTCAAATTTCCGTATAAATTTTAATACAGCCTCATTAGAGAAGAACAATAGAATACTTTTATAATATTCTTGAACATTAGAAAGTTTTTCTGTCATTAAACAATGACCCGACTTCATCAATAGAAATTGAGAGTTATTAATCGCATATGAAGAATTATCAAAAAATACTTCCTTTGTTCCCTCTTGAAGAAAACTAAACGTGTTTTTATTGAGTACGATTTCTTGTTTTGAGATTTCTTGAGTACTTTCATAATCATAAATCTCAATAGACAAAGCCGAATTCAAATTTAAGTCATCGGGTAAAGTAATTGTCTTCATTGGGTTTTATTTATCTTTAGTGTATTCGGTTCGTTTTCTTGGCAGGAACTAAAGTAGTAAAAGAAACCGAATCAAATAGAAATCCTTAAGATTTTCAGAAAAGGCGAGAACAAACAATTACCTAAAGCCATTGTTGGCATTTCTTTATTTTTGGAGGTTAATTTTATTTTGTTTGAAATTATGTAGCCTATTTTTTAGGACTGGTCAAAATTAGAATATTAAAAAACCTAATTAACAAAATCATAATTGATTAGCGGTACAAAAGTAACTGAATTAAATAAACGAGGTTTTAAAATTGCTATTAAATGAGAGACGATAACAGATATGAAAACCTCAACTTTTTTACCTTCTTTAAATTATTCTTTAGATATTAAACGTATGCTGATAATTTAAGGGGCGCAGTTAGCAAAGTTAGGCTTAGGAAGTGTCCAAGAATTTGCTCCCAAAGTAAAATTCACACAACTAATTACACTAATCACATCCCAAATAATTAAATTTTGATTGAAAGAAGTGGTATTATTAAACATTGCACCCATAATATACACAGTACTCACATCCCAAGAGTTAATATCTCGATTAGTTATACGGCACCAATCTATTGACTTCAAATCAGTAGTTTTTGATGTACCAATCATTACAGCCTAATCTCTTTGTGCAATAGTATAATTTAAAGTTTCGAGACTAACCAAATTATAGGTATAACCAGTAATAACACCTGATGCACCAAAGACTGCTCAATCTTTAGTTTTAATAGTTATTCTATTAGCATCCAAATAGACAAGGTTTCCCTCATCTACATCTTCTACAATAGAGTCATCAATAATAAAATCCTGAATATCAGATGAACCTAAACACCCCAATAAAATAAGATTCTGTCTGATTTTTAAAATAAAGTGATATTGTGAGCAGGAAGATTACTTTGGCATCTCAAATCGTTCAAAAACTGTAGCTGAAATCGTTGAAGCTGCATCACGAATTTTCGCAGCTTCTATATAATCAATCTGAGAGAAGAAGTGCTTAAAATGAGAGTAGTCTCTAAATTCAAGAAGCACAACCTTATCGGCTTGCATATCAGGAGACAAAGCATGCGGCTCTTCATCGGATGCATGAATTATCACCTTTTCTCGCACAAATATAGGTGTAGCGAGCTCAACATAGCGTGAATACCCGACTTGGTCGTTAATAGCAAATTTAGCGAAGACGAGTGTAGACATAATCTAATTATTTTGAAGTAAAGATAGAAGGAATTGATAAATAATGCAAATTCCAAAAAAGATTGAAAAAGGATTGTTAGCTTCGTTTTTAAGTTAATGTGAAATAAAATTAGTAAGACTTTAGTGTCTTTATTGTTTGCTCAAAAGGAAAACGGACACAAAAACAATAGTTTTAGGGTGTAAAAAAACCTAATCAATTAAATGTTAATTGATTAGGTGTTTTGTTTGTGGAGACGCCGAGAATCGAACTCGGGTCCAAACAAGCAGCCAAAAAGCTTTCTACATATATAGTTCTTATTTAATTTTCGTCTAAAAGCTGATTAAGAACAATCCATTTTTAGCTTATCTTCTTTAGCTTCAAAAACTTGCCAAAGCTACAAGTTTTCTATGTTTATTTTTACGATGCCCAAAAATGAAGCGCCATAAACCAAGGCTTTTCATGGACATAAAGCTTGCACACCTTGTGTGCCGAGGCCAATCCTACTATATTTCGGATTAAGCAGCTAAAGCGTAGTTATCTTCGCCGTTTAAAAAGTTGAAATAAGTTTTACAAGAATAATTTCATTCCTTGATATGCTTACAAATTCACTGTCCTTGCTGTCAAAACCAGTCGTCCCCAAAATGTCAAAGATGTACTTCTAAAAAAAAATACAGATTGCAAAAGTATAAAAAAAATCAGTTGCTAATCTCTTTAAATTCTAATATCTTCGAGCAAATATTATACCACAATATATTATGAAGTTTGGCATTATTAAAGAACGTAAAAATCCACCAGATAGGAGAGTTGTTTTCTCTCCAGAAAAGTTAAAAGAGTTTCAAGAAAAATTTCCAGATTCGGAGATTAATGTTGAAAGTTCTGATATTCGAGTTTTTTCTGATGAAAGTTATGAGGAAATGGGCTTGAAAGTTACAAATGATGTTTCTGATTGTGATGTTTTATTTGGGGTAAAAGAAGTTCCTATTGAGGCTTTAATCGATAATAAAAAATATTTTTTCTTTAGCCATACCATTAAAAAACAACCTTATAATAGAAAGTTATTAGCAGCAATTTTAGAGAAAAATATTGAACTGTTTGATCATGAAACCATCATTAAAGAAAATGGTGCGCGTTTAATTGGTTTTGGACGTTATGCAGGAATCGTGGGTGCTTACAATGGTTTTAGAGCATTTGGATTAAAAAATGAAACATTTAATTTGCCAAAAGCAGCAACTTTAGACAGTCAAAAGGAACTAATAGCAACACTAAATAAAATCAACTTACCGAGCATTAAAATTCTTTTAACAGGAAACGGAAAAGTGGCATACGGTGCTAAAGAAATGTTAGATGGAATGCATATTAAACAAGTTTCTGTTGATGATTATTTAAATAATTCATTTGAAGAGCCTGTTTATTGCCTTGTAGATGTTTTAGATTATAACAAACGCAAGGACGGGGAAGTAATTAATAATTCTGATTTTTATAATCATCCAGAAAAATATGAATCAGATTTTATGTGTTTTGCAAAAGTAACTGATTTTTTTATTGCTGGTCATTTTTATGGCAATGGAGCACCCTATCTATTTACGAGAGAAGATGCAAAATCTAAAGATTTTAAAATAAAATTTGTGGCAGATATTTCTTGTGATGTAGATGGGCCCGTGGCTTCAACATTAAGAGCATCCACAATTGCAGAACCTATTTATGGTTACAACCCCGTAACTGAATCTGAGGTAGATTATAAAGATAAATGCGCTATCGTAGTAATGGCAGTAGATAATTTACCTTGTGAATTACCCAAAGATGCCAGTGAAGGTTTTGGCGAACTATTTTTAGAAAATGTAATTCCTGCTTTTTTTAATAATGACAAAGATGGTATTTTAGAACGTGCTAAAATGACAGAGAACGGAAAGCTTACTAACCGTTTTTCATATTTACAGGATTATGTAGATGGAAAAGAATAATGTTACAAGATAAACAGTTTCTCATAGATTTAGCAAAGATGAAAATGCCTTTTGGTAAATATAAAGGTAGGTTTTTGATTGATTTACCGGAACATTATATTGTTTGGTATAAAACTAAGGGTTTTCCTGCGGGTAAATTAGGAAAGCAAATGGATTTAGTTTATGAGCTCCAATTAAACGGACTTGAGGATATTGTAAGGGAAATAAGAAGGAAATTTTAATTTTTTTATTTAACAACAACGCCATATGCAATATGCGCAATTCCTAAGATAGAAAGAGAAGAATACCAGTAGGCCGGTATTAACATGCATATAACTGCTAAAAGCAGACTTAAACCAGATAAAATTAACAGGTTTTTTCGTTCTTTATCCTTGAATAGAAATAGTAAAACTGCGTAAAGAAAGAGAAAAATAGGAGTGAGGTAGTCTATTAAACCAGCACTCAGCACTAGCATTAATAGTGTGAAAATAACTATAATGTAAAGGATATATTTTCGAGATGCAACTTTTGTTTCTCTATTCCAAAGCTTGTGTTGAAATTTTTTAGCACTTCTTTTTCCGCCAAAAAACAAGGCTAAGGACGAAAATAAAAAGACCAAAAGAACTAGGGCGATTATTAATGCTTCTATAATTTCGGGAGATAACGTTCCCATGGGATTATTATCAATTAAAAAACCGTCTAAAATAGTTTTTATTAAATATCCTACAATAAAAAAATAAGCTCCAATAAGAATGCTTGTAAAACCTTTTAAACAGAAATTAATTTGAAAAGTATTGTGCATATTTGAAGTATTTATTGGCTAATATACAAAAATGAATTCTGCGAAAAAATTCATTCTAAATGAACCGGAACAAATTAAATCCATTTTAGTGCTTTTATTAATTTTTACTAAACGGAATGTTTTTGAAGTTGTTTTATTATGATGGGTAAAATTAATTTTACCCTGAAATATAGATGCTATTTTCTCTATAAACAAAACGATATTTATAAATTATTAATCGTTTTTCTAATAGCGACTAAATTAGTTAAAAGACCTTCTAAATTGTCTAAATGCAGCATATTTGCACCATCACTTTTTGCATTTGCAGGATCGAAATGAGTTTCTATAAATAACCCGTCAACATTATTTACAATTCCTGCTCTGGCAATCGTTTCGATCATTTCTGGTCTTCCTCCAGTAACCCCAGCAGTTTGATTTGGTTGTTGCAAAGAATGTGTAACATCTAAAATTGTTGGAGCAAATTCACGCATTTCAGGAATTCCTCTAAAATCAACAATCATGTCTTGATAGCCAAACATAGTCCCTCTGTCCGTGATCCACGCTTTATTAGAACCCGCATCTTTTACTTTTTGTACAGCATGTTTCATTGCACCTGGACTCATAAACTGTCCTTTCTTTAGATTGACAACTTTTCCAGTTTTTGCGGCTGCAACGACTAAATCTGTTTGACGCACTAAAAAAGCAGGAATCTGCAAAACATCTGCATATTCCGCTGCTTTAATAGCATCAGAAACTTCATGAATATCTGTTACCGTTGGTACATTAAAAGTTTCTGAAACTTTGCGTAAAATTTTTAATGCTTTTTCGTCTCCAATTCCTGTAAAACTATCAATTCTGCTTCTGTTTGCTTTTTTAAAACTTCCTTTAAAAATAAAAGGGATGGCTAATTTATCAGTAATCGTAATTACTTTTTCAGCAATTCTTAAGGCCATTTCTTCACCTTCAATTGCGCAGGGTCCTGCTAAAAGAAAAAAGTTATTAGCGTTTGTGTGTTTTATATTTGGAATTTGAGATAAAATCATTTGTAAAAATTTTGCACAAAAATACATAAAAATTAGGTGTTATAATGCGATAGGTTTTAAGATTCTGAACTAAGAGCGGTAAGATGGGTATGTTGTTTTCTAAATAGTGTTTTGAGGATTGTTTTCTATTATATTGGTTATATTTATATTTTTAAAATGAAAATAAAATGAAAAAAATATCGATCGCTTTAGTGGCATTAGCATTTATAATTTGTTGTAACAGTTCAAAAAATGTCAGTGAACCAATTGTAAATTCTGTAAACACTAAAATAATTGAAAGTGTATTTTTTATAGATTCAGTAACGGTTAAAAAACATTTATATACTCTTGCTTCTGACGATATGGAAGGTAGGAAAGCAGGAACCGCAGGTATTGAAAAAGCTGCAAAATATATAGAAAATGAGTTTAAGAGAATTGGTTTAACCACTTTTGAAAGTTTAGAAACCTATAGACAAACCTTCAACTTTAAACCTAGAAGTAGTAAAGAAGAAATTACGAGCGCCAATATTATAGGAGTTTTAGAAGGCAAAAGTAAAAAAGATGAATATGTAATTGTTTCTGCACATTATGATCATTTAGGAAATGAAGGAAAAGGAGAAGATAAAATTTACAATGGTGCCAATGATGATGCTTCTGGGGTTACAGGAGTTTTAGCATTGGCAGAATATTTTAAGAAAGTTGGTAATGAAAGAACAATTGTTTTTGTTGCTTTTACTGCTGAAGAAATGGGTTTAATTGGTTCTACTCATTTCGGGAAAGGTATTGATGCTAACAAATTTGTAGCAGGAATTAATTTAGAAATGATTGGTAAAGTACCAAGTTTTGGGCCAAATACAGCGTGGTTAACAGGTTTTGAACGTTCAGATTTTGGTAAGATTATTCAAAGGAATTTAAAAGGAACAGGTTACCAATTATTTCCTGATCCCTATAAAAATTTTAATTTATTTTTTAGATCAGACAATGCCTCTTTAGCCCGTCTCGGAGTGCCTTCTCATACTTTTTCTACAACTCCTATTGATGTAGATAAAGATTATCATAAAGCTTCTGATGAAGCAGAAACTTTAAATATGACCGTGATTACACAAACGATTCAGGCGGTTGCAAAAGGAACGGAAAGTATTATTAACGGAAAAGATACTCCTACAAGAGTAGTTTTAAACGAGAAAAAATAAGCTTTAAAACAAATATTAAAAATGAAGGTCCTCAACAAATTAATGTTGAGGACTTTCTTTTTCTAGAATACAATTTCCTAAAACTGATATCTAATAGCTAATGCTAAAGAAGAATTTAAACCATCATAATTTCCTGTAATACCAACTTCTGGTCTATAATCTAAAGAAATTAAAATAGGGGCATCAAAATTATATTCAATTCCAACTATTCCAGCACCAAATAAAGAAGAATATCCAGAATCAAAACCTGCACCAAAACCTGCATACCAGTTAAATTTATCTTCTAAATTCCAAACCCATTGATACAAACCTGTACCTTTAAAACTACTGAATTCGTCTCTTAAACCTAAGTTCACTTCTAAACGATTAGAGTTATCTAGTTTCTTTTGATAAGAAATATCAGCACCCAAACCATTTCCGCCACTAAATCTTAAACCAATTGCATTGTCTGAAATTTCTTGAGCGTTTGATGAAAATGTTGTAGCCAAAATAAAGCCAAATCCTAATAATATTTTTTTCATAATTTATTTTTTAAGTTAAAATCAATGCAAATTTAAAAATTAGCTTTTCTAAAAGAAACCAATACGTTTATAGTTTTGTTAAAATATTTTTCTAATTATTAAATACTTTAATTCTTACAGCTTCAGAATGACTGCTAAATTCTGGCGCATACATGCTTTGTATAGTTGTAATTCCGTTACTGAAATCGCCAGTACTGTTTACTCTTATATCATACTCAAAAACATAAATACCTTTTGGTAATTGATCAAAAAAGAAATTAGTTGCAGCATCTTTTGTGCTTTGATAATAGCCTAAATTGTCTTGCCATTTGTATTTTGATAACACATGTATTGGTTCAACACCAGAAGCTCTCATATCTTTCATACGTATAAATTCCATATTTCTATCACTTCTTAATTCAATTCGGACAGTAATCAAATCACCTACTTTCAACTTCGTATTTTTATCGATTTCTTTTAATTCTTTGCCAGCATCAGAATTTACTTTTAGGAATAATTTTTTATTGATTTTTAAAGGAGTTTCTGCAGAGGTAATTTTGTCTAAATCTTCAAAGTACTGCCAATACAAACCTCCCCAAGCAACTCCGGTTCCTCTTTTATTGATGGTGACTTCGGCCATATCGGGTTTAATTTGATCTCCATTCCAAGAAGTTTTAAAGTAACCTGTTCCAGCTTCTAGTTTTACAGCTGGCATTTCTGCAGTATTTATTTTTTGATTACCGACTTTAATATTTACCATTTCTGTAATGGAAAACCAATCATTGCCGTTCAATAAGATGGCATATATAGCTTCCGTAGTTGCTTTGGTGGTTTTCCAGTTGTTGGTTTGCTTATTTTTTAACAACCAAATTTTTAGATTATCTATGGTTTTTTTATCATTCTCGATTTCAGAAAAAGTTTCAATCATCAAAGCTTGCGTTTCCACAGGAGCTTGATAGTAGAGAAATCCAGCAGTATTTTCTTTCCAATACATTCCTAATTCATCTGAAGTAATAGAATTTTCTTTTAACGATTTTATAATTTTATTAGCAACTGCTTTTTCTTCATTTCTAAAAAGTGACAACGCGATTTGACCTTTGGCGTATAAATTAAATTCATTCCAATATTTTGTAGTTTGATTCTGATAATAATCAACTGCCGCTTGAGTTTTATCATCCAATGAAATATTCGCATAAAAACTTCGCATGTACAAATATTGAATTAAAAAATAATTTAAATTATTTTTTGATAAAAACTCTTTGTAAGCTATTTCTCCTTTCTTTTTTGTTTTTGAACTTTCTTTAATTTCTGAGGCTCTTTTTAATAGTTGTGTATATACCGCTAAAAATTCGCTGTCTAAATACTCAAGAGCTTTTTCAATGATGTTTGTAGTTGTTTTGTTAAAATCAGTAATTCCTAACTTTTGTAAATGGCTAAAACCTGTAACAATATGTTGCGTGATAAACTTACTTTCATATCGACCGCCTTTAAACCAAGGAAACCCGCCAGAATCCATTTGAATATCTTGCAATTTATGAATTGTTCTTTCTTGCTCATTTTTCATTTTTGATAGATCGAATAACATTGCAATTCGTTTCTTCTGTTCAGTTTCTGATGCTGCATCTCTTACCCAAGGGGTTTCTTGAATGATGATTGATTTTAATTCCTCATTTTTTTCTAAGCTAGATAGTAAAGCGTCAGAAGTTTTCCAAGCATCAAAAACTGCTTGAATTTTAGGATTGGAATTCGCTACAAAACTCGCTAGCGTATTTGCATAATACTTAGAAAACATTTGTTCTGAGCATGCATGCGGATATTCCATTAAATAGGGCAAAGATTGAATTGCATACCAAACAGGATTTGAGGACATTTCTAAGGTCAACTTATGATTCTTTAAAGTTGATGAAGTCTTTTTTTTCAACTTATCGAAGGTAAATGTTTTAGTTTGATTTGAGCGAACCCAAATAGGAAGTGTTTCTGTAACCAACATTTTGTTTGTTAAAATGGGCAATACATTTTGCTCGCCATCGGAAAAAGCACCCGAATTTGCAACAATTTTATATTGAACTGCTTGTACAGTTTCAGGAATTGAGATTTGCCAAGAAACATTTGTGTTTCCATCTTTATCAACAATAAAACTTTTGGTGGAATTTGTATTTTGAAATTCCATATCTATTTTTTTCCCAGAAATAGCATCTGTTAATAGGAGCTTCGCTATACCACTTAATTGATTGTTGGTTAAATTGGTGATTTTAGCACTCAATGTAATTGTATCTTTTTCACGCAAGAATCTTGGTACATTGGGAACCACCATTAATTCTTTTTGAGTGATTGTTTGCAATGTTTTTGATGACGATTTTAAATCAGTTGTATGCGCTAATAATTGTAATTTCCATCTTGTTAACGCCTCTGGCATCACAAAATAAAAACTTACTTTTCCATTTTTATCGGTTTTTAATTGAGGGAAAAAGAAAGCAGTTTCTTTAAAATTCTTTCGTATTTGTATCTTTTTTAAAGAAATTTTTTCTTTGGTATTATCTTCAATTTTCATGAAAGCTATTTCTTCAAGTTCTTCAACCTCTAGTCCATCTGCCATTTCAATTTCATCCGTTTTTCCTTTTTCGGAAATACCAGACATTCTTTTCATCATAAAATTCCTATTTCGTGCAAATCTAAAACCAAACCATTTATAGTTTTCGTTTGCGATTGATGGAAGTCCAAAATACTTTCTTTGATTATTTTGGATATTAAAACGAGTGTTTTTAAAACTAGTATTTGCTTTAGAAACATTGTAGGAGTAATAATTAGTTTTGGGAGTTATTGGGTTGAATTTCCAATTATGCGCTTTAAATTCATCTAAAGAAGCATCGTACATAGAAGCTAAAACTTCTGCTGTAAGTGCATCATTTTTGTCGTTTTTAACGGTAAAACTCCAAGTTTCTTTTTGTCCTGGTTGTAATTTGTCTCTAAAAATGTTGGTTTCAATTTCGATGCTTTCCTGTTTTTCAGGAACACTAATTAGTACGTTTCCACTTTCAAAATAATTATAATTTACAAAGTGATATTTAATTGCAAATCCGCCAATATCTTCTTTATGCACAGAAACTTTAATTGTTGTTGTACAATTGTTTAGTTTGATGATTTGTGTATCTACAATTTTATGATCTTTCTCAATTTGAACAAAAACACTCATGTTTTTTGAAGCAGAACCAATTTGTAATTCTACTTCATCTCCAATCTCATAAAACGTTTTATTTGTATTGATAAAAAACAATTTGTTATCTGGAATTTTTTTCTCTTTTGATGAGAAGAGGGTAAACCTTTTTTCATCTTTTACTTCTTGGCCAAACTTATCTTTGCTATTTAAAACAACCATGTATTTTCCGGAAATCCAGTTTTTAGTATTTTTTAGAATAATTTCTTTAGAGATTGATGTGTCAAAGTTTATACTGAAAACTAGCTCTCCTTTTTTCCATTTATTTTCATCACTTTCATTACCTGTATAGGCGTCATGTGGAAATAAAGTTCTGAAGGTATTTTCTGAAATATCTTGATAATCAGGAGTAGGCCAAGGTCTTTTTCTAAGAGGGTTTTTAGGTGATTTTAATTTATAAATTTTGATACTTCCTTTGGCTGTTACAAACTCATCATTTAAGTTTTTAGTATCAATTTTTAAAGCGGTCTCTTTTTTGTTTTTATCAATCTTATCTTGTGTATAAATAGTTGCGATTAAAGTGTGATACCCGACTTTTACAATAGTTGATGCACTTCTAGTCTCTCCATTAATATCTGTAACATTCGCTGTGATTTCGTAATTAAAAACGGGGAGATTTTCTTTTAAAACATTTTCATCAGGAATGGCTTTAAATTTTATTTCAAAATTTCCTGATGTATCTGTGCTACTTTCTCCGTTTGTAATTTCTTGAGTTTCACTTATAGGATTTGGTCTGTACCAAGAATACCAGTTTGGATATTGTGCTTTTCTATAAACCCTATATACCACTTTTGCATCTGTAATATTAGCACCTGAAAAAGTTTTTGCAAAACCTTTAATCGTAATAATATCGTTGATTTTAAAACTTTTTTCTGTAGGATTAAATTTAGTTTCAAATTTTGGCCTTTTGTATTCTTCGACAGAAAAGAAATACTTATCAAAGGTTAAGCCTAATTCCTCAGAATTTGTATTTTGTAGTTTTGAGGTTATTGAGTATTCACCCGTTAAGCCATTATTTGGAATTATAAATTCACCAGCAACAGATCCAAATTCGTTCAGCTTTAAATCTATTTTTTTGACTTCTTGATTATTTACATCTTTTAAAATAACTTCAACATATTCATTTTTAAAAACTTCAGATTTGTTACCTTGTTTTTTAATTACAATTGCTTTAAAATAGATCGTTTGCCCAGGTCTATAAATGCTTCTATCGGTAAAAATAAAAGATTTAACCAATGTAATTTCCTCGGTATGATGCTTCTTCTGATTACTTTGATTGTATAAATTATGATTTTCGAAATGGGCACTATCATCCTTCGTTGTTACTGAAATTAAAACATCTCTGTAATAATCTTTACTTTTAAAATAAGCAAACCCGTTTTTGTCTGTAATTAATTTTTTATCTATTGATACACCTTTTTGTTTATAAGTACTTTTAAGATATATGTTTGCATTTTTTATAGGTTCTCCTGTATTTCTGTGTACAATTTGATAATTATACTTTCCTTCAAAAGTATTTTCGACTAAACTTAAATTAGTTGCTTGAATATAAGAGACCCCAAACATAGAATTCTTTTTTAAATCTTGAGTATCTGAAGCAAGAATTAAATAAATTCCATTGTCAAATTTTGGAACAATTACTTCTGTTGTGTGTTGTAAATAATCGTGGTCATTTCTTAATTGATGTTGCCAAGTTTTACTTTTTTCAAGCTTATTTAGAAAAGCTTTTTTCTCTTCTAATTTGTACAATTTATTAAATGTTAATTGTTGTTTTAGATTGATTTTATAGCTCGAAAAAAATAATGTATCAAGATTTTTATAAGTAATTAATACTCTCGAATTTTTTCCGATGGGTATATATGCTTCAGCTTTTATAAAAAGTGTTTTTTCTTCAATTTGAGATTTTAAAATACGACACTTTTTAGCTCCGAAACTGTTTGGATACTTATTGATTACTTCATTACAAATAACAATTACTTTTTCGTTTTTAAATCTATTTTTTTTGGTTTCAGATGTATTTAAGTTCGCTTGTTTTTTGAACAAATTCGCAATTTCAAAAGCATATAAACCACTAGCGCTATGGTTTGTAATTTCTTTCTTAGAAGTTTGTAAAGTATTTAGTAGGATGGGTTCTTTTTCATTGAAATTTGAATGTTTGAATACAAAGTTTAATCTTTGGATATCAATTTCTGAAAGTGCATTTTTATTATTTTCTTTGAGGTGAAAATCAATAAGGTTTTGATATAGTTTAAGTGCGTTTAATTGCAAAGAGAGACTATCTTTTGAAGTTATGTTTAATTTAGAATAAGTATGTGCGTCCTTTAAAAATGAAGCATTATTTATCACAAATTTATAAGACGGTTTTGTAATTGAATTTTCTGAAGATTTATAAAATTGTAAAGCATTATTCGCTAAAAAATCATAGAGTGTTGGTCTATAAATGCTAGATTCTTTATTGATTTGTAAAATATCAGCAAATTCTTCAATTTTAATATGCTGAAGTTGTTCCGGGTGCATCAAAGAAGTATCAAAATAAGTGTGAATTTCTTTAAATAAGGTATTTATATCCCAAGTTCTAAAATCAGCTGAGTCAATCTTGTATTCGACTTTTGTTCTATTGTAGAATTTGTATAAATTCTCTTTAAAGTATTGCCAATATAGATTTGCTAAAATATTCTGTAAAATATTTTTTGTTGGGAATTTACTTATAGAAATTTGTTTTTTAAAGTTGTTTATAACTCTTAGCTTAGCATCTTCCTCTAGTTTTAAAGAAAATTTACTTTTATAAAAAAGTGATTTTATAATTTGGGGATTATTATTTTCTTTATCTGATTTTATAGATATTTCTTGCACAATTTGTAATGCGGATTTTGGTAAACCATCTGCCTCAAATTGCTCAACTTTCAGCCAAAGGTTTTTAAAATCATTTTGTGCATTCATGATTAAAGAGAAGAAGATAATCATTAATAAAGTTGCTGTAATTTTTTTCATAATTAATAGATTTGTATTACCAAGATGCGCTTTCATCCGTTTGTAAAACGGGCCATAATTAGTAAATAGATCTTTTGAGTTCTTAAACCTAGTTTTTAATCGAGTTTCGTTCTAAAGATAATTAATATTGCAGAAAGCTTTTGTATTTTTACCTTTTATAATTCTTTTATATGAACATTCATTTTATTGCTATTGGAGGAAGTGCAATGCACAATTTAGCAATTGCTTTACACCAAAAAGGATACCAAGTTTCTGGAAGTGATGACGCAATTCATAATCCATCAAAATCTAGATTAGAGAAATACGGTTTACTTCCTAAAGAATTTGGATGGTTTCCAGAGAAGATTTCATCAGAGTTAGATGTTATTATTTTAGGCATGCATGCAAAGAAGGACAATCTAGAATTGTTAAAAGCCCAAGCATTAGGATTGAAAATTTATTCATATCCAGAATTTTTATATCAACAATCGAAAGATAAAACACGCGTGGTAATTGGTGGCTCTCACGGAAAAACTACGATTACTTCAATGATTTTACATGTATTAAATTATCATGATAAAAAAGTTGATTACATGGTTGGTGCGCAATTAGAAGGTTTTGAAACCATGGTTCATTTAACAGAAGAAAATGATTTTATTGTCTTGGAAGGGGATGAATACTTGAGTTCGCCAATTGACATGCGTCCGAAATTTCACTTGTATAAACCAAATATTGCTTTGTTAAGCGGTATTGCTTGGGATCATATCAATGTGTTTCCTACGTTTGAAAATTATGTAGAACAGTTTAGAATCTTTACAGATTCCATGATCAATGGAGGAAGTATGGTGTACAATATAGAAGATGAACAGGTAAAAGAGGTTGTTGAATCTTCAGAAAATCATATTAAAAAATATCCATATAAAACTCCAGATCATTTTATAGAAAACGGAATTACCTATCTAGAAACTTCAGAAGGAGATTTGCCTCTAGAAATTTTTGGTAAACATAACTTGCAAAATTTAGCAGGTGCGAAATGGGTCTGCCAGCACATGGGAATTGATGAAGATGATTTTTATGAGGCTATTGCAAGTTTTAACGGAGCAAGTAAGCGTTTGGAAAAGATTGTAGAAAGCCAGTCAACTGTAATTTTTAAGGATTTTGCACATTCACCAAGTAAAGTAGCAGCAACGACAAAGGCGGTAAAAGAACAATATTCTGAAAGAACAGTTTTAGCTTGTTTAGAATTACATACCTATTCTAGCCTAAATGCTGAATTTTTATCAGAATATAAAGGGGCATTAGATTTTGCGGATAAGGCGGTTGTTTTTTATTCTCCAGATGCTGTAAAAATTAAACAATTAGAAGAGGTTACGGAACAACAAATAGCGAGTGCTTTTGAAAGAGATGATTTGATTATTTATACAAATCCGAAAGAATTCAAACAGTTTTTATTGAAACAGGACTTAGAAAAATCTGCTGTGGTTTTAATGAGTTCTGGCAATTATGGAGGTCTAGATTTTGAAGAAGTTAAGCGTTTGGTTTAGGTTTTTTTAAAACCTAATTGAACTAGTTTTTCTTTATGCAAGTCATTATATGTTGTTCTTAGAATTAACCATTTTCTATGTTCTCTGTTCAACATAGATTTGTGAATCATATAATTTACTAATTCCTCTGGTAAATAATGTAGAAAAGCTGCTCTATTTAAATTACAATATAATGCGGGGAATACATATTGAGCAGTACTTACTTTTACAACAGCATCCCAATCTATATTTCCTGATTTTAATTCTCTTTCAATTTCTTTTCTATTTTTTGCTTCCAACGAAATAGTTAAACATTTTCTTATAAAAAAATAAAGCTTCTTTATAGGTCATTCTTAAATATTTTAGAAACAGTTTCTATCATTTCTGCATTATTAGAATACACAAGTTGGTAGCAATTTAAGTTTTCAAACCAATCTAAAAATATTTGAGCATTTTCTGTTATTGGAGAAAGCCAAGAATCGGGTACTAATTGCTGAAATGCATCAATTTTCGAAATTCTATTACAAACTAAGGTAGCATCTTTTTGGTACTTTATAAAAATCAAATCATTACAAGGTAAGTTTGCAAAGAAATCATCATTATTAGGTTTCAAATAACGGACAATTTTATGTAATCTTTTAAAATGATATTCAGCAGAACTTTCTAATTCAGGATACATAGGTAATAAAGTTTCTAAACTACTTTTTTTTATGGAAATAGCCGCAGGGAAACTGTACACTTTTTGTTTTTTTACATCTACAGGAACAAAATCGTCTGCTAAGCATGTGAAGCCATTTGCTTGCAAGATGGCTAAAGAAGTACTTTTTCCATTACCAGAATCACCTAGAAACAGTATTGCCTTCTTACCATCGCTAACTGCTGATGCGTGAAAAACCCCCATCCATTCTTTTTCTTCTTTTTGATGAATCTTTTGAATCAATTCCATTGAGAATTTTCCTTGGAAATAATGAAGATTCTCTGGGCTCCAAGAGCCAATAAATGTGTTATTTACATACAGAAAAATATAGTTGTGATTGATGAAAACCTCAAACTCATTTTGAAATTCAGTGACCTCCTCCATCACTAAATGAGCAAATTTTGGGTGTACGAAAGAAAGTTCTTTGTCGCTTAAAAATGAAATTTTGAAAATAATGTTGTTGATTTTATAATACTTTATAAACTCAAAATTTTTGGGTCTTTTAATATTTCTAAAATCATTTGCCATTTCAATGTTTTCAGACTGTTTTTCTGTAAAGAATTTTTTTTCAAGTTCTAAAATAAAATCTACAGATTTTTCTATAGGAATCTCCAATTCTTTTGAAAGAGTTTTAGCAATTTCATTAACTGGTATCCCGCTGTTTATTTTCTTTAAAATAGCAGCTGCAGTATTTTCTAAAACTACATATTCGTTTTTATCTTTAAACCAGGAAATGGTTTTTTCGTCAAAATATTTATAGAGTACTGTCGTTTCCTTCATACAGGATAAAAGTAGTTATTTTGTACTTATTCGCATAAAAAAATGATTTAAAATTCGAAGTATTTTTATAAATATTTTTTTAAAATCCAGTTCCTGGATCCCCAAGACTTGCTGCCTGAGCCTTTTGTGGATTTAAGATGAAGTATGTTCCCAATGCAGTTAAAGCTGCATATTTACTGTAATTACCTATTATTTTAATAGCATCTTTACGAGTAATTTCTTCGTTTTTAGTGTTTTTTTGATTTTTCATGTCTCATACAGGTCTTTATTAATATTGGATGCTTATTTTTTTGTTAATGGCGTCTGTTTGCGTTGTTAAATGAACAAGGTAAATGCCACTGTTAATATTTGATAATCTAATATTATTCAGACCATTTCCTTCAAACGAATTGTTTAAAACTTGCTGACCAAGTAGATTATATAATTTTATATTTATTTTTCCATGATACAAACCAACAATAGTTAAAGTTGCTCTGTTAGCTTGGAAAATACTTACATTTTCTAAAGCTAAATCTTGCACATTTAAAATTGATTTTTTAGAAGTATGTAAATAGAATCTACCTATTCCGCTTAAATCTTTTGTTAAAGAAATTTTGTGGTTATTATCTCCATCCAATCTTGTATATGTATTGTTTTCTTTATCTTCAAGATATACTTTTAGGTCTGGAGGTAAGTTAAGAATTTCAGCAGTAAAGTTAATTTCAAGACCTTTAGCGGCATTGACGCCAATAGGGATAATCATGTTCTCATAATCAAAATTTGGTAAAGACTGAATTGCGTAATTATTACCATTATTATCTGAAATTAATTGAGAATAAATGGCAAAGGAATTAGAAACTCCGCCAAATAATTTTCCATCATAACCGGTGTCAAAACCAGTACTCGTTTCAGCTATATAATATATTTCTGCAGTTCTGTTATTTTTACCATCTGTAAGATTTAATTTAATTTCCGGTTTTGAATCACTTTTTTGAAAGGTATCTATTGAATTATGACTTTGATTAGATTCTATAAAAGTTACTGGATTACTAGTTTTAGCTTCAACAAAAAAGCCTTGTCCTGGGGCAATCATAAAATCAGGGCTTGTCCCTGTAGTTTTTGTATCATATGAGGTTCCGTTCCAAATGTAAAAAGTTGATTCTAAATCTGAAGATTGTGTATTTAAGAAAGTCGAACTATTTATATAAGAAGTATAAGGATTACCAATCAAATTATAGTTATTCCCATTTGTGGCATTTTGCACAAGAGCAACGCTAGCATTTGTATCATCCGTTCTCAGCGCACCTGTAAAAGAAAGATTGCCTACTTCTTCCAACTGTATTGAATATCCTTTAGCATTTTCTAAATCACCAGTAGAATTATTAGTTTGATAAGACCATCCGCTCGTCTTAGACGTTTGAGAGTTGTCATAAGGGGCTATTCCTATACTTACATTATTAGAACTAGTTATAAAAGTATGATTAGATATTAAGTCAGTAATGGTTTCCCCATCAACAGGAGATGAAACAAGATACCATGAATCTGCAGTAGGTAAATTTCTATTGTAAGTAATATCTCCAGTAACTGTAGAAGTGCCCTCTGCTATTAAAGTTCCTCCTGACTCAATAGTAATACTACTTGCTGTTATTGAAGTTCCACTGAATACTGTTGGATAATTAGTTAAACCATTTGGAATAACAATATCATCAGACGCTTCTGGAATAGTTTCAATATTCCAGTTTGTAGCGTTTGTCCATGCATTATTCGTTGCTCCAGTCCATGCAATATAAGAGCCTAAATTAACAGCATTTGCTAAAGAATTGCAATCTGCATTATCTAGGGCATTTTCTCCCGCATAAAAGAAATCGTCTTCATTAAAGTTACCTGCATTCGCTATTTTACCATTTTTTCTTTTTGCATAACTATCTTTATAACTCCAAGTTCCAAAAAAAGAAGAGTCTGTAATTTCGCTTGGGTTACCAAATATGTCAATAATATTTCCATTAGGGTCCTCTACTCTAAAAGAATCATTGCCATTAATGGTGCCTAAACTAATTCCTATTTTGGTTTTACCAGGGAAAACAGCCTCAAAACTTGTTGTGTCAGTTTTTTTTATCAGATAAACAAATTGGTTTGTAATTGTACCTAAATCTGAAATGTTTTTTGATACCCAGTCTCCAGAGCTAGAATTAGGTCCATTTAATTCTACATCTAAATCATAACCTTGGAAATCAATTGTGCCACTCACATACAGTTCAATAAATCTTGGTAATGAGCCATTATCATCGCTTGTGCATGGGCTATCGGCTAATGTGCCGTCAACAATGGTTGTAATAACAACAGATTGTGCACAAATTTTGTGAAATGGTAGACATAGTGTTAAGGTAAGCGCAATTTTTAAAAAATTTTCTTTTTTCATAATAATTATAATACTTGATTATCCTACTCTTTGGATTTTCGGAATTTTCCCCGTTTTTTACAGTAGTTTCTAGCCTCTACTCTTTGAAAGGTTCAATTTTTATAAAATAATCTTTAACTAATAACAGATAAAGCCAACTACTAATTTATACTCAGATGTCTCCGGATATAGGTGATTTTCACTGCTCATAAAAGTTTGTATTTTTTTCAATTAATTTGAAAGTAAACAGATATGTTAGGATAAATATCAAACCTGATTTAGGTCATGTTTGATCCTTGTTTAGGTGAATTCTAGAGCAGCTTTGCGCTATTGTTTTAAGTAACTTGTAATGACTACTATAACGCAATAAATAGTTCTGATTCTTCAAGTTTTTAGCCTTCACTAATTTTTGGTATTCTGTAATTAAATACCTCACTTAACAAATTTTTTATCAAAGATAATTTGTTAAATAATTAAAAGCTAGCAGTAAACCGCTCTTAAAACTGCGGATTTCCGCAAAAAATAGTATATATCTATGCTGGTTAAACTTTAAAAATAATAAGTCAGTTTGGGAGATTAAGAATATCAATAACTCGTTACACAAAAAAGAAATTGTATTGTTTATATGAGCTCGTTTTATCTGCAATTTATTTATATCAAAAATAAATATTAAGAGAAATGTAAAGTATGATTTGTGGATTATATAATTTATGCAGTGTGCCTATTTGATAATAGTTTCGCGAATACCTGACCAGGTGAGGAGTGGCATTAGTGACATATTATAAAGCTCTTTTTAACTAGTAATGACCGTTCATACATAAAGGATGAAAACAAATTAAAAAAGAAGTTCATTTTATTAGAGGTTACTCAAAATAATGCTCGGAGTTATCAGAATGTATTGGTTTTTTTGTTACCGAAAGAACTAGATGCAATTAATTTTTACGCCAAAAGAAAGGTGTAAATAAAATGAGTACTGTAAACAACTCTAAACGTCCGATTAACATTAAAAAAGAACAAAACCATTTGGCACCAGCGGATAAATGAGCAAAATTATCTACCGGACTTACAGAACCTATAGCTGGGCCTATATTACCTAGAGACGATGCTGCAGCTCCAAGGGCAGATAAAAAATCTAATCCTAATAATGTAAGTGTAACTGAGGCCAAAATAAAAATAAGCATATAAATGATAAAGAAAGAAATAATGTTTAAAACAATGGTCTGATTTATAGGTTTACCATCATATCTTACAGGTATTATGGCATTTGGATGTACCGCTTTTTTAAACTCTAAAAAACTGTTTTTTAACATAATAATATGTCTTACTACTTTTACACCACCACTTGTAGATCCTGCGGAGCCTCCGGTAAAAAAGAGCGCAAAGAAAATACTAGTAGCAAAAAAGCTCCACATTGTAAAATCTGCCGTCACAAATCCTGTGGTAGTAACTACAGAGGTTACCATAAATAATGCATGTCTTATAGCACTTTCTGCTTCCCCAAAAACTTTTGGATGCGCAATTGTGGTCTGTAAATTTGGATCTTGAAAAAAGTAAATTAAAATAGTTACAATCGCCGAAATAGTAATAATTCCGAATAAATAATATTTAAACTCTTCACTTTGAAAAACTTTCTGAATTTTTCCTTTTAATGCAAAATAGGTTAATACAAAGTTAGTCCCTGCAATCAGCATAAAAAAGATAATGATATATTGTACAGATGGCAGATGGTTATAAAAAGCAACACTACTGTTTTTGGTAGAAAAACCGCCGGTACTAACCGTAGCCATTGCATGGTTTATAGCGTCAAACCATGTCATGCCTGCTACTTTTAATAAAAAAAATTCTGCAAAAGTTAATACTACATAAATTAGATACAAACGTTTTGCGGTGTCTGTAATTCTAGGATGTAATTTGTCTGCAGACGGTCCAGGAGCTTCCGCCATAAAAAGCTGCATGCCTCCAATTCCCAAAAGTGGAAGTATGGCAATGGTAAGAACAATAATTCCCATTCCTCCAATCCAATGAGTGGCACTTCTCCAAAAAAGAATTCCTTTTGGCATGGATTCTATATCTGTCAAAATAGAGGACCCAGTTGTTGAATATCCTGAAATGGTTTCGAAAAATGCATCAGAAATATTGGGGATTGCCCCAGATAATAAATAGGGTAGCATTCCTGTAAAGGAAAGAGTTAACCATCCTAAAGTAACAATTAAATACCCTTCTTTTTTTTGAATATTTGTGCTTGTAGGCTTGTTTATAAAGTAGAGAATTAGTCCAATAAATACCGTAATAATCCCTGCATTTAAAATTCCACTTGCTTGGCTTTCATCATTAAAATAACTAAAAGGGAAGGCAATAAACATAAACAATCCATTAATAATGGCTGTAATGCCTAAGAAGCGATAAATTATTTTAAAGTTAAGCGTTCCCATCTTAATTAAATAAATGCTCTACGGCTGTTATGGCCTCTGGTAAACAGAATACAATTACTTTGTCTCCATTTTGTATTTGCATATCACCATATGTCATTAATGCTTTTCCGTCTCTTATAATTCCACCAAAAACGGCTTCTTTTGGTACTCGTAAATCTTTGATTGGTTTTTTTGTAACTCTTGCATCCCGTTGCACTTCGAATTCAAAAACTTCAGCATCAATATTATGAAGATTGGCTAATTCTAGAATTTCACCTTTTCTAATGTGTTTAAAAATATTACTAGCTGCAATTAATTTTTTATTTATTAAAGATTGAATTCCTATCGTTTGAGAAATGTCGATATAATCCATATTTTCTACCAAAGCAATAGTCTTTTTTACTCCTTTAGATTTTGCCACCAAGCAAGACATAATATTGGTTTCAGAATTACCAGTAACGGCAATAAAGGCATCTGTTTCTCTAATGTTTTCTTCTTCTAATAATTCTAAATCTCTACCATCACCATTTATAACTAAAGTATTGGTCAAAGTTTCAGCAAGCATTTCTGCTTTTTCTCTATTTTTTTCAATTAACTTTACTTTAAAGTTGTCTTCACAAAGATTTCTTGCTGTTTTCTCGCCAATACTACTTCCACCAAGAATCATTACATTCTTAATATTGAATTGCTTTTTTCCTATTATAGGATACAAGTCTTTCATGCTATAATTGGGCACAGAAAAATAAACTTGATCGTCTAATTTGTATTCAGTATCTCCTCTAGGAATAATTGTTTGAGAAACATTTTCTCTTTTGATAGCGATTGTTATGAAATCTACATTCGTAAATTTTTCTGCGGCCTCTTTAACTGTTAAATCTACTAAGGGCGATTTGTAGGTAAGTGTTGTTCCCATCACATTAAACAAACCTCTCTCGAACGCAACAGTATCATTAAATGAAGATTGGTTCAAGAGCATTTTTATTTCATTAGCAGCTAATTCTTGGGGAGAAATCATAAAATCTAGTCCAAATTTTTTGAAGTCAACTTCACAATCATTTAAAAACTCTGGATTGTCTATTCTTGCAATGGTTTTTTTTGCTCCTAAAGATTTACCAATTACAGAAATTGTAAAATTGGTATTTTGACTATCGGTTACAGCAATTAATAAATCTGCAGAATCAATACCAATCTCTTTCAAAAGTTTTATGGACGTTGCATCTCCTTTTTTTGTAATTACATCTAAATGGTTATTTAAGTAGTTTAACTTTTCACCATCAAAATCTATAATATAAGTATCTTGAGATTCGTAAGATAGTAGTTTTGCTAAATGAAACCCTACATCTCCAGCACCCGCTATAATGATTTTCATATTTAAAATATAGAAATAAAATACAAATATATCATTAGTTTTGATTCCAACTAAAATAAAAGGCAGTTTTCAAGTTTCAGCTAAGATTCAAAAAAATAATTTTATTTGCTTTTTTTGGATAAAAAACGGATACTCCTCTTTTTTAAGATACTAGTGGTTTTAATTATATTCACAATTTCTGAAAACATTATTTTGTGCGAACTTAGCGTATTAGCTGATCCTCGTAGATTTTAAATATATATTTTTTGTAGGATATCAAGAAGAGTTTACGCAGAAATAATTTTAATGCATCGGTTATTAAGATTGTGCAAAAAGATACACTTGAAGTTCATATTAAGGACAGCTTTAAACCAATTGTAGTTAATTTCGATTTTTGTATTTTTATAAAAAAATGAAAAATGGAAAAGTTAACCATAAAATCTTGGGCGCTAGACGACCGGCCTAGAGAAAAGTTGTTGGCAAAAGGAAAAGCTTCACTTTCTGATGCAGAACTGATTGCTATACTTATAGGCTCTGGTAATAGACAAGAAAGTGCTGTGGCATTATCAAAAAGAATTCTACAATCTGTAGATGGAAATATAAATGAACTTGCAAAATTATCCGTAGAGAAACTTACTACCTTCAAAGGAATCGGAGAAGCGAAAGCAATTGCTATTATGACTGCGCTTGAATTAGGAAAAAGACGCCAACTAGAAATTGCCTTAGAAAAACCAAAAATAACGAGTAGTAAAGATGTTTTTTATTTGATGCAAACTATTATTGGTGATTTAGAACATGAGGAGTTTTGGGTACTTTTTTTGAATAACTCTAACAAGGTCTTATCAAAAAAACAAGTAAGTAAAGGTGGTTTAACAGCTACAATAGTTGATGTTAGATTGCTGTTCAAAAGAGCATTAGAATTAGCATCGGTTGCAATAATTGTTTGTCATAATCATCCTTCAGGAAAATTAGAGCCAAGCAATGCTGACAAACAACTTACTCAAAAAATTAAAGAAGCAGGAACAACTTTAGATATTAAACTCTTAGATCATTTAATAATTACCGAAAAAGCGTATTTTAGCTTTACCGATGAAAGCCTTTTGTAGTAATCAATATACAGGAACAATTATCCATAAAAAAAGTTTCTGTTAATTGAATTTAAGCGTTGTAAGTTAGACTTTTATTGCAAATGAAAACTCTCTAATTAAGAAATGATATTAATTTACACACATAAAATAACACCCAGAGTACGTTATATTTTTAAGCATATTTTTACAAGAGTTTTATTAATTTCCGTTGATTTTACTTCAAAAATTGAAGAATTTGTTGCTCATAACGGGCCAAAGTTATCATATACAAAAGCCTCTTTAGGAAATGAATTTTTTATAAAAAGTAATGATTTATTATTTGAACAAGGCGTAAGCGATTTAGATATCAATATACAGAAATGGGAAGATGTTCCTTGTTTTTTTGCAACCAACTTGAAAGAAGTAATTCCTTTTGATATTTTTGCAGCCAGTTTCTATTTAATTTCGAGATATGAGGAATACTTGCCTCATGTAAAAGATATCCATGGACGTTTTACGGCAGAAGAAAGTATGGCCTTTAAAAATAATTTTTTAGAAAAGCCTGTAGTAGATATTTGGGCATACAAATTTTTGCGAATTCTAAAGGAAAAATTCCCAGATTACAGTTACAAAACCAGAGAATATAACTACATTTCTACTATAGATATAGACAATGCTTTTGCATACAAGCATAAAAGTTTGGTGCGAACTATTGGAGGCTTTTTTAACGATTTACTAAAATTTAAATTGTTAGAAACTTGGAATCGATTTGCAGTTGTTTGGAAATTAAAAAGTGATCCTTTTGATACTTTTGATAAAATTTTAAGGCTTAAAAAGGAGTACAATGTAAAAACTGTTTTTTTCTTTTTAATTGGTGATTATTCAACTTTTGACACCAACGTTTCTGCGTCAAAAACAAAATATAAACTTCTGATAAAAGAAATGGTAGACTACGCAAGAGTAGGTTTGCATCCTTCTTATTTTACCATGAAGAATGTAGCACTTTTAAAGAAAGAAAAGGAACGGCTAGAAAACATTACAAATATGCCTGTAAGGAGTTCTAGACAGCATTATTTGCGTTTTTCTTTACCAGAAACCTATCAGCATTTAATAGATTTAGAAGTAGAAGAAGATTATTCTATGGGTTATGCCAGTAATGTTGGTTTTAGAGCAAGTACTTGTACACCTTTTTATTTTTATGATTTAGACTTTGAGATTCAAACACCTTTAAAAATATTTCCTTTCGCTTTAATGGATACTACTCTAAACGATTATATGAAATTAACGCCTAAACAATCTTTGGGGAGAATTAGAGATTTAAAGAATGAAGTAAAAGCTGTAAATGGAACTTTTATTACTTTGTTTCATAATGAAAGTTTAAGCAATTATTTGCGATGGAAAGGTTGGAAACGTTTGTATGAATCGATGTTAAAAATTGCCACTTCTTAGAATGATTCAATATATAAAAAGAAAAGATTTAGATATTTTAAAGTATGATGCTTGTATAGAGAATTCCGTACAAAGTAGAATTTATGGTTTTTCTTGGTATTTAGATATCGTTGCAGATCATTGGGATGTTTTGGTTTTGGATGACTATGAAGCTGTAATGCCAATTCCTTGGAAGTCTAAATATGGAATCAAATATGTATATCCACCTTTCTGGTTGTTAGAATTAGGTATATTCTCATTGGAAGAAAAGTTTGATATTCAGCTATTTCTTAAAAGGTTATTTGATGAGTTTAGATTTGTGGAATCAAGATTAAATACAGATAATAAATTTGATAGTCCTAAAGGGAATTCATTAGTCAGAGAAATGCAGGTTTTACGTTTGAATGAAGATCATGACTCCGTTTTTAAAAACTATAGAAAAGATAGAAGAAAGGATTTAGTAAAAGCAAACAAGTTAGGTCTAATGGAAAAATGGAATGACAATCCAGAAATCTTAATTACGCTTTTTAACAATAATGTAGGAAAAAGAACTCCTTTTATAGTTGAAAAAGATTATCAGAATTTATTAAGGTTGATAAAAGAATGCATTAAAAATAGTGTCGGTGATATTCTTTCTATTTATGATAATGAAAGCAATTTAGTTGCATCTGGTTTCTTTTTAAAACACAAGAATACAGTAACTATTTTAGTTTCATCTACAGATTTTAAGAATCGAAATAATGGTGCAAATACGTTCTTAATTGATAGGGCTATTTATAAATACGAAAAGAATTTTGGTGTATTTAATTTTGGAGGTTCTTCAATGAAATCTATTGCAAAATACTTTTTAAGTTTCGGTGCTAAAACAATTCCATACAAGCAAATAAAATACAATAATTTATCTTTTTTAGTGAAGTTATTTAAACGTTAGTATTTGAAAAAATATCAATCGTTTTTGATAAACTTTCTGAATACTATTCCTTCTCTTTCATAAAAATAAATACAAGTATTATTTGTTTGTTTTTCCTTTGTTATAGTCAAGGTAAATATAAATAGGCGGCTTCTTTTTTAATTAATTCGGTAATTGAAAAGCACGAGAACAATGATCTAATATTATACTTTAAGGTAGGGAGTATTATTCGTATTGGTTCTTTTTTTTCAGTTTTGAGACTCAGGCGAAAAATTACTTTTTATTTAAAAGAAGTTTTCTATAAAGATACCAGAACCAAATTAAAGATATGATACCTGTAAACCACATTAAAATTGCAGATGTAATAGCGGCACCTTTTATACCATATTTAGGAATTAGATAGTAATTAGTTATTATATTAATTATTAATGCAAAACTCGCTATATAATAGTTAATATGGGCTTTTCCAATAGATGATAATAAGTTGCCAAAAAGACCCCTGAAAATATAAATACCAACAATTCCAAACATCAATATTAAAAAAGTATCTACAAACTGAATAAAGTTGCGATCTAAAATAGCTAGAATTTGTTCTGCAAAAAGAAAACTAAATAAAAGTAAAACACAACTGATCATTAAAAAAAATAGCATGTAACTTTTCATATAATTAACAATGTAATTTTTATCATAAATCTTTTCTGTAAAAGCAACAAAATCGGTTGCAATAAATACTCTCGGTAAAAAGAGTAAACTAAAAGGAATTAAGGAAATATATCTGTAATTTGTAATCATTTCGGTATCCTCTAACAAATAACCTATTAATAAAATATCTATAACAAAAAGTAACTGAGTTAGAACATTAGACAAGCTGGCAAAAACACCATATTTCCAAAATGAAAAATTAGTTATTGCTAGTTTTATTTTTGATGAAAAATCAATATTTAACTTATTTATAAATAGTATTGAGGTTAATAAAGGGGTTGCTATAAGAGCAATTGTATACCCAATTTCTTGAAAGAAATAACTCAAAATAAAAACACTTAACAGGAGTATTATGCTATGCGAAAATTCAGTATAAGCAAAAATTTTGTTATTATGTTGTAGTCTAAATTGAGCTCTTATAATTTCAAAAATAAAAGAGGGTAGAATTATAAATGATAAAATTATTATGTATAATTGTGTGTTCTCGAACTTAAATGTCACAAAAAAACTACTGAAAATTATAAGTGCTATGATGGCTAAAGAAGCTAAAACACCTTTATTTAAAACATATAAAAACAAACTATTTTTCTCTTCTTTACTTTTCAATAAAGCACCGTATCTTATTAAACTTTGATTCAATCCAAAACCACTAATAGGAATTAAAAAAACGATAATATTATAAGCAAAAAGTACGACCCCTAATTCATCATTTGAAATTAATTTTAAGGCTAACCAAGAGGCTATAAACGAAAAAATTCTAGCAAATATGGTAGCTATAAAAACATAGCTTCCAGCCCTGTTAATAAAATTTTTTACATATGTTATTAATAAATTCAATATTTTATTTTTAGTGCTTTGTTGTAAAGATCAGAAAAAATAGTAGCAATGGCTTCTTTACTAAAATTACTTTTAGCGTAAGCGTGCATTTCTTTGGATGTAGCTAATTTTTGTTGTTGTGTTTGTTTTATTTTTTCTAATAATTCTTTCTTATTTCCTATCTCTATTAAGAAACCAAAGTTATGAGGAAAATACTCTTTAATACCACCAACATCTGTGGATATAACCGGGATTCCGCAAGAAAAAGCCTCAAGAATTACACAAGGCAAGCTTTCATAATCACTAAAAAGCACTAAAACATTTGCATTCTGTATCTCTTTTACAAGTTCTTTATGAGCAATATGATTTATAAAATGAATGTTTGCTGTTTTAAATTGCAAGTCTTTAATTAGTGATGAAAAACCATCTATTTTTTCACCAATAAACTTCCAGGTAAAAGCACCTATTTCAATTTCAAGCTTTTTAGCAACTTGCAACATTTGAGGAACATTTTTTAAAGGGACCATATTCGAAATATGAATTATGGTAAATTCGTTTTCTTCCTTTTTTTTGGGCAAAAAAAGTTTTGTATCAACAACGTTAGGTACTGGAAAGTAATTTCCTTTTAAACCAAAATGTTCCATTGAATCTGCTAAGTTTTGAGTGACTGGACAAATAAAGGAAGCATTTTTTGTAATTAGATTTAAAATTATTTTTTGAAAAAAAGTCCTATTTTTTAATTTTGGCGTTAAATATCCAGACCAATGTTCAGAAATTAAAAAAGGTTTTTTTTGAAGCCATTTTAAATGTAAAGCAAACAACCCAAAAGGGTATAATTCGTGAAGATGAACAACATCAAAAGGTTTTACTTTTTTGAGTAAAATTAAGTAAGCTCTGCAAAATTGAATTAATTTTACAACTCTGCTATTTGTTTTTTTAACATAGGCAATGTGAGTCTGAATTCCATTTATTTTTTTCGAAGTGAATTCTATGTTTTTTGTACAATTTTTATCTGTAATAATATGCAAAACAGAAACATTTTGTTTTAAAGAAACAGCCTCTGCATGGCGTTGAATAAAGTCTCCATTGTTTGTTAAAACTCTAGAAGGATACCAACCACAGATAAATAAAACGTTAAGTTTATTGCGCAAGAAAATTTGTTTAGTTTTACAAATATAACAAAGAATAGTTTTTTTTAGTATTAATATTTATACTTTTAACGTATGGAAATACAACATGTCTTTTTTGATTTAGATCATACTTTATGGGATTTTGAAAAGAATTCCGACTTAGCTTTTAAAAAAGTGTTTGATAAACAAAATATTACGATAGATTTAAACAGTTTTTTGGAGGTTTATAAGCCTTTAAACCTTCAATACTGGAAACTGTATAGAGAAGAGAAAGTTACAAAAGAAGAATTAAGATATAAGAGGTTAAAGAGTACTTTTGATGCTGTAAATTATCGTATTTCAGATAATTTAATTGATGTTATTGCCATTGAGTACATCAATTTTTTGCCAGATTTTAATCATTTATTTGAACATACTTTTGAAATTTTAGATTATTTAAAAGGTAAATACCAATTACACATCATCACAAATGGTTTTGAAGAAATTCAAACAAAAAAAATGGAAACTTCAAAAATTTTACATTATTTTGATATAATCGTAACTTCTGAATCTGTTGGTGTTAAAAAGCCAAATCCAAAAGTTTTTAATTTTGCTCTTGAAAAAGCCAATGCCATAAATAGTGCTTCCATAATGATCGGAGACAGCATTGAAGCGGACGTAGAAGGTGCTTTAAGTGTTGGAATGAAAGCAATTCATGCAAATTTTGAAAAAGGAAAAGTAAATAATGTTAATTTTAATTCAATAACCTCTCTTTTGGATATAAAAGAGTATCTTTAAGGAGAGAAATGTTTCCCTAAAACATTTTATTTATGAAATCCCCCACTACAACAAGTATCATTATTTGCTTTTTCCTAATTACTTCGTGTTACGAAAGGTTAGATTTTGATCAATTAGATAATTTTGTATCTAAACCAATTTTCACTTTTTCATTAAACTATTTTTCTCTAGTTCCTTATCAGTTTTTTACTGCTTCAGGCGATCAGCAAATTGAAATTTCTGATATATTTGATGTGAAAGATTTACAAAATGTATATTTTCTAGATGATGTAGTAAAGCTCGATTTCAATGCAGAAATAAAAAATGAATTCGATAGAGAGGTCAGTATTGTTGTAGAATTTTTTAATAAAAACAATGATGTTTTATACACTTTTACACCTTTAGTCGTAGAATCCAAAGTTTTAGATTACATATTTTTAGATGAAATTAAAATTGCATCTAATCCTGATATTTTAGATACAAGTAAAGTTAAAATTACAATAACATTAGCAGAAACAGGAATTCCATTGAACATAAACGACACTAGTGAGGTTGAGTTTAAGTCATCAGTTACTTTATATATTGAATCAAGATTTTAGCATGAAAAAATTTTTATTTTTTTTATTAATTTTGTTCTTCTATAAAGTCACTGCTCAAAATAAACAAGTTTTATATGATTTTGTAGAATTACCTCAAACATTACTTTTAAACCCAGGAGCAGAAACCAGTTATCAATTTCATTTTGGACTGCCCTTATTGTCGGGTTTGTCAGCAGAATTTGCTTCTTCAGGTGTAGTTTTAACAGATGTGTTTTCGTTAGATCATAAAGATATAAATGATAAGATTTCTAAGGTTTTGAATAATTTAACCACAAGGGATTTTATTAAACTTAATTTACAAATTGATATTTTTAATGGAGGGTTTAGGATTCATGATTCATATGTAAGCTTTGGTTTATACGAAGAAATTGATGTAATAGGGTATTATCCAAAAGATTTAATAACTATTTTAAATGAAGGCAATACTGCTTATTTAAATAGAAGTTTTAGAATTTCTCAACTAACATATAAAGCGGATGTTATTGGTGTATTGCATGCAGGTATTAGCAAAAAAATAAATGAAAAATTAACAGCAGGGGCAAGATTTAAAATATACTCTTCAGCTTTAAATACCGAGTCTTCCATGAACACCGGAACTTTTACTACAGTTTTAGGCACAAATAATATTTATAGACATTACTTGTCTAATGTAAATATTAATACAAAATCATCTGGGTTGTTTAATATTGATGATGAGTTGATAGATGACCCAGCTACATATTTAAAAAACACGTTTTTTGGAGATAATATTGGAGTTGGAGTCGATTTTGGCTTAACGTATCACATAACACCCCAATTTGAGTTTTCTGGAAGTATTTTAGATTTTGGTTTTATAAAACATAAAAAAAATATTAAAAATGGAACTTTAATAGGAAGTTTTATTTCTGAAGGAAGTAATTTTCAATATGACCCTGATAACCCAGAAAATTTTTGGAACGAATTAGGCAATAATTTGGGAGAACAATTGCCAGTAAAAGAAAATAAAGAGTCCTATATTTCGTGGAGGCCAACAAAATTAAATGCTGCTTTAAAGTATAGTTTTGGCGAAAAAAGAACTGAAATTTGTTATGATGATAGGTACAAAGATTTTTATACAGATGCTTTAGGTATTCAATTATACAGTATATTTAGACCTTTAAGGCCGCAATTGGCATTAACTGCTTTTTATCAAAAATCAATAACAAATAAAATTCACACAAAAGTAACTTATACGATAGACGACTTTTCGTACGCAAATATTGGAGCAGGGTTTTCGGCACAATTTGGTAAGGTTAATTTATATGGTATGTTGGATAATATTTTAGAGTACACAAATTTATCTTCTGCAAATAGTGTATCTTTCCAATTAGGAATTAATGTAATATTTAATTAATATGTTAAAAGAAACAATTTTTTTTTTAGTGCTTTTGATAAGTACTTCACTTTTTAGCCAACAATCTCAATTTGATAAGTATCAATATATAATTGTACCACATAAATTTGATTTTGTAAATTCTACAGATCAATTTCAAACAAGTTCACTAACCAAATTTCTATTAAGAAAGAAAGGTTTTAAAGTTTTTTTAAGTAATGAAAAATTACCAGAAGATTTGCGAAATAACAGCTGTATTGGGTTGCGTGCAATAGTTAAAGACGAGTCAAGTATGTTTATAACTAAAAGTAAATTAGTAATACAGGATTGTTATAACAAAGTTTTATACACTTCCAAGATAGGGAAAAGTAAAGAAAAACTTTACCAAAAGGGGTATCGAGAAGCTATTAGAAAAGCTTTTGATTCAATGACCGATTTTGAATATACTTACAAACCTTCTTTGTTTTTGAAAAAGAAAGAAAACCAAGAAGTAATTAGTTCAAATACGAGTTCTAATGAAGCAGCTGTTCAAGCTAAGAAAATAGTACAAGTTGTTGAAATTTCTGAGATAAATAAAGAAGGTGAAAAAGAAGAAAATTTAGTTTCTAATTCTTTAGAGGTCTTATATGCTCAGCAGAAAAATAACGGATTTCAATTAGTTAATACAAAACCAGAAGTCGTTTTTGTAATTTTAAAAACGAATCTTAAAGATGTTTTTGTCATCAAAGACGTAAATGGAATTTTTTATAAAGTAGGGGAGAATTGGGTTTCTGAGTATTATGAAAATAATCAATTCATACGAAAAGAGTTTCAAGTAAACTTCTAATAATTATACTTACTTTTCCATCTATTTTTTAAAGCTTCTTTAAACTGATTTTCTCGTGGATTATTTCCTGGTGCATATAATTTTGTTCCAGAGAGTTCTTCAGGTAAAAACTCTTGTTCTACAAAATTGTTAGCAAAATCATGAGAATATTTATAATTCTTTCCAAAATCTAAATCTTTCATTAATTTAGTAGGTGCATTTCTTAAATGCAAAGGAATAGATAAGTCACCGGTTTTTTGTACTAAATCCAGTGCGCTGTTTATTGCTAAATAAGAAGCGTTACTTTTTTGTGAATTTGCTAAATATACAGCACATTGACTTAAAATAATTCGAGATTCAGGATTGCCAATTACAGAAACTGCTTGAAACGTATTATTTGCTAAAATTAAAGCTGTAGGATTTGCATTTCCAATATCTTCAGACGCAGAAATTAGCAATCTACGTGCAATAAACTTAACATCCTCGCCACCTGCAATCATTCGTGCCAACCAATATACAGCGCCATTTGGGTCACTACCTCTTATGGATTTTATAAAAGCAGAAATATTATCATAATGTTGTTCCCCAGTTTTATCGTATCTGACAGTATTTTTCTGAACCTTTTCTAGAACTAACTTGTTTGTAATTTCAATTTCTTCATCAGCAGAAACAAGTAATTCAAAAATATTTAAAAGTTTTCTTGCATCACCACTCGATACTTGCAATAAGGCATCCGTTTCTTTTAATACAATTTTTTTGGTGGATAAAATTGGGTCTTTTTCCATAGCTCTTTTCAAAAGCGCAATTAAATCGTTTTTATCAAAAGAATTTAAAATATAAACTTGACAGCGAGAAAGTAAAGCAGGAATCACTTCAAAACTAGGGTTTTCTGTAGTTGCACCAATTAAAGTTACCCAGCCTTTCTCAACAGCACCTAACAAAGAATCTTGCTGAGATTTACTAAATCTATGAATTTCATCAATAAATAAAATAGGGTTTTTTGCAGTAAATAAACCTCCACTCTTTTTCGCTTTTTCAATAATCTCTCTTACATCTTTAACACCTGAACTTATTGCACTCAAGGTATAAAAAGGTCTGTTAGATGCGGTCGCAATAATATTTGCTAAAGTAGTTTTACCAATTCCTGGAGGTCCCCATAAAATTAAAGATGGAATAATTCCTTGTTTAATTAGATTTGTTAAAACACCATTTTCTCCAACTAAATGTTGCTGGCTAATATAATCACTAAGTATCTTGGGTCTAATTCTTTCTGCCAAAGGTTCATTCATTTAGTAAAAATAGCAAAGATTTCTGACAGAATATGTAAAATTAGTGTTTGGTTATATTTTTGCTATTTTTATTGTCTATGAATGATGAGAATCAACTAAAAATATCAAAGTCAATTTTTCTAATTCCAATGTTCTATATCGTCATAATATGGTTCATTTATTGGATTGAAATACAATATGGGTTTAATTTTAATAAGTTTGGTGTTTATCCAAGAACGCTTGAGGGTTTTAGAGGTGTTTTTCTAACGCATTTTATCCATAGTAATACTAATCATGTTTTTAATAATTCAATTCCATTATTTGTGCTTTTAAGCAGTCTTTTTTATTTTTATAAAGATGTTGCTTATAAAGTTCTAATTTTTGGAGGTTTATTGACCGGTTTTTTAACTTGGTTATTTGCTAGAGAATCTTTTCATATTGGCGCTAGCGGAATCGTTTATTTACTTTTTAGTTTTGTTTTTTTTAGTGGAATCATAAAAAAGCATTATAGATTAGTGGCACTTTCTTTAATAATAATTTTTCTATACGGAAGTATGATTTGGTATGTTTTACCGATTAAAGAGGGTATGTCTTGGGAAGGACACTTATCCGGTTTTGTAACAGGTTTCTTTTTTGCTTTTATTAAAAGAAATAAAGGGATTGTAAAAAAGGAACATGAATTTTCAAGAACAGAATTCGATTTGTTATTTGATGATAGCGGAAATTTTTCACCACCTGAAATAGTGGAAAATAAAGAAAACGAAAAGAGAGTAGAAGAGTAGACTTAAAGCATTCGTTGTCTTACAGTCTCATATAAAAAAGCACCACAAGCTACAGAAACGTTTAAAGAAGCTATTTCGCCTAAAAGCGGCAACTTTGCTTTATAATCTACCATTTTTAAGATCGATGGGTTTACACCTTTATTTTCAGAGCCCATTACAATAGCCATTGGTTGATTTAAATCAATATCATAAACAGAGCTTTCTGTTTTTTCAGTTGCGGCAACTGTTTTAATATCGGAAGCTTGTAACAAAAATAAAGCATCTTTAATATGATCAACTTTACAAATTGGTATTTTAAAAGCGGCACCAGCAGAAGTTTTTATAGTTTCAGCATTTACAGGAGCACTTCCATTTTTTTGTATGATAATTCCGTGAACACCAGTGCATTCTGCAGTTCTTATAATTGCACCGAAATTTCGAACATCAGATAATTGATCTAGAAGTAAAAACAAAGGTGTTTTTTCGCTCTCTATCACTTTTTCAATTAATTCTTCCAAATCATGAAATTCTACAGGTGATATTTGAGCAACAGCACCTTGGTGATTGCTGTTTTTGGATAATCTATCTAACTTTTCAACAGGAACCATACTGGTAGTTAGATTTTTAGCTTTAATTAATTTGTTGAGCTCATAAAATAACTCACCTCTTAATCCCTTTTGTAAATATATTTTATTAATTGATGATCCACTTTCTATCGCTTCAATAATTGCTCTAATACCAAATATATTTGTTGTTTCTGCTGTCATGATGCAAATGTACGCTATCTATTTTTTTTGAATTAAAAATATGGTCTATAATTTCATTACTTTTTTTGTGATAACTTTATCTGTAAGATATATTTTTAAGTGATATAGACCTTTCGCAATAGTTGAAACATCTATTTCATTCTTATTAGAAGTGCTAATTACTTTTTTCCCTAAAATCGTGTACACTTCAATCTTTTGAATTGAATTTGGGCTATCTATCGTTAGCACGTTTTTTACAGGATTAGGGTATGCCTTTATTTGGTTTAACGCTATTTCATTGGTACTTAAAGCACTGCAATTTGATAGATTAAAATCTATTTCTATAGGGTCATTAGGAGTTAAATCTTTTCCTGTAAAAGCCGGATAATTTAAGGCATATTTTTTTGCTCTAAATATATTGTTGCTTGATGGTATATCGCCTTGAGTTAAAATTGTCCCTGAGCTTATTGGATTTATATATTCCCATACAATAGTATCATTGCTGTCTATTTCAAAAAAACGACCACTTGTTCCTTCACAAATTAGGATATTATTATTTGGTAATCTTTGTGCGCTAGATAATATTGGGGAATAAAAATCGGTGTTGCCCACAGAAGGGTATATGTAGTCTGGGTTAATAGGGCCAAAAGAAGTATTCGAGTTTTTTATATAAACACCAGGAGCGCTTGTAGGTGGCGTAATAATATTTATTTCTGAATAAAGTGTTGCTCTATTGATACCATTGTTGTACAAAATTATTTTACCTTCTCCTAATAATCCATTTGAAATCCAATGCGGGTTATGCTGACCAAATAATTTTTGATCTACAAGTGCTCCTTGACCATACGCCCTTGGGTTGCCCCATCGATATAAAAGATCGCCCCCTTTACCGTAAGTTCCGCCAGAGTTAGTAGCTGCTTCTTCAGTAGTTGTAGAATGATCTATAATATAAAACTCACTAAGGGTTTTACTCCCCAAAATAATTTGATCTAAATCTTCATTATATTGAACAGAATTAATGTGCATCCAATTCGCATTACCATTAGATTCACCTAAAAAATTGATGTCCATTAATTGATGATTCTCACTTATAACTCCAAAATTATCTTTTGTGTTGTCAAAGTCTTGAATGAAATGATCTTTAAAATCCCATCTCCAAATAATATTCACAGCATCTGTTCCTTGAGGCTCAATTTCTAGTATGTGTTCATTATATAATTGATTTGATGTTAAATTCGAAGGCTTTCTCCCTAATTGAATTGCTTCTGTATCTGTTAAAATAGAGGCTGCTAAAACTAAAATATTTCCATTAGGCATTGGATAAATGTCATGATGTTGACTTGCATTTAAATCGGAATATACATATCCCCAGAGTACATTCCCTTCCCAATCAAAAAGCTCAATTCTTCCTCCTACACCTGGTATAGCTATATTTCCAGGGTTTGGTCCAGCAGAGGCCCTTAATAAGTTTCCGTTTTCTAGCAAGTAAACAGACTTACCAGAGTTGAAAGCACTTGTCCATTGATTTATAACTTGACCACAATTATTAATCAAGAAGGTTTCCTTGCCTGTGGTAAAAAGAGTATAGGCATCATAAGAATTTTCGCTATTGATAATTGTTCCAATGGTATTTTGACTACTTAAAGTTAGTGATGTTATAAAATAAACAAAAACTAAAAATTTATATTTTTTTTTCATAATTATTTGGCGTTTAATTCGAATAATTCAGTTTTACCATTATTAACGGCAATAATAGCTAAGATTTTATTTAATTTTTTATGATGAATCAACTCTACAGATTTTGCGTTTCCGTTAAGATACAGTCCTGTGTTTTTTGGAGGTAAAACCGTATAATTGTCCTTTTTGTTTGATAGTAATACCAATCCATAAGGATTATCTAAACGAGGAGTTTCAACTTCTGTGTTGTAAATATTACCAACAACAATTAGATCTTCAAAACCATCCTGATTAAAATCAAAAGTATCTCCATCCAAAATGGGCATTGTTTGAGCCATAGCAGGTAATATTATTTTTTTAAATTTGTTTTCACCTTTATTTAAAAGTAAAATACTTTTAAATTCATTGACCTCTCGGTTATAAGATGTCTGAAGTTTTTGACCATAAATATCTTCTAATGATGAGTTTGCAAATTCGTAATAAGATTTAATTCTTTTTGATATAAAGGGCATTTGCTGGGTAGAACACTCTTTACCTCTTAATGGAACATATTTTCCATCGTATTGATAACTTAATACAATGTCGTGAGTACCATTTTCATCAAAGTCGTCGGCATAAATACGCAAAGGCTTTTCTTTGCTTGCTTTCAGCTTATTATTTAATCCCATGTTTCCAATTACATAATCTTTAAGACCATCATTGTTAACGTCTGTTTCCGTAATACTGTTCCACCATCCTTTTTCAGTATTTAACTTGCTAGTACTAGAGATGTCTTTAAAGGTGCCTTTATCGTTTAAAAAAACACCCACGTGAGTCCATTCGCCTACAGCAATAAAATCTTGCCATCCATCATTATTAAAATCGGTTGTAATTACCTTATTTATAATGCCGAAATTTTCAAAGGTAGGTGCAATTTTAGCTGTGGTATTTTTAAAAATTCCATTTACATTTTCATAAATAATAGAAGGTTCATGCACAGGATATTTTTGAGGTTTTATTCTATTCCCTAAAATTATATCAAAATCACCATCATTGTCAAAATCAATTTTACTTACTGTTTTTCCACTAATAGTATAGTCTTTTATCTCGTTGGTCTCCTTATTTTTGAAATTCCCTTTTCCATCATTGATGTATATTCTATCTTTTAAGCTTTCAGATCTTTCAAGAAACTCATTGCCGCCGCTAACAACATATAAATCAAGGTCACTGTCATTATCAATATCAATAAATAAAGCCTCCATATCTTCATAATGTGCGTCTTTATCGAAAATAGTATTTTTGATTTTTTCAAAAGAGTTGTCTTTTTGTAAATAGATGGCTGCTGGTTGGTTTTTTGCACCACCAATAAACACATCTTCTTTACCATCATTATTTACATCACCTTTTACGATATAAGGGCCTAATGTAGATTGTTTTTGAGGTAATAATATTTCTTTTTCAAAGTCATTAAATTCATTTTCTACGTGCGTAAAATTAAGAAGAGTATTATTTTTCTTAAAAAGAGTATTGTTAGTTTTTTGTCTTAATTTATTATGGTTTTTAGCATCTTTTTCATTAAAAATAAGATTAGAATTTGCTTTTATATTATATTTTTCTTCAAAGTTTCCAGAGGCCCATAAGACTCTTACCGTATCTATAATTTTATGTTTACCCAAACCAAAATGGACAGTGTTGTCTACAGAAGATAAATAGCCTCTAACTCTTTTCGATTCTTTTGTTCTGGTTTTACCATCATAAATAAGGGTTACTTTAGCAAAGTCTTCAGAGATTGTCCCTTTGGTTTCTATTTTTACATAATTCCCTGTATCATTTTCTGTAGATAGGTTTTTAAAAAGAAAAGCATCATCATCTATGTTGTTTACAACAATATCTAAGTCACCATCATTATCTAAATCGGCATAAGCTGCTCCGTTAGAGAATGAGGGTTCACTTAAACCAGAATCTGATGTTTTATTTAAGAAATTTAAGTTCCCATTATTTGAAAAGAATAGATTTGTTAGTTTTTCTGAAGGCAATTGGTTGTAAATTTCTTCTTTAATTTTTAAAGGTACTTTGCCTCTATACTGCTTTTTTATATTTGAAATTTGAATTCGAATATCGTTGTCTAAGGCATATCTTCGATAGCCATTTGTAACATAAATATCGTTATTTTCATCATTATTTGCATCAAAAATAAGACCTGCCCAACTCCAATCTGTTTTGGATAAGCCGGTTACTTGTGCTACATTATGAAACTTGTTGTTGCCAATATTAAGTTGTAATGAATTAAACATGTATTGATGGTGAAGGTCTAATTTGTTTACAAGTAGATTATGCTTTTCTACGTTCATAGAAGCCATTAATGTTTTAGAACGTATGTGGTCTGCACTCGCCATATCTAAAACAAAAATATCATTTAAATTATCATTATTTATATCTTCAACATCTACTCCCATTCCATAAAATGATACTTGTTTGGTAGCTTTTTTTATTTGATCTGTGAATGTGCTGTTTCCGTTGTTTAAGTATAAGGCATCTGGCACGTAGTAGTCGTTGGCAATATAGATGTCTAACCAACCATCATTGTTAATATCACTGACACATAAACCTAGGCCAAAAGTAGGTTTTAGTAAGCCAGATTTTTCTGTAATATCTATAAATTTACCATTATTATTTTTATATAGGTGACTCGAACTTTGGTGAAGGCGTTTCTTGTTTTTAAGTGTTTTATAAAATGTAATCGGGTCTAATCCGTAATAATCA